>Ga0308157_10001052_pt1 | contig 65967 bp, 63 predicted proteins | sample PhyBR1_FD_201035 | JGI IMG/M metagenome (GOLD analysis project Ga0308157, IMG submission 201035) | Phyllosphere microbial communities from UC Gill Tract Community Farm, Albany, California, United States - DLSLB.R1 | ecosystem: Host-associated > Plants > Phyllosphere > Unclassified | place: USA... | reverse complement strand
TTTAGTAACACATAAATAAATAATACAACAAGCCACAAACACCAATTACAAAGGCAAATAAATACAGACCAATGTTTCCGTTTTGTGCTTTTTTACCCTGATATGAAAGTTCAGACGGAACGCGTCCAAAACTTAAAACAATACCGTTGATTAATCCGTCTATTTGATTTTTAAAGAAAGATCCAAAGAAATTCAACGGATGAACTATTAAAGACTGATAGATATCGTCTAAATAATATTTGTTTGCAAACAATTTCTGCAAGCCCGAAACATTGTTGTCGTTCACAGGTACTTGTTTGTTTTTAATGTACTTAAAGTAAGCAACCATTAAACCAACCAATGCACCAACAACTGCCAAGCCCATTAACATATATTCGGTTGTGCCTAATACATGTGGATGCGATGCGGCGTTGTTTTTAATTACCGGTTTTAAAAATTCGTTTAACCAGCTGTTACCCGGAATACTGATTAATCCGCCAATTGCTGCCAATACTGCTAAAATGATTAAAGGCATGGTCATTGCAGACGGACTTTCGTGTAAATGATCTTCTTGTTCTTTGGTTCCTCTGAATTTATTAGAGAAGGTTAAGAACAACAAACGGAACATATAAAATGCAGTTAATATCGATGCTAAACTTGCAACAACCCATAATACGATGTTGTGGTGGAATGCTGTCAATAAAATTTCGTCTTTAGAAAAGAAACCTGATAACGGAGGAAATCCTGATATTGCAATGGTTGCTATAAAGAATGTAGCATAGGTAATCTTCATGTGTTTTTTTAATCCGCCCATGTGTCGCATATCTTGTTCGCCACCGATTGCGTGAATAACTGATCCCGATCCCAAGAACAAACAAGCTTTAAAGAACGCGTGCGTAATTACGTGGAAAACCGCAACTTCGTAAGCACCCAAACCTAATGCCAAAAACATTAAACCTAATTGCGATACGGTAGAATATGCCAATACTTTTTTAATATCGTTTTGAACCAAAGCAATCGTAGCCGCCATTAAAGCAGTTGCTGCCCCGATTATTGCGATGATGTGTTGAACATCCGGCGTTAAATCGAACAAAAAGTTTAAACGGGTAATCATAAAAATACCTGCCGTAACCATGGTTGCTGCGTGGATTAACGCCGATACAGGCGTTGGACCTGCCATTGCATCGGGTAACCAAGTGTAAAGCGGTAATTGCGCACTTTTACCTGTTGCTGCAATAAAGAATGCCATAGTTGCAATGCCTAAAGTAGGTGCAAGGAAGCTTTGTTCTTTTAATTCAACAAAATCTAATGTGTGAAATAAATATCCTGTTACGAAAATTCCGATCAAAAAGCCTAAATCACCAATACGGTTCATTATGAATGCTTTCTTTGCTGCGTTGTTGTAGTCTTTGTTTTTATACCAGAAACCAATCAATAAGTACGAGCATAAACCAACACCTTCCCAACCAATGAACATCATTGCCAAGTTGCTTCCTGTTACTAAAATCAACATGAAGAAAACAAAGAAGTTCAGGTAGGTGAAGAATTTTGAGAAATTCTCGTCATGACTCATATAGCTTGTTGAATACAGATGGATCAATGTTCCGATACCTGTAATAAATAGCAGCCATAAAGCAGCTAACTGATCAAAATAAAATCCGAAATCAATTGAAAAATAATTGAATTTCATCCATTCAAACAAAACAATCTTTATAGGTTCTTGCGATCCTTGAATGTAAGCGAAAAATAAGCATGAAGTTACAAATGAAGCTGCAATAGCCATTGTTGCAATAGTACCCGATACTTTTTTGCTTAAATGTTTGCCCCAAAATCCGTTGATTAATGTACCAACCAAAGGGAAAATCAATGTAAGTAGTAATATAGTTGTACTCATGCTATCCTTTTAATTTTTTAAGTTTATCAATATCAATCGATCCTATATTTCTATAAATCGCAACTAAAATTGCCAATCCAATTGCTACTTCTGCGGCAGCAACAGCCATTGTAAAGAATACGAATACCTGTCCGTTTGCATCTTCGTGATACGTAGAAAAAGCAACTAAAAGCAGGTTAGCAGCGTTTAGCATAATTTCGATCGACATGAACATAACAATTGCATTTCTGCGATATAAAATACCAAATGCACCAATACAAAACAGTAATATGGCTAGGTAAATGTATTGGTCTATTCCAATTTGTTGTAAAACTTGTTCCATATTATGCTGTTTTTTTCTCTTTTTTAGAAATTAATACGGCACCAATCATCGCCATTAACAATAAAATTGCAGCCATTTCAAACGGTACTACAAATTCATTCAATAACACTTTTCCTAATACTTGAATTGATTGAAAATCTACTCCCGTATTTGTATATGTTTCTAATGCCGGAGCTGTTTGTGCCAATGAACTAACTAAAAAGAATCCGATCAAACAGAAACAAACCGTTGCAACTATTTTTGTTACGATTGGTTTTGCAATTTCATCGCTTATGTTCAAATTCATTAACATGATCGTGAACAACATTAAAATCATAATCGCACCAGAATATACAATGATGTGGACCATTGCCAAAAACTGCGAGTTTAATAACGCATAATGACCTGCAATACTAAAGAAACAGATAACCAACCAAATGGCACTGTGTATAGGGTTTTTAGAAAGAATGGTTAAAAACGCGCTTCCTAAAGTAACAGCCGAAAGAATGTAAAATAAAATCTCTATCATTTTTATTCTGATTTTGCTGTGTTGTTAATAGCTTGTTCTAAAGGCATAACCAATTGTTCTTTACCAAAGATAAAATGCTCGCGATTAGTATCAGCCTTTACAATTTTTTTAGATGTAGTAAGATAGATTGCCTGTTTAGGGCAAGCTTCTTCGCACAAACCACAGTAAATGCAACGCAACATATTAATCTCGTATATTTCTGCGTATTTTTCTTCGCGGTATAAGTGCAATTCGTCTGCAGTACGTTCACCAGCTTTCATGGTAATAGCTTCGGCAGGGCACGATAACGCACATAAACCACAAGCTGTACAACGTTCTCTACCTTCTTCATCGCGCATTAGCATGTGCTGACCGCGATAAACCGGACTGAACGGACGTGTTTCTTCCGGGTAACTAATGGTAACTTTCTTTTTAAACAAATGCTTAAAAGTAGTTGCCATACCGCCTGCAATTGCACCAATATACAAACGTTCGCCAAGTGTCATTTCTTTATTAGAAACTTGCTTTTTTCTTCCCGATAAGGATGTATTTTGAATTGACATAATTTCTGTTTTTTAGCGATTTAATAATAATACAACCGCAGTAACCACAATGTTTAATATTGCTAACGGAATTAACGTTTTCCAACCTAAATTCATTAATTGGTCGTAACGGAAACGTGGAATGGTCCAACGTACCCACATGTACAAGAAAATAAAGAAACAGATTTTACCAAACAATACGGCAATACCAATAATGTTGGCGATGTTTTCGCCCCAGTTTTCGGCAGCCCACGTCATACCCGGATAATTGTAAGCTCCTAAATAAAGAACCGCCAATAGGGTAGAAGAGATAAACATTGCCGCATATTCTGCAAACAAGAAGAATCCCATTCTCATAGACGAATATTCTGTGTGGTATCCACCAATCAACTCTTGCTCACATTCAGCCAAATCAAAAGGCGTTCTGTTAGTTTCTGCAAACGAACAAATCAAGAATATGAAAAAGCCTAATGGTTGATAAAAGATATTCCAATGCATTTCGTGCTGACCTGCTGCAATTTCACGTAAACTCATAGAGCTGTGCATCATTAAAATAGCAACAATAGACAATCCCATGGCAATTTCGTACGAAATCATTTGAGAAGCTACACGCATTGCACTAATCAACGAATATTTGTTGTTAGATGCCCAACCACCAATCATAACGCCGTAAACACTTACCGATAATACTGCAAAAACGTAAAGCATTGCTACGTTAATATCAGCTGCCTGTAAAACTACTTTTCTACCGCCAATTTCTAATGTATCGCCCCACGGAATTACCGCCGACGTCATTAATGCCATAGTCATAGATATGAACGGACCAAATACGAATAAGAACGTATTCGGGGTGTTCGGCATGAATTCTTCTTTCGCAAAAAGTTTTAAACCATCTGCCAAAGGTTGTAAAATTCCACCCGGACCTGCACGGTTCGGACCTCTACGGTCTTGAATCCAAGCTGCAATTTTACGTTCTGCCAAAGTACAGTACATGGCAAAAAGCATGGTGATTGCGAAAACGGCTACAATGATTACGCCTTTTTCTATAATAATTGCTTCTTCCATAATTAACTGTTTTCTGTGTTTTTATATGGAACTTCTGTCATACTAATTTTTATGCGATCTTGATCTCGACCTTCTAAAATCTGCTTTTCGGTATGGATGGTAACGTTATCCATTTTACGAGTATAGTTGTTTTGATTGATAACCGAAAATTTTTCGAATTTTCTTGGACCTTCAATAACCCAGTCAGATACTTCTTTATGATCAAAACGACATTCGTTGCAGATGAATTCTTCTACCTCATGATACTCATCTTTACGAGCTGTAACACGTTGAATTTCGTTACCGAACATCCAAACGGTAGTTTTTCCGCAACATTTATCGCAGTTTCTGTGTGCGTTGAACGGTTTGTTGAACCAAACACGCGACTTAAAACGGAAGGTTTTATCTGTTAACGCACCAACCGGACAAACATCAATCATGTTTCCAGACATTTCATGATCTATAGAAGCCGAAATATAGGTTGAAATCTGTGCGTGATCCCCACGATTCATAACCCCATGATTTCTACTGCCACAAACTTGTTCTGCTGTATGTACACAACGATAACACAAAATACAACGGTTCATGTGAAGCTGTATTTTATCGCCTATGTTTTCAGGTTCAAACGTTCTTTTTTCTTCTTTAAAACGTGTTTTACCTAAACCGTGTTTAAATGATAAATTTTGTAAATCGCACTCACCAGCCTGATCGCAAACAGGGCAGTCTAACGGGTGATTGATCAATAAAAATTCTGTAACTGCTTTACGGGCATCTAATGCTCTGTCTGAAGTCTTCACTTTAACCTCCATTCCGTCCATAACGCCCGTTTTACACGATGGCATCATTTTAGGCATTGGTCGCGGATCTGCTTCGCTACCTTTTGATACTTCTACCAAACAGGCACGGCAGTTACCACCGGTGTCTTTTAATTTTGAATAGTAGCACATTGCAGGCGGTACCACATCGCCGCCAATCATACGGGCAGCCTGTAGTACGGTTGTACCTGGTTCTACTTCTATTTCTATTCCGTCTATTGTAACTTTCATAATCTTTCTATTAAACGGTGGTATTTTGCATTAAATGTTTCACTTTTTCAAAAGGCTCATTTACAAAATGGTCTCTGTTTTTAATTTTTTCAGGGAAACGAATGTGGTATTCAAACTCGTCTCTGAAATGACGAATAGCAGCAGCAACTGGCCAAGCAGCAGCATCGCCTAACGGACAAATGGTGTTTCCTTCAATTTTTGACTGAATGCTCCACAATACATCGATATCTTCTTCTGTACCCTGACCGTTTTCTATTCTCCACAAGATTTTTTCCATCCAGCCGGTTCCTTCACGACAAGGTGAACATTGACCGCAGCTTTCATGGTGATAGAATCTTGAGAAATTCCAAGTGTTTCGAACGATACAAGCAGTATCATTATAAACGATGAATCCGCCCGAACCTAAAGACGATCCTGTCGCAAAACCACCATCTGCCAACGATTCGTATGTCATTAAACGATCTTCGTTGTTAGCTGTCTTGAAAATTAAGTGTTGCGGAAGAATTGGCACTGACGAGCCACCAGGAATTAATCCTTTTAACGGACGATCATCAATCATTCCACCACAATATTCATCAGAATTCATGAATTCGTCAACGGTCATACCCATTTCGATTTCATAAACTCCCGGTTTTTTAACGTGACCTGAAACTGAAAATAATTTAGTTCCGGTAGATCTGCCTAAACCAATTTTAGAATAATCTTCACCCGAATTCAATAAGATCCAAGGCACCGATGCGATAGATTCTACGTTATTTACAACCGTTGGGTTTTGCCATAAACCTTTAACAGCAGGGAAAGGCGGTTTAATACGCGGATTTCCACGCTTACCTTCTAAAGATTCTATCAAAGCAGTTTCTTCACCGCAGATATAGGCACCACCTCCACAATGAACGTGAAGATCTAAGTCATAACCTGATCCTTTTATATTTTTACCCAACCACCCGGCTGCGTAAGCTTCTTTTATTGCGCGTTCCAAGGTTTTAAAAACCCACATGTATTCGCCACGAATGTAGATGTACGAAAGGTTTGCACCTAAAGCAAATGACGAGGTAATCATTCCTTCGATCAATAAATGCGGAATGTATTCCATTAAGTATCGATCTTTAAATGTACCTGGTTCAGATTCATCGGCATTACAAACCAAATGACGTGGATTTCCTGATTTTTTATCGATAAAACTCCACTTTAAACCAACAGGGAAACCTGCACCGCCACGACCACGCAGACCAGAAGTTTTTACTTCTTCGGTAATATCGTCAGGGTTCATTTTTAATGCTTTTTCTACAGAAGCATATCCGCCATTTTCACGATAAACATCGTAAGTTTTAATACCCGGAATATGGATTTTTTCAAATAATATTTTTTGTCCCATAGTTTTTCAGTCTGTCAGTTATTCCGTCCAAACGGCAATTTCATAGCCGTCTAAATCTGTAAATTGAAAACGTTTACCTCCCGGAAAACTGAAAATATCTTTTACGATAGTACCGCCGGCACTTATCACTTTATTTTTACTTGCTTCAATATCTTTTGAATAAAGAACGATTAAAACCGTTCCTTTAACCGGTTTGCCTGTGGTAAATCCACCATCGACATAATCTCCTTCAAAGGCTGTGTAATGTTCTCCATAATCTGTGAATTTCCAGCCAAAACATTCTGTGTAAAAATTCTTGGCTTTAACAATATCCTTTGAAAGAAATTCAATGTATTGTATTTGCTCGTGTTTTAGCTTTGTATCCATAGTAACTTTACTTTTAAAATGTTATTTATCGTGTAAAGTTATTTTTCCTTCTTTGCAGTCTGCAATAAGCTGATCTACTTTTTGTGTGGTTAAATGTTCGTGGTAAAAATCGCCCAACTGTAACATTGGAGCATAACCGCAAGCACCTAAACATTGTACACCAACAACAGAAAACATTCCGTCTGCTGTTACCTGACCTGGTTTTACGCCTAATTTTTCACAGGCATAATCCATAACATCTTCGGCTTTATTAATAGCACAACATGATGTTACACAAAATTCCAACATATATTTTCCTACCGGTTTTTGGTTGAACATGGTATAAAATGTAACCACTTCATAAACTTCGATAGGCGTAATGTTTAAAAATTCGGCTGCTTTGTTTTGCAATTCAACACTTAACCAGTTGTCGTGTGCATCTTGCAATTCGTGCAATACCGGAAGTAATGCCGATTTTTGTCTTCCTTCGGGATAATGACTAATTAACTCGTTTATACGTTCTGTTAACGCCGGAGTTATATTAATATCTTGATGGTATCTTTGTAATGTTTCCATATAATCAATCTATATTCTGATTAATCGAATCGTTTGTAATTTTAATTTCGATTATTTCTTCAAGAGGAATTCCATTAGAATAATAACCTATTTCTTTTGATTCTATTTTCCCGTTTTTTCGAGTAAATTTTATTAAATAAGTTCCGTCAACTTTGTTTTTTTCCATTGATAAAAATCCTTTTACAGATTTATTAGTGTCAATGCTTTCAAATTCTATCGTTTCTAAATTTTCAGAAGTAGTGAATACTATATCTGTAATTGTTTCATCAGAATTATTATCTATTTTAACTTCAACGCCGTTCTCAAAAGAATTACAAGAAAATAAAGTTAAAACAATTAAACCCATTAGGAACTTTTTCATAATTCGTAATTAACTTAACAATCTAATTCGCCTGCAATAACGTTCATACTCGAAAGGGTGATAATAGCATCAGACAAGCTACGCCCTTTAACAATTTCGTTATATGCCTGGTAGTAAATAAAACAAGGTCTGCGGAAGTGTAAACGGTAAGGCACGCGGCTACCGTTGGTAATCAGGTAAAAACCTAATTCGCCGTTTCCGCCTTCTACAGAATGATAAACTTCTGTGTTTGGAACCGGAATTTCGCCCATAACAATTTTGAAATGGTAAATTAAGGCTTCCATATTGTTGTAAACATCTTCTTTTGGTGGAAGGTAATAATCGGGAACATCTGCGTGAAATCCTCCTTCTGCCGGCATTTTATCCAATGCTTGACGAATGATTTTCATACTTTCCCAGATTTCTGCATTACGAACACAAAAACGATCGTAACAATCGCCGTTTTGTCCTACAGGAATATCGAATTCAAAATCTTCGTACGAACAATAAGGACTCGCCACACGAATATCGTAATCAACTCCGGCAGCACGTAAGTTAGGACCAGTAAATCCGTAGCTCACTGCCATATCAGCATCAATAGCACCTGCACCAATGGTACGATCCATAAAGATACGGTTACGTGACAGCATGTTTTCAAATTCTGTCCAAACGGCTGGGAATTCAGCTAAAAATTCATCGATTTTTCTCCACGCCGCTTCGCTCCAATCACGTTCAAAACCACCGATTCTGCCCATGTTTGTCGTTAAACGTGCACCACAGATTTCTTCGTAGATTTCGTAGATTTTTTCGCGGTACTGCATTACGTATAAGAAACCAGTTAATGCACCGGTATCAACACCCATTACAGAACTACAAATAATATGATCGGCAATACGGGCTAATTCCATAATAATAACACGCATGTATTGAACGCGTTTTGGAATTTCGATACCCAACATTTTTTCAACGGTCATCCACCAACCTGTATTGTTGATAGGTGATGAACAGTAGTTTAAACGATCGGTTAAAACGTTGATTTGATAAAACGGACGGTTTTCTGCAATTTTTTCAAAGGCGCGGTGAATGTATCCAACGGTACCTTCGCCATCGATGATTTTTTCTCCGTCCATTAAAAGAATGTTCTGAAAAATTCCGTGGGTTGCCGGGTGTGTAGGACCTAAATTTAAAATAGATAATTCTACACCATCTTTTTCTTTTGTTTCCAGGATTTGTTTTTCAAATCGCTTTTCCGGAACTAATAATAAATCTGACATAGTTTTCGTATTAACAATTAGGACCAGTTCTACCAAAGAAACGGTCGTCTTTATCGGTTCTACCTTGATCTTCTAAAGGAAATTCTTTTCTTAATGGGAAAGATTCCATTTCATCCATATTTAAAATACGTTTTAACTGCGGATGATTTTTAAATACAATTCCGTAAAAATCGTATGTTTCGCGTTCTTGCCAGTTTGCAGCAGGATACAATGGAACAATACTTTCTGCTTCGGGATTGTTTGCCGGTAAAAATACTTTTACGCGAACACGTATATTATCGAACCAATTGTGTAAATGATACACTACACAAAACTGGCGGTCTTCTTCGTAATCTGGGTAATGTACACCGCAAACATCGGTTAAAAAGTTAAAGTTCATTGAAGGATCTTCCTTTAAGAATTTAATCAATTCGAACGATGCTTCTTTTTTGACTTCAAACGCCAACATATCGTGTAAAATATGGAAGTTTTCTACTTTTGGAGTAAACTGCTGGCTTAAGGTTTGCTGAATGATCTCGTTTGTTAAGCTCATGTTATTTAATGTTATATGAGTTTAATAAATCTTTATATTCATCGCTGCTTCTACGGCGAACCGATTCGCTTTTAACGATGTTTTGCAGTTCAATGATTCCGTCTAGAATCTGCTCCGGACGAGGTGGACAACCAGGTACGTAAACATCAACGGGAATTACTTTATCAATACCCTGTAAAACCGAATACGTATCAAAAACACCACCTGTACTGGCACAAGCGCCAACAGCGATAACCCATTTAGGTTCTGCCATTTGTTCGTACACCTGGCGTAAGATCGGAGCCATTTTTTTAGCGATGGTTCCCATAACCAAAAGCATATCTGCCTGGCGAGGTGAGAAACTCATACGTTCTGATCCGAACCTGCCTATATCGTAAGTAGCAGCCATTGTTGCCATGTATTCGATACCGCAGCAAGATGTTGCAAAAGGTAACGGCCACATAGAATTGGCACGAGCCAAACCTACAACTTCACTTAATTTTGTTGCAAAAAAACCTTCGCCAGAAAAACCATCGGGCGGAGCAACTTGTTTTATGTTTGATGGATTACTCATAATTAATTCTGCATTTATTCAAACTCTAATCCCTTTTTCTTAAACTCATAAAGTAAGCCTACAATTAAAAGGAACATAAAAATGCCCATTTTGTATAAGCCTTCCCAACCTAGTTCCATGAAATTTACTGCCCAAGGATACATGAAAATCACTTCCACATCGAACAAAACAAAGAGAATTGCCACTAAAAAGTAGCGAACGTTGAAGGGAACGCGGGCATTACCGAACGATTCTATACCACATTCAAAATTTACGTCTTTATTTTTCGATGCTTTTTTAGGGCCTAAAAAACCTGAAACAATAATGGTAACAAAAACAAAACCCGCTGCCAGACCAAGCTGCATAAGGATCGGGATTAAATCTAACTGATTTGATTGCATGTTGTTTGGTGCATTAAATTTTCAAACCTCAAATATAATTTTTTCGGCTCGTATAAAAAACCCAATTGTTTTTAATTGTTAGGCATTTTAACGGTTTAAGGTTAATTTATAATGGTTTTAAATAATTGTAGTTTAATATCAATCGTAGCTTGTTAGGTAAAAGATGCATTTGCTATACCCAATTACCAATTTTGTTAATTTGTGTGTTTTTATATGGCGGCTTTTACTTATTTTTAATTATGATAAAGTTAATTGCGTGTGTATGTTTCTTCATACTTGTTTTTACCGGTAACGCACAAACTATAAATAGTAAGCTGTATAATTATTTCGACGGAATGCCATCGGACGATTTAACTTATGTCTGTTATTCTGAACAGGCAGGAATTGAATTGTGTTCCAGAAAAGGAATTATTCATTTTGACGGGAATAGGTTTTATTTAAAAGATCCAACTCAGCAAAGAATATTAAATGCGTGTTTTTTTAAAAACACGTTGTATTATGAAGATGGCAAAGCGTTACACAGAAAAAATTACAGCAATAACGGAAAGATAGAAATTGTTCAATCTAAAAATTATATGGATGAAGATCCTAATAACGATCATTTTGAAAATTTATTTATTGATAGTCAAGAGCGCATTTGGTGTTCTGATTTTAATCATATCAAATACCTGCACAAACAAAAAACAGTTTCTTTTCCCGTTTTTCCAGATAATAAAGATCTAAATATCGATATACATTTTGTTCAAAAAAGTAACGGAGAAATCTGGGTTTTTACGCCTAATGGCTTGTACGAATGGAATGAAACTACAAATTTACTTTTAGCATCCACAAACAAATTCCTGCAAAAAATACAGGTTACGGCTGTTGCAAAAAATAATAATCAGCTTTTTATAGCAACCAAGCAAGGTGAATTGCATTTTTATGATCTTACGGAAAATAAAATTGTAAAGACCGTTAAAACTCCGGCTTGGGTAGTTTTGCAGCAGTTGGTTTTAAGTAATGATAATTTGTATGGTGTTAGTAGCCATGAAATATTCAACATTCAAAACAATCAGTTTATATCCGTTTTTGCTTCGCAGAATTTTACTATAAAGCATTTTATCGTTAACGAAAAAACCAATAATTTTTGGGCAGCAACTTCAAAAGGATTGTTGCAATTGCATTTGCCCAAGCAAGGATTAGCTTTTTTAAACTTTCCTACGGAATATTCCGGAAATGGAAATTTTATTTTAGATGTTATCGAACCTTCTCCAAATGAATTCTGGGTTTTAACAAGCCATAATCAGGTTTTGCAATATAAAAATCAGCATTGGCGTTTAATGGAACAATTTCCAGAAAATCTTAAAATTAAAAGTTTTACGCATCATAAAGATATTTACCTTACCACAACGCACGGTATTTTTATTTGGAAAGGTAATGTGTTTCAAAAATTGAATTTAGATGGATTTGTTGTTGATGAAGATATTGTAAAATCTATAGTTATTGATAAAGAATTATGGATTTTATCAGCCAGCAGTGAAATAGTTAGATACAATTTACAAACCAATAAAAAGATAAAATCGAATTTTAAAAATACGATCGATTTTTGGAAACAAAACAAATGGAACGACCTTACAGTAGATCATTCACAAAATATTTGGCTGGTAGGTTGGATGCCTAAAGGCTTTGGTATTTGTAAATACGATGAAAATCAACAAATGTTTATTGATATATCGCATAAATCATTTAACAATCATCGTGATTTGTTTGTAGGCGATTATTACAACCGAATTTATACAGATGATTCAAACAACGTGCTGTTTTCTGCATACGGCGGTTTTTCTATGGGAAAAAATACAGGAAAACTTACCAAGAAAATTGATATTCATTTATACCCGATAGACGATACTTATGTAACAGGTTTAATGCAAGATGCTGACGAAAATGTTTTTTTTGCAACAAATGCAGGTTTGCACGTGTATTTAAAAAATAAAGACAGGGTAATAAAACTTAACTCAACTGATGGTTTAACAACGAATACCTTACAATACGCATTTAAAAAAGTGAGTAACAACCGTTTGTTGTTGGGTGGTGAAAACCAGTTGACTATTGTAAATTATAATGATTTATTACAAAGTCCGTTACAAAACACAATCAAAATAACAAAATTATTAATTAACGGTAAAGTTTATAATAACGCAGAAGAGTTGATTCTGAATTATAAACAAAACAATATAACCTTACAGTTTTCTACCTTTTCATATCTGGAAGCAAACAAAATTTTTTACGAATACAGTGTAAACAACAATGAATGGATTTCTTTAGGAAACCAAGCAGAATTGGTGTTTAATCATTTGTCACCAGGTTCGTATCATATTAAAATTCGGGCGACAGATCATTTGCAAAATCAGTTAGAAAAACAATTACACTATGTCATAAAAATTAATCCGCCCTTTACCCAATCACCTTTGTTTTTTGCGTTGTTGGGCATTGCTGTTGTTGTTTTGGTTTACGGGTGGTTTCGCTATTCGCTACATCGAAAAATGAAAGAGAAAAGATACGAGCTTCAGGTAAAAGATGCCGAAATGCGAATGTTGCGTGCACAAATGAATCCGCATTTTATGTTCAATACCCTTAATTCCATCAACAGTTACATCATTCAACACAAAACAGCCGATGCAAGTAAATATCTAACATCGTTTTCTAAACTAATGCGGAATATATTGGAAAGTTCTAAAAAACAATGGATTACATTGGCGCAGGAAGTAAAAACTACCGAACTTTATTTGCAGTTAGAAGCCGTTCGTCTTGAAAATAGTTTTACCTACGAAATTGTTGTAGACAACGATATAGATGAAACAGATGTTTTTGTTCCGCCGCTTATTGTTCAACCTTTTGCAGAAAATGCTATTTGGCACGGTTTAAGGCATAAAGCTAATGGAAACGGAAAACTGTATGTACGTTTTATTTTAGAGAATAAAGACAAGCTGCGTATTGAAATAGAAGATAACGGCATTGGTAGGGAAGGAAGCGTGCTATTGAAAACAGCTAAAAAACACACTTCATACGGAGTGAAAATTACCGAAGAACGTCTTGTTAAATTAAATACGGCTAATTATTTGGAAATTTTAGATTTATACGACAGTAATAACAAACCAGCAGGAACAAAAGTAATTCTGCACTTAAACTTGGAAGAAAATGATTAAAGTACTATTAATAGACGACGAAAAACATGCATTGGTCACTTTGGCACACTATTTAGAAAGTTTTAAGGAAATTGAAATTTTAGATAGTATTCAAGATAGTCGATTGGCGAAAGATAGAATCACGGCACTTAAACCAGATATTGTATTTTTAGATATAGAAATGCCTTATTTAAATGGATTTGATGTATTGCAGCAGTTTGAAACATTGCCCTTTAAGGTGGTTTTTACAACAGCTTACGATCAATATGCCATTAAAGCACTAAAATTAAATGCGTTAGATTATGTTTTGAAACCCATCGAAATTGATGAATTAAAGCAAGCGATAGATAAATACCATCAGCAGGAATTGCTAACTACAACAGAACAGGTTTCTAATCTGGCTAAATTCACCATGACACAAATGTCTGATACATTAGCATTATCAACCTTAAAAGGATTAATTTTTATAAAAATTGAAGATATTATGTATTTTTCTGCCAGCAATGCGTACACATTTGTAGTAATGAATAATGGCGACAAGCATTTGGTAAGTAAATCGTTAGTTGTTTTTGAAGAAGTTTTATCAGATAACCCAATTTTTTTCAGAGTTCACAAATCGTATTTAATAAACTTAAAATTCATAAGCCAATACATTCGTGGCGAGGGCGGTGAAATTATTATGCAAGACAGAACATCGGTTGTTTTAAGTCGAAATAAAAAGCAAGATTTTTTAAATCTGTTTAAAAAGATATAAAAAAGCAGCTCTTTTTGAAGCTGCTTTTTGATTAAGATAAAGTTTAGATATCTAATTAATTATGATATTTATAAAGGGCAACAGTTGAGATGTCTTGGTGCATCAATAACATTTTTACACTGGTATCACCTTTCCAAGATGGTACAAAAATTCCCATTAAACTTTCACTATTACTTTTAAAACCAATGCTGTTGCCAATTTCGTAACAACCTTGATTAGGTTCGGTGTTCGATGTCATACTGTTTGCAAAAAGTGTTCTATTGCTAGAAAAACTGTAATACTTGATGAAATTTGATACTCCTGCACTTCGTTCAAAGGTAAAACCACCCCAACTTGGTGTTTGTGATGCCGAAAACATTTCGTAATGAATCAACACACTAGTTCCTGATTTTGTTAAACTTGTCAACGATATTTTTCCGTTATCATCTGCGGAAAAGTTAAAATTAAATATCACACTTCCATCAGCATTCGAATCGAATATAAATTTGTTATCATTCACAATTAAAGGTGCTATTCTTCGTGTTCCTGCACCGTCTAGATATGCTTTCATAGTTCCATCTTCTTTTACAAAGTAAATTACCCTGTATCTTTGGTTGCCTTCTTCGGTTTCATCCTGATAAGGAACATAATATCCGTTTAAACTTTCTGCTGTAACATTTTTTGCACTAGGCGTTGGGTTGCTGTCGTCATTTGAGTCGCACGCATTCAAGCCGATAAAAACACTTATTACCATAAGTATTTTTGCAATGTTCTGTAATTTTTTCATAATTTTCATCTTAACAATTATTCTTTAATATTTAATTTTAAACTCATTTCTTCATAACTCATAGCTTTTAAAGCATCTAATGTATAAAGCTGATTATTCAACCTATATAATGGCTGTGAAGTATTATTGTTAGTGCCTTTAGATGCTGTGACTTGAGGAATAATTACATATTTGTAAAGAATTTGACCACCAAGAGAGATTGTATTTCCGCCGTCATGAGCAAAGCGTGTAGGTCTAATTTTTTCTTTTTTTGGAAAGAAACTTATGGTGTTTGTTCGAGACCCTGCGTATGAGGTATATGGTAAGATAAAGTTGCCACCGCCAAATTTTATATATACCATTATAGCCGATTTTTCAATTATACTCTCGGTTAGTTCTGGTGCAGCCACAGTAGCTACTCTTATTTGACTACCATCCATAATTGTATCTTTATGTGCTGTAGCCAATTTCCACTCCGATACAATTACGTTAGCATTTCCGTCTGCACCGCCTGGACCTTCGGGTCCTTGAGCTCCTGGTTGTCCTTCTGGTCCCTGCGGTCCTTGCTGCCCTTCCGGACCTTGTAATCCGTCGTCGCCCTTTAATTGTTCGCGTGTAATAATGTCTGCATCGGCTTCACAACTGTTTAATAATACGGTTGAAATACTTATTAAGATAAGCCCGATAAAAAATTTTCCTTTTGCTTTCATGATAATTATTTTTTTAATTAATAATCAAATGTATCATGAAGATCTATTGCCTTTATGTGACAATTTAGTAATGGCTGGATTGAGTTTGTAAAGTGCGATTTTAAATATTTAGATTTTCTTTAAAATAAAGCAGCTTACCTTAAAAAGTAAGCTGCCCAAAAAAATATGAAATCAATAAGTACGCTAATTCAAATCTTTTAGTATCGATTTCATTTTCTGTATATTATTTTAAATTGAACAATTATTTATAAATTGCTTCTTGTGAATTTTGAAATATGTAGTTAGATTGATTGGCGAAATTGATAAACTCATTCTTCAGTGTAGTATTGTTTAAACTTTGATAGGGAACATAAAAGCCTTCGCCACCGCCAGCAGAAACGGTTCCGGTGTAATTAGCCCAAAACATCATGTACGATAATTGAATATTGTTTGTTTTTATAAATTGGGTTAATTCTGTAAAATAATTATGAGAAGTTAAATTTTGCTGACCGGTTTCGGCCCAAGCGATAGGTTTGTTTTTTGATAGACCTACTTGTTTTAAAACGTTTAATTTTTGTAAATTATAATTCCAATTAGCGCCGTTATTGCTATTGGGATCGGCACTTAAATGGTAGGCATCAATTCCTAAAATATCAACATATTTATCGCCCGGGTATCTTTTTAAGTAACCGGCTTCTGTAGTTTCATAACCTGGCGAATAACAAACCAGCATATTGTTTAAGCCGTTGTTACGCATGTAGTCAATGGTAAATTTAAATAAATCGATATATTCTGCATCGGTGCATGCGGTAGTTCCCCACCAAAACCAGCCACCATCCATTTCATGATAAGGTCTAAAAATAAACGGAATAGCTTCGCCTTTGCTGTTTTTTAGCTTTTTAAAGTGTATAATTAATTTATCTAACCATGCTTTGTACTGATTGTGCATAGCGCCATTAGGCAGTATTTTAGTTACGTAACCTGGAGTTGTGTTCCAAGAACTCTGATTATTATCTAAACGATACGGGTGCATTGAAAACGTGTTTACCGCATTGTTTTCATAAGCTTTAATTGCCAAGCGCATCGTTTCATCAAACGTTATACCATCGAATGTAGTGGTAAATGATTCGTTGTTTGGAGCAATTTCCCAGCCAAATACAGCAGGTGTTTTTTCTGAAACATCTTTAAAATCGCTTTTATCACCATTTGGAAAATTATTTAATCGCCAGCCAACACCGGCAATATTTGTACCTTGATGCCCAATTAAAATCTTTGAACTATTTTGAATTTGTTGCAGATTGCTTAAAAGTTTTGATTTCTGTGGATTTTCAATAGGATTTGGATCAGGTGTTTGATTATTGTTGCCTGAATCGTCGCTACCACAACCTACCATTCCGATAGCGATAAGTAAAAATAAAATAGTTTTCATAAAATAAAATTTTAAGAAGTAAAGTTGCTGTAAAAAAAACTAAAAAATGTTTATGATTTTTTAAACTGCGAGTTTTAATTTATGAACGGTAATAAAAAGTGTAGAAAACAAAAAAAAACACCTGCATAATGCAGGTGTTTTTACTTGGAACTAAATATATGTTGTTAACTAACGTATATTATAAAACAACAACGTCAGTTGCGATTTTCCCTTTTTTCCCATCAGATTCAACGTAGTTTACTACATCTCCATCTTTTAATTCTCTTGATTTAAGTCCAGAGATGTGAACGAAAATGTCTTGACCTGTTGTTTCGTCTGTAATAAATCCAAATCCTTTTGATTCATTGAAGAACTTTACTGTACCTGTTCTCATTGTAATAATAAAATAAATTAATAATGGTCAAAGATAAACTTTTTATTCTGTTTTCAAAGTTTTTAAGGTTTAATTTTATAAAAAAATAAAGTCGAGCTAAAAACTCGACTTTATCAATTATTCCTCTACAGGTTTTTGTATTTTAAATGTTTCCATAAATGCTGTTGTGTAGTTTCCGGCAACATAATCCGGATTGTCCATTAACTGGCGGTGGAAAGGAATGGTAGTTTTAATACCTTCAATAACAAACTCGTCTAAAGCGCGTTTCAATTTCTTTAAAAATAAAATAAATGAGCATTTAACTGTCGAGGTTTAATCTTCAAATTCGTCCATTAGTTCTTTTAATTGTTTTAAATATCTGCCATAAAACTTTTTAATAATCCATTCCGAAAGTAATATCAAACCAATAATTGTTACAACACCAATAATTAAAACCGTGTAAATAAACGCAGGATCGGTTTGAAAAGTTTCTTTAAAATGATAGAACTTTTCTACCAAATCGTACGTTTTATCTTTACCTGCTGTAATTACAAACAAAGCTATGGCTGTAGGTAGCAAAATGTAAATAGATGATCTATACGTTTCAATAGCAAAATGAAACTCGTAATACAGCTTAATAATGCTTTCGCGGCTGTTAAACGTATTGGGTTGCTTAATCATTTTACTAATGGTGTAAAATCTGCGGTAGTAATACAGCCCAAAAACAATAAACTGGCATACCAAAAAGTAATAAATCAGACTTAAAACACCGTGTATTTGTGATGATTCCATTAAAGGAACTATTAAAATAAACACAATACTTACAATCCAAAAAATGGCTTCGCGCTTAAAACTTTTAATTATTTTTTCGGCAAGCGATTTACTTTTGGTTAAATATTCCGCTTTTATGTTAATATCCTTTTCGGGTTGGTTATCCCATTTTTTTTGTAACTCATCAAAATTCATATCCGTTCTTTTTTATGATGGTTTGTAATTTTTCTTTTGTTCTGTTTAACTTTACGCGTGCATTCACTTCGCTGATACCCAAGTTTTCGGCAATGTCTTTATGGTTCATTCCTTCTAAAAACAAGAAAATAAGGGCTTTTTCTACTTTGTTGAGTTCTTGCACGGCATCGTAAAAATATTTTAGCTGTTCTTCTTTAAAAGCACTGTCGTCAGTATCAATGCGGTCGTAATTTTCATGAAGTTCGTATTTGTCCTGTTTTTTATCGTCTTTTTTAAAGAAGGTTAAAGCGGTATTTAAACAAACACGATACATCCAAGTAGAAAATTGACTGTCGCCTTTAAAGTTTTGATACGATTTCCACAATTGAAAAGTCATTTCCTGAATCAAGTCTTGCTGATCTTCCGTATGGTCAAAGTACATCCTCGAAATTTTATATAAAATTCCTTTGTGTTTTTGCATCAAGTCCAAGAATTCTTTTTCGGTGGCTTTCAAAGCAGAATAATTTTTACAAAATGTTAGTATCGTTTCTTTTGATTTGTTACAAAGTGTACATAAAAAAACTCGTTACCTAAATAACGAGTTTTTAAAATTGATATTATCCTAAATAAGTTTTTAAGATTTTACTGCGAGATGTATGTTTTAATCTGCGGATTGCTTTTTCTTTAATCTGACGAACACGTTCGCGCGTTAAATCAAAAGTTTCACCAATTTCTTCTAACGTCATTGGGTGCTGATCGCCCAATCCAAAATATAAACGAACAACATCTGCTTCACGTGGAGTTAATGTTTCTAACGCACGCTCGATTTCTGTTCTTAACGATTCATGAATCAATTCACGATCCGGATTTGGTGATTCGCCCGAACGCAATACATCGTACAAGTTAGAATCTTCACCTTCTACTAAAGGCGCATCCATTGATAAGTGACGACCAGAGTTTTTCATTGACTCTTTCACGTCGTTTACCGTCATGTCTAATTCTTTAGCGATTTCTTCTGCCGATGGCGGACGTTCGTTCGATTGTTCTAACAACGCATACATTTTGTTGATTTTGTTGATAGAACCAATTTTATTTAATGGTAAACGTACGATACGTGATTGTTCTGCTAAAGCTGATAAGATTGATTGACGGATCCACCAAACGGCGTACGAAATAAATTTAAAACCACGTGTTTCATCAAAACGTTGTGCGGCTTTAATTAATCCCAAGTTTCCTTCGTTAATTAAATCGGGTAACGTTAAACCTTGATTTTGGTATTGTTTTGCTACCGATACTACGAAACGTAAATTAGCTTTTGTTAATTTCTCTAATGCACGCTGATCACCAGCTTTAATGCGTTGTGCTAATTCTACTTCTTCGTCGGCAGTAATTAAGTCTACTTTACCAATTTCTTGTAAATATTTGTCTAACGATGCCGTTTCACGATTGGTTACCTGTTTGGTAATTTTAAGTTGTCTCATGTTTTAAATAACCCCTTCCTTTGTTGTTAACTAGTAGTTATACGCAGCATGTTGCAAAATGTTACAAAAAGTTGTAAAACTTTTTATTCATACGAATCTACGGTGATGTATAAAGGAATACTTGCAGGTACAGCCAGCCATTCGTCATCAGAAGAAGTTCTTGTAAAAAAAGTACTTCCGGTAGTTAAACCTATGTTTTGAAAGAAAGAACCTTCCTTTTTGCCTTCTTGAAATTCTATTTTCTGTTGTTTGATTATTACTGCAATTTTTTTATGACCGCTTATGTACAAGTCCATATCTTCAACGTTGATAATATTCCAACCTCTGTTTTTATTAGATAAAATAAAATTAATGTTTTGATGAGGTATTCTTTTATATGGTTTACCATTTTTTACTTCATAAAAGTAAACAGAAAAAAAACCACGTTTAAAAGTAAAGCCTTCTAAATGCCAATGAATTTTTTTTACTTTTAAGAATTTCTCTTTAGTATTCATTACCATGCCAAATTCATAGCTTGTTTTAGGGCTACCCGATGAATCTTCACCTGTTCCTATTCCTGATCCTTCACTTGTTCTGCCATAAGTACGTTCTTTAATTTTAGCGTTTGCTGGCGGAATAATTATTTCTTGTAATAATTCTGACGATGGTTCAATAAATGTAATTTGTAAAGATTTGTTATTTTGTAATATGATTTCTTTTTTTTCGAAACCAAAATGATCAATAATTACTTTTAAAGGGAATTTGTATTTTTGAGCATCAAGAATAATGAGCCCTTTTTCGTTTGATATAATGCTTTTTTTGTAATCGGGTAATATAATTGTAGCAAACTCAACGGGCTCTTTAGTTTGCTTATCGTTTACTTGAAACTTTACATTTTGTGCTGTGATAATTTGTGTGGAAAATGTAAATAAAAATAATAAAAGTGAATTTTTCATAAGTTTATTTGGTTTTATTCGTATGAATCTACGGTTATGTAAAAAGGATAATTCATTGGACCGCTTTCCCAACCTTCGTAAATGTTCGATCTTAAGGTCATAATATTTGAGGTTGCTGCCCCAATATTCATAAGAATATATCCTTCATTTTCTCCTTTGTTAAATTCAATCTTTTGTACTTTAAGAATAGCTGCGATCTTTTTAGTACCATCTAAATAAATATCTTTATTTTCTATGTTTAATACCAACCATCCTTTTTGGTTTTCGTTGATTGAGAAATTCAATTCCTCATGCGGAATACGTTTCGATGGTTTATTATTTTCTACTTCATAAAACTGCAAATTAAAAATGGCTCTTTTAAAAGTTATGCCGTTTATATGCCAATGAACTTTCTTTAATTTTTTTAAATGATCACTCGTTTTAATGATTAATCCAAATTCGGTTCCAGAATCTTTATTTTCATTGTCAAAACGATTCATTTGACCTAGGATTTTTCCCGATCCTTCATTTGTTCTACCATAAATACGCTCTTTAATTTTAGCATTTGCTGGTGGAATAATCAGTTCTTGCAGTACTTCTGTAGCTGGATTTAAATAAATGTTGTAAACACTTGTATTGTTTTGTAGTGTGATTTCTTGTTTTTCAAAACCAAATTGCTCTACGATTACTTTTAACGGTAGTTTGTATTTGTTTGTATCGATCATAAAAACTCCTTTTTCGTTTGATACAAAACTTTTCTTGTGATCGGGTAGAAGCACAGTTGCAAAATCTATTGGATCTTTTGTTTCCGAATCTGAAATTTGCAGGTTAATGTTTTGTGCGGTGATAATTTGTGTAAAAAGTGTACACACAAAAAGGATAAGAGTGTTTTTCATAAGTAGTTTGTTTTGGTTGTAAAAATAAAAAAACCGATGAGGTTTGCTCATCGGTTTAGAATAGATTTAACAGAAACTACTTGTTTTCTTCTTTCTTGTCGTTAGAAGGTCTGTTATCGTTATTTCTGTGCGCTGGTCTGTTTTCTCTGTTTTCAGACTTGCCTTCTCCGTTTTCAGGTTTTCCTTCTGGTCTTGGAGGGCGAGGTAATAATGCCTTGCGCGATACTTTTTCTTTTCTTGTTTTAGGATCTAAACCTAAATATTTAACTTGGAATACATCGCCCATGTTTACTACATCGGTAACGTTTTCTGTGCGTTCCCAAGCTAATTCTGATACGTGTAATAAAACTTCGTTTCCTGGTGCAGCAGCATATTCTACTACAGCGCCAAATTCTAACATTTTAATTACTTTAACTTCGTAAGCTTCGCCAACTTGTGGTTTAAAAGTGATCGATTGAATTTTAGCCAATACTGCTTCAATTCCTGCAGGATCAGTTCCTAAAATTTCAACAACTCCTTCTTCATCAACCTCGGTAATTACAATTGTTGTTCCTGTAGCTTTTTGTAATTCTTGAATTACTTTACCGCCCGGACCAATCAACGCACCAATGTAAGCACCAGGAATTGTTCTCATGATGATTTTTGGAGCATGAACTTTAACTTCTTCGTTTGGTTTCGCTAAAGTTTCAGTCAGTTTTCCAAGGATATGTAAACGTCCTTCACGAGCCTGCTCTAAAGCCTGCTCCATGATTTCGTATTTCAATCCGTCAATTTTGATGTCCATTTGGCAAGCTGTGATACCTTCTGAAGTTCCTGTTACCTTGAAATCCATATCTCCCAAGTGATCTTCATCACCTAAGATATCAGATAAAACGGCAAAACGATCTCCATCGGTAATCAATCCCATCGCGATTCCAGAAACCGGACGAATCATTTGAATACCAGCATCCATCAACGATAAAGTACCAGCACAAACAGTTGCCATTGAAGACGATCCGTTTGATTCTAATACTTCAGAAACCACACGGATTGTATAAGGACAATCTGCAGGAATCATGTTTTTTAATGCACGTTGCGCCAAGTTTCCGTGACCAACTTCTCTTCTTGAAGTTCCTCTTAACGGACGAGCTTCTCCTGTTGAAAATGGTGGGAAATTATAGTGTAAGTAGAATTTTTCTTCTCCTTGTTCAGATGGTGAATCAATAACGTTTGCTTCTCTAGAAGTTCCTAAAGTTGCAGTTGCTAATGCTTGAGTTTCCCCACGAGTAAACAATGCAGAACCGTGAACAGATGGTAAGTAATCAACCTCGCACCAAATTGGGCGGATTTCAGTTGTTTTTCTTCCGTCTAAACGTGTTCCTAAATCTAAAGTTACGTTACGAACAGCGTCTTTGTTTACTTTTTTGAAATATTTAGAAACTAAATCTCCGTTTTCTAATAATTCTTCTTCTGTAAACAATGCAACTACTTCTTCTTTTACGGCATCAAAAGCAGCAGAACGTTCGTGTTTTGCAGAACCTTTACTTGCAATAGCGTAAATTTTATCGTAAGCCGCTTCTTTAACTTTTGCTAAAATAGCTTCGTCTTCTTTTTCTCCTTCGTATTCGCGAACTTCTTTCTTTCCAAATGCAGTTGCCAATCTTTCTTGAGCATCAATTTGTACTTTAATGTGTTCGTGAGCGAATTTAATGGCTTCAACCATTTCTTTTTCAGAAATTTCTTTCATTTCACCTTCTACCATTGCGATAGAATCTCTTGAAGCACCGATCATCATGTCGATATCAGACAATTCTAATTGTGCGCGAGAAGGGTTAATGATGAATTTTCCATCGATACGTCCAACTCTAGCTTCAGAAATCAATGTTTCAAAAGGAATGTCAGACAAAGCAAGTGCTGCCGAAGCTGCCAAACCTGCCAAAGCATCAGGCATTACGTCTTCGTCATGAGACATTAACTGAATCATAACCTGAACTTCTGCGTGATAATCACTTGGGAAAAGTGGACGCAAAACGCGGTCAACTAATCTCATTGTTAATACTTCGCTGTCGCTTGGGCGCGCTTCTCTTTTAAAGAAACCACCTGGAAAACGACCAGCTGCAGCAAATTTCTCGCGATAATCTACCGTTAACGGTAAAAAGTCGATTCCCGGACTTGCTTTTCTTGCGGAAACAACGGTACCTAAAATAACCGTTTTTCCAATTCTTACTACTACAGAACCATCGGCTTGTTTCGCCAAGCGTCCTGTCTCGATTGTGATGTTTCTGCCATCACCTAAATCGATGCTTTCTACAAATAATTGTGGAATCATAAATTAATTCTCTAATTGATTAAACAATGGGTTGTTGTTGTGTTGTGTAGTTGTTGTTCCCCAATGAAAAACCAAGCTTTTATGCTTAAATATAATAAAAAAAAGAGGTGCGCATGCGCACACCTCGTTGTAAAATGGATTATTTTCTAATACCCAATTCTTTGATAATTTCACGATATCTGTTGATATCTTTTTTCTTTAAGTAATCTAAAAGACTTCTTCTTTTACCTACTAAAAGAACTAATGAACGCTCTGTATTATAATCGTGACGATTCTTTTTTAAGTGCTCTGTTAAATGCGAAATTCTGAATGTGAATAATGCAATTTGTCCTTCTGCTGAACCTGTGTTCGCTGCAGCACCTCCGTGTTTAGCGAAGATTTCTTCTTTAACTTCTTTAGTTAAATACATGCTAATATTATTTAAATGATTATTATGTAATGTTTTGAATTATAAAATTCGATGCAAATGTACATCTTTTTTTTAATTGAGCAATTTTAATTAATCTATTTTGGATAGGATCATTTCTTTAGTTGAACGTTCTAAACCTTTCCAGATTAAAGTTTTACCATCTTCGCTGGAAGTGATATCATAATTGTCATTAAAAAAATAGTCAGCTAATAATTGATATTCTTCTGGTAAATCATCAAAATTCATTGAAGGTTCTGGAAAATATTTCGGATCGACTTGAATTAAAGAATAAATTGATTTATCATGGAGATTTGGATGTACTAATGATGATCTAAATGGTATTATTTCTTGGTTAATATAAAAGTTTCCATTAAAAAAGAATCGAACTCTATCATCTTCCATCTCTTTTTCCTCCACATTTACATCAATTCTACCAAGATTGTATAGAATAGTATCATTTTTAATAATTTCGGATCCATTATTGGGTACAACTACCATTTTTTCAATTTTCCAACTACCAGATATTTTAGGTGTATGCTCCTTTAAAAATTCGTTGTCTCTTTTCTTGAATTCATTTGAATAGTTTATGTCTGATTCATTCTCATAGCTACAAGAAGTAAAAACTGTCGTTGAAGTTAATAGTGATAAAATAAAAATTTTGCTAAAGTGTTTTTTCATGGTGTTTTTAATTTATTTTTTGCAAATATAAAAATTACCCTTTATACATTTCTGCAATTTCATCGGTAAGCCATTCCAGTAATTTCTGGTCTTCACTGGTAAATGCGCTTGCGGTGTTTGAATCGATATCGATTTGACCTATGTTGATACCATTTACAATAATTGGTACAACAATTTCCGATTTTACATCAATATTGCATGAAATATAGTTGTCTTGCGCAGTAACATCATCAACCAAAAAAGTTTCATTGCTTTCGGCAACCTGCCCGCAAATACCTTTTCCAAATTGAATAGTAGTATGGTCTGTAGGCAATCCGGCAAATGGTCCCAAGTGTAATTCTTTCTTGTTGGCATCGGCAAAATAAAAGCCAACCCAATCGTAATGTGCTACATTTAAACGCAAAAGATTACAAATTTCTTGTAATCGTTCGTTAATGGTTTTGTTCGATTTTATGATTTCTGTTAAAGAAATCTTTAATTGTTCTCTTTCCATATTCTTTTTTTAGTAAATTTACAAAAAATTAAAACGCAACAAAATTTAAATGTTTCAACGCTATCTATATAATATTTTATTAGCAGCAGCCGTACTTTTCTCGAATGTAGGGTTAGCTATTAATATTCATTATTGTGGAAACGAAATTGAAAAAGTTGAATTAGGTTACGCTACGTCTATAAATTGTGCAGAAGACACACACGAAAAAGCGTGTTGCAAAGAAAAAAACGAAACGGTAAAGAAAGACTGTTGTAAAAACGAAACCATTAAGCAAAAAACAGACGATGTTGTTATAAAGGTTTTTAACGTTCAGCAGTTTTCAGATTTTATAACGCCTGTTGTTTATAAATTTCAGCCGCTTGTTATTTCTAAAAACAATCTGCCAAAGAAAATCAACGTTACTTTTCGTTGCGAAAGTAATGCTCCGCCATTATACAAACTCTACAACCAGTACTTGCTGTACGCATAATTACACATTTTTTACCAAAAGAATGTTTAATTAATTATGCAAATTCATGAAATATACCTTAATGCTATTGTGTGCGTTCGGCGTGCACAACATTTATGCCCAAGATACTTACAAGGGTAAAGTTTTAGATACTTACAATTCATCTATAGAAAAAGCAAATATTACGGTTAACGACAGCGTTGTTGCCACTACTGATAAATTCGGAATGTTCGAAGTTACTTTAAACGAACCATCTGCAGTTTATATTTATGCTGAAGGATACGAAGTTTTAGAAACCGAATTAACAGATAAAGACCAGTTTTACACGTTTCAAATTCAACCCGAAGCCAGTTTAAACGAATTGGTTGTAAACGTAAACAAGAAAAATACCGAACGTAATAAAGGTATTACCAACTCGCAAACCATGAACAGTGGCGAGTTGCTAAAAGCAGCTTGTTGTAATTTGGCTGAATCTTTTGAAACAAATCCGTCAATCGATGTGAATTTTTCCGATGCTATTTCCGGATCAAAACAAATTAAAATGTTAGGATTAACAAGTCCGTATATTTTAATTGCCGAAGAAAATATTCCGAGTGTTCGCGGGGCTTCGCAAGCTTATGGTTTGTCATTCACGCCGGGAACCTGGGTAGAAAGTATTCAGGTTACCAAAGGTGCGGGAAGTGTTGTAAATGGTTTTGAAAGTATTTCGGGACAGATAAATACAGAATTGATCAAGCCAGGAAACGATATTCCTTTCTTTTTGAATTTATACGGATCTACCGATTCACGTTTTGAATTGAATGCACATTTTAACGAAAAAATTTCTGACAAATGGAGCACTTCGTTGTTTGTTCACGGAAACACCCGCGTTAAAAAGAATGATATGAATCATGACGGATTTTTAGATAATCCGTTGGGAAGTCAGGTAAATGTAATGAACCGTTGGCAGTATCAAAACCTAGAAAAAGGGTGGATTGCTTTTATTACGGCGCGTTACATGAAAGACGAAAAGCAAACCGGAGAGATTGATTTTGATAAGAAACAACACAAATTGTCAACCTTAAAATGGGGATCAGAACTAAATACCGATAAGTTTGATGCCAGTACAAAAGTTGGTTATGTTTTCCCGGATCAGCCTTATAAAAGCTTTGGTTGGCAAAACTCGTTCAGCTATCATAAACAAAATTCGTATTTTGGTTTAAACCAGTTCGATATCACGCAACGCAGCATCTATTCTAACTTTTTATATAGTTCTATCATCAGCAATACGTTGCATAAATTCTCTACCGGAGCAAGTTTTATGCACGATGATTATTCGGAATTCGTAGCAAATTATGGTAATCAAAATTTCGACAGAACCGATACCAGCTACGGCGCTTTCTTTGAATATACGTATGATAACGCGAACAATTTAGCGTTGATTTTAGGTGGAAGAATCGATAATTCTAACCGATTGGGAACTTTTGTAACTCCGCGTATGCATTTGCGTTACAATCCGTGGGAAAAAACAACCCTTCGTGCATCTGCAGGTCGTGGAAAAAGATTAGCGAATATTTTTGCAGAAAACCAGTATTTGTTCGCAAGTTCGCGTCAGTTTAATATTTTGAACGAAGGCGGAAAAGCGTATGGAATGGACCCTGAAATTGCTTGGAATTACGGTCTAAGTGTATCGCAAGATTTTACTTTTTTAGGAAAAAATGCCAGTTTAACACTTGATTTTTACCGTACCGATTTCCAAAATCAAATTGTAGTTGATATGGATCAATCTGCAAGAACGGTTAATTTTTATAATTTAGATGGTAAATCGTATGCGAATTCTTTTCAGGCTGAATTGAATTACAACATCATAAAACACTTAAATTTAAGAACCGCTTATAAATATTACGATATTAAAACAACGTACGGCGATAAAACGTTAGAAAGACCGTTACAGGCAAAACACCGTTTGTTTGCCAATTTAGAATTTACAACACACGAACATAACGGAAGTTATTGGAAATTCGATACTACTTGGAACTGGTTAGGTGCACAGCGTTTACCTTATACGGGCGATAATTCGGCAGAAAATCAATTGACATCATATACAAATCCGTTTTCTACGATCAATGCACAGATAACCAAAGTTTTTTCTGACAGATTTGAAGTGTATGTAGGTGGCGAGAACATTGGCAATTATCAGCAGCATAGAGTGATTTTAGGAGCTGATGATCCGTTTGGCAATGAATTTGATAGTACTATTGTGTACGGACCAATTTTTGGACAAATGTATTATGCTGGATTACGATTTAAAATTAAATAACTAACAATTAAAAATAAAGAAAAATGAAAAAATACTTATTAGTACTATTGGCTGTTTTAGGTGTTGCATTTACATCTACAGCACAGGAAAAGAAAAACAAAAACGCAAAAGTTGATGTTGAGGTAAAAGGTAACTGCGATATGTGTAAAAAACGTATTGAGAAAGCTGCTTTTGCTGTAAAAGGAGTAAAATCGGCTGAATGGCATTCAGACGATCAAACGCTTCACTTGATTATCGACGAAAACAAAACTACTGCCTTAAAAGTACAGGAATCGGTTGCAAAAGCTGGTCATGATACCAAAGAAGTTAAAGCAGAAAAGGATACTTACGATAATTTACATGGCTGTTGCCAATACGATAGAGAATCGTAAAGAATTAATTTTATAAAACTGTATCTTTTTAGATGCAGTTTTTTATTTTTATAGAATGAAAAAAGTTATAATTGTCTTTATATCACTAATTGTTGCAGCTTTCCTTGTAATTTCAATTGGTAAGTATTTTGTTGAACGTGAAATTATTCAACGGGATCAAGCTGTAGATGAAAAATGGAATTTGTTAAAGGACGATGTTTATTTACATGCGGAATTGCTTTCTAAAATAAATGAAAACAACAAATATATTTCAAATGATAGTTTAAATCTGATTATAAATAATCAAAAGAGGATTAACGAATGCACCTTGGATTTTTCAGAAAATGAATATCATTTGAATAAATTAGTTTTAAAAATTAAGGCAGATACTTTATCGAATGATAATGATTTGAACGCATTAGAATCTAAACATAAAAGACTGAATCATTTAGTTTTAAATTACGATACAGCTGCAAGAAATTATAATGATTTTATTAGAAGTTTTCCCTTAAATGTGTATACTTTCAAGCGTTATAAAACAAAAGAGTGGTTTGAATTGAAATATGGAATTGAGAATGAAAACCCAAAAACGAAGTATGATAAAGACCTAGAATGGATGTTAGAGATAGAAAAAAGTAAAGGTTTATAAAACAAAAAATCCGACTAATTTTAGTCGGATTTTTTGTTTTATATTGAAATGATCTTACATCATTCCTGGCATACCGCCGCCCATTGGCATTTGGCCTGCACCTTCTTCTTTAATATCAACTAAAGCACATTCGGTAGTTAAGATCATACCCGCAACCGAAGCAGCGTTTTCTAAAGCTACACGAGTTACTTTTTTAGGATCGATGATTCCTGCTGCCAACATATCAACATATTCGTCGGTTTTAGCATTGTAACCATAGTTTCCTGAACCTTCGGCAACTTTTGCAACAATAACAGATCCTTCTAAACCTGCATTTTCAACAATAGTTCTTAAAGGTGATTCAATAGCACGAGAAACAATCTGAATACCTGTTTTTTCGTCTGCATTTAAAGCATCAACACTTGATAATGCCGATTTTGCTCTTAATAAAGCAACACCACCACCAGCAACAATTCCTTCTTCAACAGCTGCACGCGTTGCATGTAAAGCATCATCTACACGGTCTTTTTTCTCTTTCATTTCCACTTCAGAAGCTGCGCCAACGTAAAGTACCGCAACACCGCCAGCTAATTTCGCTAAACGCTCTTGTAACTTTTCACGATCGTAATCAGAAGTTGTAGTTTCCATTTGTGCTTTAATCTGGTTCACTCTGTTTTTAATCATATCAGAATCACCCGCACCGTTTACAATTGTTGTATTGTCTTTATCGATAGAAACGCGTTCTGCAGTTCCTAACATTTCCAACGTAGCATTTTCTAACGTGTAACCGCTTTCTTCTGCTATCACTGTTCCACCAGTTAAAATAGCGATATCTTCTAACATTGCTTTTCTTCTGTCACCAAAACCTGGCGCCTTTACAGCAGCAATTTTTAATGCACCGCGTAATTTATTTACAACCAAAGTTGATAACGCTTCCCCATCTACATCTTCAGCAATGATCAATAACGCTTTTCCTGATTGTGCAACCGGTTCTAAAACTGGTAGTAATTCTTTTAATGAAGATATTTTTTTATCGTACAATAAGATATATGGATTTTCGAATTCCGTTTCCATTTTCTCTGGATTTGTAACGAAATAAGGAGAAAGGTATCCTCTGTCAAACTGCATTCCTTCAACAACATCAACATACGTATCTGTTCCTTTAGCCTCTTCAACAGTGATAACACCTTCTTTACCAACTTTACCAAAAGCTTCGGCAATTAATTCACCAATAACTTCGTCGTTGTTAGCAGAGATCGATGCAACTTGCTTGATTTTATCGGTAGTAGATCCAACTTCTTGTGCTTGTTTTGATAAATCGGAAACAATAGCTTCAACAGCTTTGTCAATTCCGCGTTTTAAATCCATTGGATTTGCACCTGCGGCAACGTTTTTCAAACCTTCTTTAACAATAGCTTGTGCCAAAACAGTTGCAGTTGTAGTTCCGTCACCAGCTAAATCGTTGGTTTTACTTGCTACTTCTTTCACCATTTGTGCCCCCATGTTTTCTAACGCATCAGCTAATTCTACTTCTTTAGCTACGGTAACACCATCTTTTGTTACGTGTGGTGCACCGAACGATTTAGAAATAATTACGTTACGCCCTTTAGGACCCAAAGTTACTTTTACTGCATTTGCCAATGCATCAACACCACGTTTTAAACCGTCGCGTGCCTCAATATCAAATTTTATATCTTTTGCCATTTTATTTTTTGTTTAAATTGTTGAACCGTGTAATCGTTTATTTGTTTAACTGTTGATCTGTTCTGATTTAACGAATAAATAAATCAACGAATAAACAACTATATAATTGCAAGAATATCTTCCTCACGCATGATTAAGAAATCTTTGCCTTCAAATTTTAAATCGGTACCTGCATATTTTCCATATAAAACAGTGTCGCCAACTTTTACGGTTAACGGCTCGTCTTTTTTACCGTTACCAACAGCAACAACAGTTCCTTTTTGTGGTTTCTCTTTTGCTGTGTCTGGAATGATGATTCCTGATGCAGTTTGAGTTTCTGCAGCAGCTGGTTCAATAATAACGCGGTCTGCTAATGGTTTAACGTTTAATGCCATACTATTTAAGTTTATTTTTTTATAATTGATTTGTTATTGATTTGACCAAAAGTATGCCAACCAGTAAAAGTGATATTTTGACAGAAATAAAAATGCCAGCTTATGACAAGCTGGCATTAATTTGTGTATTTCACTATAATTTAGTTAGCAGGTTGTGCCGGTGTAGTGGCAGGCGCTTGCTCACTTGGAGTGTTTTGTGCTGGTTGGCCTTGTGCTGCACCTGCTGTAGGCAAAGCAACTGGCGGCGGAGTTACAACGGTGTTAGGATCTAAAATTTTAGAATCGCTAGAGAAATCACCTTGGAAACTTAAGCTAGAAACTAAAATTAAAATTACTAAAGCAGCTGCCAAAGTCCATGTACTTTTATCTAAAAATTTATTTGTGTTTTGCACACCACCAATAGATGTTGAACCACCTAACGATGAATCTAAACCGCCGCCTTTAGGGTTTTGAATCATAATAACAATGATTAAAAGTAGGGCAACAATGGTGATTAACACTAAAAAAATCGTAAACATATTTATTTGTTTTATATATTATTAAACTCTTGTAATTTCTTTATATCGAAAATTCGATTTGCAAATAAACTACTTTTTTCTGGATATTTCAAAATTAAAATTTCATAAGCTTGTATTGCTTTCTGATATTTTTTCTGTTCAAGATAAATTCTTGCCAAGGTTTCGGTCATGTAGAAAGGTTCATCTTCGTTTAACCTGTCCATATTTATTACCGGGACAACCGCCGATTTACTTGGGGTAATTTTAGGATTTGTTTCGATAAACCGATCAATTAAATCCATATTTTTTTGTTTGGTTGGAATTGTTTCTTCAACAATTATTTTTTCTTCCGGTTTGATATTTTCGTTCGAAATTTCAGTAGTTTCTCGCTGAATTGGCTGTGCCGATGTCAGTTTTAACCATTCTGTAAACGAAAATTTGTCGTTTTCTGAAAAATCTAATGGTTTACCTACTTCTAAATTTTCTTCTAATTGATGGATTTCTTCCGAAGGAACTTCTTCTGCAACCTGTTTTTCTTCAATTAAAGCGTTTTCTTTCTCCAGTTTATTCGCTTCAATTTTCGATTTTGAAATTTGATCGATCTTATGAAATAGTTCGGTTTCCTTATCCTGATTTTCAATATAAACCAAAGTATCTAAAACACGTTTTTCAATGGTTTCGTCTAACGTTGGCTCCGGTTTTTTAAATTCGATGTAATTTTCATCAACCACATTTAAATCTTCAATATGCAGTGGTTTGTAGGTTACAAAATCTTCCGAAACAATATAATCAAACAAAACATCGCGATCTGTTGTGTAAGCAGCTGTTTTTTTAAGTTCGCTATTGTACAGAAAACTGCGTTGCTGGTTTAATGACTTTAAATACAAAGCACGAGCCGATTGTAAATACGGATGTTCACTAATCATATCTTTTAAAGCTTCCGTATTTTCTGCTGTTAACTGGTACGGATTATTTAGCCACTGTATGTATTGCTGTGCATTCATAAAACTTACCATTTAGCTAACGAAGCATTGAAAATGTCTTGTGTAATACGTTCGTAAATTTCATCTAAAGCCTTGTTTAATATACCGCCAGTTAACTGATCGTTTGCTGGGAAATCATAAAAGTGCGAAAATGTTTTTTCAAAATCGTCTTCCGGAGTTTTTTTGTTGGTAAAACGCACATTTATTGCGATGTACAAACGGTTTTGTGCTGCAGTTTGGTCGGCAGTAGCGGTCATTGGTGAAATACGGTATTGAGTAATTTCGCCTTCGTAAACCAAATCGGCATTGGTGTTTGTCATTGTCAGGCTGGTTTGATTTACCAGTAATTCCTGAAGTTTTATGGTGAAGGTACGTTCAATACCCGGTTCTATTAATTCGGCATTATTCAAAAAATAGTTTACCTGAAAAGATTCTGCATCAATTTTTCCCGTTCCCGTAAAATTATACGCACCACAACTTGATAAAATCAAGCAGAAAAGTAATGCTGTAAATTTGTATAATGTATGTTGTATTTTCATTTGTTGTTTTGTTTGAATCGTTGAACCGTTGATTTGTTTAGATCACTTTATTCTTCTCAATTTATTCAGACTTTACGACTTTAGACAATTGACTTTTAGACTAAAGCTTACAAATCATATTGTTTGATTTTTCTGTACAATGTTCTTTCCGAAATTCCCAATTCATCTGCCGCGGCTTTACGTTTTCCGCTGTTGCGTTCCAACGCTTTTTTGATCAGCTGAATTTCTTTTTCTTCTAATTTAAGTGTTTCTTCATCATCAATTGTTTCGGCAATCAAATAATTGTCTTCTTCGTTTTCATCGTCGATTAATTCGGTTTGATGATTGCTTTTTGCAGTTGAAGTATGTTCGTTTAAAGGAAAAGAACGATTGGTTTGTTTGTTCTGGGCATCTTCGTTTTGATTGTAAATACGCTGAATTAACGATTTATTTGTTTCCTGAACCTGTGTAGAGTTTGAATTGTTCATTAACTCCAATGTCAGTTTTCGTAAATCGGTTAAATCGGCTTTCATATCGAACAAAACCTTGTATAAAATTTCGCGTTCGTTGCTAAAATCACTTTCCGATTTTTTAGTTTCGATAAGTGACGGCAACTGTGCATTTCGCTCGGGAAGATATCCCTGCATGGTTTTTAGATTGATATCACGATTGGTTTCGATAACAGAAATCTGCTCGGCAATATTGCGAAGCTGACGAATGTTTCCGCCCCAACGGTAATGCATTAAATATTCGGCAGCATCGGGCGATAATTTAATAGGCGGCATTTTGTATTTATGCGCAAAATCTGATGAAAATTTACGGAAAAGCAAATGAATGTCTTCTCCACGCTCGCGCAAAGGCGGCAATGCGATTTCTACAGTGCTTAAACGATAATATAAATCTTCACGAAACTTGCCTTTATCAATAGCTTCGAACATTTTAACGTTGGTTGCCGCTACAATACGCACATCGGTTTTTTGAACTTTGGATGATCCTACTTTTATAAATTCACCGTTTTCTAACACACGAAGCAGCCTAACCTGAGTAGTTAAAGGCAATTCGCCAACTTCATCTAAAAAAATAGTTCCGCCGTTTGCAACTTCAAAATAACCTTCGCGACTGCCAACTGCACCCGTAAATGCGCCTTTTTCGTGACCAAAAAGTTCCGAATCAATTGTTCCTTCAGGAATTGCCCCACAGTTTACCGCAATGTATTTTCCGTGTTTGCGATGCGATAACGCATGTATAATTTTTGGAATATTTTCTTTACCAACGCCGCTTTCACCGGTAACCAAAACAGAAATATCGGTCGGAGCCACCTGAATGGCTTTTTCCAATGCTCGATTTAGTTTAATGTCGTTACCGATAATTTCAAAACGTTGTTTGATGCTTTGAACGTTTTCCATAGTTTTTGCTTATTTTGTTTCAGGTTTTAAGAATCCCTTCGTGCCAACATATCCATAGAATATGGCTATTAACTGATTTTATTCCTGTTTCATCAATCCAAGAGTAATTTTCTTGTAAATATTTTTCAGATAAAGTAATTATTTCTGTACTTGTTAAAGTTAAATTTGGTTCTGTTTCCTTCCATATGAAATCAAAAAGATTTACTCTCATATCTTCTAATTCTTTACAAATTATTTCAAAATTATCATAACTGTTTTCTACAAAATAATCCTGCATTTCTTGTCGATCAATCTGTAAAGTATTGGAGAAAATATTTAAAAGTTCATTCTTATTGATCATATTAACCTGAAAATTACAACTCTAAAAATTATTGCATTTGCGAATAACCTACACCTTCACCGATTAAGGTTGCCGATGTACAGTCTGATACTTTTACCAATACAAAATCGCCTACTTTGTAATTTTCTTTAGGGAAAACCACTGTCGTATTTTGTGAATTTCTTCCAGACCAATGTTCATCAGAACGTTTAGATGTTTTTTCGATCAAAACTTCAACCGTATCGCCCACAAAACGTTTGGTACGTTCCATTGCAATTCGTTGTTGTAAATCTACAATTTCTTGTAATCTGCGTTTTTTCACCGGTTCAGGTACATCGTCTTCCATTTTTCTGGCAGCCATTGTTCCCGGACGTTCAGAATAAGCAAACATGTATCCGAAATCGTATTTTATATGTTCCATCAACGATAAAGTATCTTGGTGGTCTTCTTCAGTTTCTGTCGGAAATCCTGTAATCATATCTTGTGATAACGAAATTTCCGGAATAATCTTATAGATTCTGTCAACCAAATCCATATATTCTTCACGTGTGTGCTGACGGTTCATTTCGTGTAAAATACGAGTTGATCCCGACTGAACAGGTAAATGAATATATTTACAGATATTGTGATGCTTCGCCATTACGTGAATAACTTCATCGTGCATATCTTGTGGATTCGATGTTGAAAAGCGGAAACGCATTTTAGGATACGTTGCTGCACACATATCTAAAAGCTGTGCAAAATCTACCGCAGTTGCTTTTTGCATTTCGGTTGCTTTTACAAAATCTTTCTTTAAACCGCCACCGTACCATAAATACGAATCTACGTTTTGACCCAACAATGTGATTTCTTTAAAACCACGTTCGTGTAAATCTTTAATTTCTTCCATGATACTTTGCGGCTCGCGAGAACGCTCACGTCCACGAGTAAAAGGAACCACGCAAAAAGTACACATATTGTCACAACCACGCGTAATTGAAACAAAAGCCGTTACGCCGTTGCTGTTTAAACGCACAGGAGCAATATCGCCATATGTTTCTTCTTTCGATAGAATTACGTTAATCGCATCGCGTCCTTCGCCCACATCTTTTAAAAGGTTTGGAATATCTTTGTAAGCATCTGGTCCTACGACCATGTCTACAATTTTCTCTTCTTCTAAAAACTTGCTTTTTAAACGTTCTGCCATACAGCCCAACACACCCACTTTCATAGACGGATTGATCGCTTTTACAGCGTTGTATTTTTCTAAACGCTTACGAATGGTTTGTTCGGCTTTATCGCGAATAGAACACGTATTAACCAAAACCAAATCGGCTTCTTCTAAATTCTGTGTAGTGTTATAACCTTCGTTGGCTAAAATAGACGCAACAATTTCACTGTCAGAAAAATTCATCTGGCAGCCATAACTTTCTATAAATAACTTTTTGGTATTATTTTGTTGTTGATCTAAAACCAGGCTTGTACCCTGTTTTTGTTCTTCAATTACCTTTTCCATAAATCACGGTCGTGTACTAAATCAATTTGCAAAGATACAATTAAAATTATTTGTGTGACAAGATGGCAGATGAAATCTGAATATTTTTAACACGTCATTTAACGTCGTTTTAAATTTGTATATTTACGTTATGAAACTCATAAATCATCATACATGTTATTCGGGTGGGGCAGAAGGTGCCGATTCTTATTTTGAATTTTTTGCAGAAAAGTTCCATGTTTCGGTGGTGGCGTATTCGTACAAAACCAAGCATCATAAATCTGAAAATAAACACGAATTAACCGATGATCAATTTAAAGAAGGCGTTGATAATGTTATGAAAGCCAATGAAGTTTTAAAACGATCTAAAATAAATCAATACTTAAAATTTTTAGCGCGAAACTGGTTTCAGGTAAAAAGTGCCGATGAAATTTACGCTGTATCAAGCCTAAAAAAGGTAAACGAAAGGTTGCAGGTAAAAGGCGGAACCGCGTGGGCGGTACAAATGGCGATTAATACGAATAAAAAGGTTTTTGTATATAATCAGGATCTTGCTCAATGGTTTTATTGGGATTTTAATCAGCAGAATTTTATCGAATTAAAACACCAGCCAAAAATTACATCAAATCATTTTGCAGGCATCGGCACCCGAAATATCAATATATTTGGCATAAACGCAATCGAAGAACTTTTTAAAAATACTTTTGAATAAATTATGGCAAACAAGCACAATTTAATTAGCAGGTTAACGCGAATTGTAGAAATTTTTCAGCTTCAGGGTGAAAACGGTTTAACCTTTGAAGAATTAAACAATAAGTTAAAGAATTCTTTTATTGACGAAGATCACAGCGTATCGTTACGAACTTTTCAGCGCGATTTAAAGGATATTGAATCGTCTTTAAAGATAAAAATCGTGTACAATAAAGCCAAAATGAAATATATTTTGTTGGATGATGCTTCGCAGAAAACATCAAAAAACAGTCAGCTTTTTACCATTGAAAGTTTAAAGATGCTGAATATTGCCCAAGATGTTTCAAACAGCGATTTTATTTTGATCGATAACCGAAAAGTTACCGGATTAGAAAATTATTCTACTATTAAAGAAGCAATCTGCTTAAAAAAACATTTGGAATTTAATTACCAAAAGTTCGATCAGTACAAAGCACACAAACGCAAATTAATGCCGCTGGCTTTAAAAGAAAGTAAAAGTCGTTGGTATGTGGTGGGTTTTGAAATTAAAGAAGGACTAAAAATAAATGTATTGAAAACTTTTGCGTTAGACAGAATTTACAATTGCGAAGTAACTACCGAATTTATTTTAAAAGATACAATCGATGTTCAAAATCACTTTAAAGATTTTATGGGCGTAACCACAAAACCGTTGGATGGTTTTTCGGATAAAATAATCGTTAAAATAGAAACTTCAATAGAATATGGCAAGTATTTCAGCACGCTTCCAATTCATCAATCGCAAAAAACCGAAATAGAAAACGGCAAAACAATAATTACTTTACAGGTAATTCCAACAATGGAACTGGTGTCCGAAATATTGTCGCACAACCACCAAATAAAGGTAATCGAGCCTAAAGAATTGGTGAATATTGTAAAGAAAACCATCTCACAAAATCTAAAACAATACAATTAATAAAAGTCAAAAAAACGCTAATTTAAAAAAATCCTATACTTTTGCTTTTCAAATTGAAAAACGAATGGCAAAGAACTTAGTGATTGTAGAGTCGCCTGCAAAGGCAAAAACGATAGAAAAATTTTTAGGGAAAGATTATCAGGTAGAATCAAGCTTTGGACACATTGCCGATTTACCTTCAAAAGAAATTGGTGTTGATATTGATAATAATTTTAAACCGAAATACGAAGTTTCTGCCGATAAAAAAGCTGTAGTAAAAAAATTGAAAGATCTGTCTAAAAAAGCCGAAATGGTTTGGTTGGCATCCGATGAGGATCGTGAGGGTGAGGCAATTGCGTGGCATTTGGCAGAAGAATTAAAGTTAAAAGAAGAAAATACAAAGCGTATCGTTTTTCACGAAATTACCAAAACTGCCATTCAAAAAGCAATAGAAAATCCGCGTACCATAGATTATAATCTGGTTAATGCACAACAGGCACGTCGAGTTTTAGACCGTTTGGTTGGTTACGAATTGTCGCCGGTTTTATGGAAAAAAGTACGTGCAGGTTTATCTGCCGGTCGTGTGCAATCTGTTTCTGTTCGTTTAATTGTTGAACGCGAACGCGAAATCGATGGTTTCAATACAGAATCATCTTTTAGTATTACAGCAGAATTTGTTGCTGCAAACGGTAAATCGTTCAAAGCAAAATTGCCTAAAAACTTTAAAACTCAAGAAGAAGCGCAGGCTTTTCTCGAAAAAAATATTGGTGCAGAATTCAAGGTTTCCGATTTAGAAACCAAGCCTGCAAAAAAATCTCCGGCAGCACCATTTACCACATCAACTTTACAGCAAGAAGCATCGCGTAAACTGTATTATATGGTTTCGCAAACTATGATGTTAGCGCAGCGTTTGTATGAAAACGGATTGATCACTTACATGAGAACCGATAGTGTGAACTTGTCGCAAGATGCCGTAAAAGCTGCCGAAGCAGAAATTGTAAGTGTTTACGGAAAAGAATTCAGTAAGCCCCGAAATTTCTCTACTAAAACAAAAGGCGCACAAGAAGCGCACGAGGCTATTCGTCCGACAGATATGTCTAAACACACCGTGAATATCGATCGTGATCAGGCGCGTTTGTACGAATTAATCTGGAAACGTACGTTGGCTTCACAAATGAGCGATGCACAGTTAGAACGCACAAATGTTACCATTGTTGCTAATAAACACAACCAGCATTTTATTGCAACGGGTGAAGTTTTACTTTTTGAAGGATTTTTAAAAGTTTATTTAGAAGGAAACGACGATGAAGACGAAGAACAAGAAGGTTTGTTGCCTGCAATGAAAGTGAACGAACTTTTGGTAAGCAACGGCATTACAGCTACACAGCGTTTTTCGCGTCCGCCGGCTCGTTATACCGAAGCTGCTTTGGTTAAAAAATTAGAAGAATTGGGAATTGGTCGTCCGTCAACGTATGCACCGACAATTTCAACCATTATTGCACGTAATTATGTTGAAAAAGGAACTGCCGAAGGAACCGAGCGTAATTATCAGGTGTTGCGATTACAGAACGATAAAATTTCAACTGCAACTCAATTAGAAAAAGTGGGTGCCGATAAAGGAAAGTTGATTCCAACTGATATAGGAAATATTGTTACCGATTTCTTGGTGAAAAATTTCGAAACCATTTTAGATTATAATTTCACGGCTCGTGTTGAAGGAAGTTTCGATGAGATCGCGGAAGGAAATTTAGATTGGACAAAAATGATGAACGAATTTTACAGTCATTTTCATCCAACGGTTATCGATGTTGAGAAAAATGCAGAACGCGAATCCGGCGAACGTATTTTAGGTAACGATCCAAAATCAGGAAAAGTTGTTTTGGTGCGTTTAGGTAAATTTGGACCTGTAGCGCAAATTGGCGATGCCGAAGACGAAGAAAAACAGTTTGCAAGTTTAAATCCATCTCAAAATATAGGAACGATAGGTTTAGAAGAAGCCTTGCAGTTGTTCCTGCTTCCTAAAACATTGGGCGAATACGAAGACGAAACGGTTGAAGTTAACAATGGTCGTTTTGGTCCGTATGTGCGTTATGCCGAGATGTTTGTTTCGCTTGCAAAAGGCGAAGATCCGTTAGATGTAACGTTAGATCGAGCAATAGAATTGATCAAAGAAAAGCAAAAAGCCGATGCGCCAATTGCCATTTATCAAGGTTTACCGGTTCAAAAAGGTGTTGGTCGTTTTGGTCCGTTTATCAAATGGAACAACATGTTTATCAACGTAAACAAAAAGTATAATTTCGATAATCTTTCTACGAATGATGTAGAGGAACTGATCGAAGATAAAATTCAGAAAGAAAAAGATAAGGTTATTCACGATTTCAGAGAAGAAGGTATTCGTGTAGAAAAAGCACGTTGGGGCAGATCGGTTATTTTAAAAGGTAAAGTGAAAATCGAATTGAATAAAGATATAGATGCAGCGGCTTTAACTTTAGAAGAAATTCAAAAAATGATCGAAGCTAAAGCTCCGGCTAAAAAGACAGCTGCAAAGAAAACCGCGGCTAAAAAACCGGCAGCTAAAACCACTAAAACAGCAGCTGCTAAACGTACAACAAAAAAATAATACGTTATGATGTACGAGATTTTAAAACCGATTTCTGCCGAATTAGAGCAGTTTATAAATACGTTGCCTAAACATTCGTTAGGCAAAAGTATGGGAATTCATACCCAAAAATCGTTGCCTGAAACAGATAATGTGCAGTTGGCAATTATTACAGTAAATGAAAATCGAGGCGTTTCAAATACTATTGATGATGTTGGTTTTGATGAATTCAGAAAAAATCTTTATCAGCTTTTTCCAGGGAATTGGACAAAAAAAATAATCGATTTAGGAACCATTGAGGCTGGCGAAAGTATAGAAGATACCTATGTTGCCGTAAAAATGCTGGTTGACGATCTGTTAAAGCAGAATATCGTGCCAATTGTTTTAGGCGGATCACAAGATTTAACTTTAGGTATGTACCGCGGATACGATGCATTGGAGCAAAATGTAAATCTGGTTTGTATCGATAATAAAATTGATGTAGCTGCAGATGTTGAAAATCCGTCAGAGAATTTCATGACCCGCATTATTATGGATGCGCCCAATAATCTGCATAATTTCAGCGTGTTGGGATATCAAACCTATTTTAATTCGCAGGAAGAAATCGATCTGATTGATAAAATGTATTTTGAAGCCTATCGTTTGGGAGAAATCATAACAGACGTTAAAATTGCCGAACCCGTATTGCGCGATGCCGATATTGTAAGCTTGGATATTAATGCGGTAAAATCAGCCGATTTAGGATTTTTTTCACAGTTTAATCCAAATGGTTTCGATGGGCGAGAAATCTGTGCGTTAGCGCGTTACGCAGGTTTAAGCGACCGTGTAAGTAGCTTTGGTATTTTTAATATCGATAATATTTCGCAAAAAAGTTTGTTAATTACGCAGATTTTATGGTATTTTGTTGAAGGATTTAATTTCAGAATGAATGAATATCCTTATATTAGCAAATCAACCTATTTAAAATATATAGTGCCGCTAGAAAAACAGGAATTGGTTTTTTTTAAAAGCGATATTTCTGAACGCTGGTGGATCGAAATTAACAGTTTAGAAAACGACAGTCGTAAAGTGTTATTCCCTTGTAGCTATGATGATTACAAGCAATCTTTACAAAGTGTTGTGCCCGACAGATGGTGGCGTGCAAACAAAAAACTGTTAGGTTAACTATGTTTTAAAATAAATTGTTAAATATAAATTAAATTTTTTTTTAAGATTTCGTTGTATATTTAAAAATAATTAGATAGGTTTACGCTTTGAATAATTTTTAAAATAAAACCCCAATTAATATATGAAGAAGTTCATTACACTTACTGCGGTTGCCTCGTTAATGTTCAGTTGTGGTTCTGGTGACAGAGGAGAGCTACTAGAAGGAACGCAAGGGAAACGCTGGATTACCGAAAAGCCACAGGGAATGGCTTTTATTCCGGGTGGATCTTTCACAATGGGTAAAACTCATGAAGATTTACTTGGAGCTGAAGACGCACCAGCTCGTTCAGTGACTATTGGTTCTATGTATATGGATGAAACAGAAGTTACAAACAACCAATACCGTAAATTCGTCGAATTCGTTAAAGATTCGATTACCAGAACCCGTTTGGCAATTATGGCCGATGAAATGGGAATGGATGCTACGGCAGGTGGAATTGGAGCGTTTGCATTTCAAGAAGTTCAAGACCCTTCATTAAATCAAAACCAAACAGCGTACGATCGTTATATGTATGATAACTATTACAGTATGGCTATGGATGATGATGAATATGCAGGTCGTCGTTTAAATAAAAAAGCACGTTTGATTACAGATCCTAGACGTTACCCGGATGAGTATTACGTGGAAGTTATGGATTCTTTGTATATTCCTGCAACCCAAAATATAAATGGAATGGTAACATTCGATGTTCAGAAATTGAACTTTAAATATTCTTGGTGGGATGAGAATGGATATATTAACGATTCGTCTAATGAAGTTAGAAACCGTCAGGCAAAGTTCTTAAAAACAGAGATTGTTAATGTTTATCCTGATACTACATCGTGGGTTAAAAACTTTAACTATTCTTATAACGAACCAATGTTCAGAGAATATTTCTGGCACGAGGCTTACGGAGAGTATCCTGTAGTAGGTGTAACGGCTCATCAAGCAAAAGCTTTTGCAGCTTGGAGAACACTTTACAAAAAAGCATATACTTCAGACCGTAACATGAACCATAGTTTATATGAATACCGTGTTCCAAGTGAATCAGAGTGGGAATATGCTGCTCGTGGTGGTCTTAAAAATGCAATGTATCCATGGGGTGGACCTTATACTACAGATGAAAAAGCTTGTTTCTTAGCTAACTTTAAGCCAGATCGCGCTGATTATGCGGCAGATGGAGCTTTATATACAGCAGAGGCACGTTCTTACAAACCAAACGGTTATAACCTATACAATATGGCAGGTAACGTTGCAGAGTGGACAGATTCAGCTTATGACGAAGGAAGTTATACAATGCAATCAGGTTTAAAACCAAAAGGTAGAGCAACAACAAATCCATTAAAAGTAGTTCGTGGAGGTTCTTGGAGAGATGTAGGTTATTTCTTGCAAGTTGCTACTCGTGACAAAGAAAATGCAGATTCTGCTCGTTGTTACATCGGTTTCAGAACAGTTGTTTCAGCACCAGGTCCAGGATTGTTAAACGAAGCTAATGCACCACAAAGTGGTAGAAATGCTAAATAATTAATACACAATAATCAACATATTAAACTAACTAAAAATTTAAATATTTAAGATAAGATGGCTATACCAAAAAAAGTAATGAATTTCTGCTACGGTATGGGAGCAGCAGTTGTAATCGTAGGTGCTTTATTTAAAATTACACACATGGAATTGGGACCTTTAAACGGAAACAATATGTTAACTGTAGGTCTTTTAGTAGAAGCATTAATTTTCGCTATTTCAGCTTTTGAGCCTGTAGATGACGATTTAGATTGGGCACGTGTTTACCCTGAATTAAAAGGTGGTGAACCAAGAGCTATGCAGGTTGCAGGTAACGTTGGTGTTACAGGTACAGTTGCTACAACATCAATCGGTGGATCTAACCAAGCGGCGCCACAAGTTCAAACAAGAACAGCAGCTCCAGCTTATGCAGCAGCATCTCAGCAAGTAGTTGCAGCACAACCACCAATGGAAAGAAGTTTATTGTCTGAGAAATTAGATACTATATTAAGAGAAGCAAAAATTGACGGAAACTTAATGGAAAGTCTACGTGACAGCATTAAAAATTTCGAAGCTGCAGCAAAAGGAATTGCTCCTACAGTTGAAACAGTTGCGTCTTCTAACAGATACGCAGAAGAAATGGCACAAGCTGCTCAACAATTAGAATCTTTAAACTCTATGTATAAAGTTCAATTAGAAAGCGCTACTAAAAATGCAGATATTAACAGAGAAGTTGCTGAAAATAACTTGAAATTAAAAGAGCAAATGATGTCGTTAACTTCAAACTTATCAACTTTAAATGCAGTTTATGGTGGAATGTTATCTGCTATGGGTAAAACAGCTAATTAGTATTAACTTTTAAATCAGATCTAATTAGACATGGCAGGAGGAAAACAAACCCCAAGACAGAAGATGATTAACCTGATGTATTTAGTGTTCATTGCGATGATGGCGCTTAATATGTCGAAAGAGGTTTTAACAGCTTTTGGATTAATGAACGAAAAGTTCGAAGATGCTAATACAAATGCTCAAGGAACAAATGAGTTTTTGTTAACTGCTTTGGCAGGTAAAGCTGAAGACGAACCGGCACGTTATACAGAACCTTACGAAAAGGCGTTAAAAGTACAAAAACTTACAACTGAATTTTATGGTTACATAGGTTCATTAAAAGGTGATGCTACAAAAGGTTTTACAAATGATCCGGAAACAAATAAATTGCCTTATGAACAAATGGACAAAGGGCAGGAAATTGATTACGGATGGTTTGAAAAAGACGGTTTATCTGCAAAAGGTAAAGAAATTGTTGCTCGTTTCGAAAAATACCGTAATGATTTTAAAGCAATCATTGGAAATGATGTAACATATAAATTTCTTTTAGAAAATATCGATAAAAAATTCAACACAAATCCCGTTAAGAATAAGGATAAACAAGATGTTGAATATTTAGATTACCATTTTAAAGGATATCCGGCAGTAGCTTCTATGGCTTATTTATCATCTTTACAAAATGATGCAAAAGTTTTAGAGCGCGAAGCTTACGATTTGTTTTTAGGTAATTCGTTGAAACAAGCTGCTTCTATGAAGAATTACCAAGCAATGGTAATTCCTGATAAAGCGGTTTACTATCAAGGTGAAGCTATAAAATATAAAGTAGTTTTAGGTCGATATGATAATTCTACTGTTCCTACTTCGGTAGTGGTTAATGGTTCAACTATTCCACAATCTAGAATTAAAGCAGGTCAGGTAGAAGGAACATCTGTTGCTTCAGGTTTAGGTGAACATAAGTTTACTGGTAAGTTTACATTTATGGAAGATGGAAAGCCTGTAGTGGTTGATATCTTAAATTCAAACTATGTAGTAGTAAGCCGTCCAAGTACAGCTACCATTTCAGCAGATAAAATGAATGTAGTTTATGCTGGTTTAGATAACCCTATTTCTGTTACTGTAGAAGGAATTACTTCTGATAAAGTAACTGCTTCAGCAAGTAATGGAACATTAAAGAAAATTGGTAACGGGAAATTTGTTCTTGTTCCTGGAATGGGTAAAGAAGTTGTTATATCAGCTACTGGAACAATGCCTGATGGTAAAGCAATTACTTCTAAGCAGACATTTAGAATTAAACCAATTCCTCGTCCTCGTGGAACGATTCGTGGAGAGTTTAATGCAAAAGGACCAGCTAGTAATTTATCTATTGTTTCTGTAGGTGTAACTTTTGAAGATTTCGATTTTGATGTTAAGCCAAGAGTAACAGAATATACAATTTATTTCCCAGGTATGGGATCGGAGAGAATCACAGGAGGCGGAGGTTTATCTGATGCAGCTAAAATGAAAGCTCAACGTTTACGTGCAGGAGATAAAGTAATTATTACTGGTATCAAATCAAAACTAGAAGGAGTAACTTTACCAGTTAAAGAAGCTTCTGATGCAACTTATACAATTCAATAATATTATGAGTATGAAGAATATAAAGAAATTATTTTTTACAGCTTGTGCGGTTGTTGTTACAAGTGCTACTTTTGCTCAAAATAACCTTCTTAACGCACAGTCACCTGAAGAAATTGGTGATGAGTCAATCGAAGATATATATGCAAAAGCTGACGGTCCTATTCCTTATGAGTATGTAAATGATAGAGATATCATTTTTCAAAAGAAAGTATGGGAAACAATTCCTTTAGATCAAAGACAAAATTTGATTTATTATTTCCCTCTTGAAAATACAATTGACCGAGCTCCTTTGTTTAATATTCTTAAGGATGCAGTAATGAACAAGAAGATTACTAAAGTTTATTATGATGATAATTTTAAATTTAAATTAAATCCTAATGATCTAGAATCTAAATTTGTTCGTACTGATACTACAGAAGCTGGTGTTGATCAGTATGTATTGGAAGGTCGTGTTGACAAACAATATATTATTGAAACAACATTGGGACCATCTGATGTTAAAGAATACCGTATAATGGGTATGTGGTATTTAGATCGTAATGCGGGTGAATTGAAATATAGATTATTGGCAATTGCTCCAGTTGTAACGGATATCGCAATGAAAGGTAAGGATTATGAAGGAACTTCTGCGGATCCTCTATTCTGGATTTTCTTCCCTGATGCACGTGAGACTTTATATAACTCTTATGCTTTCAATGAAAAGAACCCAGCAATGAAAATAAATTATGACTATTTATTTAATGCTCGTAAATTTACTGGAACGATTTATAAGACTGATAATGTTTATGGCGACAGAAACATTAGTGATTATGTTCAAGGAAATGCAATGATGCAGTTATTAGAAGCAGAACGTGTTAAAGAATCTATCCGCGATTTGGAAGATGATTTATGGAATTACTAAATTTGTAATTTAATATATAAAACTCTTATCATTAGATAAGAGTTTTTTTTTACCATGAAATCGCATTAATAGATTTTTTGTTGAAAACAAAAACTAATAAAGATAAAGCGATTCCATATGTCCGATAAAAAAATAAATATCTGCATATGAAAGTAGATTATATAATTATAGGTGCCGGTTTGGCTGGTTTGTGTATGTCGCAGTTTTGTATCAAACACAAAAAATCATTTATTGTGATTGATAATGCTCAAAGAACATCTTCAAAGGTTGCTGGTGGTATGTTTAATCCGGTCGTATTAAAACGTTTTACATCCATTTGGGAAGCTGAAGCACAATTAAAGTTGGCTGATTTGTTTTATCCTGAAGTTGAAAAAATGCTGAATACTTCATTTTATCATAAACTTCCTATTTACAGAAAATTTGCAACAATTGAAGAGCAAAATAATTGGTTCCTTGCTTGCGATAATCCTGTTACTGCGCCTTATCTGAATCAAAATCTTTTAAAGGATAAGTTTCAACATGTAAGTAGTGAATATCATTTCGGAGAGGTTTATAATACTGGCTTTTTGAATGTGAATTTATTTGTTCATGTATATCAGGAATATCTTCAAAAAGATAATTTGCTATTGAAGGAATTTTTTATTTATGATGAATTAATCATCGAGAATGATTCGGTAACTTATAAGGATATTCAGGCAAAGCAAATAGTTTTTGCTGAGGGTTTCTCCATGTTAAATAATCCATTTTTTGATTATCTGCCATTGGATGGGACAAAAGGGGAACTATTGTACGTGAAAATCCCGAATCTTAAATTAAAGAGTATCGTTAAATCAAGTGTGTTTATTATTCCTGTTGGTAATGATATTTACAAGGTTGGCGCAACTTACAATTGGCAAGATAAAAGTGATGACGTTACAGATGAAGCCAAAAATGAATTGATCGAAGGACTTGAAAAACTAATCGACTGCGAATATGAAATCATTGAACATGTAGCGGGAGTTCGACCAACAGTTAAAGATCGCAGACCATTGGTTGGGGCACATTATCAGCATAAAAACGTATATATTCTGAATGGTTTGGGTACGCGTGGAGTGCTTTTGGGTCCATATCTTGCAGATAAACTCATTCAAAACATTGAAAATAACGTACCTTTGGATCCGAATATCAATGTTGCAAGATATTATAAAAAACTACAATTAATTAAATAGCAGTATGCTTAATATACACGATTTATCCGTATCGTTTAGCGGAGATTTTTTGTTTGAAAACGTCACTTTTCGGCTAGGAGCCGGCGATAGAATTGGTTTAATCGGTAAAAACGGTGCTGGTAAATCAACCTTACTTAAAATTTTGTCGGGTGAAGTAGAGCCAGATTCGGGAGTAATTGCCTTTGACAAAGAAATTAAGATTGGTTTTCTAAAACAGGATATCGATTTTGTAAAGGGAAGAACCATTTTAGAAGAAGCTTATCAGGCTTTCGATGAGATTTTGTATGTGGAAGATCAGCTTCAAAAATCGAATGAAGAATTGGTTACACGCACAGATTACGAATCAGAATCGTATCACGAATTAATAGATAAAGTAAGCGATTTAACGCATCGATTTGATATTTTAGGAGGTTACCAATATCAGGGAAATACCGAAAAAGTACTGCTTGGTTTAGGTTTTAAACGAGATGATTTCAATAAATTGACAGATACATTCTCGGGTGGTTGGCGTATGCGTATCGAACTGGCTAAACTATTGCTTCAGAATAACGATATTTTATTGTTAGATGAACCTACGAACCACTTGGATATAGAATCGATTATTTGGTTGGAAAATTTCTTGAAATCATTTTCGGGAGCTGTGGTTTTGGTTTCGCACGATAAGATGTTTTTGGATAATGTAACCAACAGAACCGTTGAAATATCGTTAGGAAAGATTTACGATTTCAATAAACCATACACGCAATATTTGGTTTTAAGAGAAGAAATGCGCGAAATGCAGTTGGCAGCCCAGAAAAATCAAGCGAAGAAGATTGAAGAAACGGAGAAATTGATTGAAAAATTCCGATACAAAGCAACCAAAGCCTCAATGGCGCAATCGCTTATCAAAAAGTTGGATAAAGTAGAACGTATCGAAGTTGATGAAGACGATAATTCAGTTATGAATATTTCGTTCCCTGTTTCACAAACTCCAGGAAAGGTTGTTTTAGAGATCGAAAAAGTGACAAAAGCGTATGGCGATAAAATCATTTTTAAAGACATCAACCTTTTTATTGAACGCGGAAGTAAAATTGCATTCGTAGGTCAGAATGGTCAAGGAAAATCGACCTTAATTAAGGCAATTCAAAATGAATTTGAATATGACGGAACAATAAAAATCGGTCATAACGTTCAATTAGGATATTTTGCACAAAATCAGGCAGATTATTTAGACGGCGAAAAAACATTATTAGATACGATGATTGATGCCGCTACAGACGGCAATCGATCGAAAGTTCGTGATATGTTGGGATCGTTTCTATTTCGTGGAGATGATGTAGAGAAAAAAGTAAAAGTTCTTTCGGGTGGCGAACGAAATCGTTTGGCATTGGCAATGTTGCTTTTAAAACCAATTAATGTGTTGCTTATGGATGAGCCTACGAACCATTTAGATATTAAATCGAAAAATGTTTTAAAAGCAGCTTTAAAAAATTATGAAGGAACGCTGTTGCTGGTATCGCACGATCGTGATTTTTTACAGGGAATGACCGATAAAGTCTACGAATTTAAAGATCAAAAAATAAAGGAATATTTAGGCGATATCAATTATTTTCTCGAAGAGCGTAATGCAAGCGATATGCGTGATTTTGAACAGAAAAAGGATGCAAATACCCAAGCAAAACAAGAAGTTGTTGTAAAACAACAAAAATCGCTTTCTTACGACGATCAAAAGCGTTTAAAGACGTTGAATAACAAGTTGAGTAAAGCAGAAAGCAATATAACTGATTTAGAGAAAAAAATAGCAAAGGCAGATTTAGAACTCGCTAAAGATTATGAAAAGTTGATAAACGATTCTAAATGGTTTACAGCTTACGAAAAATTAAAGTCCGATCTGGATAAAACAATGGAAGACTGGGAAAAAACTCAGGAAGAAATTGATGGTTTATAAAAAAAGCAAGGTTTTAAACCTTGCTTTTTTTATTTAGGAAACGTTTCTAAAACTTTGTTAACAAATTCTTTAATACGTTCTTCTTTTTTGCTTGGTTTGGTAGCTAAATAACCACTTCCTTTCCCTTGCCAGATTAATTCCTTATTGGCTGCTTTTAAAACATCGATATAAAGAATTCCTTGGGTTGATGTTGATACCGATTGATAGCCTGGTCCCATCATCCACGGATTCCATCCCCATGGGCGGTACATTCCATAACCCCAACCACCGTAAAATGAATTTACATTCACAATTTGTTTGGCATCCGTAAATAAGTTAATCAGCAAATCAGGATTTTCACTTTTAGTGAAACCTTTTGCAGTTAGTTCTTCATCAATCGCTTTCAGAATACGCTTTTTATCCAAGTCGGAAATATTGATTTTATCAACACCGTCTTTCATAAAAGCATACGTTTTAAACTGACTGAAATTTACGCTGCTGTCGTAATCTGTAGCAACTTGCACCGAACTGCACGAAGCCATAAAAAACAGCAACAGTAGAGGTAATAGTTTAAATAGTTTCATAATATTTTAGTTTAATAAATTGTCGTCAACTAAATTTGGCAAGGTCACTTTTAATAAAGGTTCCGCTTCCATTGCACGTTTAATTGCAAATACAGCTCCTTCGTTTCTTGCCCAGCTTCTGCGCGAAATACCGTTGTTTACATCCCAGAAAAGCATCGATTTTAAGCGTTGTTCCGCTTCTAAAGTACCATCAAGAAGCATACCAAAACCACCGTTAATTACTTCGCCCCAGCCAACGCCACCACCGTTGTGAATAGAAACCCAAGTTGCCCCACGGAAACTGTCGCCAATCACGTTGTGGATTGCCATATCGGCTGTAAATCGAGATCCATCGTAAATATTCGATGTTTCGCGATAAGGAGAATCTGTTCCCGAAACATCATGATGATCACGACCCAAAACAACCGGACCAATTTTACCTGCTGCAATAGCATCGTTAAACGCCTTTGCAATATTGGTTCTACCTTCAGCATCGGCATATAAAATTCGAGCTTGAGATCCTACTACCAATTTATTTTCTTGTGCACCGCGGATCCACTGAATATTATCTTTCATTTGCTGCTGAATTTCAACAGGCGATGTTTTAATCATTTCCTCTAAAACCTCGCAAGCAATAGCATCTGTTTTCTGTAAATCTTCCGGATTATTGCTCGCACAAACCCAACGGAACGGTCCAAAACCATAATCAAAACACATTGGTCCCATGATATCTTGCACGTACGAAGGATATTTAAACTCGCGACCCAACGTAGGATTTTCTGACATCACATCAGCTCCGGCACGCGAAGCTTCTAATAAAAAGGCATTTCCATAATCAAAAAAGTACGTGCCTTTTGCAGTGTGTTTGTTTATTGCAATTGCATGACGACGTAATGTTTCCTGAACTTTCTCTTTAAATAACTCCGGTTGATCTGCCATCATTTGGTTCGATTCTTCAAACGAAATCCCTGCAGGATAATAACCACCAGCCCAAGGATTATGAAGTGAAGTTTGATCGGATCCTAAATCAATGGTAACATTTTCCTGATCGAATTTCTCCCAAACATCAACCACATTCCCTAAATATCCAATAGAAACAATTTCTTTATTAGCTTGTGCTTTTTTAACGCGATCTACCAAAAGATCCAAATCTTCAATCACTTCGTGGATCCAACCCTGACTGTGACGAATTTTTGTTATTTTAGGATTCACTTCGGCACAAACCGTAATACAGCCGGCAATAGTTCCCGCTTTTGGCTGCGCACCGCTCATTCCGCCTAAACCAGAAGTTACAAACAAGTTACCTTTTGGTTCTTTGCCAATTTTTCTAAAACCGTTTAAAACCGTAATGGTTGTACCGTGTACAATTCCCTGTGGACCAATGTACATGTACGATCCGGCGGTCATTTGTCCGTATTGTGTAACACCCAACGCGTTGAATTTTTCCCAATCATCCGGTTTGGAATAATTCGGAATCATCATTCCGTTGGTAACCACAACTCTTGGAGCATTTTTGTGCGATGGAAACAAGCCCATTGGATGCCCTGAATACATCACCAGCGTTTGCTCATCGGTCATTTCGCCCAAATATTTCATGGTTAACAGGTATTGTGCCCAGTTGCTGAACACGGCTCCGTTACCACCATAGGTAATTAATTCGTGCGGATGTTGAGCCACAGCATAATCCAGATTGTTCTGAATCATCATTTGTATGGCTTTTGCCTGCAATGACTTTCCAGGATATTCGTTGATATCTCGAGCGTACATGCGGTATTTCGGACGAAAACGGTACATGTAAATTCTACCGTATTTTTCTAACTCTTCCTTAAATTCAGGAATAAGCGTTTCGTGATGTTGCGGTTCAAAATAGCGCAAAGCATTACGTAATGCCAGTGTTTTTTCTTCTGCTGATAATATTTCTTTACGCTTTGGTGCGTGATTAATGGTAGCGTCGTATAAAGCTTTTGATGGCAGTTCTGCCGGAATTCCCTGAAGAATTTCTTCTTGAAACGTCATAGTTCTCGGTTTTGTTTTTTTCTTAATTTGATCGATTAATTTACTAAATCCGTAAGGACAATGTTTGCATCCACTCATGCAACAGTGCCCGCGATTTAAGAGATATTTTTCCGTAAAGATCCTGAAACCTTTGTCCGAAAGATAATAATCTTCTCCTTCAATTAATTCCTTTCTCATAACTACAAAATTAGTGAATATTTTTTGTTTTTTTGAATGTAGTTTATCAGGATATCGCCCCTTTAGTTGCCAAGTTGTGATTTACTATTTTTTTTGTAATTTTACTTTAAAATAGATAATTATGGATATTCAGGCTACAAAATTGGAGCTAATAAAACGTCTTTTGCTTGTTGACAAAGAATCGGTTCTAGAAGAATTGAAAAACATACTTTTGTCAAATTCAAACAAAGAAGAAGTTGTTGGATATTCAACAGATGGAAAGCCTTTAACTTTAAAGGAATATCATAAAAAAGTACAAAAAGGAATTGATGATATAGCATCAGGCAATTTTACTACAGACGAAGATTTTGCTAAAGAAATTGAAACTTGGTAGAGATCATGTACAAAATTATATGGTCTAATGAAGCAAAATCGGATATTAAAAATATTTATGATTTTATAAAATTGAAATCTGTTGAAGCGGCAAAGAATTTGGTGACAGCTATTAGAAATGCACCTAAATCGATCATTTTTGAAAATCAGTTTAGTGCAGATGAATACGCTTTACAATGTAGAAAAATAGTGGTAAAACACTATAAAATTCTTTATATTGCTGATGTTCAAAACAAAACCATAAATGTAATAGCGGTTTTTGATACCAGACAAAATCCTGATAAACTAACGGATATTGTTGTAAAACCTTAAAGACGACTCCAAATGCGATTGATTATTTCTAAATTTTGGGTGCCAAAAGGCTTTTCGGGTATCACTGTTTATCCGTTTATTTTTGCGCGCGAAAATTATCTTCGTACCCATAAAACCTTTGTTAATCACGAAAAAATACATTTACGCCAGCAGATAGAACTATTAATTCTTCCGTTTTTTATCTGGTATATTTTAGAATTTTTTATCAGATTGATTCAGTTTAGAAACCGAAAAAAAGCCTACCGAAATATTTCTTTTGAACGGGAAGCTTATGCAAACGAATCGAACCCAGATTATCTTACCAACCGAAAATTCTTTTCTTTTTTTAATTATTTATGATACAGCCACAACAAGAATCTTTCAATCAAAAAATAAATATTCCGAATAATTTTGGGATTGAAGTTTATGTGAAAAGGGAAGATGTGCTGCACAGTGAAATATCTGGAAATAAATTCCGTAAGCTGAAATACAATTTAATAGAAGCTCGAAATTTACGATTTACCAAATTACTGACTTTTGGCGGAGCGTATTCTAACCACATTGCAGCGGTTGCAGCAGCCGGTAAAGAATTTGGTTTTGAAACAATAGGAATCATTCGTGGCGAAGAATTGCAGGAAAAATATCTGGAAAATCCAACATTAAAAAAAGCATCAGAAAACGGAATGCAGTTTGCATTTGTTACCAGAACGCAATATCGCGATAAAAGCAATGCGGAGTTTTTAGATCAACTGAAAGAAAAATTTGGCGATTTTTATCTCATTCCCGAAGGCGGAACAAACAATCTGGCAGTAAAAGGATGCAAAGAAATTTTGACTGATGATGACAAAGTGTTCGATTTTATCTGTTGTGCCGTTGGTACAGGCGGAACTATTTCGGGAATTATCAACAGTTTAAAACCGCATCAAAAAGCAATTGGTTTTCCTGCTTTAAAAGGTGATTTCTTAACAGAAGATATTCAAAAATATGCGGAAAATAGTCAGTGGAATTTGGTAACTGATTATCATTTTGGAGGTTACGCAAAATTAAATGATGAACTGAAACAGTTTATGAAACAATTTTTTAAAAAATATTTAATATCTTTGGATCCTGTTTATACATCAAAAACGTTTTTTGGTGTAATCGATTTGATATCAAAAGGTTATTTTAAACCCGATTCAAAAATATTAATAATTCATACCGGAGGTTTACAAGGGCTTCAATCTAACATTGCTGAAATATGAAGAAAGTATTGTCCGTACTATTTACAGGATTGATTTTAATGAGTTGCAACGCCGCTCATAATACAAAAGTAAAAGAAAAGATTGCCAAAGAATACGGAAATGGTGATAATAAGAAGAAGAAAGTAGTTGTTACAACCACATCTGCAGTTAAAAAAGAAAATACACCTGTTGCAGAAGTTAAACCTGCAAAACCTATTAAACCGTTATTTGAAAAAGAAGAAACCGAAACATTAATAGCTACTTCAAAAATAAATGTTTCAAAAAATACCGTAGAAGATTATATCGATCTATATTCAGGTGCGGCAATGCAAAGCATGAAAACGTATGGAATTCCGGCAAGTATTAAATTGGCACAGGGAATTTTAGAATCGGGATCAGGAAACGGAACGTTGTGCAGAACTGCCAATAACCATTTCGGGATTAAATGTAAGGAAGAATGGACAGGCGAAACGGTTTCGCATACAGACGATGCACCCGATGAATGCTTTAGAAAATACCATTCGGCAATGGAATCGTACAACGATCATTCAGAATTTTTAGCGAACAGAGTCTACTACAAAAATTTGTTCACATTAGATAAAAGCGATTATTCTGCTTGGGCAAAAGGCTTAAAGAAAGCCGGTTATGCTACAGATCCACGTTATCCTCAAAAATTAATCAGCATTATAGAGCGTTACAAATTGTATGAATACGATCAAAAAGTTTTAGGTTCAAATTATCAGTTTGTTCCAACGAGAACCGATGAAGTTGTAGCAACAAACTTTGGGGCTCAAGCACAAACTTACACCGTTCAGGCAGGTGATACGTTGTTTGCAATCTGTCAAAAATTTAATTCGTCGGTAGATCATATCAAGCAGTTAAACAGTTTAAATACAAACGCATTAAGTGTAGGGCAAATTATAAAAATTCAATAAATGTTATACAAACGTAGTAGCGAATTATTCGTTGAAGCTTTAAAATATATACCGGGAGGAGTTAATTCTCCCGTTCGTGCGTTTAAATCGGTCGGTGGAACGCCTATTTTTATTAAAAAAGCCAATGGAGCTTATCTTTTTGATGAAGACGATAAGCGATACATTGATTACATTAATTCATGGGGACCAATGATTTTGGGTCATGCGTACCAACCTGTAATTGATGCCGTAATTGAAAAAACAAAGCTGGGAACATCGTTTGGAACGCCCACAGAAATTGAAACCGAAATTGCAAAACTGGCTGTTTCAATGGTTCCGAATATTGATAAAATTCGATTTGTAAACTCGGGAACCGAAGCCTGTATGAGTGCCGTTCGTTTGGCAAGAGGCTATACAAAACGAGAAAAAATAATCAAGTTTCGCGGTTGTTATCACGGACATTCTGATTCTTTTTTAATTGCAGCAGGTAGTGGTTTGTCAACTTTCGGCGTGCCTTCAAGTCCCGGCGTTACAAAAGGAACTGCTCAAGACACCTTATTGGCAAATTTCAACGATTTAAATTCTGTAAAAGAATTGTTCGAGGCGAATAAAAATGAAATTGCAGCTATTATCATTGAACCGGTAGCAGGAAACATGGGCTGTGTACCGCCTGTGAATAATTTTCTTCAAGAATTAAGATCGATCTGTGATGAAAACGGAACATTATTAATTTTTGATGAAGTAATGACCGGTTTTAGATTGGCTAAAGGCGGTGCGCAAGAATTGTTTGACGTTACTGCTGATATTGTTTGCTTTGGTAAAGTAATTGGCGGCGGTTTACCTGTTGGCGCATTTGCTGCACGCACAGAAATTATGGATTATCTGGCACCTGTTGGTCCGGTTTATCAGGCAGGAACATTATCAGGCAATCCGTTGGCAATGGCAGCAGGTCTGGCAATGTTGCAGGCAATAAATAACGATGCCGAATTATTCAATAGATTAGAAGAAAAAACTGCTTATTTAGAAGACGGAATTCGCAAGGTTTTAATCGCAAACAAAAAAACGTTTACAATAAATAGAGTAGGTTCTATGATTTCGATTTTCTTCTGTGAGAACAAAGTTGAGAATTATGAAGATGCATCAAAAGCCGATACACCTGAATTTAAAAAATTCTTTCACGATTTGTTGGAGCGTGGTATTTACATTGCACCATCAAGCTACGAAACATGGTTTATTACCGATGCTTTAACCTACGAAGATCTAGACGAAACAATAAGAGTGATAGACGAAGTAACCAAATAAAAAAAGCCCCAAAAAGTTAGATACTCTTTGGGGCTTTTTCATGGTTGAATTTTTACTCAACAATGAAACTGTTGCTTTTCTTTTTACCGGCAAATTTTTCCAGTTTATAGGTTAAAGAAAACATTACATATTGTTTTAAAATAACATCCTGTGTATCGTAAATACTCGTTGGTGTAGTTGTTCTGCGTACACTTTGGTTTTGGTTTAAAATATCGTAAACCTTTACTTTTGCCAAAAAGCGTTCATTTAAGAAATTGTATCCCAAACTAGCATTCCAAAGCAAGAAATCTTTTCTAAATTCACTTGAAAGGTTAGAATTGTATTCGTACATAACATCGCTTCCAAAAACAACATTTTTAGGCATGTACGACGTAATCATTAAACCTGCTTTGTGTGTAAAGTAATTCGCCTGATCTACTGTAAAATTCTTGTAGTTCGTTTTACTTAAGCTGTACTGATAGTTTGGTTGTATGGTCAGTTTCTTATCAAAATCTAACGTAACATTAAATTTTGGACCAAAGCTTGTTGTATTTGCATTATAAGCAACATCGTTTAAAATACCTTTGCTTAAATCGGTATTAGCATTAAAGCCTGCGTTTACAGATAATTTGTTCTTATCAGTCAAGTTAAAACTTTTATTGTAATTAAATCCAGCCCAATAATTGTAAGTATCGTAAACATTTACGTAGGTTGACGTTGATACAAAGCTTTCATCGTACGATTGTGTAGTTCCAGTTGCACGCGTATTGTAGCTTCCACCACCATAAAAATAGTAACCCGAACGCGTTTGCCAATCGTAATCTCTAAAGCTTAAATAAGCGCTGTGTTCTTGGGTTGTAAGTAAATCTCTGTTACCTGTAGATCTAAACAATGGGCTAGATAAATCTTCGTATTCTAACAACTGATTTAAATACGGACTGTTTTCTGTGTACGAATAATTTGCATAAATACTTTTCGATTTTCCTAATTGAATACTAGTACTTACGTTTAGTTGCGGTAAAATATCAAAGCGATTATTCAAATAGTTGTTGTTGTTGTATTGTGACGATACATCGTAATTATTAAAAGTAGTTCCTGCACCTACATAAATCCAAAGTTTCTCGGTATTTAACTGATAGCCCACACTTGGCGCAACTTTTGTGCCTTTTAAATTATTGGAGTACGACAGTAAATTATTATAGTTTGTATAATTGTTGCTTACGCTGTTAAAATCAAACGTCCCTCTGCCTTGAAATTCGTTTGTCCAAATAGATGAATATCTAAATAATAAAGATTGCGAATTGTTAATTGGTTCGCGGTAAGTAGCGTTTAAAGTATATTCATCGGTATGGCTGATCGATTGAATTTGTTGGTTTCGGATATCGTCTGGTGTTGCTGACTGAAAGAAATAAGCTGCCGAATTTTTCAACTGGTTGGTTTCGTTTTTAGTATTTCTATTCTCAAAACCTAAACTGATGCTTCTGCCTTTTCTTTTAAATCTGCGTGCAATTAAAAACTCGTTTTGAAAATTGAACGTATCAACATTTAAAAAATCCGAACTGTTTGATTTATTTAAATCTTCACCAAATTCATTTTTAGTCTGACTTGAACTGTTGGTTCTGTTGGTACTTATTCCTCTTTTTAAATTCGGAACAAAAGAAAATGTAGTTAGTGAATCTATTTCCATTTCAATCTCGTAATTGAACGTATGATTTGCCGATTTTGATTTTAAGTCAGATTCAGATTCGGTAACAAACTTATTTTCAGGTAACAGATTTTCAATTCGCGATTTATTTCTATTGGTATTTTCTACTTCGTTATAAAGGTAGTTCATGCTCACTTTATTCTTTTTGCCCCAATTGTCGCTGTAATTTACCCCCATCATATCGGTTTGATAAATTCCTTTACCGCCACCAAAATCCAATCCGTTAACAGAGAAAGATCCATCGCTGCTCCAAGAAGAATAACTGTTTCTACCGCCCGACATGTTGTCCATGATTTCGTTGGTAGAAAATCCGGTAGAGTTGATGTTATTAGACGCTCCTAAAACACTTATTTTAAAATCACCTTTAAAATAGTTGAATAAAAGCGATGATTCATATCGGTCGTCGGTTCCGTAACCGGCTATAAACCGCCCAAAGAGACCTTTATTTTTGTCTTCGTCTATGGTAAGATTTATGGTTTTAGAATCGCTTGTAGCCTTTGAGCCTGTTATTTTTTCTTCTTTTGATTTAGTATCGGTAATCTGAACTTTATTGATAATATCTTTCGGTAAATTTTCAATAGCAACTTTTCCATCGGCACCAAAAAATGGTTTTCCGTTCACCAAAACGTTGTTTACTTCTTTGCCGTTAACTTTAATTTTTCCGGCTTCATCAACTTCAACACCTGGTAATTGCTCTAAAAGTTCTTTAACTGTAGCATCTGGTCGCACTTTAAATGATGCGGCATTAAACTCTAACGTGTCTTTTTTAATGCGGATTGGTGCTGCATCGGTAGTAATTACCAATTCGTCTAAAACATCGCTTCCTGGCTTTAAAGAAATGGTGCTAAAATCGATACTTTCTTTAATGTTTTCAAATTGTTGCGAAAAATCTTCGAAACCAAGATAAGAAATCGTCATAAAAGTTGGTTCTTCAATTTTTTTAATCGGCATTGAAAACATTCCTTTTACATCGGTAATCGTGTAGTCAATTAAAGTGGAATCTTTTTTAGAGGAAAGATAAATTGTTGCGGCTTCTATGGGTTTTTTATCCGTATCAACAACTTTTCCTTTTAATTCTATCTTTTGCGCAAAAATAAAATTAGCACACAAGAACGTGCAAATAAGCAGTAGGTTTTTCATAAATGTTAAATTAGTTTTTAGTTAACGCAAAAGTGTTAAAAAAAAGTATACAAAAAAAAGCGTGGAATAATATTTCACACGCTTTTAACATTTTTTAATTAATATGATTCTATAAATCTCTCATTCTTCCCGGCATCATCATGCGTCCGCCACCACGATTTCTGGTGTTTGAAGAGTTTCCGAATTTATTGAATTTCCATGTAACCGAAAACATTACATAACGCTCTAAAACGGTATTTTCCTGATCGATAATCGCTGTTGGACTGATTGTTCTTGAAGTTCCTATGTTTTGATTCAACAAATCGTACACTTTTACTTTCGCCGTTAACGCTTTGTTTAGGAATGCGTACGAAACTGCGGTATTCCACAAAAAGAAATCTCTTTGAAAACCCGGTGCGATGTTAGAGTTGTACGTATAACCAAAATCGTTACCCCAAGTGAAATTTTCTGGCCAGTAAGTAGTTGTTTGCAACATAATGTTGTGCTTTACGAAACTAGTTTCCGACAATTGAAAATTACTGTATTTGGTATTGTTAAATGATACATTGTATGACGGTGCTATGGTAAAAAGTTCGCCATAATCCCAAGATCCGTAAATGTTTGGAGAGAAACTTAATTCATCGGCATCATATAAAACGCCATTTGCAAAACCTTTTTGTTTGTTGTAGTTAATGTTGGCTCCAGCTCCGTATCGAATAGTATGTGCATCGAATTTATACGATTTGCTCCAATGAAAAAACAAACCGGTATTAAATGCACCCGATACATTTTCGTAAGTAGTGGTTCGCTTACGGTTTTCATCGAAAAGGGTAGAAGAAACAATTTGCGAATCATAAAAACTTGCATTAGCAAAAATACTCCAGCCAGAGCGCAATTGAAAGTTGTAATTTCTAAAGCCTAAACGTAACGAGTGGTATCTTGCCTGATCTAAATCGCGATTTCCGATATATGTTTGCAACGGATCGTTTAAACGCTCGTAAGGCAGAATTTGCGTAGCATTCGGGTTATTTACGTTGTAATTGTAGCCAATGTTGAAATTTTTGTTTTTATCTAGCTTATATCTGAAATTACTGCGGATGTAAGGCGAAATGAATTTTCTGTCGACCGAATAATCGTTACTCATGTAAAAAGCCGATGCATTAAAATTAGCGATATTCACTCCCGAATTTACAAACCATTCCACTTTTTCGGTGTTGTAATTTAAACCAACATAAGGCGTATTTGTAATAACGTTTGTATGCGTTTGGTTTGATAATCGATCGTTAAAATCAATAAAACTGCTGCTGCCTTCGTTAAAATTAAAGGTATTCAGGTTATCGGTTTGGTTGTTGTAATCAAAAGTATAGCCTAAATCAATAAATGCTTTTTCGCTGATTGGTTGCGAATATTCTGCGGTTGCGGTGTAGCTATCTTCGGTGCTGTTTGATCTTTCTTCCTGATTACGGATATCGTTTGGCTGATCGCCCTGATAAAACAAAGTAGCCGAATTGGTGTTACCCAAACCTGTTGTTTTTGAATTGTTATTACTGAATTCCAGACTGAAATTTTTGCCTTTATCATTTAGTTTTTTGTTGAATTCGATTGAGTTTTTAAACGTCAAACTTTCAGATGTTGAGAACGATTTTTCGGTATTTTCGTTAAACAGATTTCCATCTGCATCCATTGATTTTGATGCACTTGTGGTACTGAACTCATTGTTGTTTGCCGTTATTTGCGGATTCACAAACAATTGGGTTGTCGGATTTATTTTATATTCCAAACGAACATCGGCATTGTGGTTGGTATTGTTGTTTATACGCTGCGATTCCGATTCGGTAATAAAATCGCCATCTGGCAACAAGTTTATAACGCGTGAACGGTTGTTGTTTTTGTTCTGCGTATCTTTAAAATAATAACTTGCGTTGGTTTCAAAACCTTTAAAAAACTGATCAGAATAGTTTAAACCAGCCATATTGGTACGTGTAATTCCGGTGCCGCTACCAAAACCGCCCGGACCGCCAGAACGACCACCAAAGGTTAAAAACTGACTTCGACCGCCGCCCATATTGTCGAAAAGTTCGTCCATTGAAAAACCTTCGGAATTTATGTTGTTAGACGATGCTAAAACCGAAATTTTTCGGTTTCCTTGAAAATAATTAATCAGTCCGCTGCTTTCGTATCGGTTCGATCCGTCTATAATACTTCCAATTCCCGCACTTAACTTAGCCATTAAACCTTTATTGTTGGCTTCGTCTATGGTAAGATTTATGCTGGCATTATCGCTTTTTGCTTTTCTGCCCGAAAACTCTTCAGACTTGGTTTTATGGTCTGTTACCTGAACTTTTTTAATTAAATCTGCAGGAAGGTTTTGCAGTGCAATGGTTCCGTCGGTATTAAAAAACGGCTTTCCGTTAACCAGAATCTGTGTAACTTCTTTACCGTTTACGGTTATTTTTTTATCGGCATCAATTTCAACACCTGGAAGTTCTTTCAACAACGCTTCTACATTGGCATCGGGACGAACTTTAAACGACGAAGCATTGAATTCCAACGTGTCGTTTTTTACGCGAATAGGAGCATCGGTAACAATTACGATTTCAGAAAGCAGATCCGAATCGGTTGCCATTACTACCTCGCCTAAATCTTTTGATTGATTTATTTTATCGAATTTTTCGATTTTATCTTTGTATCCAATGTACGAAAAAGTAAGATAAGAAGGTTCTTCAACGGCTTTAATATCAATAGCGAACAAGCCTGAAATATCGGTAGTAGCATATTGAATAAGCGTAGAATCTTTTGCTTTAGACAGATAAACGGTCATATCGGCAACAGGTGCTTTGGCTTCATCGACTACTTTTCCTTTCAATTGAATGTTTTGAGCAAAACCGCCAAAAGAAATCAGAATTATTAAAAACGGAATTATGGATAGTAATTTTTTCATAAAGCAAAAATAGCAAAGTGTTTTCTGTTAAAAAATTCGATTGTCGCTATTTATTTAAGCTTTACCGATTTTATATTCATTTTAAATAGAATTATTCAGTATTTTGATGAGGTTTTTATAAAGAACATTGATTTGTTTTTGTCAAGCTAAACTTGATAGCTTCTCATAATTTTATTCTATTTATAATTCACATAATTAAGTTTAAACAAAAAAAGGAAAGACTTTTAAATCTTTCCTTTTGTAATTATTTCTGACGGAAATAGATTTCGATCGGCACTCCTTCAAAATCGTAAATTTCACGTAATTTATTTTCAACGTAACGTTTGTACGGATCTTTAATATACTGCGGCAAATTGGCAAAAAATACAAATTGCGGCACTGGCGTTGGCAACTGCATGCAGTATTTAATTTTAATATACTTACCTTTAATTGCCGGTGGCGGGTTGTGTTCGATAATCGGCAACATGGTATCGTTAAATTTCGATGTTGCAATGCGCTGTTTACGGTTTTCGTAAACCTGAACGGCAGTTTCTAACGCTTTTAACAAACGCTGTTTTGTTAATGCCGATACAAAAAGAATAGGCACATCGGTAAACGGAGCTATTTCTTCGCGTATTTTTTTCTCGTAGTCAAAAGAAGTCATGGTTTCTTTTTCAACCAAATCCCACTTGTTAACCAAGATTACAATTCCCTTGCGGTTTTTTTCTGCCAGCCAAAAAATACTTTGATCCTGACCTTCGAATCCACGAGTAGCATCAATTACCAAAATACATACATCGGCATGTTCAATAGCACGTACCGAGCGCATTACCGAGTAAAATTCTAAATCTTCTTTAACTTTAGCTTTTCTACGAATACCTGCGGTATCAACCAAATTAAATTCAAAACCAAAACGGTTGTATTTTGTGTCGATCGCATCACGCGTTGTTCCTGCAATATCGGTAACCACAAAACGATCTTCGCCAATCAAGGCATTAATAAAGCTCGATTTTCCTGCATTTGGTCTTCCAACCACTGCAAAACGCGGTAATTCTTCCGGAGCTTCTTCTACTTCTGGTAATTCAGGTAAAATTTCAACAATTCTGTCTAAAACCTCACCCGTTCCAGATCCGCTCATTCCAGACATGGTAACGTATTCGCCCAATCCTAAATTGTAAAATTCAAAAGCGTCTTGTTCGCGTTTGGCGTTATCTACTTTATTTACAACCAATAAAACCGGTTTGGTAACTTTGCGTAGCAATTTAGCCACTTCGTTGTCCATTGGGGTAATTCCTTCTTCTACATCAACCAAAAACACAATCGCATCGGCTTCATCAATTGCCAATTCAACCTGTTTGCGTATTTCGGCTTCAAAAATATCGTCTGATCCTTTAATATATCCACCTGTGTCTATTACAGAGAATTCTTTTCCGTTCCATTCTGATTTTCCATAATTACGATCACGGGTAACACCACTTACCGAATCTACTATGGCTTCGCGTCTTTGAATAAGACGGTTAAAAAACGTAGACTTTCCTACATTAGGTCTACCTACAATTGCTACAATGTTGTTCATATAACGTGCACTTTTAAAAAGTGTTGATTTTATTTTTGTTGATACCCGAAACGGCGTAATTGGAACTGATTATTTCTCCAATCTTTGTTTACTTTAACGAACAGTTCAATGTGTACCTGCTTGTCGAAAAACTTCTCTAATTCGGCACGCGATTCCATTCCTACTTTCTTTAAAGCTGAGCCTTTATGACCAATGATGATGCCTTTTTGGCTGTCACGCTCTACCATAATCACGGCTTTAATGTGAATGATCTTTTCTTCTTCTTTAAACTCTTCAGTTTCGATTTCTACCGAATAAGGAATTTCCTTTTGATAGTTTAAAAGAATTTTCTCGCGAATAATTTCATTAACAAAGAAACGTTCAGGTTTATCGGTCAATGCATCTTTTGGATAATAAGGTGGCGATTCCGGCATTAATTCTAAAATGCGGTTAAAAACAGTATCCACATTAAAATTGTTTAGTGCCGATATTGGAATTATTTCTGCATTAGGAACTTTTTCTTTCCATAAAGCAACCTGTTCTTCCAAATGCTCCTGATTTGATTTGTCGATCTTATTCAACAACAGTAAAACTGGAACTTTTGCATTGGTAATTTTTGTAAAGAAGGCTTCGTCTTTTAATTCGCGTTCGCCCACTTCAACCATATATAAAAGAATGTCTGCATCTTCAAACGCCGATTTTACAAAATCCATCATCGAAGTCTGCAATTCATAAGCAGGCTTGATGATTCCGGGAGTGTCTGAAAAAACCATTTGAAAATCGTCACCATTTACAATTCCGAAAATACGGTGGCGCGTTGTTTGTGCTTTAGAGGTAATGATTGATAAACGCTCACCAATAAACGCATTCATTAAGGTTGATTTTCCTACATTTGGATTTCCGATAATATTTATAAAACCAGCTTTGTGCGACATAATTTCTATAATAATTTGCAAAGTTACTTAATAATAGTGAAACACACTAATTTTATAATTTTCTGAAAAAAGTTTGGGTATTCCAAAAAGTCGTCTTACATTTGCACCACAATAGCGCGGGATAGAGCAGTAGGTAGCTCGTTGGGCTCATAACCCAAAGGTCACTGGTTCGAGTCCAGTTCCCGCTACTAAGACTAAAAGTCCTTTTAAAAAATATTTAGAATTTCGTTTTTTAATCGTAGTAAAAATTCAACAAAACGCACAGCGCGGGATAGAGCAGTAGGTAGCTCGTTGGGCTCATAACCCAAAGGTCACTGGTTCGAGTCCGGTTCCCGCTACTAGAAAAGCTTCAGAGAAATCTGAAGCTTTTTTTATTTTAATAATATGGAAGAATTTGTAGTTTATATTCTGTTTTCAAAAAAATACAGTAAAACCTATGTTGGTTTTACGAGCAATTTAATTGAGCGTATGAAATCGCATAATGTTTTGGGAACAAAAGGTTATACCATTAACTACCGACCTTGGATAGTTATTGATGTTCAATTTTTTGGATCAAAGAAAGAAGCTATGCAAGTGGAAAA
>Ga0308157_10001051_pt1 | contig 65976 bp, 65 predicted proteins | sample PhyBR1_FD_201035 | JGI IMG/M metagenome (GOLD analysis project Ga0308157, IMG submission 201035) | Phyllosphere microbial communities from UC Gill Tract Community Farm, Albany, California, United States - DLSLB.R1 | ecosystem: Host-associated > Plants > Phyllosphere > Unclassified | place: USA... | reverse complement strand
CCCATCGAGCTAGGCGCCGACGCGGCCGCCGAAGCCCCGGCCACCAGCCCGCTCTGCGTCGGCATCATCATCGGAGCCACCCTCGGCGCCGGCTGCTGACCCAACCAACCAACCACCACCCAACAACAGGCACGACCCAACACAACAAGGAGCACCATCATGAGCAACACCATCGCAGCAACGAACACCAATGCACTGTCCGATCTGGCCCAGGCCCACACCGCCTACGCCGCACCCATCGAGCTAGGCGCCGACGCGGCCGCCGAAGCCCCGGCCACCAGCCCATTCTGCGTCGGCGTTCTCATTGGCGCAACGCTGACCGTGGGCTGCTAACAGCCGCTATTTTCAGCCACTGCGGTGGAGTGCTCGGTTGGCAACGATCAAGCAATCCACCGCATCGGTCCGCAACTACCACGAAGGAACATCATGACCACCGCACACAGCACCATGCCCGCGCAGGCACTGGACCTGTCGTTAGACAGCTTCGGCTATCGTAAAGTTGCGCTGGTCTTGACAGGTTCCGCCGCGACCCAAGTGATGCCCTTCTGGCTGGACTGGATTCTCGCCGCGGCTCCGCACACGGAGTTCAGGATCATCATGCGCGACTCCGCGAACCGATTCATCACGCGTCACAGCTTGGAAACGCGTTTGCGTGCTCGCGTGCAGTCCGATCGTTGGGAAGACGAAGTGATCGCTGCGCATGTGGAGCTGGCCGAATGGGCTGACCTGCTGCTGATCTACCCCGCAACCTTGGACTATACATCGCGGCTTGCCCATGGAATCACGGATTCCCCTTCTTTGCTTGCTGCGCTCAGCACCAGTGCACCAGTGTGCATCGCCCCGTCCCTGCCACCGAGGGCCCTGGCCAACCCGCTGGTCACCGAGGTCCTGGATGCGCTGCGCACTCCGAAGAACTTCGTTGTCATCGATCCCGTGCCAGGCCCCAGTGAATCCAGCGATATCGCGCAAGCGTGGGTACCGCCCCCATTCCCGGCAGTGATGCGCCGCCTGGAATCCGCGCGGCTCGCCAGAACCACCGGTGCAACCGTGGAGAGCCCATGAGCGCAAGAAACGCGCCCGCATCTGAAGGCTTCAAGGTAGAAACCGGGCTGCTGGCCACAGAAGTCGCCAGCCATGACGACCTGTATTCGTGGAAACACCGCTTGGGCAAACGTGCCCCGTTGGCTTTTTCCACCCTCGCACAGGCCGGGCCATCGCACACCACCCCCGAATCGAGCTTGGTCATTTGGGGACGAGGCGACAGCGTCGAACGCAACTACCGGACTCAAGCCAATTCGACCCTGGCAATCCATCTTCTGGATTCCACCCCGGTCAAAATGCGGTCCATTGGAAAGCTCTGGGGCACCGCACTGAACACCGTGCACAAGGCCCAGCCAGGTTCCCGCGCCTCATTCACGGGTCCTCGCACCCTGCAACGCGCGGCCGCCTGGCTCGACGGTTCATGGCAGCCGGCACGCAACTTGCTTGGCGCAGCAACCTTGGCCCGATTAAACGATTGGGCTGCTCGAGTGAGCGGCGATGAACACCGCGTGCTCGTTCACGGTTGCCCCGGAATGGCCCACTGGGTCCTGACCGCTGACGCCCGATCTGGCAGCCTGCTGACCGGCGAGGATACCGGCTTTGCGAATCCGGTCTACGATTTCGGTTGGGTTTTGGGGGAAATCGCCGAAATAAAGGCGTTCCACCCTTTGCTGCTCCCGGATTTGGAGCAGCTGGAACAAGGCTTGCTGGACTGCTTTTCCGCAGTTCACAATCCAGCAGACTTGGACTTGGCCCGCGCCTTCCGCCTGGTTCACCACGCGTTCGATTGGCACCACTACGCGGGCGCATCGATTGAACAGTCCACCGTGCTCTTGCGGCTAGCAACAAATTACATATCCGGCCCGGTAAGCAACTAACCAGGAAATCAGATGAACTCAACCTCCTTCGAAAGATTCCACGTCCGCAGCGAGACTCTGGAACACGGTGCCTGCGCTATTGCCGTTCAAAACCCAAAAGCGCGAAACAGCACTTTCGTTCTTGCCATTGCTTCAGGGATGCGCCACGAACAGCCGGGCGAAGAGGGGATGATGCACCTGCTGGAACATGTCGTGTACCAAGATAGCGTCGCAATTTCATCCAGCGAACGTCAAACGGAAATGAACAACATAGGCGCTGTCATGGGCGGGCATACGCACATGGACTACACCGAGTTTTACGAAACAGCTCTGCCCTCCGACCTGCCGGGAATGGTTGCCCGGGTGATTGAACAGGTATTCCATCCGGCGTTTAATGCAGACCAAATCAAGGCACAGATCCATGCGGTGGCAACCGAACGAGCCCAGCGTTTGGCTCCAGCACCTGGTGGAATCCTTCCATTCCCACATCTGACGTGCCAATTTTGGGACGATTACGCTCATGGCCACGATGGCACAGGTGACGAAACCCTGTTTTCCAGGGTATCCATTGACCGTCTGAAGGATTTGCACGCAAAAAATTACCGTCCTGAACAGGCCGTACTGGTGGCCTTCGGACCACAGGACCCATCCGAAATGCTGCGAATCCTCGCAGAAAACATGGCATCGCTCTCATTCGCTGAATCTGCGCAAAAATTTGCATCGTCGCACCGCAGCCAAGCCCGCCAGAATGAGGTGAAACACCAACTGATGCCTGTCCCTGGCCTCGCTACCAGGCGATTGCTCGCCGCGACCAGTGCTGTGCACGCGCAGTCGATCAGCGCTTCGCTTCTCGGAGATCTACTCGTCGCTTCATTGTTAAGCCTGCAAACCGGGCTGGATTCCAGCGCCGGAATCTTCGGTCCCGCCGATCTAGTCGAAAACGACCTATTTATCCTGGTAGATGACACCGGCCTCGAACTAGACCCCGCGCACAGGCTCCGCGCATTGACCACGGTTGATGATGCCGTTTTGGGGTCGGCGGCGAAAAAAGCACTATTCGCCGCAGAAAAATCCGTGCATGACGATGAACGGCTGGCCCGAACCACTGCCCGCGACATGCTCCTTAGAGGAACGCCTGAATTTGCCCATGAACTCGTAGATCAGCTGAGGCATCTTTCGGATCAGACACAGCAATTGCGCAGGCTGCTGGAAAGTTCGGCACTTCGTCTAGCTGCTCAGCCATGGCATACCATCAGCGTTGCCCCGACTCTCCAGGAGGTAGCATGAACGCCTCGACCCTGCCGATACTGGCAATCCCCGATGATCGTTCGCTCTTTCCTGTGCTTTCGCTAGCGTGGCGAACTGACCCCCAGCATGAGCGCGAAGCACGAGAGCTGCTGGCCAAGGGTCTTGCCCAATCCGACCGGTGGGGCCATCCTTGGCGCCAGATCACTGGCGACAGCGGCTCAATGATTCTGACAGTCGCTGCGGAACAACCACGATTGGAACGCTGGCTACATGCCGTGGCGGATGAATCCTCGCGTGTTAAATCCGGCTTGGTCTCCAAACCGATGATCGCCATGGTCGGAAAGCTCGCCGGTGCCGAGAACCTCCTCGCCACCGCAACTGATCTTTGCGGGGCGAAGAGCTCCCAACCTATGACTCTGCCCAGCAAGATGCAGCAAAACTCGGTCGAAGGCTACCAGCGGACGCTGATTACCGGTGAAGACCCAATCCATCATGCAGGCGCGGCCGCCTCATTCTTAGCACTTTGTCTGCTGACCGGAGGGTCTTGGGCATTGCTGCCCAAGCTGGTGGAAGACCTTGGAAACGCGGCAACAGCCCAGATTTCCAGAAACCTTATACAACGAGGTCCGGCCATTACATGGCAAGGAATTTGCCAAGGGACAGGCGGGATGCAGGTATTTGAATACCTTGTCCACGCTTTGCCATCGCAGCTGAAGTCAATCGGTGAGGATCAAGTACAAGAGCTCAAGCACTTCGGGTTGGCCAACCTAAGCCGTGCGTGGCGCTCGCCAACGGAATTGGCGCACACCGCAAGCCAGTACCAAGTTATGGGCTGGGGGCCATCGCTGATCACCGATGCGCACTCAGAACTTGGCCGAGTGACACGCGACGACCTGGAACACGCGATGGATTGCTTGCTTCGCCCAGTGCTGGAAGTCCTGGGCCGAAGCTGAAAGGGCGCATCGCGCGCAATTGCTAGACGCGCGGTGCCCTCTTGATATCCAGCAGCCCGTATTCCACCGACTTAACAAGGATTTGCACCCGGTCGCGAACGCCAAGCTTTTCCATCACCTTAACGAAACGCGCCTTGATGGTCGATTCGGTGACGTAGAGTTCCTCGGCCATTTCCCTGTTGCTCATCCCCTTGCCCAGTAACACGATGACTTCAAGCTCCTTGTCGGTTAACGTTTCGGACAGTTCCGCATCCGGCTCAACTTGCGCTGGAATGGAGTCTGCCAACCCGGAAACTACGTGGCGGGTTACCTCAGCGGAAAGCACTGATTCGCCAGCCATCACCTTGTGAATTGCTTCGGTGATCTCTTTGGGCTGGGCGTCCTTGACGAGATATCCACTGGCACCAGCACGTAGCAAGTCCACTACGTAGCGGTCCGTCGAAAAAGTACTCAGGCCGAGGATCGCAATATGTGGATTGTCCTGGTGGATCTGCGCCGTAGCTGCCACCCCGTCCATGACCGGCATCTGCATGTCCATGAGGATCACGTCTGGCCGCAATCCCGCGGCTTGAAGCACAGCCGCTTTGCCGTCGGACGCTTCCCCGATAATCTGGATGGTCGGGTCCGAGGAAAGATAGTCGCGCAGAATCTCGCGCGTCAGTGTTTCGTCGTCAACAAGCAAAACAGTGCTCAAGGCTTCTCCTTCTGGGCTGGCTCCATGGCCACGCCGCGCTACATCTCTAGTTTGCCGTGGAAATTCCTTCTAATGGAATTGTGACACTCGTTGTCCACAGACCGTCAGATTCGTCTGCTTCGACAAACCCGCCGAAAACACCACAACGCGCACGCATGGCCTCCAACCCGGTTCTCGATGACATGATCGGCTTTTGAACTCCCGCCTCATTCGTCGCCCGGAGCTGGACGTTGCTCTCACCAACATATAAGCGCATTTCTACACGGCTCGAGGGAACCGCGTGCTTAAGAATGTTGGTTCCCATCTCGCGGATGGTTCTTCGCAGCGCCTGACGCAAACTGGCTGGCACGCGGGCGACTTCACCCTCCACCGTAAGATCCACGTCATAACCTGAGCTCTGAAGCGCATCGGCCACCGCGTCTAAATCATGCACTAGGCCCACGGCGGTCGTGGTTTCCCCGGAGAGTTCGGCAGGATCGATAATGCTCGGTCCAACCGATGCGTTCTCGATGGTTGCTTCCGAGGCTTTGTCTGATTCTTTCAGCAGCAGTACCAGCGAACGAAGGTCCTGCAATGTCTGCTGAGCGGAACTGCCAATTCCGGCCAGAATTTCTGAAGTTTTTTCTGGGTCCTTCACGAACTCTGCACGCCGCGCCTGCATCGCGATAATGGTGACGTCGTGGGCGACGATGTCGTGCAGCTCGTGAGCCAATAACGTCCGTTCATTGGCACGAATCTTTGCCTGCTCGATCTCCAGGGCCTCAATCCGCTTGGCGCTGGTTTCATGACGTCGGCGAAACGAATTCAGACTGAGTCCCGCTGTGCCGGCAAAGGCAACAAAAATGGCGTTGATGACGATTGTGAGCACCTGGACGTCCGGAATCAGGAAGCACAGGGCAAACAGGAGCGCCAAGGCCAGCAACGGGAGCGACAGCGCTTGCCGCCACGGCAGCAGATAGCAGCAGGCGGAGATTACGACTACTGATGAAAAAATCAACCCAGCTATAAGCACCGCTGGCATGCCCAGGGTAGCAATTCCCGCTACACAGAGAAACCACGCGATGGCCGCCGGCAAAACACCGAGCGACAAAGCAGCTGTGGGCAAGTACGGCAACGCCATTTTCAGGGCGCCTTGTTGCCCCGTGAACTGCCCAGAGCCTAACCCGACTTCTCCCAAATACATGACCAGGGCCAGCAGAACCGGCACCAGGCGTCCGGCGATGCCTCCGGGCAGCGGTTTAATATCTGCAGTCCAGGCTGTCCACTTTCTCATATTTGACATTGTTCCATCGCAACGCCCAGGTTCTTGGCATCATTGCCAAACCTACGACCGATTCCGGGCGAAGACCGCAACAGCAGGACCCGGCGCGTGTCTGGCCTAGTTGGGGCGACGGCGTGGTTCCATGCGGCTGACCGTGTACAAGGTCTGCTCGTCGGGCTGAGTTCCTGCAGCCTCATGAGCTGCCTTGACCTTCATTGCACGGTCCCACTTGGCACGTTCACGTGGGCTCAATACCACACGACGTTCTGCTGGGCCGAAGATGCTCAAACCCAAGTACTTCAGGCGCCAGAGAATGCGGTATCCGGTGCTCAGGCCAGTGGTATCGGTGATGATTGGCAGCGGCGATTCATCCATGAGGGTGATCCTTTGCAGTACGCGTATTCGGTCGTGTTCCTGTTACCAGTATACTTTATTAGTTGGTGCACCAACTAAATTTTTAATCACACCTTCGGAGCGTTTCCACCGGCGTCAATCAAGTGATCTAAAATCCCTCTGAGCTCAACAACTTCCTTCTCGGATAGCTGCAGCCGCGCCATCATCTCCACGGGCACGTTCAATGCGTCCTTGCGAAGTTCTGCACCCTTGGCAGTGGGTTGCAGGATAACCGCCCGTTCATCTTGCGGGTTTTTGGCTTTGTCCACCAGCCCGGCCGCTTCCAGCCTTTTCACCAAAGGCGACAGTGTTCCAGGATCTAGATGCAACTGCTCACTGAGTTCACGAGCACTCATCGGTCCTGAGTCCCACAACGCCAGCATCACCAAATACTGCGGATGTGTCAGACCCAAAGGATCCAGCACAGGCTTGTAGGCGGAAATCACCGTTCTCGAAGCGACCGCTAGACCGAAGCACACTTGTCTTTCCAGTTTGAGAAGATCCTCGGCCTGTTGGCTCATACTGTCCACGTTGCTGCAAACTCCTTAAATGGGACACTACCGGTGTATCGATCGTACCCCTGTCTTGAACAGTTTCTTGTGGCCAAAATTTTGCGCAGTGCATAACCTTGGCACATGAGCAATCTGGAGCACAGCCCCGCTGAAATCGACTGTTGCAAGGTCGCGTCCCACGCTGAGGTTGAAATCCTCACTCCCCGTGAAGTCCCCTTGGGTGGCCCACGCGCCATGACAGTCTTCCGCACCCTGCCACAAAAGCAACGCAGCCTTATTGGCGCATGGTGCTTCCTCGACCACTACGGTCCCGACGACGTTAAAGCCACCGGTGGCATGAACGTTCCACGCCACCCACATACCGGCCTACAAACTGTCTCATGGTTGTTCACTGGAGGAATCAACCACTTGGATTCGGCAGGGTTCAAAGCCACCGTGCGTCCTGGCGAGGTTAACCTCATGACCGCCGGACATGGCATTAGCCATTCAGAAATTCTCACAGATGACACCACCATCTTGCATGGTGCCCAGCTGTGGACTGCGTTGCCAGACCACGCTCGAAACATGGAACATACTTTTGAGAACTACCGGCCCGAGCCTCTTCACGGTGACAACTGGTCAATCTCGGTATTCCTGGGCAGTTATGAAATCGCCGGACAACGATCCACGTCCCCGGTCATCACCCACACCGAACTCGGTGGCGCGGAACTACGTTTGGCACCGAACACCGAGATCCAGATACTCGTCCCGGAACATCATGAGCATGGAGTCCTAGTAGATTCAGGCACCCTCAATGTTAACGGGCAGCAGTTGGTCCCACGAGAACTCGGCTTCGTGCGAGCTGGATGTAAAACTCTGCGTTTAGCCTCCGGAGATGAGCCGGTGCTGGCTTTGCTTATCGGCGGCGAACCGCTGAATGAGGACATTTTGATGTGGTGGAACTTTGTGGGCCGCACCCATGAGGAGGTCCTCGCCTTCCGTGCACAATGGCAAGCAGAAATCGGAGCCGAACCGGGCGATGCCAGTGAAGATCGTTTTGGTCCATTCCCACCCAACACTCCAGCGGCCTTACCTGCCCCAACCTTGCCCACTGTTCGCCTGCGCCCTCGCGTCAACCCGTCCTGAATCTTAGGAAACTAATTATGAGTGAAATCAAACCAATATCGCTTCAAGAACGCAGGCGTTTCGCCCTCGAAGACGATGGCAAGATCATTGGCGCCGCGCACTTCCGTGACTTTGAAGGTGCTACCGGTATCGAACGGATCTTTTTCCACACCGCCGTGGATGAAGAATATGGCGGGCAGGGGCTGGCTAGCATCATGGTGAAGTTCGCATTAGAGAACACCATTGCCAGCGGAGCGAAAATTGTGGCCGTATGCCCGTACGTCAAAAACTACGTGGCTAAACACCGCGAATACGACCAGCACCTAGTTCAGCCAACCAAGGCTCACCTGGACATCTTGCCGCGCGACTAATCGGCCAAAGAAACTGGTCTTCCCTTGGTCCGCGGGGAAATGACGATCAAGATCAGGATCAACACCAAGCTGAAGGTGAAGACCGAAATGAATCCGGTCCCGGCAGCGGCCATCGCAAAGATGACACCGCCGATGGCCGTGGCCCCGGCATTGCCCAACGAGTCCGCCACGGACATGGCTGAGGAGTTAAAACCCTGTTCTTCCTTGGCTGATAGGGCGAGCATGTTGACGTTTTGCCGGGGAAAGATCATTCCCATACCAAATCCACCCACGGCCCAGCCGCACACCAGCACGATCACCGGCGGGTGGAAGATCGCTGTGGCCAATGCAGTGGCTATGGCCACGCTTCCGGCCACGGCTCCCAAAGTGATGCACGTCGAGGAAGAGACCCGCTCCCCCAATTTTCCTTGCAGCCAGGAACCCACCGACCAGCATAGGGCCGACGCGGTCAAAATCAGACCGGCCCGGTCCGGGGCAAGGAAGTACTCCTCGCGCAACAGGTACGGCAGGTAAACCTCCACACCAAAGAAGGCTCCGGTGATGAAAATCCTGGTCATGATGGTTGCTGGCAAACCACGGCTGACCTTGAATGTTCCACGGGGCAACAGTGGGCGAATGGCCACTAACGCTACCAGCAGGGCCAGAGCGAGACCGATCAGTGAGAACCTGCTGTTCGAGTTGCCCAAGAGGTTCATCGAGATCACGGCCAGGCCGGTGATCCCGGCGAGCGCCAAGCGTTTGAGTGAAACCGGACCGAGATCTTTATTGCGCACAGAGTCCAGTGATTTGAGTACCGGAATCATGGCGCAGAAGGAAACCACCACCAAAACGGCGACGCCCGAAAAGACCCAACGCCACCCAAGGTGCACTGCCATGAGGCCAGCCAGCCACGGTCCAACCATCGCTGGCAGTACCCAGGCCGTGGCGAAGAGTGCAAAGATTTTTGAGTGTAAGTGCCCGGGGTAGGCGCGAGCAATCAGTACGTAGATGGCCACCGTGATGGCTCCACCACCGATGCCCTGCAAGATTCGTCCACCAATGAGTGTCTGCATATTTACTGCCGAACCACAGATCAGTAAGCCCACACAGAAGATCGCGACGCTAATGAATAAGGGGTATTTTGGCCCCCAGCGGTCGGTGACTTCGCCGGCGGCCACCATGCCCAGCATCCCGCTAGCTATCGGCGCGGCAAAGGCCAGCGCAAAATAGCGTTGACCATCAAGCAGTTCGCTGACCATCGGCATGACGGTGGTAACTGCCATGGATTCAAAGGCCACGAGGAACACCAGAATAAACATGCCCATGGTGGTGGCCAAGAATTGTGGTGCATAGATGGTGTCTGTAGCGGGCGCAGGGGTGTGGCTACTACGGTTTAGGGGCATGGACTAATCATGCCAGCTTTTCCTAACCGCCTAGCACGTGCAAGACAAAGGCCGAAAGGAAGCCACCGGTAACCAACAATCCGGTGAAGTCATGTTCCACAGCGTAAGCTTCGGGAATCATCGTGTCGGCAATCATCGTTAGAATCCCGCCGGCTGCCACTGCAGTGGCGAAAGCCAGAACTTCTTCAGGCATGGATGCCATGACCAGCGCCCCAAAGAAGGCGGCCAGTCCACTAGCAACAGTAATGGATCCCCACAGCAGGACAATCGATGTCCCTTTGCGGCCTGCGCTTTTCATCTGGGCGGTACTGGCAAGGCCTTCTGGAACGTTGGAAATAAAAATGGCAATGAGCATAGCGGGGTTGATACTGGCACCGGTCACCACGCTCAGCCCCAGGGCCACCGATTCAGGGATGCCATCAATTAAGGCCCCGACGGCTAATGCGGTTCCGGAGGACTCACCGTCCCCAGGGTTGCCCGTAGATTGCGGTCGCTTTTTGGTGCGCCAGTCCAATAGCCGGTTAGCCGAAAAGTACAACGCTGCACCAACCAGTACACCGGCTACCGTGGCTACAAGTCCGCCAGTTTCAAAGGCCTCAAGCACAAGTTCAAAACTCAGCGCACTGACCAGCACTCCTGCGCCGAAGGCCATAATTGCGCAGACCCAAACTTTTGGGATTTTCAGCCACCACGCGGCGCCAGAACCCAGTAACAGGGCCGAGCCTGCCACCGTGCCCCAAAGCAAAGCCTGCAAAGAAGCGAACATGGCACCCACTATAGCCAGCAAGTCACCTGCTTAGTAGCTGCCATGTTAGTTCAGCAGGGCATTAACCGTCAGAGGACATATTGCTGAAGCGTGAGTAGTGGCCTTGGAATGCCACGGTGATGGTCTTCGTGGGACCGGCACGGTGCTTCGCGATGATCACGTCGGCTTCACCCGGGCGGTTTTCCTTGTCGTAGACGTCGTCACGGTGCAACAGGATCACCATGTCGGCGTCCTGCTCAATGGAACCGGACTCACGAAGGTCCGAGACCATTGGCCGCTTGTCAGTACGCTGCTCAGAACCACGGTTCAGCTGCGACAACGCAATCAACGGCACGTCGAGCTCTTTAGCCAACAGCTTGAGGTTACGCGAAAACTCGGAAACTTCCTGCTGGCGTGATTCCACGCGCTTACCTGAGCTCATCAGCTGCAGGTAGTCAAGGATGATCATGCGCAACTCGTTGCGCTGTTTCAGGCGACGACACTTGGCACGGATTTCCATCATGGACATGTTCGGCGAATCATCGATGAACAGTGGCGCTTCGTTCAAACGCCCCATGGTGGTGGCAATCTTGGTCCACTGGGCATCTTCCACGGAACCTTTACGTAGGTCCTGGAGCTGGATCGAAGCTTCGGCGGAAAGCAGGCGCATCGCAATTTCATTGCGACCCATTTCCAAGGAGAAGAAGACGGTAGCCATGTTGTTCTTAATGGCTGCAGAGCGGGCGAAGTCCAAAGCGAAGGTTGATTTACCCACTGCAGGACGTGCAGCGATGATGATCATCTGCCCACCCTTCAGGCCCTGGGTCAATTCGTCGAATTCGTAGAATCCGGTAGGGACACCGGTGATGCCATCTCCGGCGTTGGCGGCGTTTTCAATTTCATCGACAGTGCCTTCGATAATGTCCGAAAGGCGTACGTAGTCTTCGCTGCTGCGGTTTTCTGCAACTTTGTAGACCTCGGCCTGCGCTTCATTAACGATGGCATCAACTTCACCGTCGGGTGAGTAGCCCATTTGGACAATGCGCGTTCCGGCATCAACGAGGCGACGCAGCACGGCGCGTTCGCGCACGATTTCTGCATAGTAGCCAGCGTTAGCTGCGGTAGGTACCTGCTGAATAAGGTTGTGAAGGTACGCGGCACCGCCTACGCGGGAAATTTCGCCACGCTTGGTCAGTAGGTCAGCTACGGTCACGGCATCGGCAGGTTCGCCTCGACCATATAAATCGATGATGGCTTCGTAAATGGATTCGTGGGCAGGGCGGTAGAAGTCGGTTCCTCGCAACGCCTCAACAACATCGGCGATGGCGTCCTTGGATAGCATCATGCCGCCGAGCACAGACATTTCAGCTTCGACATCCTGCGGCGGTTTGCGCCCTGCGTCGGATTCTCGTCCCTCGTAAACCGGCTCAGCACTCATTGCAGACACTTCCATCCCCTCTTGACCGCACTGGGAAAGATCTTCCATGCCAGGCGGCCACGTTTCATCTTGTCAGTTGATACCGACAGTTCGATGGAAAACGTCTGTGGATAGTTCTGTCCCAAGGCCAACACTATGGCTGATATTTACCCACGTAAACCTCATTATCCACAGCTTCTGTGCATAACACACCCTCACTTGTGGATTAGCCTGTTCACTATCTGGGGAGAACTCTGTGGATTACGAGCAAATATCCACCAGTATTGCGCTTTGACTTGGGCTTACGTAGTTTCACAGTTGTGGACAGAAAGATATTTTATTGAAGATAACGCTATGTCCTCAGAAGTTATCAACAGGCGAAAACACCCGAAATTCAAGGTTTTTCACCCATAATGCACAATTCCACACAACCTACCCACATGTATGTGGATAAGCATGTGGATACTTGGAGTATTACAAAAGACTTAGTCACTGGCATTAAATTGAACTGGATCAAGCCCAGATGAACAGTAGTCCACATTTTTGCGTCAGTTCCCTCGGTCGCACCGTGGATAACTCTTTGCCGGATTCAACGTGCTCAATAATCAACAAGGCTCGGTGGGGATCACTGTTGTGATCCCCACCGAGCCTTGTGAAAGCTACTGCGCAGAGGTGTTAGACGAGTTCAGGAACTGGGATGGAATGAAATCGAGAATCATGGAAGATCTGTGGGGAGTGCTGCGATACGTGATGCCCATGCACCTCCAAAAGCACAACCCAGTGATCTCCTGCTTCAACTTCGTTGTAAATTGAGGTCTCCAGCCACAGGGTGGACTCTTCAACAAATAGTGCGCCTTCTTCAGAGGTCACGGTATCTATGCCCCGGAACCGATCACCCTTCTTCGAAGCGATCTGAGCACAGACCCCATCATTCAGATCGCTGAGCACTGAAACCCCAATATGGCTGGCAGCACGCAGTTTCGGCCAAGTGTTAGAAGACTTCTGGACTGCAAACATCACCAAAGCTGGTTCCAGTGAAACTCCGACAGTGAATGACGATGCAACGATTCCGGTCTTAACCCCGTCAATCTCTGCACACAGAGCGGCAACACCTGAGGGGTGTTGAGCGAAAACCTTACGCAACGATAACGGGTCAAGTTCACGATTTAATGACATGGCTCGATTCCTTCGGGTCTTGCCCACTGCGTCAGACCCAGTGGACTTTGCGATTCGGGATGAACCGAACTAGTTCCCACTGAGGTTTCACGCCGTGCGCGGTACTTGTTCCGACACCATTTAGTGCAGAACCGAATCCTCACCTGGAGCACCCCACTACCGTTGAGAGGGTTGCCGATCAGCAAGCCAGGGCTTTTAGCTGATGCTCTTGATTCTGTTTAAAACGATATGGCTCATGACGAAGCACCGTCAAACAAATGACTTCGCAAATCGCAATATTCAACAAAACATTCGACAGCGATGCCAATTTTCCTGCCCAGAACGGTCGTTTATTCACGAAATTGCCCCTGTTTAGAGCTTTCTTCCGGCAATGAACATGTGATGTAAGTCGTAACGCGTTAACTTATGACAGGCCACCGACTTCACCAATCCGCGAACCGTCACCGCTATTTATCGTCCACTCGTCGATATGAAACTACGTTTCTAACTTTGACGCTGAGGTTCATGTAAGGATAAGGATTACAGTGTTCCGGGTCACACCGTTACTGTCTGTCGCCGTTGCCAGAGAAGATGAATGAAGGATGCCTCCATGGTCAATACCCAAGCCAACCATTCCGAACTAACTCCGTTGCGCTTCCTTGAACGCTCCGCCGAGGTTTATCCAAAGAAGACTGCCATTGTGCATGGCACGCGTAGTTATAACTATCGAGAATTCGAAGGCTTGGTCCATCGTTTCGCTCAGGTCCTGGCCGAACGCATCAACCCCGGTGACCGGGTGGCGGTGCTGGCGCCGAACACCCCGGAAATGCTGATGGCACACTATGCGGTACCGCTAGCTGGCGGAGTGCTCATCGCACTCAACACCCGGTTATCCGCCCATGAACTGCAGTACATCATGGATCATTCCGAAGCGAAGCTATTGTTTGCGGACACGGAGCTACTAGAAAACACTAAAAACCTGCGGCGGGAAAATCCGACCCTGCAGGCACTCATTGAAATCACCGATGACCAGTACACCGGCGCGCGCCCTCACGTAGACGTTGATGGCACGCTCCAAGAACTCCTAGCCGCGGCCAGCGATGAACAACTTCCTTACGCAATCGCCGATGAGCGGGCGCCAATAACTTTGAACTACACCTCGGGCACTACGGGCAAACCCAAGGGCGTACTCTACTCACACCGTGGCAGCTACTTGAACTCATTGGGCGAAGCACACCATCAAGGCTTCACCTCAGCAACTCGATACCTGTGGACCCTGCCCATGTTTCACTGCAACGGTTGGTGTACCCCGTGGGCAGTCACCGCCGCCGGAGGAACCCACTTGTGCCTGCGCGGGGTTCGTGAAGAACCAGTCTGGGACGCTATCGAAAACTTAGGAACAACGCATCTGTGCGGAGCACCAACAGTTTGCTCCATTATTGCCGACTCCCCTCTGGCCCATCAGCTTGATGCTCCCCTACGCATTACTACCGCCGGAGCACCGCCTTCGCCGGCTATCATCTCAAAGCTGCAAAAACTCGGCATTGAGGTGGTCCACGTTTACGGTTTGACCGAAGTGTACGGACCTTACACGGTCTGCGAATTCCAAGAGGAATGGGAGCAACTAGAGCCGACTGAACGCGCGGCAAAGCTTTCTCGACAAGGCGTCGGTATGATCACCGCTGAATCTGCACGCATCGTGGATGAGAACATGAACGATGTACCAGCCGACGGGCAGAGTATGGGTGAAATAGTCTTGCGTGGCAATAACGTCATGATCGGTTATTACCGTGACGAAGTGGCGACCCAGCAAGCCTTCGCCGGGGGCTGGTTCCACACCGGGGACCTTGGAGTGATGCACCCCGATGGTTATATCCAGGTCCGCGACCGAGCCAAAGACATCATCATCTCTGGTGGCGAGAACATCTCAACCATCGAAGTAGAACAAGCCTTAGCCTCCCACCCAGAAGTCCTGGATCTGGCAGTCATTGGCTTGGCCGATGAAAAGTGGGGTGAACGACCGGTCGCCTATGTCATCCGCAGTAAAGGTTCCAATCTCCGAGCCGAAGAATTGATTAGTTTTGCTCGAGAAAAGCTGGCGGGCTACAAAGTGCCCCGCACCATTATCTTCCCGCAAGATTTACCGAGGACATCAACAGGTAAAGTGCAAAAGAATGTATTACGAGCCCAAGCGCTAGAACAACTGCACGGCGCCTAACACTTTTGGAGTACCAATGAGTTCCCCGGAACAACGAATTCCCGACAACGACAGCCAATTTACTCAAAGTCTGGGACTGGTCTTTGACGAAATCACCGCCACCTACGTACGTGGGCACGCCGACCTGAACGAAGATCACCACACACCGTGGGGCGTTGTTCATGGCGGGGTCTACACCTCGATGGTTGAAAGTGCTGGCAGTGTTGGAGCCAGCTACGCGGTGGCAGATCGCAACCAGTTTGCCGTCGGCGTTCACAATGCCACTGACTTCCTGCGTCCTTCTACCGGGGCGCAAGTGCAGGTAGTGGCGACCGCTCTCTTCCAAGGGCGGACCCAGCAGTTATGGGAAGTGATCATCACGGACCAGGGAACCGGAAAAGAGCTCTCGCGCGGACAATTACGCACCCAAAACGTAGATATGCCAAAGGCCTGAGCGTATCCTAGGTGGCACTTAGCGAATCAGCTTCTGGAGGCTCATCATGAGTGCCACCTATACCTTTGACGTATTCAGCAGTCTTGATGGCTTCGGCAGTGCCGGCGGCGATTGGGGTGGCTACTGGGGCAAACAGGGACCTGAGCTGCTGGACAGGCGCATGGAACTTTATAGTTCACCCTGTCATGTGGTGTTCGGAGCCAACACTTTTCGTCTGTTCTCAAGGTTCTGGGAAGAAATTGAGCAGAATCCGGAAGTCGAAGACCCGTGGGGTGTGGCCTTACATGAGCAACCAGCCACCGTCATTTCCACGACACTTCAGGAACCGCTGAATTGGCCCGATGCCACCTTAGAGCGGGACGATGCGCTAGACGTGGTGAAAAAGCTAAAAAGTAGCTCGACACTCCCCCTCAGGTCACACGGTAGTTTAGCGATGAACCATTCCCTGCTCGCCGCCGGCCTGGTGGATTTTATTCAGGTCACCATCTTCCCGGTCCTCACCGGACGCAATGGTAGTTCGCCGGTCTTCGGCGGTGTGGATGACTATGACCTTGAGCTGGTAGATTCACGTCTTCTGGATCGCAGCATCCAAGAACTTACCTACCGTCCGACCATTCATCGTGCTTCCTGAAGTGCTGCCTGAAATCTGAAAAACTCCCTGTAATACTGCTTCATTGCCTCCATTCGTGCACCGGTTAGTTATAAGTTCGTAGTTGATCAGACACGTACTTGCAGAGGTGAGAGCGCAGTGAAGAACCGTCAGAAATTTCCCATAGTTTTCAGCCTTCTCGCTGCCCTGACTCTCGTTGGGTGTTCCACCAATTCGCCATCCCTCGAAGCACCATCTTCCAGCACAGCCCCCAGCTCCGCGAGCACAGCACCAAGCTCAACGGCACTGACCGACCTCAGCGCCGACATGGTGGCCTCCGCAAGCATCCCGTCCATGTGCGGATTCCCCGCGGGCAAACTATCTAAAGGTGTCCTGCAGAAAAAACACCCCGAGTACCCCAATGCCAGCGTCCCAAGCCTTGCCGATTCAAAACTGATTGTGGCCGGGGACCTCACCGGTGACGGTGTGAAAGACCTCGCGGCAGTGTTCTATTGCGACAAAGGTGGAGTTTCTTGGCCTTCACACATCCAGCTCTTCCAGAACACCGCCAAAGGCATCGCCGCTTTAGGCAAACCCTTTCTCATGGGTGACATTACCGGTGGCGCCCGCGGGATTCCGAGCTCGCTAAAATTCGTCAACGGACAACTGGAAGTCGTTGACCGCCAGCTCTTGCCCATGGAGCCGGCGGCTGCCCCTTCAGGAAAGATCAAGGCGAGCCTGAAGTGGGACGGCAAGAAGCTGATCACCACGGAAATCCAAGATCTGGCTCACCCAAAAAATGGCACGCTCAAGACCGCCACCGTCAATGGCACCTGGTGCCAGCTGACAAAAGAGTCAAAAATCGACAACAAGGACTGCCTAGAAATCAGCTACCCACAACTCACTCAGAAGGGTGAAGATCCACGGACCCTGAGTTACTCGTCCAATAACGATTTCACCGAGTTGAGCTACTTTGATGCACCCCTGGGCGTGGTTTATCAGCCCGGAGTCAAAATCCAAGACCCGGCAAATCCTTCGGTCCCGACAGCTCAGCTAGATCAGTACCGGCTATATAACAGCCAAACTCAAGAAGTGTACGTTCGACACAGTAAGTAACTCTAGCTCGCTGGGCGCATATCTCCGGTCTGCTCAAAGCGTTGGTGCCAGCTCAGCGCCTCACCCAACAGGTGTGGAGTGTGCTTGCCGTAGCTATCCTTGCAAGCACGGTCGAAGTAGTCCTGAAGTAACGGGCGGTACTCGGGGTGTGCGCACTGATCGATGACCAGTTGGGCACGCTGCTTGGGTGAGAGGCCACGCAGGTCGGCCAGGCCCTGTTCGGTGATCAGGACCATGGTGTCATGCTCGGTGTGGTCCACGTGGGAAGCGAACGGGACGATGCCTGAGATCTTTCCGCCTTTGGCGGTGGAAGGTGACATGAACACCGACAGGTAGCCATTGCGGGCGAAATCTCCGGAGCCGCCAATACCGTTCATGACGTGCGAACCGAGCACGTTAGTAGAGTTCACGTTGCCGTAAATATCGGCCTCAATCATGCCATTGAGGGCAATGCAGCCCAGACGTCGGATGATCTCGGGGTGGTTGGAGATTTCTTGGGCGCGCAACAAGATGCGTTCCCGGTAGTGTTCAACGTTCTTGTTGAACTCCTCAATGCCCTCAGCTGAGAGGGAGAAGCTGGTAGCCGAGGCAAACTCAATGGTGCCATCCTTGATCAGTTCCAGCATTCCGTCCTGGATGACCTCGGTGTAGGCGCTCAAACCCTTGTAGCCACCCCGGGCAAGCCCCGCGAGCACGGCATTGGCGATGTTACCCACTCCGGACTGCAATGGCAGAAGCTTTTCGGTCAGTCGGCCCGCACGGATTTCAGAATCCAGGAAGCTCAGTAGGTGATCAGCGATCTTCTCGCTGGTCTCATCCACCGGGGCGAAGGGGCTCAAGCGGTCCGGTGCGTTGGTCTGAACCACCGCGACAACCTTATTCACGTCAACATCTAGGTACTTCTGGCCAATGCGATCACGCACCGTGCTCAAATCAATGGGCTTGCGGTGCGGAGGAAGCGCGGTGCCGTAGTAGACATCGTGCATGCCGTCCATAGCCGCGGACTGCTGGGAGTTGACCTCGATAATGACCTTGTCAGCCATCTCTAGCCAGGTCTTGTTATTTCCTACGGAGCTGGAGGGAATCAGGTCGCCTTCCGCGGTGACACCCACAACTTCCACGATGGCCACGTCAATCTTGCCGTAGAACCCAAACCATGCGTGCTGAGCGACATGGGACAGGTGGATGTCCATGTACTCCATGTTGCCGTCATTGATGCGGCGGCGTAGCTCTGGATCAGACATATAAGGCAGGCGGAGATTCATGCCTTCGGCCTTGGCCAGTACCCCATCGAGTTCGGGAGCAGTGGAGGCACCGGTCAGCACGTTGATCTTAAAGTCCTGACCTGCTGCGTGCTGGCGTTCCATCTGGGAAGCTAGAGCGCCGGGCACGGCTTTGGGATATCCCGCACCGGTAAAGCCGCTCATGGCGACGGTCATTCCTGGTTTGATGAAGCTTGCTGCCTGTTCGGCGCTCATCAGTCGATCAGCAAAGGCCCGGTGGTGAATACGCTCGTGCAAAATAATCCCTTCGAAACATCCTTGTGACGTAGGTCTATAACCCGCATCTCATCGGAACACTTTAGTCGTTATCGAAGGTGAGGTAGACCGCGGGTGGGGCTATTGCGCGATGGGTGGTAGTTTTCTCGATGAGTTGGCCTCGATTTGCGGTGGCCGGTTGCCAATGACACGTCTCAACGCTGGGTTAACTCAAGCGGGCATAGGCTTCGCCACGGATCGCCGTGATCTCGATTCTCGCTTCCAGCGCCTCGATATATCGACGCAAGGTTGCTAGCTGTACGCGGTCTAGGTCGCCGGTTTCCAGCTTTTTGATCCGCTCTACTGGCCACTTCAACTGTGTGGCCAGATCAGCGTGGCTCAGGTTGGCCTCTTCACGCAGGGCCTTCAGAGTCAGCTCGCGCGGCTGCTGATGCACGGTCCGCTGGTGCTCAGCGAGCGCGGCGCGTTGCTCGTCGGTCAATGCGTCTGGATCGGCATATGCAAAACCCATGTGTTCCACCATCTCCTGTCGTCGTGCCTGCTTGGGACACCGTCACTTATGAGGTTATGGGTCGGAACCCGCAGGACCAACGATGGTGTTCGGAAGGTTGTGCGAAGAAGTGATGAATTATGTAAGAACCCGCAGTGTCTTTTATTCCGTGGAGTTAAACGCCAACGGGTGGCGTACATTCCTTGCGGAATGTACGCCACCCGTTGAAAAGAAGGTGCGTCTAAAAAGACTTACTTCTTTGCAGCAGCTACAACCTGCAGGCGCAGGTTTGCAACGACGTCCTCGTGTACGCGAACGGTTGCGGTGTAGTTGCCAGTCGACTTGATGTGGTCGCTGACCTCGATGTTGCGCTTGTCGATCTTACCCAGACCGGCAGCCTCTACGGCGTTAGCGATATCGATGGTCTTGACGGTACCGAACAGGCGACCGTTAGAACCAGCCTTGATGGTGATCTTCACCGGCTGGGACTTCAGCTTAGCTGCAAGTGCCTGAGCTTCCTCAAGGTTTGCAACAGCGCGAGCAGCACGTGCAGCCTTGATCGACTCCACCTGCTTCTCACCGCCCTGGGTCCAGACGATTGCGAAGCCGCGTGGCAGCAGGTAGTTACGGGCGTAGCCGTTCTTTACCTCGACAATATCGCCAGCAGCACCGAGACCGGATACTTCGTGAGTCAGAATGATCTTTGCCATTTTGCTATCCCTTCTTCCTTAGCCGCGGCCAGCGCCGGAGTAAGGCAGCAGGGCTACTTCACGTGCGTTCTTGATTGCCTGTGCGATCTTGCGCTGTTCCTGAACGGAAACGCCGGTTACTCGACGAGCGCGGATCTTTCCACGGTCAGAGATGAACTTGCGCAGCAATGCGGTGTCCTTGTAGTCGATGACAGTGATGTCAGCGGCCTTCAAGGGGTTGGACTTTGGTTTGGGCTTACGGATTTCAGCCTTAGCCATCGTGGAGCTCCTTAGCTTGGGAGCCCGCAGAATGATCTGCGGGATGGTGAATAAATAATGTTTAGAAAGGCGGTTCGTCAGCGCCTGGGCTGCCCCAGCCGCCACCGTTGTTTCCGCCGGTGCTCCATGGATCAGCGGCTGGAGCATTCCAACCGCCACCCTGTTGCGGCTGCTGCTGACGCGGCTGCTGCGCTGGGGCACCTTGCTGTGGTGCGTTGGAGAATCCTCCACCGCCACCATTACCAAAGCCACCGTTGCCACCGCCGGAGCGCTGGGTACGGGTGACCTTGGCGGACGCGAAACGGAGCGATGGGCCGATTTCATCGACCTCAAGCTCCATCACGGTGCGACGTTCGCCTTCCTTGGTGTCGTAAGAACGTGAACGCAGTCGACCCTGGGCGATGACGCGCATGCCCTTGGTCAGCGTTTCAGCAACGTTCTCTGCAGCCTCGCGCCACACCGATGCACGCAAGAACAGGGCTTCCCCGTCCTTCCATTCATTGGACTGGCGGTCAAAGGTGCGAGGAGTCGAAGCGATCGTAAAGTTCGCTACGGCTGAGCCGGATGGCGTGAAACGCAGCTCCGGATCGGCGGTCAGGTTTCCGATGACGGTAATAACAGTCTCGCCTGCCATTGACTCTCCTTAGAAAGATTGAACGTTATTTCTTACGACGGAAGGATTTGCGTAATTAAACGCGAGCCTCTTCCGGACGGGTGACCTTGTGGCGCAGGATCTGCTCGTTGATCTTCAGCTGGCGCTCAAGCTCAGCGGAAGCGGCTGGTTCTGCGGTGTAGTTCACCACTACGTAAGTGGCTTCTGCCTTCTTCTTGATCTCGTAAGCCATCTTGCGACGACCCCAGACATCAACCTTTTCGATGGTGCCACCGTTGGAGCGAACAACCTCGAGGTACTTCTCGATGGTTGGCTCTACGGTGCGGTCATCGACCTCTGGATCAATGAGGACCATAAGTTCATAAGCACGCATGTGAACCCACCTCCTTTGGGCTAAACGGTCGCGGTATTTCCGCAACAGGAGGTTCTTGCGTTATCCATGTACCAGACGCCCAACTTTCGGGCATGCAGTAGCACAGACCTTCCAATCCTACCCGAGATCATCGCGCAAGCATAAGCCTTCGTGTCCTAGATCATGGAGGGCTACTGGGAATCGATGGCCTTCTGCAGCCGTTGCCCAAAGACTGGCACGAGTGTGCGCATGTAAGTGTCAGAGATGTGGTGCTTATCCCGGTAGATCAAAACATTGCCAACAACAGCCGGGCAGGTACCGTCCACGCAGAACTGATCACTGAAGTCTAAGACTTTCACCCTCGGTTCTAATTTGGCTGCGGCCTTGGTGGCATCGCCCTTTTCAAAGGCACCCTTTTCCGGGAAGGAACAGGCCTGCGGGTTATCGATATTCTCTTCTACACAGTCCCTGGCGTAGGTATCTTGCGGCGGTCGCGGAGTATCGACGATGGCGTAGACCGCCCGTCCAGCGTCTTCAAGCTTGCCCCAGGCAGCAGCCAGACCCTTGGCAGGATCCGAAACGAAGGTGGATCCGCCCCAACTTGCGGTGACTACAGCGTCAATGTCTTTGCGTTTGGTCAGAGCATCCATGGTCTGGTCGAACGTCTCTTGGCAGTTAATGCTTCCGTCTTGATCGGCTTTACGTTGAGCTTCGTTGAACGGGCATGAGTTTTTGAGGTACGTGACGACTTTCCAGTCTTTACTCTTCGCGTACTCACTTAGTGCTTCAAACCAATGTGCGGCGTGTGAGTCGCCAACCAGGGCCACGGTGAACTTCGCATCTTTGTTCCCGAACTCGCATTCCTTGATCTGCGTGGATTGTGGCTTCTGGACACAATTGCCGATATTAGGAAGGTCTTTGGCCGCTTCTGCCGGAACGGGAACGACCTGATGCTCGCGGGTGACAAAAGCTGGTGCACCGTGCGAGAGCGAGGCTGCACCAAATCCTTCTGGAGGTTGTTCGGTCAGTGCAGTTGCTACGCGCTGTTCTTGTTCCACGATGCGCTCTTGGGTCAGCCCAGGAAGTAGAGCCACCAAAGCGGTGATCGCCACCATTGCGGCGCCAGCAATCAGTGAACGAGCCGGCGAGACCGCCAAGAATCGCAGGTGACGAATCGGAGTTTCCACAAACTTGAGGCTGAGCCATGCTAGGAGCAACGATGCAATGAACAGGGCGATAGATTGCAAAGGTTTAGGTTTTCCACCGGAGATCTCGGTGTAAAAAACGATCAGTGGCCAATGCCAAAGGTACAGCGAGTAGGAGGCAAGACCGACCCATTGGACCGCAGACCAGTTCACCAACAGATGCAAGGAACCAGGGCCTCGGGTATTGCCAGCGGCAATGATTACCGCGCACCCTAGCACTGGAACGGCAGCTGCAATTCCGGGGAAGACAGTAGATCCGTCATAGGTAAAGGCCGCGATGCCGATAACAATCAGCGAAATGAGAACTGCTAGATTGCGAGTGGACCAGGCAGAAACCCACTGTGGCAGGTTCAAAGCTCCTGCCTCATGCGCCTGCACACCTAGAGCCAGCAAACCACCGATGGCTAATTCCCAGATGCGGGTGGTGGTCACAAAATATCCTGCGGCGTCTCCCGAATACCCAGCAAAGATCGAATATCCCAGTGACAACAGTGCCACTGCGCCAAAGGCCATCCATATCCATCGTCGACGTGCAGCAAAATGGTCCGAATGCGACCCCGATATTTTGGGCTTCACCAACCAACAAACGATCAGTATCAGTAGTGGCCAGAACAGGTAGAACTGTTCCTCCACGCCGAGGGACCAGAAGTGCTGTAATGGTCCGGCGGCCTGTTCGGCAGCGAGGTAGTCAACGGAGTCCGCGGCCAACACCCAGTTTTGCACCGAGAACGCCGAGGCTAACGCCTGGACGCCCAGTGTGCCCCACTGAGTTTTAGGGAAGATCAGGAACCCTGCGGCCACGACGACAAGAATGACAAGCACGGCTGCGGGCAGAATGCGCCGCGCTCTTCCGCCATAAAATGCTGAGAGTTTGATTCTTCCGGTGCTGGCAGCCTCCCTAAGTAGGTGGGAGGTAATCAGGAAACCAGAAATAACGAAGAAGATATCTACGCCGATATAACCGCCTGGAACCACATTAGGTTCTAGGTGGTATGCGACCACTAGCAGAACTGCTAGTGCCCGCAGTGCTTGGATTTCTGGTCTGAAATTTTTGACCTGCACGGAATTCGAACTCATATTGTTCGATATGACCACTTCCCGATGAACGGCAGGTAATCAAACGGTATCAGCGGAGGAAACTGCTCATGGGAAGGTTAGTTGTCGTCACTACGGTTGGGAACCGACAACGGGTACTTAGCATCCAATTTTGGGTCAACGGCTAACCGCATAATTGCGTCTAAGAGGATCTTGCCGGCACCCCAGTAGATAGGGATGAGCAGCCAGATATACCAACCAAACTGACCCATTGTCGCAAGGATGACCGTACCGAAGGTGACTAGGATGCCTATTGCTCTAAAGACCATCATGATCCCTTGAGTAATGGAATCGCGTCGTTCTTGATCAGCAAGGGTCCTGGTTTCAAGTCCCTCAACGGCTTGAGAGAAATCTGGTGCTTGTACGCTTTGGAACAAATCACCAACTTGAACGTCCAGGGCTCTGGCAACAAGTGAGATGGTCTCCAGGCTGGCATCGTTGCCGGCTTCAAGTCGTTGAATGGTTCTGACAGTAATTCCGCTCTCTTTGGCCAGTCGTTCTTGAGTCCAGCCCTTGGAGCGTCGCAGTTCTGCAATCCTTGATATGTTCATGGCATTAAAGCTATCCCTAGGGATCTAAATACACCACGACAGGACTACGACAAGGTCACGACAACTACCCGACAGTCACCCGACAGTCTTTCGGGAGCAAATCAAATGCTAACTGACCTGTACTTTTTGAATATGCCTTGCAGGGTATACCTTTGTGGCGTAACGGATGCGGTTATACCGGGTGCGTGAGCTGCCCGTGATGATTAATTGCGCTTTTGCTTTTCACGGATCAGGTCCAAGGCTAGGACCGAACCGATAATCGCTTGACGATGCTGAACACTCAGATTTCCGCCCAACTGCAGAGCATAGGTCGACATCCCCAGAAAAGCGTTACCCATTCCAGACCATTTGCGGGTAACTGTTCCGAGCACTCCTTGTGCGTTGGTGATTTGGAAGTCAAAATCCCAAACGCTGCCCAGCAAGTCCAATTCTTCTCCGAGCATCGAAATGGTGACGCGGGTTTTGAGGAAGGTGATCCGTTTGACCAAGCTCGCCAGTGGGCTGCCGTTTCCATCAAAGATTTCGAATCGGTCGCGACCCATGGTCATCGTATCTTTGACCATAATGACCGGATTCTGCGGCCCATCAAATACCGTGAGTTCTCGTGCACCCGTGAACATCCGCCCCAGCGTACTTCCGCCAGTCTCGACATGAGCTACCTGGACACCAGCAGCATCATGAATCGCAAAATCGTTCTTTGAGAAGTTTTTGGTTTGCTGGAAAATCAGCGTGTCTTGGGCAAAGATCGTCATACTGATAATTGTGCCACCTGAACTTCTACCTCCGATAACCGGGGCTGATGATTCTAAATACTTTTGAACCTGGTTGTTTCTATGACCGAAGCGCCTGAGCAACATCAAGCTTTGTAGCCTTGATCGCCGGAGACAAAGCGCCCAGGAACGAAGTTATCAACGCAGCGGCTAGGCCAAACCATAACGCGCCGAACGGTAAGTCAATGCCTCCAACTAGACCTGTAGTACCCATGAATCGCGGAACAACAAATACGGCAGAAACAGAAACGATGACTGCCGAAATCGCAGCAACGACGACACCAATGATCAAGCTCGAGCCCATGACCAAACCGAAGATCTGCACTTTAGTCGCGCCCAACGCTCGGCGAATCACCAGTTCTTCAGAACGTTCGCCGACTGTTGCTAGCCCAACGTTGAGAACTCCTACTGCGGCGACAACTAGCGTCAAAATACCTGCAGTCAAGAACGCAGCTTTGGTTACTGCAACCGAATTTTTTGTGCTGTCGACAGTATCTTGACGCATGAACTCCATGGAGCCCGCGGACGGATTGCCACGTTGGGTCAGAAAGTCGGCAGCGAATTGTTGCAAGGCAATCTGTTTATCGCCGGGCGCAGTCAAGAGCATTGTGGTTGGTTCACTGCTCAGCAAGCCAGCGTCATCAACAGAACCTTGGGGTTGATATATTCGCGCTTCTTCCCCCACGAGTCCGTCCTGGGCGATTCCAGTGACGATAGCCGTCTTGGTTCCATGCGGGGTATCAATTGCGAAAGTTTGTGCGACTTCATCAATTCCAAGCAGGGCAGCGGCTTGTTCATTCAGAACGGCCTCAGGGGCGAAACCACCACTTTCACGCGGCCATATACCAGTAGAAAGTGGAACTCGATAAGATGCCGCGAAGTCCCCCGTATAAGCAACGCGCTCAATGTTTTGACCGCGAACACTCGGAACCGTAATTGGACTGGAAATTGTGTACAGTACGTTTCCTCCGACGCTTTCTGCGACCGTATTCAAGTGTTCTAGCGAATCAGCTAGATCTTCTCCGTCCAAGGTTCCCGGGTTCAATACGCTTGCGAAAGTTTGCGCTCGCCCATGCAACTGTTCTTGTTCAGCAATTAGATACTTGGTTACTAGTTGGTCGGCGCTAGACACGGCAGCAATAGCCAAGACTCCGAGCAGCATGCTTACTCCAACTAGAAAATGCCGAAGTTTATTTGCACGCAGGTCATTCAATCCATGAACGAGCATATGGCGAAACTTCATCGTCGCCCCTTCACTTCATGGTGCAGCTCAGCATCACGCAGGACCCACGTTTGATCCATTGCCCTCGCAATTTCCTGGTCATGCGTGACAACAACTAAACACGCGCCGGCGCGGCTGGTCGCGGAAGCTAGATGTTCTAGAATTTGCAATCCAGTAGCAGTATCCAGCGCCCCTGTTGGTTCATCTGCCAACACCAGCCGTGGTGAACGGACAAGGGCGCGAGCTATAGCGACTCTCTGCTGTTCACCGCCAGATAGACTTTTAGGCCGTCTTTTTTCGAATCCGTCAAGGCCCACTGCGTGTAATTGTTCTGTCACAGCTGCAATAGTTTGCTTCTTGCTCATTGGTTTTCCATACGAACAAGGCAAGGCAACATTCTCGAATACGTTCAAGTGACCAATCAATGAGTAATTTTGGAATACAAAGCCAATGTCCTCATTGCGGCGGCGTGCCAGCTCCGCATCGCTCAGTCCCGAAGTAGGTATACCCGACAGCAGTAGTTCGCCACCGGTAGGTTTTGACATCAAGCCGAGCACTGAAAGTAGGCTGGTTTTTCCGCTTCCGGATTTCCCGAGTATTCCTACAGATTCTCCTTCGGAGACTACTCCCGAAGCTTCTCTGACCAGAAGTTTTTGAGACTCGCCGGTAAGGCGAATATCAATCTTACGTAGCTCCAAGGGAGCGCCCGTAGAGCTAATTGTCGATCCTTGGTCACTCATCGAAGATCTCAGGAGCTACAGCCATTACGCTGTCCCCTTCTTTCACTCCTTCGATGATCTCAATCATGCTTCCATCACTAATGCCCAGCTTGACGTCCCGTTTCTGCAATTCGTTGTCGTCGGAAATAATCGTTACTTGACCTGACTGCGCCGACCCGGAAACACTCTCAACGGGCAGCGTCAGTGTGTTCGCGCTAGAAGCAGTTTCAATGCCTAGCTTTGCTGGCAATCCCGGCATCGTGTTAACTTCTGGTTCTAATAAGCACACGAACTCCGGTAGACCTTGTTCCTCAGAGTCAGCATTCTCCAGTTGCGAGGCCAAAAACAAATCGCAGGTTTGTGCAGCAGGGCCCGATTCGATGTTTGCCTTGGCTTTGGTCGGGGTCGAATACAAGCGATAAGCGTCCTCAACAGGAACTTGTACCTTGATACCTAGTGTTCTTGCTTCAAATGCTCCAATTGGGAAATTGGGGTGCGCCGTAGTCCCTGTTGGCACAGCAATGCTCAGGACTTTTCCATCGCTCGGTGACGTTATTTTGTCTCCGTCGATTTCAGCCAAGACCGCCCCGGCTTTGACTGTCTGCCCTTCTTTGACTTTCCACTCAATAGGGCCAGACTTCTCTGCGACTAGAGAGATCTCCGATTTGGTCTCCGTGTTCCCTGATACAGCGAGGACAGAGGTAATGTCCTGCTTCGAGACTTGGACTCTTGGAATTTGACCGTCGCCAGACGCCGGTACATCGCCTTCAGCATTGACTGAAGCCGAACATGCGGTGAGTAGAGAAATACCAAGAAGCACTATGGCCGTGCTTCGGATTGTCCTCACCACAGGTCACCTCTGCATGAAGATTGCATATCAGATTTAATCCCCGAAGGATCTCCCAATTCAGCCTTCTCAATATTCTCGCGGATTACTGGTTGGAAGCTTTCGGCGTCAAAGTATTTGTTAAAAGCAGGCTGGTCCAGAATGGACTTGTACATATTGAGTGCGTTCGTCGCTAGCTTCTGATCTTGACCTTGATATTTAAGCCACTCGTGGCCCCACAGGCAGTTCCAGTCGATAATTGCGTCAGCCTCGCCTGCACCTTTCTGCCAGGTGACATCCGATTCCTTAACACCGTCTACAGTCGGCGTTTCTGGAGCATCGGGATACGAAACTCCCTCCGGCATTTCCAAAGACTGAATCGCTGACGCATATTCCTTCTCCATCTGGGCCCTGGTCATGTTACTCGGCTCATTGGAACTTGTCTTAGGGCTATCCGCACCCGTGCAACCGCTCAAGAACAACATCGAAACGGCACAAATTGTCGTGATTCTTAGTTTTTTATCCACTTTTCATTCTCATTTAATGCCGCTATGGGCCGACTACGGGTCCTAGCAGAACTCCGCAATCGCATGGGTTCGCTAGCAAGTGCTACATGTCAGGTCAAGAATTAGGGCAAGCCCCTACGGACTTGTTCGTGGTCGTGCGCATTTGCAAAGAAGTTCGTCGTAGGATCTCATCCCTGTGAGTCTCGATTTTCGCGGGTCTTGTGAGCACCACCCCTACCGCTTCAGACACTGTGCGTGGACTTCGCCAAGGGCACTTGGACATCGTAATTACCTGACACTTTCCAATAAGTGCAGTAGTCGGTGTCGCAGATAGAAGACAAAGTAGTAGCTACCCGTGAAATGTCTGGCCTGACGATCGGCAAAAGTGCGTCAACAATGCCGGAAGAACAAATTACCTTCCTTGAATTCGCACAATTAAATAAACCAACGTATCAAAAATCTAGATGCATGGCTCTGAGTAAGCAACTTAGGAAAAAATTGTTAACGAGATGCGTATATCTACTTTAGTGCGATGAACTTGGGTAGGTTCCTTCCAAGCGGCCCACTATTCTCCTGCACATGGCACTGTGATGCGCAAAGGCTGAGCTGATCACGATACTCGACCTGTGTCAGAGAAGATCATTTGATCGATAGGTGAGAGATTTAGGACCGCATAAAGATCGAAGCTTGTTCCGATTAGCGAATCTCAAAACGACCGCGGAAACTACTTAGGGTGTGGCACCAAAAAAGAATTGCTGCCACACCCTTTCGTCGCGCCGTAAAGCTGCTGTTTCTACTAGGCTCCGAAGAACTCGCGAGCCACCTTGGAGAGATACCAAGGATCATCAACACCGCACATTTCACGTGCGGAGTGCATGGACAGTAGGGCAACGCCGACGTCAATGGTTCGGATCCCCAGTCGAGTAGCAGTCAGCGGACCGATGGTCGATCCACAAGGGACCCGGTTGTTAGAGACAAACTCCTGATAAGGAACCCCCGCATTCTCGCACCAGTTGGCGAAGGCCGCAGCGCCCACTGCATCGGTGGCATAACGCTGGTTGGCGTTGATCTTCAACAACGGACCAGCATTCACCTGTGGGCGGTTAGCCGGGTCGTGGCGTTCTGGATAATTCGGGTGAACCGCGTGGCCCGCGTCAGCCGAAAGGCATACCGAGTTAGCCAGCGCCCTGGCTTGGTCTTCCACACCTGCACCCAGGGAAGCCTGAATACGGTTGATCAGTTCTTCAAGGAAGGGGCCACAAGCACCCGAGCGGGAGCTAGAACCCAACTCTTCATGGTCAAAGGCAGCCAACATCGCAATGTGCTGTCCCGAAGGCTTGCGTGAATGGTCGGTCAACGCGATGATCCCGGCATGCACCGAAGTCAAGTTATCCAGTCGGCCGCTGGCAAAGAAGTTCTTTCCTTGGCCAAAAACTTCACCACGTTGTGCCGGTGCAGTCAGGATGTCGTAACCGGCTACCATCGCTGGATCTACCCCGGCGGATTCTGCAAGTACAGCCAAGATATCGGCTTCAGCTAAGTCACCGGCACCGAAGATCGGGTTGGTGTGCGTCTGCTTGTCTAGGGTGAGACCCTCATTGACCTGACGGTCAAGATGAATTGCCAGCTGAGGAATGCGCAGGATCGGTTCGGTCTGCGCCAAATGCTCGGTGCCGTCCTTAAGTACCAGTCGGCCAGCGAGCACCAGTTCGCGGTCTAGCCAAGAGTTAAGCAACGGGCCACCGTAAACCTCCACGCCAGCCTGCCACCAACCGTTGGATCCGGTGGTCGGTTTTGGCTTGAGCTTGAACCCAGGAGAATCCGTATGGGCGCCGAGGATGTGGAAACCGGAGGTTGCGGTGGCGGTTTCGGGTTGAACCCATGCGACGATCGCACCATCACGCACCACATAGTACGAACCTGGACCAAGGTTCCAGGCGTCAGCTTCGTTCAAGCCGGTGAACCCGACAGCATCCAGACGCTTAGCGGCTGTGGCAGCGGCGTGGTAGCTGGAAGGGGAAGTTGCGACGTATTCGGCCAGGTCTGCAATGTGGGCCATTGCTGCGGCTTGTGCCATAGCTGGTTACTCACTTCTTTCTGTCATCGTCTCACTGAAATCCAGGATGAGGTTCCCGCCTGAATTACCGGGTTGCACTCCAGCTTAGTATCCCGGTGCTCGATTCCCGATGGTTCAGCCCTCCAGCAGTGAACAATGCACCCATCAAATACCTGCATCTCATGCTTGACTTGGAGCCGAGCGTCAGTAAAGCTGAAGACAGACCGGAGACTACGAAAGCGAGATCATTATGGCTACATCTGATCCAACACCACAGCCACACGACCTGCCCGTGGAACCTGAAAATGGTCTGCAAACCAATTCCGGTGAACACGCTGTCCAACCGCGCGGTCATCAGGAACCCAAGACATCTCGTGAAGCTCCTAAGTCTCAGGAAAAGCTTCCAGTGACCAAACTTGGTCGCATTTGGACGGCCACCATTTTTGGCATCATCGTACTGATTTTGTTGATCGTCTTTATCGCACAGAACCAGGATGTAGTGACCCTTCGATACTTCGCCTACGAGGGACAGGTAAACCTCGGTTTGGCTCTGCTGATCGCCGCTATCGGTGGCGCATTAGTTGTAGCCATCGCTGGAGTAGCACGCGTCATCCAGCTAAGGTCTACTGCAAAGAAGAAGCGTAAGACCAACAAACGCTAAGTTCACATAAAACTGCTGGTCACTGAAAAGATTCAGTGACCAGCAGTTTTATGTGTTCAGATCAGTAGTCGAGTCCCTGAGAAGGAATCACCAGTCCAGTTTCGTAGGCATAAACCACAGCCTGGACTCGATCACGCAGATGTAGCTTGGTGAGGATCCTTCGCACGTGAGTTTTTACCGTCGCTTCAGACAGGAAAAAACGGTGAGCAATCTCTGCATTGGATAACCCTTCGGCGAGCGCTCGCAACACTTCTTGCTCGCGTGGAGTGAGATCATCAAGCAGTGGGTCCCTCGGGGCTTCAGTAGCTGGCCCAGCATGGGCTTTGCCACCGTTACGGACATAGGTTTCCAGTAACCGCGCGGTCACTCGGGGTGCCACGACAGCATCCCCCGAAGCCACGAGACGCACCGCATGAACCAGTTCTTCAGGCGCAACATCTTTGAGCAGGAATGCGCTGGCGCCCGCTTGTAGCCCAGAAAACGCGTATTCGTCCAAGTCGAAGGTCGTCAGAATGATGATCTTTGTATCGGGGTACTGCTTCGCGATGCGTTCGGTGGCTTCAATGCCATCCATTTTGGGCATGCGAACATCCATCAGCACCACGTGCGGTTTCAGTGTCGCTGTCTGGGTCAACGCGTCCAGACCATCGGCGGCTTCTCCGGCGACGAGGATGTCTTCCTCACCTTCAAGGATCAGTCGAAATCCCATGCGCAACAGCGGCTGGTCATCAACCAACAAAACTCTAATTTGCTCGTCCATGTCTATTCCTTCGCTGTCTTCTGCTTTTCGTTTTTCGCGTCAGTTTCTGGGATCTTCAATACGGCTTTAACAATCCAGCCACCACTGGCTACCGGACCGGCTTCAACCGTTCCATCAAAGAGTGCGGCGCGTTCGCGCATGCCCCGCAGTCCGCGGCCACTACCGACGCTGGGGACCCTGGTTGCGTCCCCGTTATCCATAACCTCCAGCCGGAGTTCATCACGCCGTCGTTCCAAACGTACCTGTACGTCGCTAACGTTGCGGGCATAACGAAGTGAATTGGTTAAAGATTCTTGAATCATCCGGAAGACGGTCAGTTGGAATGTTGTGTCTTCTGGTAGTTCTCCCCCTGATTGGGTGAAGGTAATGGGTAGCCCGGCGGTACGGAAGCCCTCCAGGAGTTGCTCAACATTCCCACCGGTCGGTTGTGGCTCCAATTCACCGGTTTCGTTTTGGCGCAGCACTCCAAGCATGCGGCGCATATCGGCGAGGGCAGCCCTACCGGTGCCAGAGAGTTCATTGAGCACTTCATCGGCTCGCACCTGATCCCGTTTGGCCACCACTCGTGCACCTTCAGACAAGGCAATCATCACTGATAAAGAGTGGGCCACCACGTCATGCATTTCTCGGGCAATACGGTTGCGTTCTTGGACCTGTGCCAGGCTTGAAACTTGGCGGGCCCAGTGATTGAGTTCAGCTTCGTGAATTCGTGCATTGCGCACATTCATACCTACCGCGGCCGCGGCAATATAAAAACCAATAACAAAGCTGCCGGAGATACCGATGACGATTCGGCTGAACGTCGCTTCATCAATCCCTTCGCTCGGATCTAGTTCCAGATCCGCCATGTCCGGATACCCCATGAGCACCATCAGGACAACTTGGAAACTACCGGCCAAGACCGCCAAAGGAATCGTACGCTTCGCCGAATAGCTGGTCGCCACCGTGTACAGCGCTATGATCATTCCAACGCCGCCTAGGCCACCTTGTGGACCAGCAATAATCAACGCGACGCATTCAAAGATAAACACCAGAACAATGACCGTCATTGGTGCTTTTCGGCGATACAGCAGGGCTGCGCTCACAGCCAAGGTGCTTACCAGCAGTCCGGTGGAGTTGGCTCCCGGCATGGATGCAGTGATCAGCACGCCCGGCAGGGTCAGTAACAGATACACCACTACTGCGCCGATGACCACCAAGCGTGGGTGGGTGCGCAGATAACGGCGCAACCGACCCATCCGCTTGGCGGTCAGTTCGTCAAAGGAAGCAACAGTTTCCTGAAGCGTCTGTTGGGTCATGATTCCAGTGTAGTTTTCTCTAACCTGTCAGCTTGTTACTTGATATCCCGTTTGGCTAGTAGAACTGCACCCAAGGCCAAAGGAATAACAATCCATCCGGCGACGCCGGTCAATTGTTGCCACAGCTCCAATTCTGTCGGAACGCTCAACGGCGTGGCCAAGGAAAGTCCCAACTGATACGGGAGGAAGGCTGAAACGTTATTCAACCAATCCGCAAGCATTCCAAGGAGCGACGTGATAATCGGCAGGACAAAAAACACGCCCGTCAGAACCGTGATGCCGCCGGCAGAGTTACGCAGCATCATCCCCAACGCGAGGCCCATCAACGCAGTCATAATGACAGCCAAGGCGCCATACCAAAGCACGAACTGGAAGGATTCGCCTCCGAAGTCCAAGGTCAAGTTGTAGTTTTCGGCGATTGGCTTAGCCGCAACAAAAGCAAGGAGGCTAGAGGCCAGTTGTGTCACACCGGTCAGCAATACGATGAGAACAATCTTGGCTGACATGACTCGCAGTCTTTGGGGACTGGCCAAGAACGTGCTGACTGCTGAACCCGTAGTGAATTCACCGCTGAATAACAGCACCCCTAATACGCCCAGAATCAACTGGCTGAAGACTAGTCCTGAACCAATGGTCTCGCTGGCAAAGCCAGGATGGGTCATGGCGCCCATGCCTTCCATCTGGCTGACATCGCCCATGCTTTGCAATAAGGAACCGATACCCCAGGTACCTCCCATGGCAATCGCCACGTACAGTACGACGGCGATACTTAGCAGAATTGCCGTGGATTTTAGGGAGAACATACGAATCGCTTCACTGCGCAGAACTCCACCAAAAGTGACTTTGCCACGCCTTGGCGTTTGAATTTGAGTAGTCATGCTCTTCTACTTCCCATCGCTGTGCTTGGCAACAATATTCGAGTTGTATTCCACCGCATCTCGAGTCAATTCCATGTAGGCATCTTCCAAAGTTCGCTGTATCGGACGGAGCTCGCTGAGGGCCACCCCGGTTTCCAAAGCGCGACGGCCAATAACTTCTGACTCCGGGCCGGTGACTTCCAAGGTCTGCGCGTCAATACGGCGAAGCTGGACTCCTTGAGCGCTCAAAGCGTTCATAAGCACGTCGATATCTGTTGCCCGGACGATTGTCTGGGCAAGCCCGTTATCAATAAATTCACTAATCGGAGCATCGGCCATGATGCGCCCTCGACCAATGACGATGAGGTGATCTGCTGTTTGTGCCATCTCGCTCATCAGGTGGGAGGAGATGAAGACAGTTTTACCTTCCGCTGCTTGCGCTCGGGCCAGGTTACGCACCCATGCCACGCCTTCAGGATCCAAACCGTTAACAGGTTCATCAAGAATCAGGACCTGCGGATCTCCAAGCAGTGCGCTAGCGATGCCTAGACGCTGGCCCATCCCGAGGGAGAATCCACCGACCTTTTTACGCTGTACCCCGCTCAAGCCGGTCAGTTCCAAAACTTCTTGGACTCTTGATTTGGGCAAGCCCGCGGTGGCTGCCATGGAACGTAAATGTGCCAAGGGAGTCAGTGACTTGTGCACGGACTTCGCCTCCAGCAAGGTACCTACCTCGGTCAGTGGGTGCTGGGACTTCTTAAAGTCGCGATTGTTCACCAGCACCTGTCCGCTGGTGGGAGCTGCCAACCCAACGATCATTCGCATGGTGGTGGACTTGCCGGCACCGTTGGGGCCGAGGAAGCCGGTCACCGCTCCGGGTTGCACCGTGAACGACGCGTGGTCGACCACGGTTTTATTACCGTATCTCTTCGTCAACTGCTGAGCCTGGATCATGTTTCCAGCATAGAAAAAATGGGGTGCAAATGAACCGCCCCGAATGCTGATCTTCGACTCACTCAAAAGGGTGAGGGCGCCGGTTAGAAGAACAGTGGGCATGCGCCTGATGGTGCATGCCCACTGCGGTATTGCGAGAACGTTAGAACCCTGAGTTGATCGCTACCAGAATTAATCCCGCTAGCCCCAGCCCGAAGGGTAACGCCAAAAGGATCATGAGTTTGAGGTGATCACGGGCCATCGCTACACATTCACGAAGGAAGGCGCTGGGCCGGTAGTAGGCCGCCGTCTTCCCGCCGAAGGCAAGGGCGTCCAGGCCCAACTGGCGTGAGGCCAGCCCCGCCCGCAGAGCATGATAATCGCTGGTGACCAGCCACAATTTCCCAACGGACTGTCGCTCGCGCACCAACGCGTCAGAGAACCTAAGGTTCTGGATGGTGTCCTTGGCCCGGTCTTCAATCAGGATCTGAGATTCGGTGATCCCCTTCTCGCGCAGATATCGGGCCATGCTCACCGCCTCGGGCTCCAGTTCATCGGGTCCCTGTCCACCGGTAGGGATCATCAACAAGTTCGATTGAGCCTGTGAAGCGTTGAGCTCGAGCGCTTTATCCAATCGGCCCCGCAGCAAGGGGGTGACCTTGCCGTTGATGGTGCGCGCCCCAAGGATGACTGCCGCCACCGCCCGGCTTTTCACCGGGAAAATCGCATGGACCCAGGCATAGAGCAACATCATCACAAAGAGGCAGGCGGTAAATACCGAAGCCATGAACAAGATAAATGCCAGGCAGTAACTCCACCAGGTACCGATGCCAACGAGTAACACCGCAAGTACCGGCAGAACAAATACCAGTACCCCGGCGGCCAAAGACATCAAATTAGAAAGCCTGACACCTTCACGGCGCCACATCAAAACACCGTTATAGATCAGCGCCCCACCAAAGACCACCACAACCAGTGGGGTCATCACCACGACGAGAGTCATCAAGAAACCGAAACCGGGCACCAGAGTGCTCAACAGATCTACCACGGCGGAAATGCTGACTAATACTAGCGGGAGAAGTAGCGCCGCTAGTCCGAGTCGACGGGGGTCTTTGCGATATTGCCAAATGAAAAGCACCCAAAGTACAACGAGCAGGGCCCATCCGATGACTTGAACTAGGAGTCCTTGCATTACTAGTTACTTCACCGATTTCCAGTTTTTGATGTTGTATTCGCGTTTAAGCATGGACTGGGCTCCAAGGAAGCCTCCCATACCATGCACCGATGGTCCCGGAGGGGCCGCCGAGGAGATGAGGTAGAGCCCCTTGGACTGCAAATACCAGGGATTTAAGGAAATTCTTGGGCGTTTGATGGTGCCCAGCAAATCCATGGTGCCACCTGAAAGGTCTCCGCCGATCAGTGCGGCATTCTGTCGCTCTAACTCTTGTGCGGTGACCACATGGGCTTCAAGGATGATCTCGCTAAAGCCGGGGGCGGCCTGGTTAATCATTGCTTGGATCTCTTGGCGCATGTCTTGGGAAGAACCCAAGGGAACATGGCAGTAGGCCCAAATGACGTGTTGCCCGGCCGGTGCTCGAGAGTCATCAAACAATGATGGCTGGGCCACGATCATAAAGGGGTTCGCAGCCCCGCGGCGGTTTGCAGTGCGCTCAGCTGCACCAACCTGTTTGGCGGTGCCGCCTAAGTGTACGGTGCCAGCGGTCGACAGGGCTTGATCCCGCCACGGCACCGGTTCTGAGAGCACAAAGTGAACCACGCAGCTACCCGGCGAGCGCCGCGTGGTGGACATGGCGGAAGTCAGCTGGTGTGGCAGGTGGCCGGTACTGAGTTTTGCGGCTTCTTCGGCCGAAGTATCAAAGAGGATGTTCTGGGCTGCCAATTCATCAATATGGTTCACCCGCACTCCGGTGTGGATCTGCGCACCGTGGGCAGTGGCTTCGGCAGCCAGGGCATCACTGATGGCTTGGGAACCACCACGGGGAATTGGCCAGCCCTTGGCATGAGCGGTGGCGGCCAGGAAGAGTCCGGCACCTGCATTGGCTGGTCCGCGTGATCCACCGGCCACATGGGCGGCACATCCCGAATACAGGGCGGCGGCGCGCTCGTATTTTTTGCTGAATACATCTTTGAGCCCCATGCCGCCCACCGTGGAGGTCGCAAAGGTGGCCAATGCCAATGGGTGGCTAGGTACTTTGAGCAGGGTATTGAGCAGGGTGTCGCTGATCTGATCGATCTGGTTAACCAGCGGTTGAACTAGTCGGCGATAGATCTGCCCATCCTCGCCGCCCAATTCCTTGGCCGTGCGCTCTAAATCCTTGTAAGCATAGGCGGTACGCTCATCGAGCACATGAGCGAAAGATATCTCAGGGGTGATGAATTCAACCCGCTGGTGAACCCCCAGCTCGCGCATGGCCGGTGACTGCAGGGCCATGGGATGCACGGCGCTACCCAAGTCAAAGATCGCTTCGGAGTCATTCAAGGATTGGGTGCGGGCTGCTCCACCGATGCTGTCATTGGCTTCATAGACTTTTACGTTTAGCCCGGCCCTGGCGGCCACGGCGGCAGCTGCCAGACCATTGGGTCCTGCACCGATGACAGCAACGTCGTTCATCATTTGGTTCCCGCCGCCTCGTAGTGCTTTTTAGCCTTGGGCAGCCATGGACGCAGGGTGAATTTATCTTCCAGTCCAGCAAATTCACCGGCTAGTGGGTCTTCTTGCCCCACAGCACGGATTGGGTCGCGGCGCGGGTCAAGAATCGAGCGGGCCACCAGGTACATCAGATAACCGAGCATGACCATATGGGCTAGAACCAAGACCACGTAGCCGACCATTGGGAAGGACTTATGCGGGTCTTCTGCGGAAGTCGAAGCGAGGTAGTTCCACAGGCCATAGAAGTGGGCGACCTCCACCAGCATCCAGATCACAAATTCTCGCCAGCGCGGGAGGGCCAGCACAAAGAGCGGGATCAGCCAGACAATGAACTGTGGCGAGTAGACCTTGTTGACCATGACAAAGGAGGCGATGATCAAAAAGGCCATCGAACCTAGGCGTGGGGTGCGTTTAGAGAGCAGACCCAGCAGCACCACACCCACACAGCATAAGAAGAACAGGATGAGGCCGTAGCGCGAAATCTGTTGGGCATCAAAACTGATCATGCCCGGGTTCTTGGCGGCCACCGCATTCCAGGCGTGCCAAAAACTGGATAAACCCGCACCACGTTCTGAAGAGAAGTTAAAGAAGTGCATAAAGGACTTGGGGAAGGCCAGGGCATAGGGCAGGTTGACCAGCACCCAGGTGCCGGCCGCAGTACCGCCGGTGACCCAGAAAGTTTTTAGTTTTCCGGTGCGGATGGCCAGTACCAGGATCGCCCCGAGAATAAAAAAGGGGTAGATCTTCATCGCCGCGCCCAAACCGATGAGCACTCCGGCCAACACCGTATGTTTGCGGGCAAAGGCCAGCATGCCGGCGGCCAAGAGGGCGACTGCCCACATATCCCAGTTAATACTGCCGGCCAGAATGATGCCCGGGGCAATGGCCACCATGGCAGCATCCCAGGGGCGACGTCCGGTCATGCGCAAGGTGCACAGCACGGTGATCATCCACAAGATCGCCACCAGCACCAGGTTCATATCAAAGTAGATCAGTGAACGGCTCGTTGCCGACTGTGGCACCAGCGAGGCCACCGCGGAGGCGACCGAGCTCATCAGTACCGGGTATTCAAATTCGGCGGTGGCACTAAACGGCGCCCACGGGTTATCGGCAAAACCGCGGGCGCTAAAGAGCGGTACCCAGTCGCTGTAGCAGGCATAGGTATAAGGGTTGGTGCCACCCCAGCCCAGGACCCGGCACGGGTTCTTGGCCAGCAGCATGAGCAAGGCACCAAAGGTGGTCATCAGGATGATGACTCGTTCCACGCTGAAAAATCCTGGGTCTACTCGTCCGGGATCGCTGCGTCGGCCCAGCGGGCCTCCGATAACTGCGGTGAATCCCCGAAGGAAGCTATCGGCGCGTGATGGCACAGTAATACGCAAAGGACCACGCTTGGGCGGTGACTGGTTTGGCTCCTGCATACACAACAGCCTAAATGTTTTCTGCACGAGCACCGGCGAGCACTACATCGTTTCGCGTTAACAAACGCTTCTAAGCTCCCTATTTGATGCACCAGCAAACCGAAAGAACCCACTAAACCGCTAGCTGACCTCACTCTCAGCAAACAAGCAGGTGATTACACCGCGACTTCACCCCTCGTTTACCTAAATACTCCCGGCTAGTTAACTAAGGCCCATAGCGTCATATTCGTGAGCAAAACCAATCAGCCAGATGTCATGGCGATCATCCCCGCCCGGGGCGGATCTAAAGGCATACGGCTCAAGAACCTGCGTGAGATCGGCGGCAAGTCGCTGCTGGGACGCGCTATTGAAGCAGCAAAGGCCGCGAGTACAGTCAGCGACGTCGTGGTCAGCACCGATCATGAACAGATCAAAGCCGAAGCACTTCGCTACGGCGCTCGTGTGGTGGACCGACCGGCAGATATCGCCGGGGATACGGCCAGCAGCGAGTCGGTTCTGCAGCATGTCCTGACCAACACCGAGTCAAAGCCGGAGGTGACACTGTTCATCCAGTGCACCAGCCCGATCATTGACCCGGCCGACCTGGATGCGGCCATCACCACGGTCACCTCCGGGGCAGCAGAAGTCAGCTTCGCAGCGGTCGCCGACCACGGCTTCCACTGGGCGATCGATGAGAACGGCGAGGCCATCGCGGTGGGGCACGAGAAGTCACACCGTCCGCGCCGGCAGGACCGTGAACCGCGTTTCCGTGAAACCGGGGCGTTCTATGCAATGAACACCGAAGGCTTCCTTAAAGCTGGTCACCGTTTCTTCGGTCGCGTTCAGGTCCACGAAGTGCCCGGCGAGCACGGCATCGACATTGATACCGAAGCCGATCTGATGTTGGCGGAGCTAACCATCAACGATGAACCGGCAGCGATCAACGTGGATGCGGTCATCACCGACTTTGATGGCGTACACACCCCAGACACCGCCTATGTGGACGAACACGGCACCGAAACCGTGCGCGTGTCCCGTTCAGATGGCATGGGAGTGGCTCGACTTCGAGCCGCCGGAGTGAAGTTCCTGATCCTCTCCAAGGAAGCTAACCCGGTGGTTGCCGCTCGGGCCGCAAAACTCAAGGTTGAAGTGGCCCACGGCATCGATAATAAGGCCGAATATTTGGCCCAGTGGTTGGCCGATGAGTCGATCAACCCGGCGCGTGTGGCCTACGTCGGCAACGACGTGAATGACCTCGGCGCCATGGGCCTTGTTGGCTGGCCCATTTCCGTGGCCGACGCTAACGAACAAGTACACCGTGCTGCACGCCACCGCCTGTCCCGCAAGGGCGGATACGGGGCGGTGCGAGAACTGGCCGAACTGGTCCTCGCAGCACGCTAACCCACATTTTTCACAAGTTTCACCCAATGAAAGGCAAATCAATGACCTCCGTGAACACCGAAATCAAGCCAGTTGCTATCGGCGAATCCCTGCTTGGCGCTGGCCAGCAGGTCTACGTCATCGGCGAAATCGGCATCAACCACAATGGTGATATCGAAATCGCCAAGCAGCTGATCGACGTTTCGGCTGAGGCCGGCGCTAACGCGGTGAAGTTCCAGAAGCGCACCCCAGAAATCTCCACCCCAACCGACATGCGCGACAAGATCCGCTCCACCCCATGGGGCGACATGACCTACCTGGACTACCGCTACCGCGTTGAGTTCGATCAGGCTCAGTACAAGGAGCTCATCTCCTACGCAGCATCCAAGGGCCTGCACGCCTTCGCTTCCCCATGGGATGTTCCTTCGGTGGAATTCATGGAAGAGCAGGGTGCAGTAACCCACAAGGTTGCTTCCGCTTCGGTGACCGACATTGAGCTGCTCAAGGCTCTGGCAGAAACCGGCAAGCCAATCATCTTGTCCACCGGTATGTCCACCATCGAGCAGATCGACAAGGCTGTTGAGACCCTGGGTACCAGCAAGCTGGTCATGATGCACGCAACCTCCACCTACCCACTGCCTCCAGAGGAAGCTAACCTGCGCATGATCGAAACCCTGCGCGACCGCTACCAGGTTCCAGTAGGTTACTCGGGCCACGAGCGCGGTCTGCAGATCTCGCTGGCTGCTGTGGCACTGGGCGCTGTGACCGTAGAGCGTCACATCACCCTGGACCGCACCATGTGGGGTTCGGATCAGGCTTCCTCGCTGGAGCCAAAGGGCTTCGAGTCGCTGATCCGCGACATCCGCATCCTCGAGCAGGCCATGGGCGACGGCGTCAAGAAGGTCTTCCCAGGCGAATTGGCTCCACTGAGCCGCCTGCGTCGCGTCGACGCCTAGTCACCACACAGCGTGTTATCTCGGCGGCCGAACCTGTTCTAGGTCCGGCCGCCGAGTTCCATGAGTCATCTCGAAGCAGTATCGCACCAAGTAAAGGAAGCCAGTCCCGCCATGACGAGCCTGATCCCTGGCCGCATATCCGTGGTCATCCCGGCCTATAACCAGGAAGCGTACATCTGTGATGCGCTGGCTTCCCTTGAGAGGCAAAAGCTGGGCAACTGGGAGATGGAAGTGCTCGTGGTGGATGATGCCTCCACCGATGCCACCGCCTCATTGATTGAGTCCTACCTCGATCGGGTGCCTGGGCTGAAACTGATCAAGCTCGAGCACAACGTCGGTGTCTCGGCCGCCAGGAACATCGCTTTGAAGCAGGTCACCGGCGAGTTCTACACATTCCTAGACCCTGATGACTGGTACGGCCCGCAGCACCTAGCCACCCTGGCCGATACCCTGAGCAAACTGCACGTGGACTTTGTGCGTTGCGACCATGTGCGAGTCACCGGAACCAATCGGGTGATCTACCGCGCCCCGCAGGCCTTGCGCGGTATTGTGCTGAACCCAGCTGATGACATTGAACCTATTGATTCACCCTCCATGGTGGATTACCCCTACTCGTGGGCCGGTATGTACCGCACCGAGTTGATGAAATCCATCGATTGCTTCTACTTTGATGAGCAGTTGCTTTCGGCTGAAGACCGTCCGTGGATCTGGAAGCTGCACTTGGATACTTCGCGGTACGCGGTGATTTCATCGCCAAGTATTTTTTATCGTCGCGGCCTGCCCAATTCCCTGAGCCAGGTCTTTGACGAACGTCAGCTCGGATTCCTTGAGGCCTACACCCAAGTACTGGCCACGGTGCGTGAACACCCAAACTCCGCGCGCCACCTACCCAAGGCCCTACGCCAATTCTTTGCCATCGTGTGTCACCATGAAAAGCGTTCTAAGAACTACCCGCCACAGGTGCGACTGACCATCAAGAAACAGTTGCGCGAAATTTTCAGTGACATCGATGTTGCCGTGGCACATCAGGTAGTTTTGGAAATGGATGTTGCTCGTCGTCGCCACATCCTTTCCTACCTCCAGCCAGGGCAGATCGGGGTCGCCAAGTGATCGCACTGATTGAAGCCAGCAGCTACTTTCAGCTAGCTTCTCTGGCCGCGATGGCCGATGCAGGACTGCTGCCCGAAGCAGATGAACGAATCCTGGTGCTAGCCAATGGGTCGCAGGTTCCTGAACTGACCACGCCACTGCACGAAGCCCCAGGTTTTGAACAGCTGGCCGCCCGTTTTGACCGTGTGGTGGATTTTGCTGCTTTAACCGCGCCCCGTCGTCCCGCGCAGTTCAATCCACGCGAAGATGAACTGCACATTTTTGAATCCTTGCTGCGTCAAGCTTGGAATCTGGGCAGCGGTCCACTCACCCTGGTTCTGGAATCTATTCAGGTTAACCCGGCTCGTGCGCTCGCACGCATCTTTTTTGATGCCCAACTGTGGGTGCACTCCGATGGGCTGATGTCCTATGGTCCAACCCGTAATAAGCTGCCACTGTCGATCAGTCAGCGGTTGATGGGCACCATCCACGTGGATCTTGTCCCGGGTCTGGAACCACACCTGCTCGCGGAATTCGAACTGGTCCGTAAGGTGATGTACGCCGACCAGCTGGCAAAGATCTTCAGTGAGCTTGCCCAAGACGCTCATTTTGAACAACCAGGTTCGAATGCACTGATTCTCGGACAGTATTTGGGTTCCTTGGGTCTGATGGATGCGGATGAAGAGTTTGAGCTGCATGTACAGATGCTGCAGGAAGCCCTGAACCGCAATATTGATACGGTCCTGTTCAAGGCTCATCCTTCAGCCAGCGCCACCTCGGCGGCACGTCTGGCCGGTGTAGCGCAGGAGATGGGACTACGTTTCCAGTTGCTGGCTACCGATCACCTTGCAGAAACCGTGATCGCTTCGGCCCGCCCAGAAGTCGTAATCTCCTGCTTCTCCACCGGTCTGGCCACCGCCAAATACATTCTGAATACCGATGTCCACGCGGTGGGCACCGGAATGATGTTGCAGGCTTTGGCGCCCTACGAGAATTCCAACCGGATTCCGCTGTCCATCATTCATGCTTTGTTCGTTCAAGATGTGCCTGCCCCGGCCCACAGTGATGCTGAGGATCAGCTCTCGCAGCTACTGCTCACCGTGGCTTACTGTATGCAGGCAGCGCAATTGCCTCAGTTGCGTGAACCGGCCATCGAATTCCTCAATACTCACTACGCTGAATTCTCCGCGCACTTCAAGCGCCGGCGCATCACCAAACTAGATCTACCGCCACGCTGGGTGCACCTTGCTTCGCGCCGCAGTTTGCCTTCAAAGGTGCGTGGAGCTTCACGCCGGGTATTGCGAAAAGGCTCCAAGCAACTGGAGACCTTGTCCAAATCCTTGAGCCGACTGGCAAAATGACCCTCACCATGATGAAACTGACCCAGCACGACACTCATGAGGTTCCGCGTCCACGATTCGGAACCGCTCATGTGTGGGTCGAATCCCCACTGCAATTGCTCTCCGCTGTGGAAACCCATGCTGCGGGCCTTCTTGGCACCGATATCCGGATCATCCCTCGCCTGGGAATGCCCTTGGAAGCGACAACTCAGGCGTTGCTGAAGCATGCCCCGGCCGGGGTTCGCTTTGAAAAGGCAGCACGCAAACCACCGCAGCCTAAGAGCTCCTCGGACAGGTATGTCACCGGTGACGCGTATTCAGGAAAGATTCAGCGCAGTTTGCTGGCCGGCGTGAAGGCCAAGGAAATCATCATCATCGATGATGGACTCGCTACCCTGGCACTGATCAAGCAGCTGATCAGCGAGGCCCCTACACCGTTGGTTCGTGCTCGTGCCAAAAATTCGGCGGCGCGTATCGCGATGGGGCTGGCTACCTGGCATCGCCTGCGTCAGCTGGCTCGAGAGGGCCGTTTGCTGATTGTTTCTGCGCTCTTTGTTGATGCTGAAACACGTGCAAGGTTGACTGAGCTTGGGATTAAGTTTGCTCAACATAAGTTTGAGTGGCTCTCGACTCAGCCGGTGGCCGAAAGCTTTACCGAACCGACCCTACTGATCGGTTCAGCCATGGTTGCCGACCAGTTGATTCACGAAGAGCCTTATCTGCAGTGGATCGAAGAGATTTCTGCCGATGGTCCGGTAGCCTATTTCCCGCACCGTCGTGAAACCCCTGAGCTGCTCGAAAAGATCTCGAAGATTGACCAGGTTGTGCTCAAGGAACATACGGTTCCCATTGAAATGCGATTGCGTGTGTTGCGCCCTGGTCAGGAAATCCGCGCATTGCCCTCTACGGTTATCCCATCTCTACGCCTGCTACTAGGGCCAGATTCTAGGTACCTCTATCCTCAAGCGGTCCCCCAACACTGGTGGACCGAGAGCACCGATCTCGAGTTGCGTGAACACCTGTCTAGTTCGTTGAAGGTGTGAAGCCCCTAATGAAACCCTCAGTACTTGCCATCGCCGATTCAGATTCGTATCTGAAACTGGCGACCAGTTTCTTGCATCGGCTAGGTCCAGAATGGGACCGAAGGGTGTATTTGGCGCGCACTCCGGTGATGCCCACCGAGGCCCAAATTGCTGCAGCCTTTGAAGGTACCGACCTGGATCCACAAATGTTGGAGGTCATTAACCTTTCCCAACTAGATGCAGACTCGGTCCATGACGATATTCTCTTTGCCTCGGCCACCGGCCCTGTAGTCGCGGAGATATATTCACGGATCTTGCGTTCCGAGCCCGTTGACGCCCGGCGCACCGCCCTAGTTTCTGCCCTGCCCGGTGTTGCTTACCCAGCCACGCAGAAGGGCTGGAACTATCGTCGTGCAGGCGACGCGTTCATCTGCCATTCGCATGCCGAAGCCCGCGATTTTTCGTTCATGACCGAGTCTCACTCTGGGCATCAACCGACGATTATGGTCAGCAAGTTGCCATTTTTGCATTGTGCCGGCTTCCCACCAGAACCAGATCAGAACATCACCCGTTTGGTTTTCGCGCCACAAGCCAAGGTGCCTGAGACCCTCGCCGAGCGCGAATCAATCCTGCTCGCGCTCGAGCAGGCCAGCAAGATGAATCCCGGTGTGGAAGTTGTGATCAAACTTCGCGCTAAGGCTGGAGAACCTCAGACGCACCTCGAGGCCTATCCTTACGACAGCCTCTTCGCAGATCTTCAGGCGCGTCAAAAGATCAGTAGCGAATCACGGATTCGGTTTGATACCGGGTCCATGAGTGAAGCCCTTGTCGCTGGCAGTGCGCTGGTAACGGTTTCCTCAACGGCTGCGTTGGAATCCATTGATCGGGGTCTACCCACGATGGTGCTTTCCGATTTCGGTGTGAACCGACAAATGATCAATACCGTGTTTGTTGCTTCTGGAATCATCGGTAACTTGGACGACGTCGTGTCCTTGAATTTTGGTGTCCCGAGCAAGGCGTGGTTACGAGAGAACTACTTCCATCGTATGGATCGCAGTTTCTCTCAGTCCTTGGAGATCCTTGCCCAACGTGCCAATGCCGGTAAATTGCGCACCGATCCGGAAATTCTGGCCTTCATTCGTCGCCAACCGTTGCGGCATCGACTGCGTACAGCATTACCAACTCCTTTAGTTAAGGCGCTATTAAAAATGCGTCATGGTTACCGGCAATCACGTGGGCAGAGTACAAAAAGTGTGTCATGACTAAAACTAGGTTTGCAAGTGACCATGGGTTTTAGTCTGAATATTCGGTAGTTGTCATTAGCATCTTATGTTTTGCGCTTGTACGGAATCAAAGATCAATCCATGAGATCGGTGCTCACGTAATTTTCGTGAACACTCCTAACGATCAGCCAAATGCCTGAAAACCAAGTTGAATGGGAATGTTCCACGGTCTTAAGGACTTAAGATCAATGGGAGTCTATTAAGATGGCCTGCCTTTGGCATGCCAGGATTCCCAAGGTTTTATACATTTCAATAAGGAGCTCATGTGTCGGCTAACCCGATCCGCGTTGCCATCGTTGGCGTAGGTAACTGCGCCACATCCCTTATCCAGGGTGTCGAGTACTACCGAAATGCGGATGTGGAGTCCACCGTCCCTGGACTCATGCATGTTCAGTTCGGTCAGTACCACGTAGGTGACGTACAGTTTGTAGCCGCCTTCGACGTTGATGCCAAGAAGGTCGGACTTGATCTGTCCGAAGCTATCCTGGCCAGCGAAAACAACACCATTAAAATCGCGGACGTTCCAACCACTGGCGTGACTGTGCAGCGTGGCCACACCCTAGATGGGCTTGGAAAGTACTACCGCGAAACCATCGAAGAATCTGATGCCGAGCCTGTAGATATTGTTCAGTCACTCAAGGACAACAACGTTGATGTCCTCGTGTGCTACCTGCCGGTGGGTTCCGAACAAGCAGCTAAGTACTATGCACAGTGCGCCATCGACGCCGGCGTCGCTTTTGTGAACGCACTGCCAGTATTTATCGCAGGCACCCCAGAGTGGGCCCAGAAGTTCACCGACGCTGGTGTTCCGATTGTTGGCGATGACATCAAATCTCAGATTGGTGCGACCATCACCCACCGTGTGATGGCCAAGTTGTTCGAAGACCGCGGCGTAGTTCTTGATCGCACCTACCAGCTGAATGTCGGTGGCAACATGGACTTCAAGAACATGCTCGAGCGTGATCGTCTGGAGTCAAAGAAGATTTCCAAGACTCAGGCCGTCACCTCAAACACCTCTGCTGAGCTGGGTGCTGATGATGTTCACATCGGTCCTAGTGATTACGTTGCGTGGCTTGATGACCGTAAGTGGGCATTTGTTCGTCTAGAAGGCCGTAACTTCGGTGATGCACCGGTGAACTTGGAGTACAAGCTGGAAGTTTGGGACTCACCAAACTCTGCTGGTGTCATCATCGATGCTGTTCGTGCTGCCAAGATTGCACTGGACCGTGGCATCGGTGGCCCGATCCTGTCGGCTTCGAGCTACTTCATGAAGTCGCCACCAGAGCAGTATGACGATGAAACTGCACGCACCAAGGTAGAAGCCTTTATTCGTGGTGAGGTCGAGCGCTAAGCTTTTCGTTCAAGCTGAGAAGCATTCAGTGGGTCAGGAATTATTGTTCTGGCCCGTTGTTGTATCTGTAGGTACCCATAGACGCGGAGAAGCCCGCCGGCTTGCAGGCCGGCGGGCCTCTGAGCACTAATTTGCGAGTTCATAGTGGGTACCTCTTATTCGATTGGCGGACAACGGTAATGGCGTTGCGCGCAATTATCGAATACGTAAGTACATTTCTACAGGCACGTGATTCTTCAGTTCGTGCTCTCGCATTCGGCGATGGAATTCCGTGCTGTCAAAGTTTTTCAGCTTATTGCTCTCTTGACGCTTTTTCATTTGCTGTCCCTCCCTTCATTCACTGTTGAAGGAGAGGGAAGATCTTGGCGCGTAGTTGAAACAGCGCGAGCTTTCAGGCTTTCTGGACCAGCGAAGATCAGTTCCGCGGTGCGAACGGCCCGTTGAGCGGACGAGGAGTACAGGGTGCTAGACATGAAAAAAGTTCCTAAGGTGAGAGTCGATTACTGACCTGCAACCTCAGGAACTTGAGTGGGGATTCACCGTAGTCTAGGAATCCACTGTTCCGGAGGCTGGAGAGACAAAGCCGTAATTGCCGGTCGGCACAAAGCCGCCGTTACGTCGCCATGCGCGATGAGCAGAAATATCCAGGATGATATTCATCGTTTCTCCACCTCCTAAAATCTATTCGTAGCCGGTCGTGATCAATCACGAGGCTGAGTTGATAAGTTTTATCGATCCGCAAATCTCATTGAGACTTCCCAATCACAGTATTTAGCTTACATGGATTCGGTTCGCTACGCCACTAGTTAAGTCAAAAAGTTTAAGAACTTTTTTGGGGTGCAAAAATGCCTGGCGCCATCATGGACCCAGGCATCTTCACTGCACTCTTCTCATGTCAGGCGTTACTCTCCGGTAACAGCCTCTTGAGCTTCGGGTTGCTCTTTCCACCATGCGCGAAGTCGCTCTATCGCTACTTCTTCACCCAATGGGCCCTCGTCCAAACGAAGCTCCAACAAGAAGTTGTAGGCACGGCCCACCACAGGTCCCGGTTTGATGCCCAGCAGGGCCATGATTTGCTGACCATCCAAATCTGGACGGATGGCCTTAAGCTCTTCCTGCTCTGCGATCTGTGCGATGCGCTCCTCGAGGTCATCGTAGGCAAAGGCCAACCGGTCGGACTTCTTGCGGTTTCGCGTGGTGACATCCGAACGAGTCAAGCGATGAAGATGCTCGAGGAGATCTCCGGCGTCAGTGACGTATCGACGGACAGCTGAATCAGTCCATCCAGCGTCCCCATAACCGTAAAAACGCATGTGCAATTCAACGAGGCGAGCAACGGCCTTGGTGGTTTCCTTATCAAAGCGCAAGGTTCGCATGCGTGCCTTGACCAATTTGGAACCAACCACGTCGTGGTGGCGGAAGGACACCGCACCATTTGGTTCAAATTTACGCGTGGCAGGCTTCCCAATGTCGTGCATCAACGCTGCAAAGCGCAACACAAAGTTAGGACCTGGAACCGGCCCGTCCTGATCGGTTTCCAAGGCAATAGCCTGCTCGAGCACCGTGAGCGAATGCTGGTAAACATCCTTATGACGATGGTGCTCGTCAATCTCCAGCCGCAGCGCAGAAACTTCGGGAAGTACTTTATCGGCCAGCCCAGTTTCAACAAGCAAGTTAATGCCAGCGCGTGGATCTGCCCCGTTGATCAGCTTGACCAGTTCATCGCGCACGCGCTCAGCGGAAATGATATCGATGCGATCGGTCATTTCGCTCATGGCCTGACGTACCTCGGCACTGACTTCAATTTTCAGTTGCGAAGCAAAACGAGCAGCGCGCATCATGCGCAGCGGGTCATCCGAGAAGGAAACATCGGGAGCACCTGGGGTGCGAATCGACTGATCCTTCAAAGAGGAGACGCCATCAAACGGGTCAACCAGTTCAAGCTGAGGCAAGCGAAGGGCCATGGAGTTCATGGTGAAGTCACGCCGGAAGAGATCGTCGTGCAAGTTATCGCCAAAGGCCACGATCGGCTTACGGGATTGACTGTCATAAGCATCAGCGCGATAAGTCGTGACTTCTAGGGTGTGTTCGCCCTTTTTGAGTGCGATGGTTCCGAACTCGCGTCCCACATCCCAGATGTTGTCGGCCCAACCAGAGATCACCTTGATCGTTTCGTCGGGGCGCGCACTCGTGGTGAAGTCGAGGTCTGGAGAAACTCTACCCAGGTACAAATCTCGAACCGGTCCACCCACCAGGGACAGTTCATGGCCTGCCGCGACAAAGCGGTCGGCCAAGTCGAAAATGACCGAGGGCAGGATTTGACGCAACGCGTCAGGTGAGGGAAGTGCATGCATAGTTACTTAAGCGTGCCAGAAATCTGGGCGAAATGCTTGAAAAAGCACCGAGTTTGCTTGCGAGATAACTTACTTGTCCACGTCGATAAGGCGAACCTGGCCACTTTCTCGATAGAGTGGATCCATGAACCGACCGATCCCGTCTGCCCCAAAGCGCACTCCATTGACTGCGTCAATGGCTCGCGCGCAGGCAACTGGCGGTCACACAAGCTTGCCAACAGTGGAAGAAGTCTCTTCCGGAGGCATCGTCATAAACTTCAATGATCCACAACTTCCCGTGGCGATTATTGCTCGGTATAACCGTGGAGGCCGTCTGGAATGGTGCCTACCCAAGGGACATCCCGAAGGTCTGGAATCCAACGAGGAAGCGGCTATCCGCGAAATCGAGGAAGAAACTGGCATCGCCGGACGGATTCTGGCACCACTGGGTTCGGTCGATTATTGGTTCACCGTGACAAACTACCGTGTGCACAAAACCGTGCACCATTTCCTGTTGGAAGCTACCGGCGGGCATCTGACGATCGAGAACGATCCCGATCATGAAGCCGTCGATGTTGCCTGGGTTCCGCTAGGTTCACTTGGCAAACGTCTGTCCTTCCCCAATGAGCGCCGGATCGCTGATCTGGCACGCGAGGTTCTAACAAAGCATGACTCAGGTTCCTAATCCATCCGTCGGCTCCGATCAGCAACCAATGACCGGGGCCATGGACTTAGTCGCCGAACCTCCAGCGGAGCTACATCATCAGCAAGGTAGGTCGCGCTCGAAGATCTATGCCCTGATGGCCTCGGGCACCATGGTGTCCAGACTGCTCGGTTTTGCTCGCACAGCATTACTGGCAATGGCCATCGGTTCGGTGACTTCGGTTGCCGATATCTTCGAAAAAGCCAACGTCATCCCCACGATCATCTACATGTTGCTGGCCGGCGGCGTGTTCAACGTGGTGCTGATCCCACAGTTGATCAAGGCATCCAAGGCCAAAGACCGCGGAGCTGCCTACACCTCCAAACTGATTACGCTCACCGTGGTGGTGATGGGTATTTTGACCCTGATCCTCACGCTGAGTGCTAGGCCGCTGATCATCGCTCTGACCAATAACTGGTCCGAACCGATGATCGTGCTGGGCACGGCCTTCGCCTACTGGTCACTGCCGCAGATCTTCTTCTACGGGCTCTACGCGGTGCTCGGGCAGGTACTGAACGCCAACGGCCGATTTGCCGCTTTCATGTGGGCGCCGGCGATAAACAACATCATCCAGCTTGTGGTGATTGGTGCCTTCATCCTGACCTTCGGTTCCTATTCCTCGGGCGATCCAATGGAGAACTGGAGCACCCTGAAAACCATCTGGCTCGCTGGCGGTGCCACCTTGGGTATCGTTATGCAGGCGCTGGTTCTGTTCTGGCCGTTGAAGAAGAGCGGTCTGAAACTCAGCTTCGATTTTGGATGGCGCGGCATGGGCCTGCGCCACGTGGGCAAACTTGCGATCTGGACGCTGGCCGCCATGGTCATCGGCAACCTTTCTTCGTTGTTGTACTCCAAGATCGTCTCCGGTGCGACCGCAGCACGTGCCCAAATGCCTGCCGACCAAGCCGCCTCGGTGGCCGGCGAATACGCGCTGAATACCTCCCAGCTGATCACCGTTTTGCCACACTCACTGTTCGCGCTGACCGTGGCCACGGTGCTCTTTAACGACTTCGCTCGAGCCTTCGCCGAAAAGCGCGCCGGTGATGTCGGCCAACTACTCAATCGCGGAATGCGTTCCACCGCCATCCCCATCGTCTTCTGCACCATCGTCTTTATTGTGCTCGCGGGCCCGCTGGGCCGTCTCTTCGCCGGTTCTTCGCAGAACGCTGCCCAAGCAGCCGGTGCGTTGGGTCAGTTGCTCGTCCTGACCGCACTGGGACTGCCGTTTAAGTCTCTACAGTTCTTCATGCTGCGCGTGTTTTACGCCGAAGAAGACACTCGTACCCCGATGTTGATCCAGAGTGCCACCGCAGCCCTTGGCCTGATCCTGGCCTTCTCCGCCGCCGCAGTGGTTGATCCGCTGCATATCGCCGCAGCCATCGCGTTCATTTACGGGCTGACCAATATCCTTTCCTGCATCGGCACCCACTACCTGGTCAAACGCCGCTACGGCAATTATGGTGTCACCTCGGTCATCGATACCTACGTGCGAGTGGGCTGGATGGCGACCATCTCCGGGGCAGCCGGCTGCCTAGTGCTATGGCTATTGGGTGGTTTCAGCTTCGGATTCGCCTACAGCTCACTGTTCAACGCGATTATTTCGATCATTCTCGTCGCCGGAACCATGGGCGTGATTTACCTCGGGTTACTGCACAAAACTAAGGTGCCGGAGCTTGCTGGCTTCCTCGGTCCGATCCTTCGTCGTATCCCAGGAATCAAGCGTTGAAAATCCTCTAAAACTTGCTAGTGATTATGGGCAAATTGGCACGATTTAGACCCCGCTGACAGGTAACATGACAGGTGGTGGTCTCTGGACTGCTACCGAAGAACAATCAACCCTTGGAGATGCACGTGTCGCAGCCAATCGATGTCGGCTCTGTCCTCAGCGGCCGTTACCAGGTCACCGAGACTGTCCTTTCATCAGCTGAAGGTGATTTGGTACTCGGCGGCATTGACCAGGTTCTCAATCGATCCGTGAGCATCATGGTGGCCTCCAGCGAGAATTCCTCGCAGCTTGCCGCCAGCGCCCGGGAAATCGCCATGGGTGAGCGTGCCTCCAACGTTCAGGTTCTCGACCTTGGCATCACCGACGCCAACCAGACTTACCTAGTCGCCAATGTGGCTCGTTCCTCGGACCTGTTGGATCTCGTACTCGAATCCGACGAGGCACCCTATGTGGAGCCTTTCTTCACCGACACCCTCGGCACCGAAATCTTCGGCGAATCTCGCCAGGCCGTGCCAGAAACCTATGACGACGACAGCCAGTACTACGACCAGCTGCAGTACGAAGACGAGGAACCAGAGCATCAGCGCAAGCTCGGCACCGCCTTCTCCAGTGGCCTCGCAGGTCTGAAGAACCGCTTCGGCAAGAAGAACCAAGAGCAGTCTGAAGAGCAGCAGTTCGATCAGACTGCTCCCAACGAGCAGATTGCTGCCACCACCGCCAACCCTGTAGCGCCCGCTGAACAGCCCGCTACCGAGGGTCAGCCCAAGGTGACCCGTTTGGACGATGACAAAGACGACGAGCCAAACGTCACCGCCACCGCGGCTCTGGCTGCGGCCGCTCAGTCCAAGGGCAACACCCCAGCAGATTCCAAGTCGCAGCAGGCCAAGGCCGAGTCGACAGAAAAGAAGCCAGAAGCTGAGCAGAAGCCGGCTGAACAGAAGCCTGCTAAAGAAGAGGCTAAGCCAGCCAAGAAGAAGGGTGCGGCTGCCGCGACCGGCGCAGCCGCTGGTGCCGCTGCAGCTGCCGGTACCGCCGGGGCTGCCAAGGCATCAACCTTCCCTGCAGCAGCGAAGAACGTGCCCGCGCAGAGCGCAGCAGCACCTGTAGCCAAGGAAGAAGAGGAAGAGAGCAGCTCGAAGGGTACCCGCCTGCTTGTTGGCGCGGTGCTACTGATCGTCTTGGTTCTCGCCGTAGTCTTCGCGTTCAACTTCCTCGGTGGAGATAAGAACACCACCGCCAACGGTCCAAGCGAAAAGACGGAGGCTTCCCAGCCTGCAGAGACCGAGAAGGCTAAGGAATCTACCGAGCCTTCCCTCGCTGCACCTAAGATCGCCGACATCTCGCGCTTGGTTCCAGGCAATCAGCAGCTGAATGCTGAAACCGATGGCACCTTGTCGAAGATGATCGACGGCAACGCTTCCAGCGTCTACAACACCTACACGTACACTACTAGCAACTTCGGTGGCTTCGCCTCGAATATGGTCTTCATCCTCGAGCTCGAAGATAAGTCAGATATCTCCGAGGTGAACCTCGAGGGCCTGAACGCTACCGGCGGTGACTACGAAATTTTGGTCGGCGACTCCGATGACCTAGGCGATGCCAAGTCCGTGGCCAAGGGTTCATTCTCCGGCCCATCAATCTCCGTGACGGTCAAGGATGGCGACAAGGATTCCATGGAGGGTTCCTACGTCTTCCTCAACGTCACCGACCTGCCTCGTAAGGCTTCGGGCGGTAACGAATCACGCCCATTCGGTCTGCAAATCGGTGAGTTCTCCGCTAAGTAATAGAAGCGGAATTTTTTAGCAAAGACATACGTTGAGGTGGATAGTGAGGTTAAGCCTCGCTATCCACCTCGCATTATTAGGACGAAAGGGTTCTACCCCGTGACTTCAGCACAGAACGACGAAATCCGCGACGTAATCATCGTCGGCTCCGGCCCGTCGGGTTATACCGCTGCGATTTACACCGCGCGTGCGAACCTGAAACCACTGGTCATCGCCGGTTCAGTAACCGCTGGCGGCGAACTGATGAACACCACGGACGTGGAGAACTTCCCAGGCTTCCCAGAGGGAATCATGGGCCCAGACCTGATGGACAACATGCAGAAGCAGGCCGAGCGCTTTGGCGCCGAGATCCTCTTCGATGATGTCACTGCGATGGATCTCACAGGCGATATCAAGACCCTCTCACTGGCCGACGGCACCACCTTCCGTACCCGTAGCGTCATCGTCTCCACCGGCTCCGCATACCGTGAGCTGGGATTGCAAGATGAGAAGCGCCTGTCCGGCCACGGCGTCTCCTGGTGTGCAACCTGCGATGGTTTCTTCTTCCGCGAACAGAACATTGCCGTCATCGGTGGTGGCGATTCCGCAATGGAAGAAGCACTGTTCCTGACCAAGTTTGCTTCCAAGGTCACCGTCGTACACCGCCGCAACGAACTGCGCGCATCGAAGATCATGGCTGACCGCGCTTTGGCTCACGAGAAGATTGACTTCGTGTGGGATTCCGAGGTGGTTGGCATCAACGGTGACGACAAGGTCCAGGGTCTGGTTGTTAAGAACCGTACCAGCGGTGAAGAGAGCACCCTTGATGTCACTGGTATCTTCGTTGCCATTGGCAATGATCCACGCGTTGATCTCGTCAAGGATCAGCTCGAACTAACTTCCGAGGGCACCATTGCCGTCGAAGGACGCACCTCGAAGACTTCGCTGCCAGGCGTATTTGCTGCTGGCGATGTCATCGATTCCACTTACCGTCAGGCAATTACTGCAGCTGCTTCCGGCTGCGCTGCTGCACAGGATGTGGAGCACTACCTGGCTAACGTCAACGAATCCGTAGCTACCGCCTAATTAGTTTTTCAGAAAGGGGTTGTCTCTCATGAGCAACGCAAAAGCAGTAACTGAAGCAACCTTCCAGAGCGAAGTTCTGGAAGCCGAAAAGCCAGTCATCGTCGATTTCTGGGCAGAATGGTGCGGCCCTTGCCGCCAGCTCGGTCCAGTTCTGGATCAGATCGCTGAAGAGCACGCTGCCAAGGTAGACGTCGTCAAGGTTAACGTTGACGAGAACCAGGGCATTGCTGCTAAGTACGGTATCACCAGCATCCCTGCTGTTTATGTCTTCAAGGGTGGCGAGCACGTTGCTACCTCGATCGGTGCTAAGCCTAAGGCTGTCATCGAGAAGGACTTCGCAGAATACCTGTAAGTCTTAAAACAGTTTTGAGAGAGGGACTAGCTTCGGCTGGTCCCTTTTTCTGTGTCGGTAGGTACTAATCGACCCTAGCTGGGGTCAAGGCATCTGTAACGGTGCGTTTGAAGCGTTACTGAAAAAGAAGTCATGCATAGAAAACTGTTTCGTTTGTTTTTGAAGTAAAAAGAACTTTTACGACTCCGAATCGTTGAAACGTCAGGACAATCGACGAATTCAATGCGTCTTAAGCTGCCAGACATCATGAATCTCATTCGAAGATCAAATATGTTGTTCGCTCTGTATCAAGGATCCTCCTAACGCTCTGAAACAGAATGTACATCGGTGTTCGGTTGTTTCTACGGAGAGGACCTAAGAAGCACCACTCGCGTTGAGAAGCCGGAACTGCTCTTCGTTTTCTCTGAACCGACAGTGCTCATGGACCCTCGAAACAAATTCAGCATCTTCGGTTGCAGGCGAAAATCTATAAGTAGAACCCCTCGGCTCCACCTACATTTCGTTGACGATGAGATCTGCAGCTGATGAGACCGATCCATCGAGAAACATGAAAGAGAATTACCTATCTAGGCCAGAGCCTAGGGCCGCCATCAACAATGAATGCCATAGATTCTAAAGACATCGCCGTCGCATACCAGATGCGCCAGAGGCTAAACGAGAGCACTGCCGAGGTCCATGCCATCGTGGATCATATCGAGCTTCCTATTTCGAGGTTGTGTTGGTGCCCAATGCGGACAGGCGGATGCTAGTGCCTTTCTTCGTTGGAGATTGAAGTCTGCGTGACTGTGCAGCCTACCGAAGACTGGGTCTGGGCTGTCGGTAATTGTTATCAACGAGGAGCTTAGAAAGCTTCTGTACGGTCGTGGTCGAGTGAGACGCAGTTGTTCCTTGTAATCCCCACAGGAGGCCGTAAAAGAGCTTATGAGGCGTAACAGCTACAGACGGTGCTTCTGGTGGTGTTCGCGGTTTCATTGGCATAGCTGTTCGAGCGGCCCAAAAGTCTAGTTCCTGATATTCAGTGATCATCCTGGTGGCAACAAGACCACCGATGTCAAAAATCTTTAGGCATCGACGAAGGTGTTTTCGCTTCCAAGCAAGCAATGGCCACCTTTGCGTTGAAGCTATCGGCGCTAGCTGTTGTGACGGTGTCCGAAAAATTCAACGGTAGGACGGGCCAGCACACAACAACATCTGCTCCTATTCCGTCTCCCTTTAGACAGTTACTACTTCTTAGAAGGAAGGAAGCGAACAAATAAATCTTGTTCGCAATCTGGTCTCCGAGGCTCGAGAACGTAATGTGCCTAGTGCCTCGCGTCCACGTTGTTCTTGGCGTCGTGTCCAGTGCATGAAGCAACGACTGAGACTCCCGGTTGTAGCACTGGCATCTGCAGTCGAAAGCGCCGTAACCCATCATCGACTCCCCTACCCGCCGGTCCGATCAATGTACGGGCTATACGTGAGCATTCGCGTGAGGACGGGTTTCCTTAGTTCTAAATGCGATTGTGTTCGTTAGAGTCGGAAGAATGTGCTTTCTTTGAAGTCTCGTCCAGGAAGCAGCTAGCCACAGAGTGTGGCTTCCTTGCTCTTCGTGTTCGTTCGTCATTTCAGATTGTCACGGTCAAAGCTTCGAAAAAGTAGTTGCAGTACTTCGTTGTAAGACCTCTCAAGTAATCGAGATTCACCTCCAAGGTTCCCCTACATGTGGAACTGAAGGATCATTTCTACCCGGATTACCTATCGTTGAATCAGCTTCTTCATCAGTTTGTTCCACGACAATGGAAGGAGCTTAGGTTACGGCTTCCGACGTTGCTAGAGATGATATTGACGACGAGGAGTGTAGGCCCTAGCACCGATGGAGTATCTGTGTAGTTCCGAACCTCGGAAGCTGTTAGACCTGCTGAATGTGAATAGCCTTCAATCGACTCTTCATTAGAATCGAGTCGGAACGCATCTTCCATTTCTGCAGCTGCACCGAATTCAGGCGTTACTGATACCCCTTGGTCCTGACCAACTTTCAGTCCCAAGAAGCAAACATGTTTCACGTGAAACACGATTATGGAACTGTTACTGTAGCTGTCTCAAAAAGAGCCGTAAGCAATGTTTCACGTGAAACACGACCGCCATCAGGATGGATCTAGTGTCCAGGTGGAACGAGGTACCCCAACGCCGCGGGCATGTTTTCAATGCAACTAGACAGCCTGAAGAAGCGTCTGCGAACGTGGTTTGAGAGCTCTGGTACCTACTCCCCCAACGTCTTCAATCGTGAACACGTTGACAGCGAGTAGCTTTGGCACACCATCGGCGCTTCCTTGTATGGACGGCACCCATCCCTGTACTTTCAAATTTTCCACCCACTCGGGTTTTGAATCGCGCATCGATCCGAAACGTGCCACGTCGAAATCTGCTGATGAACTGAATCAATGAACATGTACCCGGCACGAAGACTTCTTGGTTCAAAGTCAGGATTCCTTGGTTAGTCGATCGTCAACGTTATTCCTTTTGAGCGCCGCCAAATATCGCAGTTCGGTTCTATTCAGAATGTCGGCACTTTCCTGCAACCTAACCTCAACGAGAAACTGTCTGTGGTGAACACAATCCCTGCATCGAAGATATCGCTGTATGTCGCTTTACGCACGTGATCGGCTCATCGCAACGAGTTACTTAGAAGTCTCTCTCGGCTCACGTTCCATACGGTGCAACCCGTCTATATATCCATCGCTCATTGCTTCAGCACATAGCTGAGCATGCCAGTCAGCCTGATCAGGCAGAGGGAGAATGTCTAATTCGAACAATCCGTCGTTCCGTCTACAAACACATTCACCTGACTTGCGTCATAGCTGAACTTCTGAAAAGAGCATCGATCAGTGATCAAGGCATTTCATTCTGCAGTATGGCGTAATGGTTTGAGTGGCCATGCTGTCTGATTACCACCTATAACTACTCCCCCACACGATCTAGCAATCGAGCTTAGCGGAAATGAATATTCGTAGGTCTGGGTGCCACTCAATATTGCCTATAGGGACCACCAATACTGCTATGGGTAGCCAGCAAACACCTTGAAGGACACTGCCAACCACCAGCGGCTTTGGGGCCACGACAGGCTCAGCTGTTCACAAGTGTCGTTTGTTCTTGTCTCAGAGTCATCGCTAAGTGAATATTGATCTTCTAATGTCAAAGGAAAATTGACCGCACCGTACTAACTGTCCTAAAACTACATTGCAGGTTCTAATGATTCTTCGCTACGTACGAATCACCAGTCAAAGGCACCACCTCAGCATGGTTGAATATCTGGATCATTGAGCGCCACCAATATTGCAGTTCAGAGCCATAAGCAGAGGACAGCATTATTCTCGGTGAGAGCCACCCACAATCCTTATTGAGCATCATCCGCGCAATGCTGTATCACTTCGTCGCTGCCAGGCCCATTCTCGACCAGCAATCGAGCTACGCTCTGCTACGGTACCCGCGTGTTTTGCAGTGCTAACACAATGGTTCTCTGAATCCGGAGCCAGAGCAGTTCGCCATTTCATGTTGGATGTCCCTATGGCCGCCAGGAAAGTTCTAGTAGACATCACTGATGTGCAATGTCTGTCTAGTCGTTTGCCGGGAGGCATATCGGGCAGGTGACTCCGATTGAGAGTTTTGGTGACTCGTAAACCTACGAATGTTCATGGCTCGATATACCTCAACTTGGATCGACGAATCAGACCACCTAACACAATCTGAGGCTAGCCGAAATGAGCTACCTCAACGACCCCACATCTGTTCGTTGAAACCCAGGCTCAGAAAGAGGCTCAATAGTTCCGAGAGAATCCATCGATTACAATCACTCCCCCGAACCCATCCCTGGCGTAACCCACGTTTAGAATCCAAGTCCACAGTGCTGATCGTTAGCTCTCCTCGCGTATTAGTTACTATCTCACGAATGCCAGTAGAGTCCGGATCCACCGACCTATGCACAACTAAGATGCGTATCTTGACGGTCTTGAGGGACGAGCCCAAATGAACTTCGTACGGTGAGCTCAATGCATGATGTTGAGCAACTGGGTAGACCGTTTCCAATTCAACCAGCACTTTATTCACGACTCAGGCGCAGTACCGGCAACGCCAGATTGACCCCGTGTTCCTTAACCGACATCAGATGAAAGGATCTGACGACCATTCCCCAAGTTTGCTCACCAGATCATTACACCCAATTGCACAGCCATTGCAGATCGCATTGGGCAAAGCGGTGTCATCCTTAGATGGACGATTCAAGAGTTCGGTGCTGATTATGGCATGAAGCTCGGAGCAGTATTGTGGCCAAGTAACCGTTGTTGGCCATGGAGGATTTCAAGAACTGCGTCGGTGAATTCTATGTGCACGCAGACTTCAAGGTGGGTGATGGCAACGGTGCCGTAATTGCGTTAGTAAGCGGTCTAACTGATACTTTCTTCCTCGCGTACACATTCCCAGCCACTGGTTATTTAGGGCACGGACAAGCCGTGAACGTAGCAACAGCTGCGGTTGTTCCTGTAACGCTGCAGTGCGCGTCCCGGCATGATTCGTAGAATAATCTAGCGTCAAAGGTTTCAAACATGGACACGCGTCTGCCGGGCAGGAACTCTCCGTGATGTTCAACGAAGCTTCGAGGATGGGGTATCCGCTTGCTGGGGCACGCGACGAAGATGTTAGCTCTTGATGGCTCTCCCCCTGCGAATCGATCGCAGAGCGTCATAGTCAGTTCTGCGTTGTTTATTTCCGTGCTGGTTCCTGCCTTGTCGTATGCACGGATCATAACGTTCGACGCCGACTTAAAGCGTTGATAGGATCTTTGGAAACGGTTATGACTCATCGTCTACTCATTCCCGCCATCGTTCTATTCAACTTACAGGCGACGAAGAAGGCTGAGCCTCGCGCTCACTTTAGCTACTTGGTGATGAGCATGAACCCGATCTAGTTGAACGCCGGATCTTGTAAATATTCATCGTCCAAAGAACAGCTGGTCGTGAACCGCGGAATCCGCAGCTTCCCGAATGAAGTCCCAGCACCGCTACTCACTGTCTGAAGGGGTGAGAGCAATGGCTGTGCCACGTCTTTCGAAGCCTTGACGCATGGACACCGACCTATGAAGGGTTCCTTCGGCTCGAAGCACATTGCAAGATTCGTAAGTATTCTACGAACTATTGGAAATGAATCTCTTCACCAGATAGACCTCATCAAGTGATACCAATTCCCTTGATGGCACGAGACGTTGCTAGAGGCAGTATCCAAGGGCAATAACCAAGACTTGGTTCAGTGTCTCGTATAGGCAGTTCAGCTAGTTTCCAAACCTCCAAATATCGAGAAGGCTAGTATCTCCAATAGTGCAGTTACGAGCCATGAACTCCGCACGAAGAACTCGCTAGTAGTCAAAGGTACAGTCAGTTCTGCAATGAAGCCTAAGTGCAAGGCAGTTTTCCTGAAGCCCAGATACAGTCTAGATTCATGCTTGTTTCACGTGAAACACGCACAAGCTCGAACCGTCCATCATAATTTGGGTGGGTTAGTTCTTTCCGACCGCTCCCCCACCCTTTGGTTCAGGATGTCGGTAACTTTCATTCACTGCAGTCCCTCGTTCTTCGCCACTAGCCTTCAAATCTGCATTGCGATCCTTTTGCTACTGGAAACGGGTATCGCAGCAAGCTGCCGTTTTCAGTAACGAGTCCTCTCCGAGAGTGGACAAAGAGACTCATTTCCCCACGCTTAGATTCCTAATTACAGCCATTGGTGAGGTGCAAGGTTTCACGTGAAACATCGCCTTAAAGAGAGATTGGCTCATGTTTCACGTGAAACATGAGCCAATCGCAAATAATTTACTGCTTCATATTCGGATCAATAACCTGCATGATCCTGTTCAAGTCCTCAACAGACGCAAATTCAATGCTCACCTTACCTTTACGTGAGCCAAGCTGAATCTTCACATTCGTATCTAAGCGATCCGCCAACGACGTGGCCAGGAAATCAAGCCGTTCGTTTCGTTGGGTCTCTCTCGGCTTCTTTGTTGCCTTCTTTGGCTTGTCATCACTCAGGGCCACAGCTTCCTCTGTGGCACGCACTGAGAGTCCCTCGTTGATGATTCGCTGTGCCAGCTGTTCAATCGCTTCACCGCTCGACAGACCAAGCAGAGCCCTTGCGTGGCCGGCAGAAAGAACGCCCGCAGCCACGCGACGCTGAACCAATGGAGGCAACTTCATGAGACGAATCGTGTTGGAGATCTGCGACCTTGAACGACCGATCCGATCAGAAAGAACTTCCTGAGTGCAGTTGAACTCTTCTAAAAGCTGCTGATAAGCGGCCGCTTCTTCTAGTGGGTTCAACTGCGAACGGTGAAGGTTCTCGAGGAGGGCGTCTCTCAGGAGATCCGTATCCTGCGTGTCACGAATGATCGCCGGGATCGTATCGAGACCAGCCGCTTGAGTCGCGCGCCAACGGCGCTCACCCATGACGAGCTCATAAGGGGCATCATCAGACTCACGGGAAGGCCTAACGACGATAGGCTGCAGCAACCCAATCTCTCGAATGGAGTGGATGAGCTCATCCATATGCTCTTCATCGAAATTGGTACGTGGCTGCTTGCGATTCGGGTGAATCAGCTTTACTTCGAGTTCAGCAAATTGTGCACCCGGTACTTCTACCAGCCCAGTCGCATTATCAATCTCAGTAGTTGGTTTGTCGGCCTGAGCAGCTGATTCTACGGGTGTGACCGTGGGTTCTACGTTCTTAGAGGTCGACTTTCCAGAAGATGCCGGCTTGGAAGATAGTGTTGTACTCAGACCTGGCATGGTCGCTCGAGGACGCTTCGTCGACTTAGCAGTAGGAGTTGCAGTTTTAGGTGAGGTCGACTTACGCCCAGGCTCAAAGAACATGTCGACAGGACGAGACGTCTTAGGTTTTGCAGGTGCAGCAGTCTTAGCTTCTGGCTTATTTGTTTCACGTGAAACAACCGAGGTATCTTCGGGCGCTTCAGTTACCGGTGAGCTTGAGATCAGCGCTCCCAGTCCCCTACCTAAACCACGCTTCTTCTCTGCCATGATATTTGCACGCCCTTTCGTCCGAACATTCAGCCCGAGACTAGTCTACTGTTTTTAGACATTGAACCGGGGATGCTTGATGAAAGTTAGCGTCGGTGTTGCATACTGTTAGTTTGAGGAAAATCTAGTTATCTAAAACAACAATTCACCGTTGAATAACCGCATTCTTCAGCCGAGAAGCGACGAATATTGGCTAAGCGCCCCGTTCAGCCATTTCATAGGCCGCTTCAGTGTAGGAAAGAGCGCCAGTAGAGTTCGGATCATAGGTGATCACGGTCTGCTGGTAGCTCGGAGCCTCAGAGATACGTACCGAGCGAGGAATGACGGCGTCGAGGACTTGCTCGGGGAAATGCTCTCTAACTTCGTTGGCAACCTGAGCTGCGAGCTTGGTTCGACCGTCATACATCGTTAGCAAGATGGTAGAAACTGTGAGCTTGGAATTCAGGTGTTTCTGAATCATCTCAATGTTCTTCAAAAGCTGGCTGAGGCCCTCAAGTGCGTAGTACTCACACTGAATTGGGATCAGAACCTCACGCGCGGCAACGAACGCATTTACAGTCAAGAGTCCGAGGCTTGGAGGGCAGTCAATGAACACGTAGTCCAGGCGTGGCAGCCCCTCACGTTGGCGCGTACGCGCATAGTCGTCCAGAGCTCGTTGTAGGCGCTGCTCTCGTGCAACCAAAGAGACGAGCTCAATCTCTGCACCAGCGAGGTGAATCGTGGCTGGTGCAACCTGAAGCGACGGTAGATCTGGGCACGTTGCGACAACATCAGACAACGGAAGATCATTGATAAGTACGTCGTAAATGCTATCAACTTCGGAATGATGCTCAATTCCCAATGCGGTTGACGCATTGCCCTGTGGGTCTATGTCGATAACCAAAACATTCAAGCCACCCTTGGCCAATGCAGCGGCCAAGTTGACGGTCGTCGTAGTTTTGCCGACGCCGCCCTTCTGGTTGGAGATTGTGAAATAGCGGGTCTTCTCAGGAGCTGGCACCGTGCGGGCCTCCAAAGCTTCGCGACGACGATGTTCGCTAGCTATCTGCGTAGCCAGAGGCGAGGACGAGTCACTGAAATCAAAAGCACTATCCGACGAGCTCTTAGTCTTGGACACCGGTAAAACTCCTCCTCGTGAATTAGTGAAAACCTTATCGATGGTTTCACTGACAATGTTTCACGTGAAACATTCAAAACAAGTTATTTGAATTGCGAACAAAACTTGATCTTCGAAACTCCAAAGAAAAGCTTGTCAGCGATCCAGCACTAATTAACAGACTATCGCGTCGGCCTAGCCAACCTTAATGCGAACCACCGTAGTAGGCTCTGCAAGCAAATCTTCACCCAGGGTCAAGACTTCAGTTTCTTTGCCACCGAGCTTACGAATAGCCTTAGACGCCTTCTCAATCTCTTCTGCAGCCGAGCGACCCTTGATGGCGATTAGTTCCCCCTGGCCGTGCAGCAGAGGAATCGTCAGGCCTGCCAAATTGGTCAATGCCGACACCGCACGCGCGGTGACATACCGAGCGTTGACTGCGTCAACCATTTGCTCGGCACGTCCACGCATGACGGTTACGTTATCAAGACCTAGATCATCAATGACCTCGGACAGCCAGATACAGCGACGCTCTAGGGGCTCAATCAGGGTCAGCTTCAGGTCTGGGCGGGCAATAGCAAGGCAAAGACCTGGAAGGCCTGCTCCGGAGCCTACGTCGGCAACCTCAACGCCTCGTTCCATCACCGATTCAATCACCGCGCAGTTGAGCACGTGACGGGACCACAGCCTAGGGACTTCACGAGGACCAAGCAGTCCACGTTCGATGCCCGAACTAGCCAGATGCTGAACATAGCGCTTAGCTAGATCCAGTCGGTCACCGAAGATTTTTTCGGCAGCCAGGGTCTCTTCTGCAGTAAGGCTGAGATCCTCAGTCATGGTCATGGTCCTTTAGGTCGATCAGCACGCTGGTGCGTATTGTTACTTAGCTGTCCAATACCGAAACAACGATATGGCGTCGAGTTGATTCGCCTTCTGATTCCGAATGCAATCCTGCATCGGCAATCACATCGTGAACGAGCTTGCGCTCGTATGCACTCATCGGTTCCAGATGAACCTTTTCCCCGGTTTCGCGAGCGGTTTCGATAGCGTTCTTGGCAACCTTCTTGAGCTGCTGAGCACGGCTCGTACGGTAGCCTGCGATGTCCAGAATCAATCGCGAACGTTCACCGGTAGCCGTCAGTACAGCAAGACGAGTCAGCTCCTGAAGGGCGTCAAGGATCTCGCCCTTTTCACCCACAAGGCTGTCCAAGGACGTGTCTTCTTCTTCAGTGACGATGGAGATGTAGGTGCGTCCGCCACGGATTTCGATGTCAATGTCACCATCAAGATCAGCAATATCCAGAAGTTCTTCGAGGTAGTCGGCCGCGACTTCACCCTCGTCTAAAACCTCCTGATCGTCATCGATCTGAGTTTCAAGTTCTGGTACGTCGATATTCTCAGTTGCAGTCATTGCTACTTCTTCTTCCGGCGGTTATTACGCTTTGGCTGTTCGCGCTGGCCCTTAGCAGCCTTCTGGGCGGCTTCTTCAGCGGCTGCAGCTGCTTCTTCCTTCTTCATGCCTACTGGTGGCAGACCCTTAGCGGCACGGCGGGCGTTCAATTCACGCTCTGCTTCCGAACCTGGGGTTGGGTTGTTGCGAATAACCCAGAACTGCTGGCAGAGGGTCCAGAGGTTGGTTGCGGTCCAGTAGATCAGAACACCAATTGGGAAGTTGATACCACCGATACCGAAGACCAAAGGCAGGATGTACAGCATCATCTTCTGCTGCTGCATGAACGGACCCTCGAGGGCCTCCTTGCTCATGTTCTTGGTCATCAACTGACGCTGGGTGAAGAACTGCGAAGCAATCATGGCCAGGATCATGACAACGGCCACGATCACTACAGCCCAGTTAGTGTTCCCCGAGTTGAAGGTGCCCAAGAAGGTATCCGAAAGCGGTGCGCCAAAGATCTGGGCGCTATCAAAGCTACGGATGTTCTCAACAGACAGAGCGCCAACGGACTGACCGTTCTCGCTGGCGTGGGAGGCGTTGTTCAGTACGCGGAACAGCGCGAAGAAGAACGGCATCTGAATCAACAGTGGCAGGCACGACGACAGTGGATTGGTCTTGTGCTTCTTGAACAGCGCCTGCTGCTCTTGCACCATTGCCTGACGCGAGAGCTGGTCGGTCTTGCCCTTGTACTTAGCCTGAAGCTTACGAAGGTCAGGCTGCAGGGCCTGCATGGCTCGCTGCGACTTGATCTGCTTGACGAAGACTGGAATCAGCAAGGTACGAATCAGCAGCACAAGGAAAATGATCGACAGGGTCCAGGTAACACCTGAGCCTTCATCCATCCCAATCCGAGTGAACAGTTCGTGGAATGCCCACAAAACCCACGACACCGCATACGTAAACGGAGTCAATATCGTGTCTAGAAAGTTGTTCATCAGTGGTCGAGCTCCTTGCGGCCGCTATCCGCGGCGTCTTCATCGTCGGGAATCACAGGATGATTCAGAACTATGATCCTCGGCAGTTTGCCTTCTGGCCAAATCCTTGGTCCCT
>Ga0308157_10001050_pt1 | contig 66092 bp, 57 predicted proteins | sample PhyBR1_FD_201035 | JGI IMG/M metagenome (GOLD analysis project Ga0308157, IMG submission 201035) | Phyllosphere microbial communities from UC Gill Tract Community Farm, Albany, California, United States - DLSLB.R1 | ecosystem: Host-associated > Plants > Phyllosphere > Unclassified | place: USA... | reverse complement strand
GTGTTCGGGAACGAGATGGCCGGGCGCACGTTGGCGTACAGGTCGAACTGGCGACGCAGGGCAACGTTGATCGAGCTGAAACCGCCACCGACCGGAGTGGTCAGCGGGCTCTTCAGGGCGACCTTGTGCTTGGTGATGGACTCCAGGGTGGAAGCCGGGATCAGCTCACCGTGCTTTTCCAGGGCAACCAGGCCGGCGTCGGCGTATTCGTAGTTCAGGCCAGCACCCAGCTTGTCCAATACGAACAGGGTGGCGTCCATGATTTCCGGGCCAATGCCATCGCCGCGGATGACGGTGATTGTCTGCGTCATTTCTTGATATTCCGAACAGGAGGAGGGAAAGCGCCATCCGGCTGCCCGGATACCGGCGCGTTTGAAACAGTTTCAACTGTCAATTATGCCTGATCGGGCACTGTTCCCCCAACTGGACCAAGGTCTGGGGTTCAGCTGTGGTCGTGTCCGGCCGGCACTTCGGCCGCCCCGCTCTCCAACTGGTCCAGGAAGTCCACCGCCCGCCGCAGGTGCGGGATCACGATCGAACCGCCCACCACCAGGCCGACCGAGAAGGTCTCGAAGAACTCTTCGCGGGTGACCCCGGCGTCCTTGCACTGGGCCACGTGGTAGCTGATGCAGTCATCACAGCGCAGCACCATCGAGGCCACCAGGCCCAGCAGCTCCTTGGTCTTCACATCGAGGGCGCCGGCCTGGTAGGTCTGGGTATCGAGCGCGAAGAAGCGCCGTACAACCTGGTTGGGCTCGGCGAGGATGCGCTGGTTCATGCGCTGGCGGAATTGGGTGAACTCGGCCAGACGGTCCTTGTCGGTGGGCTGGCTCATGCGCCCTGCCCGGCCAGCAACGGCTCCAGCTTGCCGGCGCGATGCAGCGCCATCATGTCGTCGTAACCGCCGACATGGACGTCACCGACAAAAATCTGCGGCACGCTGGTGCGCTTGGTCATCGCCATCATCTTTTCGCGCTCGGCCGGGTCCAGGTCGATGCGGACCTCGGTCCAGGACTGGCCCTTGCTCTTCAGGAAGTTCTTGGCCGCCACGCAATACGGGCAGACGGCGGTGGAGTAGATGGTGATCTCCGGTGTGCCGCTGGTGTTGGATTCGGTTGTCATGACGAAACTCCTGACGGGAAATGTTGTCTACATATGGTACCGACACGCCGGGATTTCCACGCCACCGTTGGAACACAGCAGGTTAACCTGTGCTTCACACCGGCATCCTGCTTACCGGTCATCCTCCGCCCTGTTCTCTCCGGAGTTTCCCGCTTGCGTACCCTGCTGCTTGCCACCGCTGTCACCCTGGCCCTGGCCGCGCCCCTGTCGCACGCCGACGATACCAAGCTGCCGGACATCGGCTCCTCGGCCGGTGAACTGCTGACCCCTGCACGCCAGGCCGAGTACGGCGGCATGATGCTGCGCGAGCTGCGCAACTACGGCTATCTGCTGGACGATCCGCTGGTCAATGACTGGCTCAACACCATGGGGACGCGGCTGGGCTCCAACAGTGCCCTGCCGCAGCAGAAGTACACCTTCTTCATGATGAAGGACCGCCAGATCAACGCCTTCGCGACGCTGGGCGGTTATATCGGCATGAATGCCGGCCTGGTCCTCACCGCCGAGCGCGAAGACGAGGTGGCCGCGGTGCTGTCGCATGAAATCGCCCACGTCACCCAGCAGCATGTACTGCGCGGGGTGGAGCGTGCGCAGCGCGACCAGATCCCGATCCTGCTGGGCATGCTGGCGGCGGTGATCGCCGCGCAGCAGGCCGGCAGCAACTCCTCCGGCGACGCCACCATGGCCGCCATCACCTCGGGCATGGGGCTGATGCAGCAGCGGCAGATCAACTTCACCCGCTCCAACGAATCCGAAGCGGACCGGCTGGGCATCCGTACCCTGGCCCGCAGCGGCTATGACGTGGACGCGATGGCCGGTTTCTTCGAGCGCATGTCCGCAGCGATGCGCGGCAATGAGGGCGGCTACTCCACCCCCGACTTCCTGCGCACCCACCCGGTCAACATCACCCGCATCAGCGAGGCCAAGGCTCGCGCCGAGCAGATGAAGAAGGACACGGTGCTGCTGACCACGCAGACCCCCACCGGGGTCCGCCAGGAGCGGGTCAACCCGTCCGAACCCGACGTCACCCGCGACCCACTCGGCAGCGGCAACCCGCTGCTGCCGGCCGGCCTGCAGCTGTCACTGCCGGCCGGGGGGGCCGCCATGCCGCGCGGCGCCAGTGGCCTGTTCGATTGGGCGCGCGAGCGTCTGCGTGTGCTCAGCGCCCCCACCCCGTCCGAGCTGGTGCGCGAATACGAAAGCCTCAAGCGCAGCCAGAAGGACGGGCTGACCGACGCCCAACGCTATGGCGTGGCCATCGCCCGCCTGCGCGACGGCGGCGCAGCCGCCGGCCAGGCCCTGCAGGACCTCAAACAGCTGGAAAGCGAACACCCCGACAATCTGTGGGTGGAGCTAGCACTGGGCGAGGCGGAATCGCGCAACGGCCAGCATGCCCAGGCCAACCAGCGCTTTGACGCACTGCTCAAGCGATTGCCGCAGAACCGCCCGGTGGCGCTGACCTATGCCACGGTGCTGAACGAACAGGGCGGCACCGAGGCCGGACAGCGCGCGCAGGCAATGCTGCGGCCACTGTTGGCCCGTTCGGCCGACGATCCGGTGTTCCAGGCCACCTTTGCCCGCGCCAGCGAACTGGCTGGCGACAGCAGCCGTGCCAGCGAAGCCTATGCCGAAGCAGCCTACCTGAACGGCCGCCCCGAGCAGGCGCTCATCCAGTTCCAGGCCCTGCTCAAGCGCCCTGACCTGGATTATGTGACCCGCGCGCGGGTCGACGCCCGCATCGAGTCGATCATGCCGACCGTGCTGGAGATGCGTCGGCTGGGCGAGCATGACCCGGAAATGTCACGCAACTGACCCCATCCTGCACGGACGGCCACCGTATGGCGCCGTCCGATGTCACAAACCCGTCATCAAACCGTAGTCTACTGGGCGCATCCCCCGCTTGATGGGCATTACGGTAGGACGACGTGCAGAAACGCATCCTGATTGTCGACGACGAACCCGCGATCCGTGACATGGTCGCCTTCGCCCTGCGCAAGGGCGAGTACGAACCGGTGCATGCCGGTGACGCGCTCGAAGCGCAGACCGCCATTGCCGACCGTGTCCCGGACATGATCCTGCTGGATTGGATGCTGCCGGGTACCAGTGGCCTGGAACTGGCCCGCCGCTGGCGCAAGGAGGCGCTGACCCGCGAGGTCCCCATCATCATGCTGACCGCGCGTGGCGAGGAAAACGACCGCGTCGGCGGCCTGGAGGCCGGTGTCGACGACTACGTGGTCAAGCCGTTCTCGGCCCGCGAACTGCTGGCACGCATCCGCGCGGTCATGCGCCGCACCCGCGATGATGACGAGGATGGCAGCGTCGGCGTCGGCAACATCCGCATCGACGGCGCCGCGCACCGCGTGTTCGCCGGCGATGTCCCGGTGCCGATCGGCCCCACCGAATACCGCCTGCTGCACTTCTTCATGACCCACCCGGAGCGCGTCTACACGCGTTCGCAGTTGCTGGACCATGTGTGGGGCGGCAGCGTGTACGTGGAGGAGCGCACCATCGACGTGCATATCCGCCGCCTGCGCAAAACCCTGGAGCCGTTTGGCGCTGAAAACATGGTGCAGACCGTGCGCGGTGCCGGCTACCGCTTCTCCGCGGCGATCTGATCGGACCGCCGCGTCGCAACACTTGATGCTATAACCGGCGTTCACGTCGACGGACCCACCCGCAACACCCGAGAACGCAATGCCCCGTAAATTCCGCTCTGCCTGGTTGAAGACGCTGGCCGCCGTGGCGGTGTTGCTGTTGCTGGCGTGGGGCATCGGGGTAGTGATCGGGCATCCGGCGTTGAGCGTGGCCATCGCAGCGCTCGGCATCCTGGGCTGGCATTACTGGCGCCTGCGGCAGGTGCTGCTGCGGTTGACCGCACGACAGCGCTGGGAAACCGCCAGCGGTGCCGGCGTCTGGAATGAGCTGGACCGCCTGCTCTACCGCAACCAGCAGGAAATGCGCGCCCGCAAGCGTCGCCTCATCGAAATGCTGCGCAGCTACCGCGCCGCTGCCGCCGCCCTTCCCGATGCCGTCGTGGTGGTGGATCGCAACACCCAGCGCGTGCAGTGGTTCAACGAGGCGGCCACCAGCCTGCTGGGCCTGCAGCACCCGGTCGACATGGGCGCGGCGCTGGTCGAACGCCTGCAACCCCTGCCGCTGGCCCACTGGCTGGCCGGCGGCCGCAACGCCGAACCCATCCTGGATGCGAACTCACCGGTCGATCCGGGCATCCGCCTGCACCTGCGGCTGATCCCCTATTCGGACCACCACTGGCTGCTGGTCGCACGCGATGTCACCAAGCTGCTGCACCTGGAGCAGGTGCGCCGCGATTTCGTCGCCAATGTCTCGCATGAGCTGCGCACCCCGCTGACCGTGGTGCATGGCTATCTGGACATGATGGACCCGGAAGACTTCCCGGACACCGGTCCGATGCTTGCGGAAATGCGCAAGCAATCGCAGCGCATGGCGCAGCTGGTCGAAGACCTGCTGACGCTGTCGCGGCTGGAGTCGCAACAACACACCGAACTGGAAACCGTGGCCATGACCTCGATGCTGGCCTCGCTGCGCCGCGAAGCCGAGGCACATAGCCAGGGACGCCACACCATCAGCGTCGAGGACCAAGCCGGTGTCGATCTGGCGGGTTCCAACAAGGAACTGCACAGCGCCTTCTCCAACCTGCTGACCAACGCGGTGCGCTACACCCCGGCGGGCGGCCGCATCAGCCTGGTATTCCGCCGTGAAGGCAACGGCGCGGTACTGGCGGTGACCGACACTGGCTACGGTATCCCGGCCAATCACCTGCCGCGCCTGACCGAGCGCTTCTACCGCGTCTCGAGCAGCCGCTCGCGCGAAAGCGGTGGCACCGGCCTGGGGCTGTCGATCGTCAAGCACATTCTTGGCCTGCACCAGGCCCGCCTGGAAATCCGCAGCGAAGTCGGCCAGGGCAGCACCTTTGCCTGTCACTTCGATGCCGAGCACGTACGCCCGCGCAACGCCTCCCCTTCGCCTCTGTCCATGGAAGACTTTTCGGCATGACTCCTCCACCGCCCTCCCCCCTTCCGGTGACCACCGCCGATCCCCTGCGGGATCCGTCGCTGTACATCAACCGGGAACTGTCACAGCTGGATTTCAACTTCCGCGTGCTGGCACAGGCGATGGACGAACAGGTACCGCTGCTGGAGCGGCTGCGCTTCCTGTGCATCTCCTGCACCAACCTGGACGAGTTTTTCGAAATCCGCGCTGCCGCCGTGCGCCACGCACAGGAGTTCGGCCTGCCGCCGGCACCGGACGGGATGAGCCCGCAAGCCATCCTCACGGCCATCCATGATCGCGCCGCCGAGCTGGTGGACCAACAGTACCGCTGCTGGAACGACGTGCTGCGCCCCGCCCTGGCCGACGCCGGGGTAGGCATCCTTTCGCACAAGAGTTGGACCCAACGCCAGCGCCGCTGGCTGCGTGCGTACTTCCGCAACGAGATCATGCCGGTGCTGTCGCCGTTGGGCCTGGATCCGTCGCACCCGTTCCCGAAGATCCTCAACAAGTCCTTGAACATCGTGGTCGTGTTGAAGGGCACCGACGCCTTCGGCCGCGCCGGTCACCTTGCGCTGGTGCGCGCACCGCGTTCGTTGCCGCGCATCATCCAGCTACCCGAGTCACTGGGCGGCCCACAGAACTTCGTACTGCTGTCGGCAGTACTGTCGGCCTTCGTCGACGAGCTGTTCCCGGGCATGGATGTTCAGGGCGCCTACCAGTTCCGCGTCACCCGCAACTCGGAGCTGGTGGTGGACGAGGAAGAAGTCGAGAACCTGGCCCTGGCGCTGCGTGACGAGCTGGTCGACCGCGGCTACCGGCCGGCGGTGCGGCTGGAGATCGCACACGACTGCCCGAAACCGATCATGCAGACCCTGCTGCAGAACTTCGGCCTGTCGGAAAACGCGGCCTACCGCATCGATGGCCCGGTCAACCTCAATCGCGTGATCCAGGTCTATGACCTGCTGTCACGGCCGGAGCTGAAGTACCCGCCGATGACCCCGCGCGTGTTCAAGTCGCCCGAAGGCATCTTCGAAACCGCCGCCCGTGGCGACATCCTGCTGCACCATCCGTTTGATTCCTTCAGCACCGTGCTGGACCTTATCCGCGAAGCGGCCATCGACCCCAATGTGCTGGCGATCAAGCAGACGCTTTATCGCACCGGCAAGGACTCGGGCATTGTCGAGGCGCTGATCCTGGCCGCGCGCAACGGCAAGGACGTGACCGTGGTGGTCGAACTGCGCGCGCGCTTCGACGAGGAGGCCAACCTTGGCCTGGCCGATCGCCTGCAGGACGCAGGGGTGCAGGTGGTGTACGGCGTGGTCGGCTACAAGACCCACGCCAAGATGTTGCTGATCGTGCGCCGCGAAGGCCGCAAGCTGCGCCGCTACGTCCATCTGGGTACAGGCAATTACCACAGCGGTACCGCCCGTGCGTACACCGACTTGAGCCTGATCACGGCCGATGCCGACATCGGCAATGACGTGCACCTGCTGTTCCAGCAGTTGTCCGGGCTGGCGCCGAAGATGAAGCTCAAGTGCCTGCTGCAATCGCCCTTCACCTTGCATACCGGCCTGATCAAGCGCATCGAGCGCGAGACCAAGCTGGCATTGGACGGCAAGCCCGGCCGCATCATCGCCAAGATGAACGCGCTCAACGAAGCGCAGGTGATCCGCGCCCTTTATGCCGCCGCGCAGGCCGGCGTGCAGATCGATCTGATCGTGCGCGGTGCCTGCACCCTGCGCCCGGGCGTGGAAGGCGTGTCGGACAACATCCGCGTGCGCTCGATCGTCGGCCGCTTCCTCGAACACAGCCGCGTCTACTGGTTCGGCAACAACGGGGCACCGGAGCTGTACTGCGCCAGCGCCGACTGGCTGGAACGCAATCTGCTGCGGCGCGTGGAAACGTGCTTCCCGATCCTGGACAGCGATCTGGCCCGGCGCATCTACCGCGAAGTCCTGCAGAACTATCTGGACGACAACCTCAACGCCTGGGAACTGCAGGAGGACGGCCGCTACAGCAAGTGCGAACCGGCCCCGGGGCACCCGCCGCATTCAGCGCAGCAGGCACTGATGGAAGGGCTTTGAGGCAGGAACCAGGGGATAGGAACGTGGAACCAGTGGCGGTAACGGCGAGCAGCCGGCTTTCACTGGCCCCTACGTTGCTTGCTCTGACGCAGAAACCAGAGGACAGGAACGTGGAACCAGTGGAGGTAACGGCGATCTGCCGGCGTTCACTGGCCCCTACGTTGCTACCCGTTAGCGTCAGACTCGCCACCATGTCCGATACCAACTCTGGTTGCCAGTTCCTGCCCACTACGTTCCTGGCCCTTTCATCCGCTACCATTCCGCCATGCCCCAGTCCTCAATGACCCCACCGCCCCTGCAGGACGGCGACCTGCTGGCCGCCATCGACCTGGGTTCCAACAGCTTCCACATGGTCATCGCGCGCTACCTGCTCGGGCAGCTGCGCGTTGTCGACCGCCTGCGTGAAACCGTGCGCATGGCCGATGGCCTGGATGGCAAGGGCGGCCTGTCGCCCGAAGCCCGCCAGCGCGCGCTGGAGTGCCTGGCCCGTTTCGGCCAGCGCATCCGCAACATCCCGTCCTATCGCGTGCGCGCCCTGGCCACCAATACCGTGCGCCAGCTGCGTTCGCCGCTGTCGTTCCTGATGCCGGCCGAGACTGCGCTGGGCCACGCCATTGAAGTGGTCAGTGGCCGTGAAGAAGCACGCCTAATCTACCTTGGCGTTGCCCACGCACAACCGCCCAAGCCGGGCCAGCACCGGCTGGTGATCGACATCGGCGGCGGCTCCACCGAATTCATCATCGGCGAAGGCATGCAGACGCTCGAACGCGAAAGCCTGCAGGCCGGCTGCATCGCCAGCACCCGTCGCTTCTTCCCTGGCGGCAAGCTGAGCAAGAAGCGCTGGAAGGATGCACTCACCGAGATCGGCGCCGAGTTCCAGCCCTTTGCCAACAAGTACAAGACGCTGGGCTGGCAGGAGGCACTGGGCTCGTCCGGTACGCACAAGGCCATCAGCGAGATCTGCGCGGCGATGAAGCTGAGCAAGGGCGCGATCACCGCCGAAGCGTTGCCGCAGCTGCGTGAAGAGCTGCTGCGCGCCAAGCACATCAACGAGATCGAGCTGCCCACGCTGTCCAACGAGCGCCGCCCGATCATCGCCGGCGGTGTGCTGGTGCTGGAAGCCGCCTTCCAGGCGCTGGGCCTGCAGAAGCTGCTGGTCAGCAAGGCAGCCATGCGTGAGGGCATCCTCTACGACATCATGGGCCGCGCCAGCGACAACGATCCGCGTGACGAGTCGGTTGCCGCGTTGACCAACCGCTACGCCATCGACGAAAGCCAGGCCGGTCGTGTCGAGGAAACCGCACAACGCCTGTTCGCACAGGTGGCCGATACCTGGAAGCTGGATGCCGACGACGCCCGCATGCTGGGCTGGGCGGCACGCCTGCATGAGCTGGGCTTGATGATCGCGCACAGCGGCTATCACACCCATGGCAGCTACGTGATCGAGCATTCGGATATCGCCGGCTTCTCGCGGCAGGAACAGCAGATGCTTGCCGCACTGATCCGCACCCATCGCCGGGGTATCCCCAAGACCGCATTCGACGCATTGCCCGAGCGCCTGCTGCTGCCCGCCAAGCGGACGGCAGCACTGCTGCGACTGGCCGTGCTGCTGCACCGTGCGCATGAAGCCGACCCCATTCCGACGCTGGAACTGTCGGTGGATGGCACGACCTTGTCACTGGTCTTGTCCAAGGCGTTCATCGATGCACGACCACTCTTGCGTGCCGACCTCATCGGCGAGACCGAGGGCATGACCGGCCTCGGCATCACCTTCCGCCCGTTCGTAGCCTGACCCTGCCTGCGGCGGTCCGGGCAGACGCCCGCGCCGCCCACAGCATGTGAACGGATGGTCCCGCCAGCGCGGCCCTGTATCCGCCCGCATGTGCCCGCAGCGCTGTCACACAGCCTGCATACCCTTGAAACATAGGCGCCACAGCCCACGCGCATCCTTCCGCTAAAACCGGGAGGCAGCCATGCGCTACGCGATCGTCACCGAGACCTATCCGCCTGAGGTCAACGGCGTGGCCCTGACCGTTCAGGGGCTGGAAAACGGGCTGCGCAAACGCGGCCATGATGTGGATGTCGTCCGCCCGCGGCAGCAGCACGACGGCGATCCCGCCCCTCACGAAGTGCTGGTACGCAGCGCAGCGCTGCCGCGCTACCCCGGCCTGCGCTTTGGATTGCCGGCGCCGCTGCTGCTGGCACGGCAATGGCAGCAACAGCGCCCGGATGCGATCTACGTGGCCACGGAAGGCCCGTTGGGATGGTCAGCAATGCGCACTGCGCGACGCCTGGGCATACCGGTCGCTTCCGGCCTGCATACGCGCTTTGACCAATACCTGCCGGACTATGGCGCCGCCTGGCTGCAAGGCACCGCCCTGCGATGGATGCGTCGCTTCCACAACCAGGCCGAAGCCACGCTGGTGCCCACCCGCGAACTGCAGCAGTTCCTGCAGGAGAACGGCTTCAACCGCGCCCGCCTGCTGGCGCGCGCCGTCGATGGCAGCCAGTTCGACCCCAACAAGCGCGATGCCGTCCTGCGTGCTGGCTGGGGCGTGCAGGATGACGGCCTGGTGGTGATCTACGTGGGCCGCATTGCCGCGGAAAAAAACCTTGGCTTGGCGATCAGCGCCTTCCGTCGGATCCAGCAACAGCGCCCGGATGCCCGCTTTGTCTGGGTAGGCGATGGCCCGATGCGCGAGACGCTGGCGCATCAGCACCCGGACTTTATTTTCTGCGGCGTGCAGCGTGGCGAAGCACTGGCTCGCCACTTCGCCAGTGGCGACCTTTTCCTGTTCGCCAGCCGCAGCGAGACCTTCGGCAACGTGACGCTCGAGGCGATGGCCAGTGGCGTGGCGACTGTCGCGTTCAACTATGGCGCGGCTCGCGAACATCTGCAGAACGGCCATAGCGGGATTGCCGTGGACAATGATGAAACCTTCGTTGCCGCCGCAACACGCTTGGCCAATGACGATGAAATACGCGCCACCCTGGGCGCCAATGCCAGCCGCGCGATGCAGCGCCTGCATCCGGACCAGGTGGTCGCCGAGTTCGACGCCCTGCTGAGCGAACTGGCCAACCGGAGACGCTGCCATGCCGTTGCTGCCGCCTGAAGGCATCGCCGCACGCGAGGCACGCTGGTGCCGTCGCGCCAATCGCTATGGCCGCCGGCGCGGCATCCGCGTGGTGTTCTCCACGCTGAGCCGGCTTGGCGACGGGGTGTTCTGGTACCTGCTGATGGGCGCCTTGGTGTTGGCCGACGGCCTGGACGGCCTGCAGGCCTCGGTCCACATGGCCGCCACCGGCGTGTTGGCACTGACCCTGTACAAGGCGCTCAAACGCTGGACGCGCCGCCCCCGCCCGTTCGCTGCCGACCTGCGCATACGCGCCTGGGTCGCGCCGCTGGATGAATACAGCTTCCCGTCCGGCCACACCCTGCATGCGGTGTCCTTCACCGTGGTGGCGCTGGCGTACTACCCGTGGCTGGCGCCGGTGCTGTTGCCCTTCACGGTCGGCGTTGCGATGTCCAGGGTCGTGCTGGGCCTGCACTATCCCAGTGACGTGCTGGCCGCCACCGGCATCGGCCTGCTGCTGGGCTCGGCTTCGCTGCAGATCGGATCACTGCTACTGGCCTGATCAGGCCCTACAATGCGGGCATGACCACGCTGTTCATCTCCGATCTGCACCTGGACCCGAGCCGTCCAGCCATCACCGCACTGTTCCTGGACTTCGTGCACAACGAAGCGCGCCAGGCCGAGGCGTTGTACATCCTGGGCGACCTGTTCGAGGCATGGATCGGCGATGACACACCGTCCAGCGCTGCCGACGCGGTTGCCCAGGCATTGCGCGAACTCAGCCAGAGCGGCGTGCCGGTGTACTTCATCCGTGGCAACCGGGATTTCCTGGTCGGCAATGATTACGCCGCGCGCGCCGGCATGCGCATCCTGCCCGACCCGGCGGTGATCGAGCTGTACGGCAAGCCGGTACTGCTGCAGCACGGTGATCTGCTGTGCACCGACGACGTGGCCTACCAGGCCTTCCGCGCGCAGAGCCGCAACCCGGCATTCATTGCCCAGTTCCTGGCCCAGCCACTGGAAGCCCGCGTTGCCTTCGCGCAGAAGGCCCGCGCCGCCAGCCAGGCCCACCAATCGGAAATGAAGCAGGGCGACAACGCCAAGTTCGAGACCGTTACCGACGTGGCGCCGGCCGAAGTAGTGGCCACGTTCAAGCGTTACGGCATCGACACCATGATCCACGGCCACACCCACCGCCCGGCGATCCACAACCTGCAGACCGGCGAGCACCGCTGCACCCGCATCGTGCTGGGCGACTGGTACGAGCAGGGTTCGGTATTGCGGGTGGATGCCGATGGCTTCCGCCTGGAAGCCTTGCAGCTGCCGCAAGGCTGACGCGAGCGCTGGCAGCGGCATACGCCGCGAAGCCGCAAATGCAAAAGCCGCCAGACGGGGCTGCAATCGCAATCACGTCTGGCGGTTTTCTGTTTGCCCGCTGCGCGGCTTTTGCCGCTCCTGCCGTTGAATCAAGGGGCTTCCACTGCAACCGCCGGATCGCGCGCACAGCCCTTGAAGGTGTCCTTGCCCAACACGAACTCCGCCGTATAGGGATGACTCAGGTCAGACATCCCGTCCGAGCAGGGCGCACGTTCCAGGGTCAGGCGGAACGCGGCATCACCTTCGCCGCCCTGCACCACCAGCAGGCCATCGTTCAATGTCCGCTCACCTTCAAAATGCCGCGGCGCGTCCTGCGTTTCCGGCGTGGTGTAGTCCAGCTTGCCGCCATCCACGCGCACGCCCCAGAACGGCTCGGTACCCGATGCCTGCAATACCTGCGGAAAATCGTCCTTGACCACGCTGTCGGCCTTCGCCGTCATCGGTGCAGGCGCAGGGCCCGCCGCATCGCCGTCCTCGGGCGCCGGCTTCTGCGCATCGCAGGCAGACAGTGCCACCAGCATCAAGGCGGAAATGCACAATTGCTTCATCGGATTCTCCAGGCTACGTTGCCACGGCGACCGTGTCGGCACCGTTCGTCCCGCCGATGGTGTTGCCTGTGCAAGCTTGCCGTCAACCGACGAAAGAGCGCTCAGCCAGCCTGCTCCACGAGATTGGCCAGCTCCTCTTCATCAAAGCCGGCCAGCAGGCGCGCTTCGATGTTGAACGGGCCGTGCAGGTAACCGCCGGCGTACTCGCGCAACAGCTCCTTGAAGCGCCCGCGTGGCTCCACCCCGGCACGCTCGCAATACCAGCGGTACCAGCGCGAACCGGCGGCAACATGCGCCACTTCTTCGCGCAGGATCACCTCCAGCACATCGGCGGTCGCCGCATCGCCCAGCGCACGCAACTTGCTGATCATCGCCGGGGTTACGTCCAACCCGCGCGCCTCCAATACGCGCGGCACCAGGGCCATGCGCGCCAGGCCATCGTGCGCGGTCTTCTCGCACATTTCCCACAGGCCATTGTGGGCGGGGAAATCCGCGTAGTCGTGGCCGTGCGCCAACAGGCGCTCGCGCAACAGCATGAAGTGGCGCGACTCATCGTCGGCACAACTCACCCAGTCGGCATGGAAACTGCCAGGCAAGCCCCGGAAGCGATACACCGCGTCCCAGGCCAGGTCGATGGCATTGAGTTCGATGTGGGCAATGGCGTGAATGAACGCCGCGCGCCCATCGGTTGAACCCAGGCCGCGACGTGGCAGGTCACGCGGGTGCACCAGCACCAGTTGCGGTGGCCGACCCGGCATGCGGATGGGATCGGGGTCTGGCGCTTCTATTGGCAGCTTCAAAGTGCCGGCTCGGTAGCGCGCGGCGTAGTGCTGGGTAAGCGCGACTTTCTCAAGCGGATCGGCGGCGGCCATGCAGATGCAGGCGGCGTCGAGCAGGGAGAAGTCTGCGGCTTCGGCCGGTGGTACGAATGCAGCGGTCACAGGCTGTGCTTGTTGCGTGTTCATGGCTGCTCGCGGATTGCCGCTTCGTTCTGCCCTTATCCCAACCCCTCTCCGCAGGGAGAGGGGCTTATGAGTCAGGCGCGACGCTTGTTCTTGGCTTCGTCCGAGCGCAGCTGCTGGATGCGTTCGAAATAGCCCGGCTCGATGCCGGTGACGTATTCGCCGTTGAAGCAGGACGAATCGAATTCCTTCAGCTCCGGGTTGCCTTCGCGTACGGCAACTTCCAGGTCTTCCAGGTCCTGGTACACCAGCCAGTCGCAGCCCAGGTGCTTTTCGATTTCCTCGACGCTGCGGTTGTGCGCGACCAGTTCCTCGGCGGCCGGCATGTCGATGCCATAGATGTTCGGGTAACGCACCGGCGGCGCAGCACTGGCCAGGTAGACCTTGCGCGCGCCGGCATCGCGCGCCATCTGCACGATCTGCTGGCTGGTGGTGCCACGCACGATGGAGTCGTCCACCAGCAGCACCACGCGGTTGCGGAATTCAAGGTGGATCGGATTGAGCTTGCGGCGCACCGACTTAACGCGTTCGCCCTGCCCCGGCATGATGAAGGTACGACCGACGTAACGGTTCTTGACGAAGCCTTCGCGATACTTCACGCCGAGCACGTTGGACATCTCCAGCGCGGCATCGCGCGAGGTATCCGGGATCGGGATGATGGTGTCGATGTCGTGGTCCGGGCGCAGGCGCAGGATTTTCTCGCCCAGCTTCTGGCCCATGCGCATGCGCGCCTTGTGCACCGAGACGTTGTCCATCATCGAGTCCGGGCGCGCGAAGTACACGTACTCGAAGATGCACGGGGTCTGTTGGGTATTGGTCGCGCAGATTTCGGTGAACAGTTCGCCGCGCTCGGTGATGACCACGGCTTCACCCGGGGCGACATCGCGCATGCGCTCAAAGCCGAGCACATCCAGCGCCACCGATTCGGAGGCCACTGCGTATTCGATGCCTTCGGCATGCTCGCGCTTGCCCAGTACCAGCGGGCGGATGCCATGCGGGTCGCGGAATGCCACCAGGCCCAGGCCCAGCACCACGCTGACCACCGCATAGCCGCCCTTGCAGCGGCGGTGCACGCCGGCCACGGCACGGATGGCCGCTTCCGGGGTCAGCATGCGCTGCGCATCCAGCTCGTAGGCGAACACGTTCAACAGCACTTCGCTGTCCGAATCGGTGTTGATATTGCGGCGGTCGGCCTCGAACACCTGGCGACGCAGCGCCTCGGTATTGATCAGGTTGCCGTTGTGCGCCAGGGCGATGCCGTAAGGCGAGTTGACGTAAAACGGCTGTGCCTCGTCCGTGCCTTCCGAACCGGCGGTCGGATAGCGCACGTGGGCGATGCCGATGCGTCCCTGCAGCAGCCCCATGCGCCGCTCGTCGAACACGTCACGCACCAGGCCATTTGCCTTCTCCACACGCAGCCGGGTGCCATCGGCGGTGGCGATACCGGCCGCATCCTGGCCACGATGTTGGAGGACGGTCAGGCCGTCATAAAGCTGCCCGGCGACGTTCTGGTTGCCGACGATTCCGACGATGCCACACATGTTGCGCGATCTCCGCTGGGCAATGCCCGTTAACGTGAAGGTGGCCGTGCCTGGCCTTGAGCCTCGACCCGTTTGGGGTCGGGTTGACCCGGGCGCACCTGCGCCGGATCGATGTTGGCGGGCAATGCCCCCGCCGGGTCGGCTGGACTGCTGTCATTCGCACGCTGCGCCTGGCCCTTGAGCCCCAACAGCGCTGCGGGCAGCCCACTGCCCTGGTCTTGATCGTTCGGTCCGGCATTATCGCCTGTCAGCACCGACTTGCCCAAGTCCATCATCGGCACTGACTGTATCGAAGGCATGGACGGCATCGATGGCAGCTCCGGCGGTTCAGGCAACTGCGCCCGCATCCAGCCCGCCATGGGTTGCAGCATCGGCACCACGCTGGACTGCTGCCAGGCGGGTTTGCGCGGCAGGGACGTGAATCCGAGCAGGAACACCGCCAACACCGCAAACAACAACCCGCGCACCGCCCCCAGGCACAGGCCCAGCATGCGATCGGGCACCCGCAGGAACTGGGTCGAATCGACCAGGCTGCGTAACAGCAGGCGCAGCAACAACATCCCCAGCCAGGTGCCGATGAATACCATCAGGAAACCACCGACGTAGTCACCCGCGCCAGGCTGATTGGACAGCAGCTGCGCCGCCGGCTCGCCGAACTGGACGGCGGCCCAGCCGGCGATCAGCCAGGTGGTCACGCCCAGGACCGTGGCCAGCAGGCCCCGCATCAGCCCCAACAGGGCGGACAGGCCAACGATCCCGAGCAGGATCAGATCAATCATGGCGCGGCCCGCACCAGCAGGTGCGTGGGTTGCGCTTGGCCTTCAGCGATTGCCCGCATCAGGGATGGGGTCGAACCATGCCGGCAACGCCCACCTTGGCCGCGACCTGCGCCTTGAGCTGCTCGGCGGCGGCACGGTTGGCGACCGGCCCGACCCGCACCCGGTTCAGCACGCCATTGTCGGTACGCACCTGCTCGACGAAGGCGCTGAAGCCGGCCGCGCGTGCGCGGTCGCGCAGTGCATTGGCATCGGCCGCCTGACCAAAGGCCCCCAACTGCACGGCAAAACCGACGTTACTGGCTGCCGGGGCTGCCGGCGCGGCCGCAACCGGCTTGGGCTCGGGCTTGGGTTCCGGCTTGGGAGTAGCCGGCTTGGGCGGTTCAGGCTTGGCCGGTTCCGGACGGGGCGCTGCCGCCACCGGCTTGGGCTCGGGCGGCAGCGGCTCGCTGCGCACCGGTGCCGGTGCCGGCGCCGGGGTCGCCGTGCTGGGTGCCGCAGCCACCGGCGCGGCGGGCGCAGCGTCGGCGTTGAGTACCACTACCTGCGCATTCACGTCATTGCGGACCTTGCCTGCTTCCAGCCGGACCAACTCGGCCTGGGCGCGGTCGGCATACGGGCCAATACGCACCCGCCATGCCTGGCGACCATTGATGGTGTCGGCCTGGCGGAAACCGGGCAGGTTGGATTTCTTGAGGTGCGCGATCACCGCGTCGGCATCGGCCTCGCTGGCATAGGCGCCGAAGTTGACCGCGTAGTTGCCTGCAGCGACAGCGGCTGGCAAGCCATTGGCTGCGGCGGCCGGCGCCGCCGGTGCCGCGGTGTCGGCAGGCACGGTCGCCGGCATGCCGACCGCGCCGCCTGCGGGCGCGGTGGGTGCAACCAGCGGCAATTCACGGGTTTCGAACTGTCCCGGCGCTGGCGCTGCGGGGGCCTGCAACGGCACGTTCTGCACACCACTGTCCGGCGCCGGTCCTTTGACCAGCATCGGCAGAAAGATCACGGCCAAAGCCACCAGAACGATGGCACCAATCAGTCGCTGTTTCAGGGGAGTTTCCACAATGGGCGTATCAGGCGGCGCGGCGGAGTGCCTACGCGATTATATGCGGCGTGGGCGCAATGGCGTCTCAGTCAGCTGAACGGAGCAACGGCAAGGCTTCGGCCACGGTGTGAAAGGAACCAAACACCAGCACCCGGTCACCCTCGCCCGCAGCGGCCAACGCCGCGGCCAATGCCTGCGCCACGGTGTCGGAGAGCACCGCATCACCGGCGTCGTTGGTCGTCAGACGGGCCTGCAGTTGGGCGGCGGTCTGACCACGCGGACCTTCCAGCCCGGCGAAGAACCAGGCCTCCACCTGCGCCTGCAAGGCTGCGGCAACACCCTCGGCATCCTTGTCGGCCAGCGCCGCGTAGACCGCCAACGTGCGGCCCGCTATCGGCTGTGCCTTGAGCGCAGTGGCCAGCGCCGCCGCGGCCTGCGGGTTGTGCCCCACATCCAGCAGCACCTCCACGCCCTGGTGCTGGAACCGCTGCAGGCGCCCGGCGATCCGGGCCTCGGCCACGCCCTGCACCCAGGCCGCGCGCGGCACCGGCTTGTCCAGCGCCCGCAGGGCGGCAATGGCAGTGGCGGCGTTGTTGCGCTGGATCGGCGCCCACAGTGCCGGCTGCGGCAACTCGATGCGGAAGGACACATCGCGCCAGCGCCAGCGCTCGCCATCGATGGCCTCGGCAAAGAAGTCGCTGCCAAAACGAATGGCATTGGCGCCCAGTACATAGGCGCGGCGCAGCACGCTGGACGGCGGATCGATCTCACCCAGGATCACCGGCTTCCAGCCGCGGATGATCCCGGCCTTTTCTTCACCGATGGTTTCGCGGTCATTGCCCAGCCAGTCGGCGTGGTCGATATCGACGGTGGTGATCACCGACACGTCGGCATCGACGATATTGACGGCATCCAGGCGGCCTCCCAGGCCCACCTCCAGCACCGCCAGGTCCAGCCCGGCCTGCTGGAACAACCACAGCGCACACAGCGTGCCGTACTCGAAATAGGTCAGTGCGGTGTCGCCACGCGCGTCTTCCACGGCGTTGAAGCCGGCCACCAGGCGGGCATCATCCACATCGGTGCCATCAATGCGCACGCGTTCGTTGTAGGACAACAGGTGCGGCGAGGTGTATGCGCCCACCTTCCAACCCGCGGCACGGGCGATGGATTCGATGAATGCCACCGTGGAGCCCTTGCCGTTGGTCCCACCGACCACGATGCTGCGCGCGGCCGGCTTTCCCAACTGCATGCGCTGGGCAACCTCACGCACGCGATCGAGCCCCATCGCGATGGCCTGCGGGTGCTGCTGTTCGATATGGGCGAGCCACTGCTCAAGCGTGGCGGGACGGGCGGAAGACATGCGGAAGGACTCTCTGGATCATGGGCCGGCAGTGCATGCCGGCTGCGCGTTGCGCGCGGGAATGGCGCCCATGATACAGGGGCCGCTGCACGCAGCCGCCAAACATTCCCCCAAAGGGAGTGAGCACGGCGGTAGTGCCGAGACATGCTCGGCAGAGGCTTTACCGGCAATGCCCCAGCCGAGCATGGCTCGGCTCTACGGTCGGGGAATCATGGATGCATCGACCTGCCGAGAGCGCACCCTCCCCTTGGCTTCGACAACGGGAAGGAGCACAGCGGTAGTGCCGAGCCATGCTCGGCGGAGGCTTTACCGGCAATGCCCCAGCCGAGCATGGCTCGGCTCTACAGTCGGGGAATCATGGATGCATCGACCTGCGGAGAGCGCACCCTCCCCTTGGCTTCGACAAAGGGAAGGAGCACGGCGGTAGTGCCGAGCCATGCTCGGCAGAGGCTTTACCGGGAATGCCCCAAGCCGAGCATGGCTCGGCTCTACAGGCGCACCGGGCCTGCGTTACAGCGCGCGATGCTTGGCTTCACCGAAGAACGGGGTGTGGTGGGCGCAGTCGTTCAGGCGCACCACTTCCAGATGTTCTACGTCCGGCCCTTCGAGCAGGTTGAGCGTTGTCGGGGCCTGGCGGAAAGTCCACAGCTTGGCGATCGGCAAGCCAAGGATCTTGCACAGAATCACCCGGTTGACCGCGTCATGGGCCACTACCAGCAAGGTGTCGTCTTCGCCCAGGCCTTCGGCAGCTGCGGTCAGCCCACGCCAGCTGCGGTCCAGCACCTGGCGCAGCGATTCACCGCCCGGCATCAGCACGGTATCCGGTTCCTCGCGCCAGGCGCGCAGACGGGCGGGGTCCTTGTCGTTGATCTCACTGGCCAGCAACCCTTCCCACTCACCGTGGGCGATTTCCTGCAGGTCTGGCTCGGTCAGCAGCATGTCCGCGCGGGCGCTGCCCAGCGCGGCCTTGGCGGTGCTCTGCGCACGGCTCAACGGCGACGCCACGGCGCGGGTGATCTGCACATCGGCCAGCCTCTCGCCCAGCGCCTTGGCCTGGGCCTCACCTACCGGCGAGAGGGGAATGTCGATCTGGCCCTGGTAGCGGCCTTCGGCGTTCCACGGCGTTTCGCCGTGACGGGCAAGCAGGATGCGCATGCAGCTGATTCCATTGTGGTGTGGGGCCCGCCGGTTGAAGCCGGCGGGACGCGCATCATAGCCCGGCCGCATGGCAATACCGCCCAAGGTTACCGTCGATACGGATCCCCCAACGGCATCCCATCCGTACCCACATGGCATCGGCAACGGCCCTGACACATGGCCCAACAGCATGCCTGCAACAAACGGCGGCAACGTTGACACAGATGCAGGCGGGGTCCTGGCGTAGGATACCGGCTCCCTATCAGTGGCACGGTTCGACTTCCGCATGAGGGTCAGCAACCAGCCCTCCCCTCCTCGACGCGGCATGCGCAACCCTTCCAGTCTCCCGCAACATCCCGGCACCCCGTTCTGGAACGAGCCCCGCAACCGCTGGGCCGCCGCCCTGATCAGCGCATTGCTGCATCTGCTGATGCTGCTGCTCTTGCTGCATTCGAACCCGCCCGTGGTGTCTTCACCCCAGGGGGCCTCCGGTGGCGGTCGGGTCAAGGTGGACTTCGTCGGTGACGCGCCGCCGTCGCCCGACGCCGAGCAGAAACCTGTCCCCCGCAAACCCACGCATACGCCGCGCCCGACCACCAAGGCGACCGCACAGCGGCGCAGTGAGCCGCGCAAGCCGGTTCCCGAAGCCCGCTACATCGAACCGCCTGCGGAACCAGAGCAGACGCCGGAACAAGCCCAGGCCCAGGCGCAACCTGAAACCACCGCCGCACCTGCGAGCAATCCTGCCGATAGCGCGACGCGCCGGCCGCAGACCTGGACCGGGCGCCCCCCCGGATCACTGGACCGAACCACCGCCCAGGACAACATGGGGCGGTCTGCCGGCATGGGCGACGACAGCGGCCGACGCGTCGATCGCAGCGCTGGCGCCCCGGCCATGGAAGTGGGCGGCTACCAGATCGTCTATGACCTGCTCAGCGAGGAAAAGCTGCGCGCGTGGATGGACGGAGCCAAGGAAGTCGATGGCAAGAAGGAGCTGTCCATTCCGCTGCCCGGCACCACCTACCTGATGGTCTGCCCGGCTGAAGTTGCCCTGCGCCGCGGCTCCAGCAAATGCCGCATGCTGCAGGCCGGATCGCCGGAACTGCAGGACATCGGTGACGCACGCCAGTTCGTCATCGTGATGTACGTGTACCGCTATGGCGAACTGCTGTGGCGCGGGCCTGGGCCGTACCGCTAAGCAGGGAACTTACCCCTCCCCAGCCCTCCCCTTCGCTGCGCAAAAGGGAGGGGCAGAACGGTAGTGCCGAGCCATGCTCGGCAAGGGATTTACCGGTAAGGCCTCAGCCGAGCATGGCTCGGCTCTACAACAGCGCGGTGTGCGCTGCGATGCATTGGCTGTATCCGCCGGCGAAGGGCTTCCCCTTCCCCGGACGTCCCCTTCGCTGTGCAAAAGGGTGAGGGCGGAACGATAGTGCCGAGCCATGCTCGGCAGGGGCTTTACCGGTAAGGCCTCAGCCGAGCATGGCTCGGCTCTACAACAGCGCGGCGTTCGCTTTGCTATATCGGCCAGCGAAGGGCTTCCCCTTCCCCGGCCATCCCCTTCGCTGCGCGAAAAGGAGGGGGCAAGAAAAAACCCGGACGGTTTCCCGTCCGGGTTTTCATTCAAACAACACTGCGCTCGAACTTACTTCGAGGCAGCATCCATTTCCTTCAGCAGCTGCGGCGCCGGCGCCACTTCCTGCATGATCCAGCGCATGTAACGCTCGTCGACCGAGATCATGCGGGTCATCACCGGGTCGAACACCCAGTTGCTGGCAACCGATTCCCAGATGCCGTCAAACGCCAGGCCAACCAGGCGACCATGCGCATCCAGCACCGGCGAGCCGGAGTTGCCGCCGGTGATGTCCAGGTCGGACAGGAAGTTGACCGGCACGCTGCCGATACGCTGGTCTTCAAAACCGCCATAACGTTTGGCCTTGACCGCATCGATCAGCGCCTGCGGCGAGTCGAACGGGTCCTTGCCGGTTTCCTTCGCGACCACGCCTTCCAGGTCGGTGAAGGCCGGCTGCACCTTGCCGTCCAGGCCGGTGTAACCCTTCACGTTGCCGAAGGTGATGCGCAGCGAGAGGTTGGCGTCCGGGTAGACGAACTCACCCTTGGTCTTCTTGTAGTCGGCAATGGCCTGCAGGAACAGCGGGCGCGCCACCAGCTCTTCACCGGTGCGGATCTTGCGCTGGTGTTCCAGTTCCAACAGGGCCGGCATCACCGCCACTGCGTACTGGATGGCCGGGTCGGTGCTGGCTTCAAACGCAGCCTTGTCGGCGCCGAACCACTTCAGGCGCTCGTCCAGATTGCCCAGCTTGGAACCATCCAGGCGGGCAACCGTGGCCTCCACGGCCTTGGCATCGCTGCCACCAATCCACTTGTCGAAGGCCGGCAGGTGCTGTGCAGCCGGCAGGGCCGAATACTGCTGCAGCCAGTACTGCTGGAACTGACGGTCCATCGCCGGCACATAACGGCGATCCATCTGCTTCAGGCCACCTTCGATCGAAGGCAGGTCACGTTCCTGGTAGCCCTCTTCGCGCTGCGCGTCCGGCTTGGCCTTCTCGATGGCCAGGCGGTACAGGCGCACGGCGGTGCCCAGGGTACCGGTGCGGTTGAGCATGGCCAGGTTCAGGTCACGGGCCTGGTTCACGCGCGACTGCTGGCCCAGTGCCTGCAGCTGTGCGAACGCATCCAGCGCCGGCTTGCCGGCATCACCCTGGCCGTGCAGCCATTCCAGCACGGCGGTTTCCGCCGCCTGCTTCTGGCCCAGCACGTTGTTGCGCTTGAAGCCGTCCAACTGGCCGTCGTAGTTCTTGCTGGTGTTGTTCCAGCCGGCCATGCTGGCGGCGTACTTCACCGCGATGTCGGGGTTGTCCTTGCTGGCTGCTTCCACCATCGCGATCTGGTCCTTGTAGGCCTTGGCGATCGATGGGTAGGTCCAGGTAGCGGTGTTCTCGAACTCGCTGACCAGCGCGTAGCGGTCGGTGCGGCCCGGGTAACCGGCCACCATCACGAAATCACCTTCACCCAGCGGCTGGTTGGCCAGCTTCAGCCAATGCTTGGGCTGGTACGGCACGTTGTCGGCAGCGAATGCGGCCGGCTTGCCGTCCTTGCCGACGTAGGCGCGGTAGAACGAAAAATCGCCGGTGTGGCGCGGCCACATCCAGTTGTCGACGTCGCCGCCGAACTTGCCGACGCTGCCCGGGGGCGCATAGGCCAGGCGCACGTCCTTGATTTCCATGTTCTTGAACAGGCGGTAGGTATTGCCGCCGGAGAAGCTGTACAGGGTGCAGCTATAGGCATCGTCGGCCTCACAGGCGGCGATGGTCTGCTTTTCGAAGGCTTCCAGCGCCTCGGTGCGCTTGAGCGGATCGTTGCCGGCGCCGGCGATGGCAGCGTTGGCCTGGGCGGTGACGTCGGTGATGTCATCCAGCACGTAGATGCGGGCGTTCGGGCCGGCGCTCAGCTCGTCCTTCTGGGTCGGCGCGTTGAAGCCGTCCTTGATCAGGTTCTTCTCGGCAGTGGAGTTGAGCTGGATCGCGCCATAGGCACAGTGGTGGTTGGTGACCACCAGGCCCTGCGGAGACACGAAGCTGGCGGTACAGCCGCCCAGCGCCACCACGGCGCCCATCGGGTCGCCGGTCAGGTTGGCCAACTGCTGCGGGTCCAGCTTGAGCCCGGCCTGCTTCAGCGGGCCGGCAATCTCGGGCAGCTGCTGCGGCACCCACATGCCTTCGGCAGCCTGTGCGCCTTGGGCGGCCAAGCCGAGGCCAGCGACGATGGAAAACGCAAGTAGATTCACGCGCATGTGGCAGATCCGAAAGTTTGGAATGGCCGATTGTAGCCGTTGTAACTGTCCCTGCCCCCTGTCATCGGTCAGTGCAGGGCGGTTACGGTCGAAAGCATATAATTGGGACCTTTCCTCACACTGCGGTCCCCTGCAATGGCACAGACGATGAAGGCGCTGGTGAAGCGCGAAGCGACCAAGGGCATCTGGATGGAAGAGGTGCCGGTACCGACGCCAGGCCCGAACGAAGTCCTGATCAAGCTCGAGAAGACCGCCATCTGCGGTACCGACCTGCACATCTACCTGTGGGACGAATGGAGCCAGCGCACCATCAAGCCGGGCCTGACCATCGGCCACGAGTTTGTCGGCCGCATCGCCGAAATCGGCCCGGGCGTGACCGGCTACGAAATCGGCCAGCGCGTCTCGGCCGAAGGCCACATCGTCTGCGGCCATTGCCGCAACTGCCGTGGCGGCCGCCCGCACCTGTGCCCGAACACCGTCGGCATCGGCGTCAACGTCAACGGCGCCTTCGCCGAATACATGGTGATGCCGGCCAGCAACCTGTGGCCGATCCCGGACCAGATCCCGTCCGAACTGGCCGCGTTCTTCGACCCCTACGGCAACGCCGCGCATTGCGCGCTGGAGTTCGACGTGATCGGCGAGGACGTGCTGATCACCGGCGCCGGCCCGATCGGCATCATCGCCGCGGGCATCTGCAAGCACATCGGTGCACGCAACGTGGTGGTTACCGACGTCAATGATTTCCGCCTGAAGCTGGCCGCCGACATGGGCGCCACGCGTGTGGTCAACGTCGCCAACCAGTCGTTGAAGGACGTGATGAAGGAGCTGCACATGGAGGGCTTCGACGTGGGCCTGGAAATGAGCGGCAACCCGCGCGCGTTCAACGACATGCTCGACTGCATGTACCACGGCGGCAAGATCGCCATGCTCGGGATCATGCCCAAGGGTGCCGGCTGCGACTGGGACAAGATCATCTTCAAGGGCCTGACCGTGCAGGGCATCTACGGCCGCAAGATGTACGAGACCTGGTACAAGATGACCCAGCTGGTGCTGAGCGGTTTCCCGCTGGGCAAGGTGATGACCCACCAGCTGCCGGTGGACCGTTTCCAGGAAGGTTTCGACCTGATGGAACAGGGCAAGGCCGGCAAGGTTGTGCTGAGCTGGAATTGAGCCGTCCGCGGAATCAATCCGTAATGGAAAAGGCGCCTTTGGGCGCCTTTTTCTTATCCTGCATGGCGGCTGTGGTGCCGAGCCATGGTTAGCATTGGTCTTACCGGTAATGCCTCTTGCCGACCATGGGTCGGCACTACAGAAAAAGGCGCCTTTCGGCGCCTTTTTCCTTGCATCGATCACGCTGGGATCAGGGCACGTCCACCGACACGGTGAACACCACGCCCGGCTTGTAGTTGTCCGACTCGCGACGCAGGTCCGGTGCATCCGAACCGAAGGTGTCGTAGTAACCCAGGGTCGCGGTCGCCGGACCGAACGACTTGGACACCGAGATCGAACCATCGTAGTAATCCGCACGGCGCGGCCACTCGTTGGCTTCTTCCTTGATCGAGGTGTAACCGGCCGAAGCGCCGATGGAGAAACCGCTGTCGCCGATGTCGTAGCTGGCTTCCAGCGCGGCATAGGTCTGCTCGGCACCGGTGTTGCTGTAGTCGTCGGCATAGCCCAGCAGGCCGCTGACAGTCACCGGGCCCGACCAGGTCACCTTGGCCAGGTACTCGTTGTAGTCGATGTCACCGTAGCCGCTGGATGCACCTTCGTAGGTGTAGCGGTTCACGCCCAGGTCCAGGTTCCAGCTGTCGGACAGGTCCTTGCTCCAGCCAATGTTGTAATCGACTTCGAAGTTCGGGCCACCGTCGCCGAAATCAACGTTGGAACCCCACACGCCGACATACAGGCCGAACGGTGCGGTGTAGTTGGCGCCGGCCTGGAATGCCGGGCCGCCGTCGGTCTGCGAGACACCGCGGAACACGTAGTCGGTGGTCACGCCGAAGCTGGCGCTGAACGGGGAGGTCGATTCCTCGCTGTCCTGGGCATTGGCGGCAAACGAAACGGACAACAGGGCGGCGCAGGCCACGGCGACAAGACGCTTGCTGTGCATCATGCAGATCTCTCCAGTAGTGGGGGTGACCGACACCCTGTATGGGGCCGATAACAAATTCTTAACTGGAATGATATTGCGATGCAACAATCATCGCTACCCCCTGCCCCGGCCTTTACCCTGCTGCCGCCGGAAACACCCCGTAACGGCGGGCTCCAAGGCGTATCAACTGGCCCGTGGCATAGGCCGGCGCACCGGCCGGCAGCTCCACTTCCAGATCCGAGGTTGCGCCAGCCAGGCGCGCGCGCAGGCGCTGGCGCGGCCCGCTGCGCTGTACCAGGCCGACCGTGGCCTGCCAGTCGCCTTCGGCCTCGACCACCAGGTCCTCCGGCCGCACAAAGACTTCCAGCGCCTGCCCTTCCGGCACCGAGGCCGCACGCGGCCATTCCGCCCCGGCCACCTCCAGCACCTGCCCCTGCGCCCGAGCCGGCAAGCGGTTGGCTTCGCCAACGAAGCCGTAGACGAACGGCGAGGCAGGCTGGTCATAGACCTCGCCGGGCGTGCCGACCTGCTCGATGCGGCCACGATTAAGGATAGCCACGCGGTCGGCCAGCTCCAGTGCCTCTTCCTGGTCGTGGGTGACGAAGACCGTGGTCAGGCCGGTGCGGTCGTGCAGTTCCCGCAGCCAGCGGCGCAGGTCGCGCCGTACCTGCGCGTCCAGTGCGCCAAACGGCTCGTCCAGCAGCAGCACGCGCGGCTCGATGGCGAGCGCACGGGCAAGTGCCACGCGCTGCCGCTGGCCACCGGACAGCTGCGCCGGATATCGCGCGCCCAGCCCATCGAGTTGTACCAGCGCCAGCAGCTCATCGACCTTGGCGTCGATGCGGGCCTTCGACCAGCGCTCGGCACCGCGCCGCACTTCCAGCCCGAACGCGATATTGCGGCGCACGTCCAGGTGCTTGAACAGCGCGTAGTGCTGGAACACGAAGCCGGCGCGGCGTGCCTGCACGCTCAGGCCGGTGGCGTCTTCGCCATCGAACAGGATGTCACCGCGCTCGGGATGCTCCAGCCCGGCCAGCGCGCGCAACAAGGTGGTCTTGCCCGAACCGGAAGGGCCGAGCAAGGCCAGCAGCTCGCCGCTGCGGATATCCAGGCTGACGCCATCCAACGCAGGAAACGCGCCGTACTGCTTGCCCAGGTTTTGTATGCGGATATTCATAGCAGCCTCAATGGCGATGCGCGGCGGCCAGCGACTGACCGTGGCGCCATTCCAGGAAAGATTTCACCACCAGCGTCAGCAGTGCGGTGAGTGCCAACAGCGAGGCACAGGCGAAGGCTGCGCTGTAGGCATATTCGTTGTAGAGAATTTCAACGTGCAGCGGCAGCGTATTGGTGCGCCCACGGATATGCCCGGACACCACCGACACCGCGCCGAACTCACCCATCGCGCGCGCACTGCACAGCAGCACGCCGTACAGCAGGCCCCAGCGGATGTTGGGCAAGGTCACCTTCCAGAACATCTGCCAGGCGTTCGCGCCCAGGGTCAATGCGGCCAGTTCTTCATCACTGCCTTGCTGCTCCATCAGCGGCATCAGTTCGCGCGCGATGAACGGGAAGGTGACGAACACCGTCGCCAGCACGATGCCGGGGATGGCGAACACGATGCGTGGCAACTGCAGCAGGGTTTCGCCCAGCACCGGCAGGTGCACGCGCACGCCCTCCTCGATCCACGGCCAGAACCAACCATCGCGGCCGAACAAAAGGATGAAGACCAGCCCCGCCACCACCGGTGATACCGAGAACGGCAGGTCGATCAGCGTCACCAACCAGCGTTTGCCGGGGAAGCTGTGCTTGCTCACCACCCAGGCCGCAGCCACGCCGAACACCAGGTTCAACGGCACCACGATGGCGGTGATCAACAAGGTCAGGCGGATCGCGGACAGTGCGTCCGGGTCGCCGATGGCGATCCAGAACGCCTGCACGCCACCGCGCAGCGCCTCGAAGAACACCAACACCAAGGGCAGCAGCAGGAAGGAAAGCAGGAAACCCAGCGCGCCCAGGATCAGCAACCACTGCACCCAGCGCGGTTCGGTGGTGACATCGCGCGGCTTGGCCACGGCACTATTACCTGCAAGGGCCATTGGCAGTTCCGACAGCAATTCGTTCAACGCCCGCCCCTGCGCTGCAACCACGCCTGCAGGCTGTTGACCAGCAGCAATAACAGGAAGGACAGCAGCAACATCGCACCGGCAATCGCGGTGGCGCCGGCGTAGTCAAACTCTTCCAGCCGAATGGTGATCAGCAAGGGCGCGATCTCGGTCACGCTGGGCATGTTGCCGGCGATGAAGATCACCGAGCCGTACTCGCCGACGCCCCGCGCAAACGCCAGCGCGAAACCGGTCAGCATCGCCGGCCACAAACTCGGCAGCACCACGCGCACGATGGTCTGCAAGCGGCTGGCCCCGAGCGTGGCCGAGGCTTCTTCGTATTCGCGTTCGGCTTCGGCCAATACCGGCTGCACGATGCGCACCACGAATGGCAAGCCGACAAACACCAACGCAACCACGATGCCCAAGGGCGTATAGGCCACCTTGATGCCCAGCGGCTCCAACCACTGGCCGATCCAGCCCTGCCCGCCGTACAGCGCGGTCAAGGCAATGCCGGCCACGGCGGTGGGCAGGGCGAACGGCAGATCGATCATCGCATCGAACAGACGCCGGCCCGGAAACCGGTACCGTACGAACACCCACGCTACCCAGGTTCCCATCACGGTGTTGAACGCAGCCGCCGCGAACGCGGTACCAAAGCTCAGACGCAGGGCTGCCAGCACGCGCGGCTCGGTCCATATCTGCCAGATGCCGCCCGGGCCCAACCCGGCCGCTTTCAAGAACACGCCGGCCAGTGGGATCAGGACGATCAGCCCCAACCAGAACAACGTGATACCCATGCCAAGACCAAAGCCGGGGAGTACCCGGCGTTGGCCCCGCACCCGCGGTTGCAGTGTTTGTGCGCTTGCTGACACGGTCTACTTGCTCGCCTGGATCTGGTCGAAGACACCGCCGTCGGCGAAGTGCTCGGACTGCGCACGTGCCCAGGACCCGAATGCGCTGCGGATGGTCACCAACTGCACCTGCGGGAAGCGCGCCACATCGGCCGGATCGGCGTACTGCGGTGAACGTGGGCGGTAGTAGTGACGGGCGGCAATGCGCTGGCCTTCCGGCGAATACAGGTATTGCAGATAGGCCTGTGCAACCTCGCGGGTGCCATGGCGATCGACGTTGCGGTCCAGCAGCGCAACCGAGGGTTCGGCCAGGATCGACAACTTGGGCACGACGATCTCGAACTTGTCCGGGCCCAGTTCTTCCTGGGCGAGGAAGGCTTCGTTCTCCCAGGCCAGCAGCACGTCACCGATGCCACGCTGGACAAAGGTGGTGGTGGCGCCGCGAGCGCCGGTATCGAGCACCGGCACGTTGCGGAACAGCGCGCGCATGTAGTTCAGGATCTTGTCGCGGTCACCCTTGAAGATGTGATCGGCGTACGCCCAGGCCGCCAGGTAGTTCCAGCGCGCGCCGCCGGAGGTCTTCGGGTTCGGCGTCACCACCGACACGCCGCTGCGCAGCAGGTCGGGCCAATCACGGATGCCCTTGGGATTGCCCTTGCGGACCAGGAACACGATCGTCGAGGTATACGGCGCGCTGTTGTCCGGCAGGCGGCTTTCCCAGTTGGCCGGCAACAGCTTGGCCTTCTCGGCGATGGCATCCACGTCGTAGGCCAGCGCCAGGGTCACCACGTCGGCCTCGATGCCATCGATCACCGTGCGTGCCTGCTTGCCGGAGCCGCCGTGCGAGGTTTCGATGGCGACGTTATCGCCCTTGGTCTCCTTCCAGTGCTTGGCGAACGCGGCGTTGAAGTCGCGGTACAGCTCACGCGTCGGGTCATAGGACACATTGAGCAGCTGCACGTCGCGGGCGAACGCGGCGCCAGCCGTGACGGTCAGGCCAAAGGCCAGCGCAGCCGTGGCAATACGGGAAATAAGTGATTGCTTCATGAGGGCTCTCCGTCAGAAGGAAACTTGCAGGCGCGAGAAAACAGCTTTTTCATCAGGCAACTTCGCGCCACCGGAAGCCGCATCAAAACTGCTGTGCAGGTAGTTGGTGGCCAACTTCAGGTTGGCCGTCAGGTACCAGTTGGCACCGACCGTCCAGGACTGGATCTGCGCCGCCGATACCGTCGGGTCGGCGTAGAACGGGAAGGCCGCATCATCGATCTGCAACTCGCCATAGCGGGCGGTCAACTCCAGCGCGCCCAAGCCACCATTGCTGCCAAATGGACGCGACGGCGTGACACCGCGGTAGCTGGCGTCTTCCCCGGTCAACACGTAACTGGCCGTTGCCTGCCAGGCCCGGTTGTCCAACTGCTTGCGCAGGCCATCGCGCGCCACGTCCTGTTGCGAGGCGATGTATTCGGCCTGCAGGCCCAGGCCATTGCGGTAGAACCAGGCCTGCGGCGACCAGCGCCGGTGTTCGCCATCGGCTACCACCGCGCTGCGGTAGCTGAAGAAGGTGGCCTGCCCGGGTGAACGGTAGCGCGGCAGGAAGTTGTTGCCGCTGCCATGCTTGTCACCGGTGCTGGCACCGATACCAAAGCCAAGTCCAGCCCAGGCGCTGTCGCTACCCTTGGCCGGTTCGAAGAACACGCGGCCTGCATACTCGAAATCATCGTCAGGATTGCTGGTGACCGCGTCGCGACCGTCGACCGTGCCGTTGAACACGCCCAGCGCGTAGCTGAACTTGCCCTTGGCGACCTCGCCCTGCAGCTGCACGCCGAGGTCGCGGTTGGGCGCCAGCTCGCTGGCCAATGCGCGCTCGACGTCGGCCAGGGCCGAGGACGACTGCAGGCGCTCCAGCCCGACCGGTGAGGTGAACTTGCCCACCCGCACCGTATAGGCCGGGTCGAAACGCAGATCGGCATAGGCATCGACGATGCTGGCGCTGTCACCGGCAAATTCCGGGGTGAAGCGGTAGGCCACCAGCTTGCCCAGCGAACCTTCCAGGGTCGGGCGGGCGGTGCGCAGCAGGAAGGTGTCGTTCTGGTTGGCATCGCTGCCCAGGAACACACGAGCGTCGCCCTGCAGCAGACCGCGCAGCTTCAACTCGTAATTGCCATCGCCGGATTTGAACGACGCGCCTTTCTGGTCGACGGTGATCTTGGTGGCGGTCTTGGCCGCGGCCACACGCTCTTCTTCCTGCAGCTCAGGGCGGCGTTCAAGGATGCGCAGGCGCTGGTCCAGATCGACCAGGCCCACGCCTTCGGTTGCACCCTCACTGACGCCGGCCAGCCGCTCCAGCCGCTGCAGGCGCTGCTGCAGCTGTTCCACGGTGAGCTGCTGGGCCTGCGCCGATGACCCCGCCCCACACGCCGCCAGGGCCAGGCTGAGGGACAACAGCTTCCTGGTCGGCAGGGTGAATGGGGGGCGTGCATGGGTCATCGGTATCTCCTGGTGGGTGGGTGTGCAGTCGATGCTGCGGGTGCACACCCATTACCGAGAAATGACTTCGACCATGGCGCTTATAGCCTTTGCGCATGAAGACAGCGGCCGGACACGCGGAAGGCTAAAATCAGCGTTCCTCTTCACCGCAAGACCCTGCCATGACCGATACCGCGAACACCTCCCCGCTCACCCGGCACTACGCCGAGGAACTGGACGCCATCCGCGCGCAGGGGCTGTTCAAGTCCGAACGCATCATCACCAGCCCACAGTCGGCCGAGATCACCCTGGACGACGGCCGTACGGTGCTGAACTTCTGCGCCAACAACTACCTGGGCCTGGCCGATCACCCGGACCTGATCCAGGCGGCCAAGGATGCACTGGACACGCACGGCTTCGGCATGGCCTCGGTGCGCTTCATCTGCGGTACCCAGGACCTGCACAAGCAGCTGGAAAAGCAGATCGCCGACTTCTTCGGCAAGGACGACACCATCCTGTATGCGGCCTGCTTCGACGCCAATGGCGGCCTGTTCGAGCCGCTGCTGGGTGAGAACGACGCCATCATTTCCGATGCGCTGAACCATGCCTCCATCATCGACGGCGTGCGCCTGTGCAAGGCCAAGCGCTTCCGCTATGCCAACTGCGACATGGCCGACCTGGAAGCGCAGCTGCAGGCGGCCGATGCCGCCGGCTGCAAGACCAAGCTGATCACCACCGACGGCGTGTTCTCGATGGACGGTTTCATCGCCCCGCTCGATGAAATCACCGCGCTGGCCAGGAAGTACAACGCGCTGGTGCATATCGACGAATGCCATGCCACCGGCTTCCTGGGTGCCAGCGGTCGTGGCTCGGCCGAAGTGAAGGGCGTGCTCGACAAGATCGACATCATCACCGGCACCCTGGGCAAGGCCATGGGCGGCGCACTGGGCGGCTTCACCTGCGCCAGCGCCGAAGTGGTGGAACTGCTGCGCCAGCGTTCGCGTCCCTACCTGTTCTCCAACTCGCTGCCGCCGCATGTGGTGGCTGCCGGCATCAAGGCATTCGAGATGTTGGCCGCTGCCGATGACCTGCGTGAAACGCTGCGCGAGAACACCGCCTACTTCCGCGAGAAGATGACCGCGGCCGGTTTCGACGTGAAGCCCGGCGTGCATCCGATCAGCCCGGTGATGCTGTACGACGCACCGCTGGCGCAGAAGTTCGCCCAGCGCCTGCTGGAAGAAGGCATCTATGCGATCGGCTTCTTCTTCCCGGTGGTCCCCAAGGGCCAGGCGCGCATCCGCACCCAGATCAGCGCCGCCCACAGCCGCGCACACCTGGACCGCGCGATTGATGCCTTCACCCGGATTGGTCTTGAGCTGGGCGTGATCAAGGGCTGAGGGTTGGCCCGAAGTTGAAAGCAGAACAGGCGCCGAAAGGCGCCTGTTCTGTTTCTGTCCCGTAGTGCCGCGCCGTGCTCGGCAGCCGCCTTACCGGTAACGCCCCTTGCCGAGCAGGGCTCGGCACTCAGGTCGTCAGTTCTTCGCCGGCTCCGCCGAGGCGGCTGCGGTCGGTGCACCCTTGGCTACGCGGATGCCGTTGGCCTTCATCCAGGCGTCGAACTGGTCGGCGCTCATCTTGTTCTCGCCGTCCTGCATCAGGAAACGGTAATTGCCCAGGGCATCCTTTTCTGCCGTCGGCGCAGCCGGGACGGTCACGATCACCGGCAACTCCTCAGCCTTGGCAGCCGTCTTTCCCGAACTGGCGCAGCCGGCCAATGCAGCCAACGAAGCGAGCATCACCGCAATACCGGAAACGCGAAAAAAAGCATGCATGGTCGTGGCCTCATCGAAGTTAGGGCCACAGTCTAATCAAACGCTACAACAAGTCCAGCCATTTGATTGAATTCATTGAAATTAATCTAAAAAACCAAACCTCATGCCTGCCCCAGCGCATTCAGCTCCGCGGCGTTCAATTCGCGCCACTGGCCTTTGCCGAGCTCCCCCAACTGCACTGGCCCGATGGCGATCCGCATCAGACGCAACACATCCAGGCCCAAGGCCTTGAGCAAGCGCCGGATGTGCCGGTTCCGGCCTTCATCCAGGACCACCTCCAACCACGCACTGCGTTCGCCGTGCCGCAGCAGCTGCACCGAGTGGGCGGCGAGATGCTCGCCTTCGTCCTCCACGCCTTGTTGCATCTGCTGCAGCTGCGCTGCATCCGGCACCGCATCCACCTGCACCCGGTAGGTCTTCAACGGCCCGGTTGCCGGATCGGTCAGGCGCGCCGCCCATTCCGGATCATTGCTGAAGAACAACAATCCTTCACTGGCCTTGTCCAGTCGCCCGACCGGCGCGATCCATGGCAAGCCGGCGCCGTCAAAGCACTGGTAAACGGTGCCCCGCCCCTGCTCGTCCTGCACGGTGGTCACCAGCCCGCGCGGCTTGTTCAAGGCCAGGTAGATGCGGCGCTGCGCCTGCAGCGGTTGTCCATCCAGCATCACCTGCTGCCGCCCTGCAATGATCGGGAACTCAGGGTCACGCACCAGCTTTCCATCCACGCTGACGCGACCGTCCAGCACCCGCCGCGCAGCCTCGCTGCGCGAACACACGCCCGCTTTGGACAAGACCCGGGCCAGGCCATGGCGCACCACCGCAGGTGCGGTCTTTGCGGCAGCAGCCGGGCGGGTACGTGAAAGCAAACGCCCGCCGGTTCCAGCCCGGCGGGCGTTCGGAGATTGCGGTGGCTTGCGCGAGGTCATGTTCGCTGCGGCGTTGCTGCCTTACTTGACCTCGGGAGCCGGCTGCGCGGCGGCAGGAGCGGCGGCAGCCTCGGCCGGTGCCGGGCGGGCCTTGACCACACGCACACCACGGGCCTTCATCCACGCATCGAATTCTTCGGCGGTCATGCGCTTGCCGTTCTGGCTCATGTCAAAACGCCACGGCGTGTTGTCGAATTCGGTCTGCGGCTTGTACGCAGCCGGATCGTTGGCATTGATGGCCGGACGCGCCGGCATGGCACTGGCAACGTTGTTGCAGCTTTCCACGCGCAGACGCATCAGCACACGGTCCAGCGACTGCTCTTCACCCGTGCTGCTGAGTACGCCCGAAGGCATGCCGAGCTGGCCGGGGCGCACATACAGTTCAGACGCCACCGGTGCGATCACCGTGGCAGGCAGCGGTGCCGGCGGCACCACCGATGCGGCCGAACAATCCACGGCTGCGTGGGCGGCGGGCATCAACGCCATCGCGACAAAACCAGCCAGGGCAATACGCAGCATCCGGATTTCCATTCAATGAGATGACGCGGCGAGTGTAGGCAGCGGCAGCGGTGCTTTCAACCGCTATCCGCAGGTAAAAGCGACTGGGTCGCTTATTTACCGAAAACCCCGGCCTGCAGATGCAACAAGGCCCGGCAATGCCGGGCCTTGTCTTGTATCAACCGAAGCGTCCGATTAGTTCTGGACGTTCAGCTCGGTGCGGCGGTTCTTTGCGCGACCTTCCGGGTTGTCCGAACCATCAGCATTGGTGTTCGGAGCAATCGGGCGGCTCTCGCCGTAGCCGATCGGGCCCTGCAGACGAGCAGCCGACACACCGTTGGTGGTCAGGTAGTCGTACACAGCCTTGGCGCGACGCTCGGACAGCTTCTGGTTGTAAGCGTCGGTACCCTTCGAGTCGGTGTGACCGGCAACTTCAACGCGCAGATCCGGGTAACGCTTCAGGATCTCGGTGGCTTCGCTCAGGATCGAGACGGCATCCGGACGCAGGGTAGCCTTGTCGAAGTCGAAGTTCACGCCCTTCAGGTCGATCGAGACCGGAACCGGGCAACCGTCCGGACCAATGGTCTGGCCAGGCTGCGAGGTCGGGCACTTGTCGTCGCAGTTGTTGACGCCGTCACCGTCGTCATCCAGGTCTGCGCAGCTCGGAGCAACCGGAGCCGGTGCCGGAGCAACAGCAGCAACCGGAGCCGGGCCCAGCGGGATCACGACGCCGACCGAAGCCAGCACGTCGCCGAACCAATCCTGCTCGTCGCCAGCCAGGGCCGGAGCGATGCTCTGGTCGTCGAAGTCAGCGCGGTAAGCCAGTTCAGCACGCACAGCAACGCGCTTTTCGAAGGTGGTCTGCAGACCCACGCCGACCTTGGCGGCCAGGTTGCCGTCCTTGCGATCGTTCAGCACGGCGCCGGTCAGGTACTCTTCTTCAGACTTCTGGTAGCCCAGGCCTGCCAGCAGGTACGGGTTCCAGCCGCGGCCTTCCTTGATGAAGTGGCGACGCAGGTCCAGCGAGATGCCGTACTGCGACCAGTTCTGATCCTGGTTGTTGTCGAAGTTCGGGTTCTGATAGTTCAGCTCACCGTCCAGCGACCAGTTCGGGCTGATGAACTTGCCCAGGCCCAGCGTAGCGAACGGGGCATCATTGGTGCCGCGGTCGCCGTCCTGGAAGTTGAAGCCGGCCGAACCGGTCAGGTACCAGCGGTCATCGAATTCCTGGGCCGAAGCGGCCTGGGCGAAAGCCAGACCACCGAGCAGCGCGGCAGTAAGGATCTTCTTGTTCATGAAATACAGCTCCTTGTTTCGGGGGTATGAAACCGGTAGAGGCATGGTCCAGCACAGCGATAATCGTCGCGTTCAGAGACGGCCGTTAATCCTCACGCCATCGCGGCTCACATTATGCGCTGGGCCGTGAAGGCGATGTTAACGCACGTATAACAATTGAAGCGACCACCAGACCCCTACGTGTCCGGCTCGGCGCACCGTATACAGCTTGGTCAAAGTGCGCAAGAGCCTGCTGCGTCAAGGCTTGCCGGCCGTTTGCTGCGCTGCGGTCGGTTTTGTCCGCGCAGCCCGCGGATTTACAGGGTTTGCATCGCCGTTACCGCCAGCTGAACCGTGGCCTGCGTATTATCTGTCTGCCCCCCACTATTACGGAACTTTCCGGCATGAAAGCGATCGGCCTGCGCCATTACCTTTCCATCGACGATCCGCAGTCGCTGGAGGACGTGGAACTGGCAGCCCCCACCAGACCCGAGGGACAGGACCTGCTGATCCAGGTTCGTGCGCTGTCGGTGAACCCGGTGGATACCAAGCTGCGCAGCCCCCGTCCAGGCGAAGAAAACCCACCACGCGTGCTCGGCTTCGATGCCGCCGGCGTGGTGTTGGCAGTCGGCCCTGACGTTACTGCGTTCGAAGTCGGCGACGAGGTGTATTACGCCGGGGACGTGACGCGTTCAGGCTGCAATGCCGAGCAACAGCTGGTGGACGAGCGGCTGGTCGGGCGCAAGCCCAGCACGCTCGACTTTGCCGAAGCCGCCGCCCTGCCCTTGACCACGCTCACCGCCTGGGAACTGCTGTTCCAGCGCATGCCTTACCAACTGGATGGCCGCCGCAATGTCGGCAAGGTGCTGCTGGTGGTGGGCGGTGCAGGCGGTGTTGGCTCCATGGCGATACAGCTGGGCCGGCATGCTGGCTTTACCGTCGTCGCCACCGCCTCGCGCCCGCAAAGCCAGCAGTGGTGCCAGCAGATGGGCGCCGCGCACGTGGTCGACCACCGCCAACCATTGGCGCCGCAGCTGCAGGCCTTGGGCATCACCCAGGTGGATGCCGCCTTGAACCTGGCCGATACCGATCTGTACTGGCAACAGCTGGGCGAGCTGCTCGCGCCACAGGGCCACGTCGGCCTGGTCGTCGAACCGCGCGGGGATCTGCGCATCGGCGACCCCTACAAGGCCAAGTGCATCGGCATCCATTGGGAATTCATGTTCGCGCGGGCGCGCTTCCGCACCGCCGACATGATCGAGCAGCACCGCATCCTGACCCGCGCGGCCAGCCTGATCGATGCTGGCGAGCTGCGCACCACGCTGACCCAACGGCTGGGCAGCATCACCGCCGCCAACCTGCGGCAGGCGCATCAGCAACTGGAAGCAGGCAGCACCATCGGCAAGCTGGCATTGGAAGGCTGGGAGTAAAACCCCAGCTGCATGGCCGGGGGCGCACCGCCCCTGGCCAGCCCGGCCAGTCCGCGTGCCGACTCAGTGGCGCCGTGACACGACCTGCTCGCGCAGATGCCAGTCCCGCAGCGCCATCCAGCCAGTCACCCGCCTCACCTGCTGCCTCGTGGCCAGCGAAGCCGGCTGGCCCAGCGCCCGCACTTCAGCGCGCGTCGCATCCTCCCAGGCGTGCAAGAGCGGTGCATCCAACGGCAGCAACATGCCTTCGCGGGTATAGAGACGCTGGTATTGCGCCAGTGCCACGCCGCCGTCTCCGGCCCCGTGCCACAGGTTGCGCCCCGTGGCGAAGTAGCGCTCACCGGGCAAGGCCAGGGAAACCAGCGTTGGAACCAGGTCGGCGTGGCCCGCCAGCGCAGCGGTATCGGGGGCATTGTCGAGCGGGATGAAGGCTGGAGGGACCCGCAGCCAGGCAAATACCCGGTCGACATCCGGCTGTTGGGACGGCAGGTCATAGGAATAGTGCGAACGCAGGTTGTGGTCACCCGCAGCAGCGACCAGCGTGCGTTCGCCGAGTGGCTGCTCCCGCAGGGCCTGGAGGAAGGCTCCGAATTGATCGGCCTGATACTGATACGTCGCCAACATCCTGCGCAGTTCGGCCTTGTTGTCCAAGCCACGCTCACCAAGCGCAGCCGGGTCGAGGGGGTACTCCTTGCGCGGGGTATCCAGGGCGAACGGCGGGTGGTTGGTGGTCGTCAACAGCACCATGAACACGCGTTCGCCCTGCGCGTCCGCCTGTTCCAACAACTCCTGCGCGAACTGGAACAGCCAGGCATCGTACAAACCCCACTCAGTGCCGCGCGCCGCGGGGAAGCGCTGGCGGATGTCGCGCGCGTCATACACGTTGTCAAAACCCTGGTGGCGGAACGCAGTCCCGATTTCGCGCCAGTCACTGCCACCGCCATAGATGAACACCGTTCGATACCCCGACCGTTTGAACGGCAGGGCCGCTGACGTATCAAAGGTCAGGCTGGCATTGCGACCACGCGTGAGTGGGCTGATGGCCGATCCCAGCAGCAGGCTTTCAAGCACGGGATGCGTGCCGTTCTGGGTGGCGATGAAATTTTCAAACTGGAAGCCGTGCTCCAACTCGCCACGCAGCCGCCCCAACATGTCATTGCCGGGACCATCGACGCGCAGCAGGTCCTGGCCGAAGGATTCCAGCAGGCCCAGCACCACATGCGGCGATTGCGCCAGTGCGCGCGGCGCACCTGGCACCTGGGGAAACAAGGCGGCGCGCACCTGCGCCGGATCCCCGGAAGGCAATCCGGCTGCCAGCGCGGCATCGCGGAGGTCGGTGAAGCCCTGGCGACGCAGGCCCACCAACGGATCGCTGCCAATATCGGTTTCCTTGCCACGGACCCGCGCGGCGCGATACAGCGTCAACGGGGCATTGAGCACCAACGTATTGACGAAGGGATCTGTCGAGACAGTGACGTCGCGACGGATCAGTGGGAACGTACCCACGCTGCCGCGCGCCAGCAGCACCAGCAGCAGGCATTGCACCACCACCACCGAAACCTGCAGCCAGCGCCTGTGCGGCCAACGCCAGTGCTGCTCCAGCCACTGCCCGGCGTGACGGGTCAGCCACGCGATTCCGAGCCCGGCCACGACCAGGCCCAGCCCCCCGCGCACTACCGGGTAGTCGTTCCAGATCGTTTCCAGCACGGCCCCGGTATCGTCTTCGAACAATCCAAACACGATCGGGTCAAAGCGGGTCTTGTAGAACGCGTAATAGAAGTGTTCACAGCTGGCGGCCAATGCAAACAGCAGCAGCAACGCCACCAGCAGGATCTGCGCCAACGTCACCGCCCGCCGCCGTTGCCCAAGCAACCAGAGCGGTACACAGACCAGGCCGACGAGGCAGGCAGCGGTGGCTCCGACCACAAGGTCATAGCGCAGCCCGGTGCCCAGCACAGGCCACAACATCGCAAGCCCGCGCTCCTCACCGGCATAGGCCCACCACAAGCCCAGCCGGGCGATGGCCCCCAGTACGACCACTCCAGCCACCAGCAGCCAGAGCCGTGGCGCGATGGCGTTAGTGGGGGCTGGGCGGCTGGGGTCGTTCACGGGGGGTCGAACCTTGGGAAAGGAAAGCCCGGCGGACGGGCGGCGCGCATTGTAATGCGGACGTCACACTCCCGGAATCGGTTCACTCCGGAAAAGGACAAGGATTGAGTGACAGCCCAATGCCAGTCAGAATGCCGTTTCCGTACGCAAGCGTATCCATCATGACGCCAGCCACCGTTCCGCCCTACCCGCACCTGTTCGCGCCGCTGGATCTGGGCTTCACCCAGCTGCGCAACCGCATCCTGATGGGATCGATGCATACCGGGCTGGAAGACCATGCCCGCGACTTCCCCAAGCTGGCCGCCTATTTCGGCGAGCGTGCCGCCGGTGGCGCGGCCTTGCTGGTCACCGGCGGCTTCGCCCCCAACGTGGTGGGTTGGCTCACGCCCTTTGGCAGCAAGCTGTCCTGGCCCTGGGAAGTCAGCCGGCACCGCCAGGTGACCGCTGCGGTGCATTCACACGACGCCAAGATCTGCCTGCAGCTACTGCATGCCGGCCGCTACGGCTATCACCCGCTGCAGGTGGCTCCGTCCAAGCGCAAGGCACCGATCAACCCGTTTACTCCGCGCGCGCTGTCGGCCGGTGGCGTCGAACGGCATATCGCCGACTACGCCCGCGCCGCCCGCTATGCACGTGATGCCGGCTACGACGGCGTCGAGGTGATGGGCTCGGAAGGCTATCTGATCAATGAATTCATCGCCCCGCGCACCAATGGCCGCAGCGATGCCTGGGGCGGTGACGCGGCCAAGCGCATGCGTTTTGCGGTGGAGATCGTGCGCCGCATCCGTGAGGCCTGCGGCCCGGACTTCATCATCATCTACCGGCTGTCGCTGGTGGACCTGGTCGAGGACGGCAGCAACTGGCAGGAGATCGTGCAGCAGGCGCAGGCCATCGAAGCCGCCGGCGCAACCCTGATCAACTCCGGTATCGGCTGGCATGAGGCGCGCATCCCCACCATCGCCACCTCGGTACCGCGCGCCGCCTTTGCCGGCGTCACCGCCAAGCTCAAGCCGCAGGTCGGCATTCCGCTGATCGCCACCAACCGGATCAACATGCCGGACGTGGCCGAGGGCATCCTCGCCGGCGGCGGCGCCGACATGGTGTCGCTGGCCCGTCCGCTGCTGGCCGATCCGCAATGGCCGGCCAAGGCCAAGGCCGGCAAGCCCGAAGCGATCAATACCTGCATCGCCTGCAACCAGGCCTGCCTGGACCATGTGTTCCAGCAGAAGCGCGCCAGCTGCCTGGTCAACCCGCGTGCCGCGCACGAAACCGAGCTGGTCTATCAGCCCACCACCGGCGCCAAGCGCGTGGCCGTGGTGGGTGCCGGCCCGGCCGGCCTGGCCTGTGCCACGGTGGCGGCCGAACGCGGCCACAAGGTCACCCTGTTTGACGCGACCTCCGAGATCGGCGGTCAGTTCAACGTGGCCAAGCGCATCCCCGGCAAGGAGGAGTTCCATGAAACCCTGCGCTACTTCCGCCACAAGCTGGCCGAAACCGGGGTCAGCGTGCGGCTGGACACGCCGGTGGATGTGAACACGCTGGCCGATTTCGACGAAGTGGTGGTGGCTACCGGCATCAGCCCGCGCAAGGTCAACTTCCCCGGCGCCGATCACCCGATGGTGGTCAGCTACCTCGATGTATTACTGGGACGAGTGAAGGCTGCCGACAAGGTGGCCATCATCGGCGCCGGCGGCATTGGCTTCGATGTCGGTGAGTTCCTGGTGCACGAAGGCCCCTCGCCTGCGCTGGACCCGGCACGCTGGATGGCCGAATGGGGCGTGGATGCCAGCTTTGAAAGCCGTGGCGCGCTGGCCAAGCCGCAGCCCGAAGCCCCTGCCCGCAAGGTCTGGCTGCTGCAACGCAGCCCCGGCAAGCCCGGCGCCAAGCTCGGCAAGACCACCGGCTGGATCCACCGTGCCACGCTCAAGGCCAAGGGCGTGAAGATGCTCGGTGGAGTCGAGTACCTGGGCGTGGACGATGCCGGCCTGCGCATCCGCATCGACGGCCAGGAGCAGTTGCTGGATGTCGGCACGGTCGTGGTCTGTGCCGGCCAGGAACCTCGCCGCACGCTGGCCGATGCGCTACAGGCCGCTGGTCGCAGCGTGCACATCATTGGCGGGGCCGATGTCGCCGCCGAGCTGGACGCCAAGCGCGCGATCGATCAGGGCAGCCGCGTCGCGGCGGCTCTTTGAGCAAGCAAGCAGAAGCTGGAAACCAGAAAACAGGAACCAGCAACGTAGCCCGGGTAAGCGCAGCGCACCCGGGATGATCGGCCAACGTGACCAACTGACAAACCACCACGCAATACATCCCGGGTGCGCTGCGCTTACCCGGGCTACCGATGGTTGGCAAAACCTTGCCGGCATTGCAGCCGGAGAGTGACCAGCGATGCGGCCGGCGGCAATGCGCTCGCACTGGCTGCAACTCGCAAAAAGCGTGATGAATCTCGCAATACCTTGACGCCAGGGTCTTGATCAACACGGCCTCGAATCACCTCGACGGTGTGCCCGCAAAATCCTGAATGCGCGTACCCGGCCCAAAAAAGACCCTGACAACAAACCTGAATGTCAACAATCGCTGTTCAGGATGAGTTTTGGGTTCGCCCCCTAACTTGCGCCCACTTCCGCTCACCCACCAGTTCTGGTGAGCAAGGCGCAGCCCTCCCACAATCTATTGAGGGCTGCCCACGGGGCGGCCCCGATGCCACGGCCGCCTCCCCATAACGCCAAGTCGCAGTGTTGTCCGGCTCCTTTCATGGAGGCAGGTCGGCTGCGGCCCACACGGAGCAAGGAGATTTATGAAACTGGCTTGGATTCTCTGGCTGTCGCAGATGTTGCCGCAGCCGGCAGCCGACTCGTTGTGCTTGAGCACGACCGTTTACCTGGAAGCCCGCGACCAGACCCTGCAGGGACAGCAGGCCGTCGCCGAAGTTGCCCTGCGCCGTCTGGACAGTGGCCTTTGGGGCGATTCGATGTGCAAGGTGGTTACCGCGCGCAAACAGTTCGCCCCCACCCTGGTGGCCCCGGGCACCCAACTGCGCAATGACGATGCCTGGGCCGAGGCCGTGGACGTCGCCTTTGCCGCTGAACGCAACTGGGCCCTGCCCAATGGCCAGCGCAAGGAGATCGTGCCGGGCGCCAGCCACTTCGCAGCCCACGCCATCGCCAGCCCGAGCTGGCGCAACGCCTATCAGGTCGCCACCATCGGCGGGCACACCTTCTATAAGGTGCAGACGCTCAAGCCGCGCGCTTCCTGATCGAGTGGCTCTGGCCGCAGCCTCGCCTCATACCAATCACCACACCGCGCAACGGGGCTTGTGGTGATAATGCGGGAGTCCCTTAACTCCCGAGGTTACTGATGAAGCTCTATACCAAGCCCGGCGCATGTTCGCTGGCTGACCACATCACCCTGATCTGGTCCGGCCTGCCGTTCGAGCTGCAGATCGTGGATCACGCCATGATGAAGTCGCCCGAATACCTGAAGATGAACCCAGCCGGGGCGGTACCGGTGCTGGAAGACGGCGGTTGGACCCTGACCCAGAACGCGGCGATCCTGCACTACATCTGCGACAAGGCACCGGATTCGGGCCTGGAAGGCGGCAATGACCTGCGTGCCCGTGCCGAGGTCAATCGCTGGCTGTCCTTCGTCAATGCCGACCTGCACCCGACCTTCTACCCGATCTTCGGCTCCACCAAGTACCTGGAGGACGAGGCGGTCATCGCCCGCACCCAGGAAAATTCGCGGCAGAAGCTGAAGACGCTGTACCAGCGCATCAATGACCGACTGGCCGAGGTGGACTGGCTGGGCGGCACGCCGCGCGCCGGCATTGCCGACGCTTACACCTTCGTGACCCTGCGCTGGGCCCGTGGCCTGAAGATCGACCTGGCCGGCATGGACGCGCTGGACCGCTTCGAGCAGCGCATGCTGGCCGACCCGGCGGTGCAGGCGGCAATGAAGGCTGAAGGGCTGAACTGATCCAGGCTCCGCGCTTGAACACACGGGCCGCCGGTTGCATGACCGGCGGCCCGTTGCGTTTCGGCATCACCGCAACTAGCGCGCCGACAAGCGCATGACCAGGCGCGGCCGCTCCCGGTACAAGGCCGGATACTGCTGCTTCAAGGCGGCAACCTTGGGTAGATCATTGATGCGGATATACAGGGCATCCGGGTGCAGCGTCAGGTAGTTCTGGTGATAGCTCTCGGCTGCGGTGAAAGCCTTGCCGCCCTCTACCTGGGTCACCACCGGCGCGGCAAAAACGGAACTGCGCTGCAGCTGGGCGATATAGGCGCGGGCCGCTTCACGCTGCCCGGCATCATCGGCATAGATGGCCGAGCGGTACTGGCTACCATGATCGGGGCCCTGCCGGTTGAGCTGGGTGGGGTCATGCACCACCGAGAAAAACACCTGCAGCAACTGTCCATAGCTGACCTGCGAGGGATCGTAGGTCACCTGCACTGCTTCGGCATGCCCGGTTGCACCCCCACTCACCCGCATGTAGCTGGCATCGGCAGCGCTGCCACCGATGTAGCCGGACACCGCGTTGTCCACGCCCTTGATGTGCTGGAACACGCCCTGCACACCCCAGAAGCAGCCGCCGGCAAACACCACCCGCGCCTGGTTGACGCCGGCCTGCTGCAGATCAGCCGCCCCGGTCGGTGCCGGCACGCGTAGCGCCACCGGCGCTGCCTGCGCCGTACGTTCCAGGTTGAACACCGAGAACACCAGCAGCCCTGCAACCAGCGCCGCAATACTTCCAGCGACAAGTTTGTCCATCGCGATCTTCATCACGGACCTCCTCGCTCAACCAAACGTGAAGGCATAGGCGCGCACACCCGGATCAAGGAACTCGATCTCGAACGTACGTTCGCGCACCTCGCCGTCCTGGCGGATCAACTGGTACAGGCGGTTTTGATCCACCACGCCCTCGCCCTGTGCCGACACATCGGCGCCGGCAGCGGCCTGTGGCGCCTGGCCATCGATGCGCACGCGGAAACGCACCGGCCGCGCAGGATCCTGCGGCGCCAGGACCAGATGCAGGTCACGAGCATGGAAGCGGAAGGCGATGCGGCCACCGCCCTGCTCCAGCTGCGCATCCTCGGCACCCACCATCCAACGCCCAACCAGCGCCCATTGGTTGAGCTGCAACTGTGCCGGCAGGCTGTAGTCGCCCTCGCGTCCGCGCTGCATGCCACCGGGTGAAGCGAAGTGTTCGGCGCGGGCGTGGCCGATATAGGTTTCCGGCGACCTCAGGCTGGCCATATCGGCCTGGCGTTCAACCCCGCTGCCTTCCATGCGCATCGCCGGTGCCCCATCACCCGGCAGGCTGTTGCCGGCCTCGCGCAGCAGCTGGCGGATGATCTGCTCGGACTGCGCGTAATTGCCTTCGCCGAAGTGATGGGCGCGGATGCGTCCCTGCGCGTCGATGAAATAGTGCGCCGGCCAATACTGGTTGTTGAAACCACGCCAGATCGCAAAATCATTGTCGATGGCCACCGGGTAATCGACCTTCAGCTCGGTCACCGCGCGCTGCACATTGTCCAGCTTGCGTTCGAAGGCGAACTCCGGCGCATGCACGCCTATCACCACCAGCCCATGCGCCTTGTAACGCTCGGCCCAATCGCGCACAAAGGGCAGCGCGCGCAGGCAATTGATGCAGGAGTAGGTCCAGAAATCGACCAGCACCACCTTGCCGCGCAGCTGCTGCGCATCCAGCGGGGGGCTGTTGAGCCAGGCGGTGGCGCCAGCCAGCGAGGGCATCTGCCCTTCCACTGGCAAGGCATTGTTGTCGCCATTGCCAGCAGACATCATCATCACAGCGCCTGCCGCCGGCGGCTGCGTGGGCAGCACGTCCAGCAACCGTTGCTCAAGCCTTGCCGTGCTGGCCGTCGACAGCCGCGTCAGCAGGCCGGTATCCCAGCCCATCGCAATCGCCACCACCGCCAGCAAAGCCGCGATGCCCAGGCCACGACGGATCCACTCGCCCACACCCAGCCGCTGCTTCAAGGCAGTGAATACGCGCCCACCTATCCATACCGCCAGCGCCAGCGAGGTCGCCGCACCCAGCGCGTAAGCCAGCAGCAAACCGGTGGTCCCCACGTTTGCGCCCTGCAGGGCAGCCCCGGTCAGGATCAGGCCCAGGATCGGGCCCGCGCACGGCGCCCACAACAGGCCGGTGGCCACGCCGATCAACAGCGAGCTCAGTACGCCGCCCTGCCCCGCATCGGCCGCCGTACTCAACCGTGCACCCGCGCGCTGCAGCGGTGCCAGCAAGCGGTCGGCCAGCGCCGGCCACAGCAACGCCAGCGCGAACAGCGCCATCACCACCAGCGCGATCCAGCGCCCGATCTGGTTGGCCTGCGCAACCCACTGGCTGCCCACCGCCGCCAAGCTGGCAACCACCGCGAACATCAAGGCCATGCCCACCAGCAAGGGCAAACCGCTGCGCAGGAACGGGCGGTCGGCACGTGCGAACACGAACGGCAGCACCGGCAGGATGCAGGGGCTGAGCAGGGTAAGTACGCCGCCGAGGTAGGCCAGTACCAGCAGGAACATGCAGGAGTCCTTCTTGAAAGATGGGAGCGCGGATCAGGCCACGAGGAACTGCAGGGCGACGCCGTTCATGCAGTAACGCAAGCCGGTCGGGCGTGGGCCATCCTCGAATACATGGCCCAGATGGCCGCCGCAGCGCCGGCAGTGCACGGCCACCCGCAGCATGCCGAAGCTGCTGTCGCGGTCCTCGCCTACCGCGTCGTGCAGCGGCGCCCAGAAGCTGGGCCAGCCGGTGCCGCTGTCGAACTTGGTTGCCGAGGAGAACAACGGCAGCGCGCAGCCGGCACAGTTGAAGGTGCCGCGCCGGTGTTCCGCATTGAGCGGGCTGCTGAAGGCCCGCTCGGTGCCCTGCTGGCGCAGCACCGCGTACTGCGCCGGGCTGAGCTGCTGGCGCCACTGCGCGTCGCTGCGCATCACTTCAAACACAGCCGAACGCGCTGGTGCGGCCGGGGCCGGGCCATTGCAGGCGGTCAGCCCCAGTACTCCGGCTGCGGCGGCCATGCCACCGATACCAAGCAACCTGCGACGGGTGAGGCTCATGAGCGGTCTCCAGCCAGGGACGATGTCGCCATGCTGCGCCTGCCCCGGTCAACGAATCCTCACGCAGAGTTAAATTCTTCGTGACACATCGGCGCGCCCTTCCAAGGACAATGCCAACCGTCCCCTCTGCCGGCCGCAGGCATCGATGAGCAGCACAAAACGCATCCTGATCGTCGAAGACGATGTGCATATCGCCAACCTGCTGCGCATGCACCTGCGTGACGAGGGTTACGAGGTCAGCCATGCCGCCAGCGGCGATGAGGGCGTACGCCTGCTCGAAAGCGGGCATTGGGATGCATTGGTGCTGGATCTGATGCTGCCCGGCGTGGATGGCCTGGAAATCTGCCGGCGTGCGCGCGCGATGACCCGCTACACGCCAATCATCATCACCAGCGCGCGGGCCAGCGAGCTGCACCGCATCCTCGGCCTGGAACTGGGTGCCGACGACTATCTGGCCAAGCCGTTTTCGATGCTGGAACTGGTGGCGCGGGTGAAGGCCTTGCTGCGCCGCGTGGAGGCGATGGCGCAGAACGCACGCATCGACGCCGGCACCATCGATGTGGCCGGCCTGCGCATTGACCCGGTCGCGCGCACCGCGCAGGTGGATGCGCGCCCGCTGGAACTCACCCCGCGCGAATTCGACCTGCTTTACTTCTTCGCCCGTCACCCCGACCAGGTCTACTCGCGGATGGAACTGCTCAACCAGGTCTGGGGCCATCAACACGATGGCTACGAGCACACCGTCAACACCCATATCAACCGCCTGCGCAACAAGATCGAGCATGACCCGGCAACGCCGACGCGCATCCTCACCGTATGGGGACGCGGCTACAAACTGGCCGCCGCCGGCGGGAGCACGGCATGATCCGGCTAACCCTCTCGCAACGCCTGTCACTGGTGTTCTGCGCGTTGCTGCTGATCTGCTGTGGCGCGCTGGCCTGGCTGCAGATGCGCAGCAACCGCATGCATGAGCAGGAAACCGTGCAGCGCCTGTCGCGCGGATTGGCCGAACACATTGCACGCAGCGGCGAGCTGATGGATGCACGTGGCATCCGCGATGGCGAAGTACGCGCACTGTTCGGCAAGCTGATGTCGGTCAATCCCAGCGTCGAGGTCTACCTGCTCGACGATGCCGGCCGCATCCTTGGCCACGATGCACCGGAGGGGCATCTCAAGCGTGATCGCGTTGATCTAGCGCCGGTGCACGCACTGCTGGCCGGCGACAGTTTGCCGATCTTCGGCGACGACCCGCGCAGCAGCAGCGGCCGCAAGGTCTTCAACGCCGCACCGCTGTGGGTGCAGGGCCGCCAGGTCGGTTACATCTACGTGGTGCTGGTAGGCGAGCAACGCGAGGCATTGGCCGCCGATATCGCCGCCAACGCCACGCTGCGCAACACGCTGTGGTCGTTGGCCATCGTGGCGGTATTCGGCCTGCTCGCTGGCTTGATCGCCTTCCGCTGGGTAACCCGGCCACTGCGCCAGCTGACCCGCCGCATCCAGTCATTCGATGTGGACAGCGGCGACCCGCAGCTGCCCTTGCCGCCGACGCCATTGCGGGCCGGCGAACGCGATGAACTGAGCATCCTGCAACACAGCTTCGCCCATCTGGGCCTACGCATCGGCGAGCAATGGCAGCAGCTGCGCCAGCAGGACCTGCAACGGCGCGAGCTGGTCGCCAACCTGTCGCATGACCTGCGCACGCCGCTGTCATCGCTGCACGGCTACCTGGAAACACTGGCGCTCAAGGATGCCAGCCTCAGCGCCGACGAGCGCCAGCGCTATCTCGCCATCGCGCTGTCGCAGAGCCACAAGGTCGGCCGGCTTGCGCAGGCCTTGTTCGAGCTGGCGCGGCTTGAACATGGCGGCGTGGTGCTGGAGCTGCAGACGTTCTCGCTGCCGGACCTGGTGCAGGATGTGTTGCAGAAATTCGAACTGGCCGCGCAGTCGCGCCAGCAGCGCCTGGATGCGGAAATTCCCGCAGGGCTACCGCCGGTGGAGGCCGACCTTGGGCTGATCGAGCGGGTGCTGACCAACCTGCTGGACAATGCAATCCGCCACACCCCGACAGGCGGCCGCATCACCATATCGTTGCGTACGCTGGACGATGAAGTTGTGGTTCGCGTTGCCGACAGCGGTCCCGGCATTCCACCGGAACGCCGGGACGGACTGTTCAACACGCCCGCTGCACTGGGCAGCCAACGCCCCGACAGTGGCGGCCTCGGCTTGTTGATCGTGCACCGCATCCTGCAGCTGCACCATCGCCAGATCCGTCTGCTGGACAGCAATGAAGGCGCGGTGTTCGAGTTCTCACTGCCAATCGCCGCGCGCAGACAAGCGCCTCCGCTGGGCTGATTACGCTGCCTGCACGCGCTCAACCTATCTCGCGAATCACACCGCCCTGTCCATCGCGCAGCAATGTCGGTCGCACTTCGACCTGCAGCGCTCCACCCGGCAACGGATACACACCGCGTTCGGCACGCACGCTGTCCAACAACACCGTCAACGTGGCATCGGAAAGCACGCAGCGGGCGCTGTCGTCGTCGGTTTGCAAGTCATCCATGCGGCCCGGCTCAAACCGCCACTGGCGGTCCTTGCCGAGCAGCACCAGCGGCTTGTCGTGATGCAGCCGCAGCGGCAGCAGTTCCAGCACGCTGGGCACCTGTCCCGCCCCCAGCACCAAGGTCGTGACTGCGCCTTCGACGGACCACTCCAGCGTTTCCACGAACAACATGCCGGTGCCTGAACCTTCACGTTGGCTTCCCGCCTGCAGCTGCGCCGCCAGCGCCGGATCGCGCAGCAGCGAGTCGCGCCCCAGCACGGTGATCCACAGCGGCATGGCCGGCTCCATCGCCGTCAGTACGCCAAGCGTGGACCATCGTTTGATCGCCGCCATCTCATCATCCGTCAGGCCGACCATCTGCAGGAAATTCAGCCGCCCGTTGGCGGTATCGATAGCCGGCAACTGCGGATCAGCCACAAATGCCAGATGCCGCAACTGGGTCGGGCTATCCAGCGCGATGGGGCCATTGGCATCGAGGTGATGCCCGGCTTCGAACACGTTGCCGCTGCTGAACACATAGCGCGCAAGATTCTGCATCAGGTTCATCGGCCAGGCCGGCGGCTCACTGTGCCTGCCTTCGTCGGGCGCAGCAGCCAGGCGCAAGGTCAATTCGAAACCAAAGCCACTCTCCTGCGGATCGTCGCTCTGCTTGTCATACAGCTCGGAAAAGCCGTAACTGACGTAATGCCAATGCGGGATGGGCGTATCGCTCCAATACACGCTGATCCCATCCAGGGGATCGTTGCCACCCAGCGTATGCGACAACACGGTACCGAAATGCCGCGGCTCCTGCCCCGCATACAGCGCTGCCATGGCCGCGTTGATCGCATCCCAACCCGCGGTGCTGATCTGACCGCCGTCTTCCTGCGCCATGCAGGGCACTCCAAGTGATGGACAAGCCAACATCATAGTGCCCGCACATCGCAGCACATCACCAAGGTGCTGGACCACCGCCTTGGCAGGCAGTGGTCACCCAGGCTCAGCCCACCACCAGTGCGCGTGTCTCTTCCAGCCAGCGGCTGGCGAATGCCGGACTTTTGGCCTTGCCCAGGGCGCTGGCCAGTTCGGGCCAGAGCTGCTCCAGGCTGACGGCGGTCTTGCTGCGATCGATCTTCAACTGGATCAGGTAGCCCTTCAGGCCCAGGTGCTTGCGCACCGATTCGGCCATCCAGTCACGCAACTGCTGGTAGCGCAGCGGGTCATCGCCCAATTGCGTGGTCACTGGCAGCACCGGAGCTTTGTCGGCATTCCCCCCAACCGCTTCGATCAACTGCAAGGCCTGCAGCTGCGCAAGCACGTCATCCGGTGCCCGTAGGCCCTGCGCCATCTGCCCGAGCTCGCGCGCGTCGCGCTGCCCATCCACCAGCAACAGCACCGAGCGCAACGCCGGCGCCAGCTTCAGGCCACGGTTCTCGATTTCCAGGCGGCCAGCGGCCGTCTTGGCATAGATGAATGCCATTCCCCCTCCCACTTTTGTGCACCGCAATACGGTACGCGCGCATTCCCGGAGCCCCCGCCCCGGTCTGTGCAGCTTTGCCTGCCCGCGTACCGCCCCCTTGCGATCACCGCCGCACCGTGGCCTGTCGGCCAAACCGCGCGCTATTTCCCCAGCGCGCGGCGGATTTCATCCAGTGCGGCCGGGTCGTCGAGAGTCGACAGATCACCCGGATCGCGCTGTTCGGCCAATGCCTGCAGTGAACGCCTCAGCAGCTTACCCGAACGGGTCTTGGGAAGCGCATTGACGATATGCACGTGGGCCGGCCGCGCCACCGCCCCGAGCGAACTAGTGACCTGTTGCATCATTTCCGCCGCCAGGCCCTGGGCATCGTCGCCGGGCTGGGCCTGCTTCAGGGTGACGAAGACCAGCGGCACCTGCCCCTTCAGCTCGTCGTGGACGCCAATCACCGCCGCCTCTGCCACCCGCGGATGGGCCGAAATGGCTTCCTCGATTTCACGGGTACCCAGCCGATGCCCGGCCACGTTGATCACGTCATCGGTGCGACCAAGGATGAAGGTATAGCCCTCCTCATCGCGGATGGCCCAATCCAGCGAGCTGTACAGCAACTCCTTGAAGTGGCTGAAATAGCTTTCGAGAAAACGATCGTCGTCGTTCCACACCGTGCTCATGCAGCCCGGCGGCAACGGCGGCTGGATCACCAGCACCCCCTTCTGCCCGGGCGCCACTTCCGCCCCGGTCTGTTCATCGATCACCTTCATCTTGTAGCCAAGATTGGGGAAGCCGGGTGAGCCGAACTTCACCGGCTTCATCTCCAGTCCCGGCAACAAGGTCAACGCCGGCCAACCGGTCTCGGTCTGCCAGTAATTGTCGATCACCGGCTTGCGCAGCGCGCCGCTGATCCAATGTGCAGTCGGCTCGTCCAGGGGCTCGCCGGCCAGGAACAGGTATTTCAGTTCCGACAGGTCGTGGCGGTTGATGAAGTCGACGTCATGCTTCTTCAGCACGCGTATCGCGGTAGGCGAGGAGAACATCGTGCGCACGCCGTATTGCTCGCACAATGCCCACCAGATACCCGCATCGGGGTTGATCGGCAGGCCTTCGTACAACAACGACGTGCAGCCGCCGATCAACGGGCCATACACGTTGTAGGAATGGCCCACCGCCCAGCCGACATCAGAGGTGGAAAACATTACCTGGCCCGGCCCGCAGTCGAACACGGTACGCATCGACTGCGCCATCGCCACCGCATAGCCACCGACATCACGCTGCACGCCCTTGGGTTTGCCGGTGGTGCCGGAGGTATACAGCAGATAGCTGGGTTCGTTGGACTCCAACCATTGCACCGGCACATCAACATCACCGACCTGCGCGCGCAGCGTTGCGTAGTCTTCGTCGCGCCCGGCGATGCGTGGTTCGGCCGCATCCAGCCCACGCGAGACGATCAACACCTTCGGCGGCGGCGTGCAGGCTTCGGCACATGCCGCATCCACCATCGCCTTGTACGGAATCACCTTGCCACCGCGCATGCCGGCGTCGGCGGCAATCAGCAGCTTGGGCTGTGCGTCATCAATGCGCAGCGCCAGGTTGTGCGCGGCAAAACCGCCAAACACGACCGAGTGCACCGCGCCAATGCGCGCACAGGCCAGCATCGCGAACACCGCTTCGGCCATGTTTGGCATGTAGATGACGACGCGGTCACCCCGACCGACATCGAGTTTGAGCAGGACTGCGGCGAACGCATTCACTTCGCGATAGAGATCACGATAGGTGAGCTCGCGGGTCACATTGGTTTCGGTGGAAATGGCGACCAAGGCGAGCTGGTCAGCGCGTTCAGCCAGGTGCCGGTCGACCGCGTTGTAGCAGAGGTTGGTCTGGCCACCAACGAACCAGCGGCGAAACGGGGGATTGCTGTAATCCAGGATCTGCTGCGGCGGGCGGTGCCAATGGATGGCCTTGGCTTCTTCGGCCCAGAACGCCTCGGGCTCATCAATGGAACGGCGGTAGATCTGATCGTACTGCACGACACCCTCCGACACCTGCCTGTTGTGTGCCGAGCATAGTCCGGACAGTGGGCTGGACTCCCTGCGACGATGGTCTTAAGACCAAAGCCCTAAAAGCCAACGCCTGCCCTCACCCCAACCCCCGCTTCGCGCCCCGGCCATTGCACTGGCGCAAGGGCGTTCAAGGAGTAGCGAACCCGTGGTTCGCAAGCTGCTCCTTTCACCCCCTGAACGGGAGACCGGCTCGGATCGCATCGGCTGCCAGTGCACCAGCCCGGCAAGCTTTTGCTTCTAGAAAGGGCACGCCGAAACAAACGACAGCGCCACACCGGTCAGCGGATGCACAAACGCCAAGCGCCTGGCATGCAGGCACACCCGCATCGCAGGCTGGGCTTCGTACATCACGTCGCCCACGATCGGATGCCCGATGCTGGCCAGATGCAGGCGGAGTTGATGGCTGCGGCCGGTCACCGGCTCCAACTCGAGCCGCGTGGTCTGCGCCGCGACATCACGGGCCAGCACCCGCCAACGCGTCAACGAAGGCTTGCCCAGTTCAACGCTCACCATCTGCTTTGGCCGGTTGGGCCAGTCGCAGATCAGCGGCAGGTCGATCTGCCCGGATTCACCCTCGACCAGCCCTTCCACCAGCGCCTCGTAGCGCTTGCTTACTTGTCGCTGCTCGAACTGTTTGGACAAGGCAACCTGCATTTGCTTGCCACGCGCATACAGCATCAGGCCCGAGGTCACCTGGTCGAGCCGGTGCACGGTCATCGCGTCCTCGTACTGCTGCTGCAGTCGCGTAACCAGGCAGTCCTTGTTTTCCTCCGAGCGCCCGGGCACCGACAACAACCCAGCCGGCTTTTCCGCCACCACCAGGGCCTGGTCCACAAAATGAATCAACTCGCTCATCACAATCGACATGGGCAAACACCTTGCCCTACGTTGCATAGTCTGGAGCGCGGCAGGAAGCACGGCAACCTACGCGTTCCAGGGCTGGTGCAATGTCCGGTGATCATGCAGGCTTGTGCGACGGCACCTGTTGCCCCTCCTATCGCCATGGCCCATCAATGCATTCGCTGACCTCGTCCAACCCCCTGCGTGCTTACAGCAAGCTGCCAGCCAGCTTGAAGGGCCATCTGCCCGATTTCGGCATGGCGATCGGCCTGATCCTGCTGATCAACACGGCGTGGCTGTTGGTGGATCCGATCCTCAGGATCTACATGGGTGATTCGATGGTGTTCCTGCAATCCACGGTCATGCGTGGGTCTGCCGCCGAACGCTCCTATCTCTATGGACTGGCTCTTTTCTATCTGCACAAACCCTTCGCCTCGGCGCAGGCGATACTCGCTTTCAACCTGCTGTGCGCCATGCTCACTTCACTGGCACTGTTCGGTTGGCTGCGGGTTTTCCTGCGCCTTCCCCTGTGGATCTGCCTGGCCGCAACGGCGCTGTTCTGCAGCGAACCGGCGCAGGTATTCATGGCACGCATGGTCATGGCAGAAACATTCGGCCTGGCTGCCCTGATTGGCACCTTTGGCTGCCTGGCGTTCTATCTGCGCACCGCTAACCTGTTGTGGTTCCTGCTCGCCGTGCTGACGGGCTTGGCTGCTGCCGCGCTCCGCACCAATTTCCTGCCCTTGGTGTTGGGAATGTCGCTGGTGGCTGCGCTGCTTTGTCTGTTTGAGCAGCCGCGTCGGCGGGCCCGCTTGGGCCGTTTCGCAGCGGCGCTGGCATTGCTGGTTGCCACCCATATCGGCTACACCCAATGGTATGGCCGTGCGGTGGGGCAACCGGCGGGCTATGTCGCACATACCGGCATGATGGCTATTGGACTGGTCGCTCCGCTGATCAAGCCAGAGCATTTCGAAGGCACCGGGGTGTCGGGCGAGATACTGAAGAACGTCCGCCTGCCGCTGGACGATCATTGGCAACGCGGCAACCACATCTGGTCATCCAAGGGCCTGTGGGCCGAGCTGAGCAAAGCCAGCCCCAACGCTGAGATGGTCGCCCGCACCGTTACCCGCAGGGCGATGCTCAGCGACCCCGTTGGCCTGCTGAAGATCAACGTCGCCACGCTGGGTGGGTACTTCAACAAGAGGAAGTCCTACTTGCGCATGCAGGATGACATCGGGGTCATCGCCCCGGACCCGTACGCCATCCAGGTCATCCGTACCTGGTTCAACTGGGATGTCAGCAACTTGTCCAGGACCGAGAGCGCGGCACGCACGTATTTCAAGCATGCCGCCATCTGGTTCAAGTTCTGCCTGTTTGCACTCTTGCCGTTGGCGCTGGCCAGCATGATGATCGGCTGGCGCAGGCCCGAACGCACGCAGTACCTGCTGCTGGGCTTTACCTCACTCGGGTTGCTGGCCTGCCATCTGCTGTTCGTGCATATCGTGTCCTACCGCTACCTGCACCCACTGCCGTGGTTCGTGCTGGCACACATGGCGATCATCGCGAGCTGGCTGCTTGGCAGGCTGCCGACGAAGGACCCGCAACCCCAAGATAGGCCAGCGTCTTCATCTCACGCCGGCCACGCGTGACGACGTCCAGGATCAGGCCGACGGTGACCAACAAGGTGCTGAGGACCATCAGCGCCGAGGCCAGGATCAGGCTCGGGAACCTGGGCACCAGGCCGGTTTCAAAATAGGTCAGCAACACCGGCACCAGCAGCACCACGGCAAGCAACCCGACCAGGCCGCCGAGAATTCCATAGAAGGCCAAAGGGCGTTCGGCAGCGAACAACTTGAGCATCGTCCCCAGGATCCTGAAGCCATCCCCCCAGGTATTGAGCTTGCTCACCGACCCGTCCGGACGCTCGGCATAGGGCGTAGCCACTTCCGCGACCGGCATGCGCAACTCCAATGCATGCACCGTCAGCTCGGTCTCGATCTCAAAACCCGCCGACTGCATCGGGAAGCTCTTCACAAAGCGCCGCGAAAACGCGCGGTAACCAGACAGGATGTCCCGGCACGCGCGCCCAAACAGGCGCGAAAGGAAAGTGGTCAACATGACGTTGCCCCAGGCATGCCCACGCCGATAGGCCCGCTCGTCGGTCGCCTCGCGCAGGCCGACCACCATGTCATGCCCATCAAGCACCTGCTGCACCAGCAAGGGCGCGCTCGGCGCGTGGTAGGTCGCATCACCATCGACCATGAGGTACACATCGGCTTCGATGTCCGCGAACTGACGCCGCACCACATTGCCCTTGCCGCGCAGCTTTACCGACCGCACGATCGCACCGGCCTCGCGAGCACGTTGTGCCGTGGCATCGGTGGATTGGTTGTCGAACACATAGATATCCGCATCGGGCAAGGCCGCCCGCATGCCAGACACCACTTCGGCGACAGTCAGCTCCTCGTTGTAACAGGGGACAAGCACGGCAATTCTTGGAGCAGACATCGTCATTCCTGAGGTTGCGCGCAGACAACACCGCGAAAATGGGCAGCCGCACGACGAGGACTTGGAAGCAGAACATGCTGCTGCATGCTCTTATCGGCGGACATGCTAACCAATCTGCCTGACCTGCACACCCGCCCAGCGCCCAGCAAGACGACCGGGCGCTCGGCCTGACCCATCCAGGCAACGCAGGTTCGGGCTGCGCGAAGCAGGTGTTGTGCGCCCAGGACCACGGCAGGCTGGCTTTGCCAATAATACGTTGGGCGACGCAAGCCTCACCGCGGCGCAGCGAAGCAGCACGATGCGCCTCCCCGCATGGAGGGCTGCCTGACAACGCCAAGGACCAACAGCCGGGGAATGGGCAAGCGTAATCCTTGCCTATAATCGCCCCAATTCAGTCGCCCGATCTCGAAATGACCCCCAACAATGCCTATCGGCCAGAAATCGATGGCTTACGTGCCATCGCGGTCCTGGCAGTGCTTTTCTTTCACCTGGATCCTAACTGGGCCCCGGGGGGATATGTAGGCGTAGACGTGTTCTTCGTGATCTCAGGCTTCCTGATCACCGCCATCATCGTCCGCTCACAGGCGGAATCACGTTTTTCCTTCGGCGACTTCTATCTGAGGCGGATCCGCCGCATTGCCCCAACCTACTTCGCTGTGGTGTTGGCGAGCCTGGTGGCCGGCTATCTGCTCATGCAGCAGCCCGATCTCAAGCAGTTGGCCGCGGCCGCAGGCTGGAGCGCGGTATCGCTCCCCAACGTCTATGTCTGGCAGCATCTGGATACCAGCTATTTCGCAGCTGACAGCCGGCAACTCCCGCTACTGCACCTGTGGTCACTGGGTGTAGAAGAGCAGTTCTACCTGGTCTGGCCGCTGCTGCTATTGGCAGGACTGCGCTGGCTGCCACGCAACCTGTTGCCGTGGGTCCTGTTGGCGCTGATCGGTGCCTCGTTCGCCTATGCCCAGCAGCAATCCGTCATTGACCCCAAGTTCGCCTACTACATGCTGCCTACACGGGCAGGCGAACTGGCCATTGGTGGCTTGCTTGCCCTGTTTCCTGCCGTGCGCAACGCCCACCGCAGCAACCATCCGCTGTTTGAAGCCGTGGCACTGGCCGGCGTGGGCCTGATCATTGGCAGCATCGTGATGCTCGATGGCAACAGTCGCTTCCCCGGCTGGAACGCACTGCCAGGCTGTCTGGGCGCCGCATTCGTCATCTTGGCCGACAGCCAACGTCGTTGCCTTGTCCTTGCCCCGTTGCGCTCCCGACTGATGGTTGGCATTGGCCTTGTTTCCTACTCACTCTATCTGTGGCACTGGCCGGTGCTGGCCTTCCTGCGCTATCTGTCGATACCGTTCAACCCCATCGTCGTCGGCGCTGCGATCCTTGTGCTGGCAGTTCTCAGCTACTGGTTCATCGAGCGTCGCACGCGCCACCTGCGTATGGGCAAGGCCAAACAGGTGATCCTGCTGGCGATCATTCCGGTTGTCGTGATCATCGGGCTATCGGTGACGTTGGACCACAGGGCCAATCGCAAGATCGCAAAACAAGAGCGCGCCAATCTGGACAGTGCCAGCAAGCAACGTCTTCGACAGACCGCTGCTGCCTATGAGTTCCCGTACAACTGCCAGCTGGGCAAGCTCGATACGGATGTGTTGACGCGCCCGCTGTGCGTGCACGGCAAGCCCGCTGACCGGGCCGCGGACATTCTGCTTTGGGGGGATTCGCATGCCTCGCACTACGTTGGCGTGCTCGGCACCATCGCCGAAGCCAATCATCTGCGGATCCGCAACGCGTCGCTGTCCACCTGCCCACCGGTCTGGGGCGCAGAGCCGTACGGGACTGGAACCTTCCAAGCCGGGTGTTCCCAGTTCCGGCCCTTCATCCAGCGCAACCTGGCGCCTTATCGCACGGTGATCCTGGGTGCGTCGTGGAGCGTGCATCGCCGCAACCACCATTTCGACCAGGATCTACGCAATACGCTGGCAGAACTGACCGGAGCCGGCAAACAGGTGGTGTTGCTGGCCCAAGCCCCCCGGTTTCCGGATTACGACCGCAACTGCGAGATCCGTCAGACCGGCCATCAAATGCTGGATTGCGAAGCGGTTGCCAGCCGGCCGGATTCGGACGAGGCCACGGCCATCAACCGGTTCCTGACATCGCTCGCCGCGGAGTATCCCAACACCTACGTACTCGACATCCATGACCTGCTGTGCAGGCAAGGGCGCTGCTCGCCGTACCTGGATGGAAAACCCCTGTATTTCGATAGTGGCCACCTGAGCATGGAAGGGTCCTGGCAGCTCGGTGCACGCCTGCTTGCCAGCGGCGCACCCCTGCCGCCGCCGCTGCAGGCCAAGCCCTGAGACACCTGCACCGCAGATAAAAAAACGCCGGGCAATGCCCGGCGTTTTCTTGACCTGTGGACTGACGCTGCTGTTACAGAAGGTCGGCCACGCCAGCGCGTTCTTCTTCCAGCTCACCCAGGGTGATATCGATGTACTTCTTGGAGAAGTCGTCGATCGGCAGATCCTTGACGATGGTGTACTGGCCGTTCTCGGTGGTGACCGGGAAGCCGAACACAATGCCTTCCGGAATGCCGTAGGAACCGTCGGACGGCACGCCCATGGTCACCCACTTGCCATTGCTGCCCAGCACCCAGTCATGCACGTGGTCGATGGCGGCATTGGCGGCCGAAGCGGCCGAGGACAGGCCACGGGCGGCGATGATGGCTGCACCACGCTTGCCGACGGTCGGGATGAAGGTGTTGGCGTTCCATTCCTGATCGTTGATCAGCTCGGCAACCTTGGCGCCGCCGGTGGTGGCGAAGCGGTAGTCCGGGTACATGGTCGGGCTGTGGTTACCCCACACGGTGAAGTGCTCGAAGCTCTCCACGGTCTTGCCGGTCTTGGCAGCCAGCTGGCTCAGGGCGCGGTTGTGGTCCAGGCGCAGCATGGCGGTGAAGTTCTTCGGGTTCAGGTCCGGAGCCGACTTCATGGCGATGTAGGCGTTGGTGTTGGCCGGGTTGCCGACCACCAGCACCTTCACGTCACGCTTGGCGACGGCGTTCAGGGCCTTGCCCTGCACGGTGAAGATCTTGGCGTTTTCCAGCAGCAGGTCCTTGCGCTCCATGCCCGGGCCACGCGGACGGGCGCCGACCAGCAGGGCCACGTCGACGTCCTTGAAGGCCACCAGCGGATCCGCGGTGGTCACCACGCCGGCCAGCAGCGGGAACGCACAGTCTTCCAGTTCCATGACCACGCCCTGCAGGGCGGCCTGGGCCTTTTCGTTGTCGATTTCGAGCAGCTGCAGGATGACCGGCTGATCCTTGCCCAGCATTTCACCGGAAGCAATGCGGAACAGCAGTGCATAACCGATATTGCCGGCAGCGCCGGTTACGGCAACACGAACGGGTGCTTTCATGGGGGGTTTCCTCTGCTAAGAAGCGTTTGTGGGGGTAAGGCCTGGCAGATGCGGACGCACCGGCCAGGCTGCAATCAGAAACGGCCACCTGTCAGGTGGCCGTCGGAGTCAATCAGGCGGCGAGGATCTTGTTCCACTCGGCGACGCGGTCGGCCTTGGCGGCCAGCACGGCGTCGGTGTCGCCTTCCAGGGTGATCTTGTTGATGGCATCGCCCTGCTTGATCGCATCAACCACGTCCAGGCCTTCAAGCACCTTGCCAAACACAGTGTGCTTGCCATCGAGCCAATCGGTCTTGATGTGGGTGATGAAGAACTGGCTGCCGTTGGTGTTCGGGCCGGCATTGGCCATGGACAGCACGCCGCGCTCGTGGCGCACGCCATTCTTGGTTTCGTCTTCAAAACGATAGCCCGGGCCACCGCGGCCGGAGCCTTCCGGGCAGCCGCCCTGGATCATGAAGTCGGCAATCACGCGGTGGAACGCCAGGCCATCGTAGAAGCCGTGCTTGACCAGGTTGACGAAGTTGGCCACGGTCAGCGGCGCCTTGTCGGCGAACAGCTCGACCTTGATCGGGCCGCGGGAGGTGTCGAAATTGGCGATCAGGGACATGGGAATCCTTAGTAAAGAAGACGTCTCTCGGTAGCCCAATAGTTTACACCCGGCCCTGCCGGACGTGCCGTCCTCTTCCCCCTCACCTCCCGGCCTCACAGCTGAATGTCCGGCAGACCTGAACAGGCACTTTTCGCACAAGGCCCACATACCGGTATAATGGCGAACTCATTTTCCCCATTCACGGCACCGGCTGGCCGTCTTTCGCATGTCCATCGAAAATCTTCGCAACATCGCCATCGTCGCCCACGTCGACCATGGCAAGACCACCCTCGTCGACCAGCTGCTCAAGCAGTCCGGCACCCTGTCTGAGCGTACGGTGCTTGCCGAGCGCGTGATGGACAGCAACGACCAGGAAAAGGAACGCGGCATCACCATCCTGGCCAAGAACACGGCCATCAAGTGGAATGGCAACCGCATCAACATCGTCGACACCCCCGGACACGCCGACTTCGGCGGTGAAGTGGAGCGCGTGCTGTCGATGGTCGACTCGGTGCTGATCCTGGTTGACGCGATGGACGGCCCGATGCCGCAGACCCGCTTCGTCACCCAGAAGGCCTTCGCGATGGGCTTCAAGCCGATCGTCGTGGTCAACAAGGTTGACCGCCCGGGTGCGCGCCCGGAGTGGGTGATCGACCAGGTGTTCGACCTGTTCGACAAGCTCGGCGCCACCAACGAGCAGCTGGACTTCCCGATCGTCTACGCCTCGGGCCTGAATGGCTACGCCGGCCTGGAAGACACCGTGCGCGACGGCGACATGACCCCGCTGTACGAAGCGATCATGCAGTACGTGCCGGTGCCGGAAGTCGAGGCCGATGGCCCGTTCCAGATGCGCATCAGCCAGCTGGACTACAACAACTTCGTCGGCGTGATCGGCATCGGCCGCATCCAGCGCGGCAAGGTCAAGAAGAACCAGGCCGTCACCGTGATCGACCGTGAAGGCAAGAAGCGCCAGGGCAAGGTGCTGCAGGTGCTGGGCTTCATGGGCCTGGAGCGCATCGAAGTGGACGAAGCCCAGGCTGGCGACATCATCGCCATCTCCGGCATCCAGGAGCTGACCATCTCCGACACCGTCTGCGCCGTGGAAGCCCCGGAAGCGCTGCCGGCACTGACCGTCGACGAGCCGACCATCTCGATGACCTTCCAGGTCAACAACTCGCCGTTCGCGGGCAACAAGGACCTGTCCGGCGGCAAGTTCCTGACCAGCCGCCAGCTGAAGGAGCGCCTGGAGCGCGAGACCGTGCACAACGTGGCACTGAAGGTCGAGCAACTGGAAGACGCCGACAAGTTCCTGGTCTCCGGCCGTGGCGAGCTGCACCTGTCGGTGCTGATCGAAACCATGCGTCGTGAAGGCTATGAGCTGGCCGTGTCGCGCCCGGAAGTGATCATCAAGGAAATCGACGGCCAGCTGATGGAGCCGATCGAGCAGCTGGTGGTGGACATCGAAGAGCAGCACCAGGGCGGCGTGATGGAAAAGCTGGGCACCCGCAAGGCCCTGCTGGAAAACATGGAACCGGACGGCAAGGGCCGCGTGCGCCTTGACTTCAAGATCCCGGCGCGTGGCCTGATCGGCTTCCAGAACGAGTTCAAGACCCTGACCCAGGGTTCTGGCCTGCTGTTCCACGTGTTCGACCATTACGGCCCGAAGGAACAGGGCGCCATCGCCAAGCGCCTGAACGGCGTGATGATCGCCAATGCCCCGGGTGCCACCCCGGCCTACTCGCTGGGCCCGCTGCAGGAACGCGGCAAGCTGTTCGCTGCTGAAGGCGACAACGTGTACGAAGGCCAGCTGATCGGTATCCACTCCAAGGACAACGATCTGACCGTCAACGCCATCAAGACCAAGCCGCTGACCAACATGCGCGCTTCGGGCAAGGACGACGCGATCCAGCTGACCCCGGCCATCAAGTTCTCGCTGGAACAGGCTCTGGACTTCATCGACGACGACGAGCTGGTGGAAATCACCCCGAAGGAAATTCGTCTGCGCAAGAAGTTCCTGACCGAAAGCGACCGCAAGAAGGCCTCGCGCGGCGGCTGATTGTCTTGACCGACAACAAGCCCTACAACCCGGATCCGCATGCGCATCCGGGACTGGCAGCCATCGCGCTGCTGGAAGCGGGGAAGGCCGTACTGGCCTTTCTCGCTGCGGCCGGCCTGGAAATCTCCGGGCCTGCCCCGCTCCGCAACATCATCAATGCCCTGATCCACCGCGTCGGCGGTGACCCGGAGAACGGCGCGTTCTCTTCGCTGCTGGGCATGATCACCCCCGATACCGTGCACCTGGGTGCGGCCGTTCTGGTCGGCTACGGGCTGCTGCGTGCGCTTGAAGCCTGGGGCCTGTGGCGCGCCAAGGCCTGGGCCTCATGGCTGGGCTGCATTTCGGCCGCGCTGTACCTGCCGCTGGACTTCTACGCCATCGTCAAACACCCCGGCTGGCCGTCCTGGCTGCTGCTGGCGGTCAATCTATTGGTCGTGTGGGTGCTGGCCCGCGACCTGCGCAAGCGCCACAAGCACTAAGCCCAAACCGTAGTGCCGAGCCATGCTCGGCATGAGGCCTGCCCCACAATGCAAAAGCCCCACCTGTAGTGCCGAGCCATGCGCGGCATTGGGCTTTACCGATAACGCCCCCTGCCGAGCATGGCTCGGCACTACATGACGGGTTCGCTTGTAACGCCTCTGCCGAGCATGGCTCGGCACTACATCAAAGCTGCCAGCCCCATCTGCACCAGGCATAGGGGTAACCCTGCGGCTGCTCGCACAGCCCTGCCCTCACTGGGTTGTGCAACAGGTAATTGGCTGCGCCACGCAGCGACTCATCGCCCCGCATTGCATGATCGTGATAGCCAGCCTGCTAGATCGAACCAGCGTCGCCAATGAACCTTGCCGAGCGCGACTTCAACCGTTGCAAGCACGCGCCCAGCGAACCGGATTGAAGCTGCAACAGCCAATGCAGGTGATCCGGCATCACCACCCAGGCAAGGCTGTAACTGATACCTGCAAGCTCACAATCGCGAAGCGCCTCGATCACCGCTGCCGCGTTTTCCGGCCGAGCAAACAGCGGCGCCCGCCCGGCGGTCACCGTAGTGATTGAATAGATGTTGTTGGGCAGCGATACGCGCCCGACGCGCAGTTTTGGACTGGACATCGCTGCAGCCTGACGCCGGCGATCAAGAAGGTCCGTCAGCACTTCACCGCTTCACCTGTAGTGCCGAGCCATGCTCGGCAATGGGCTTTACCGGTAACGCTCCTGCCGAGCATGGCTCGGCACTACCAATCTGGCATTACCGGTAACGCTCCTGCCGAGCATGGCTCGGCACTACAGGCTTGGCATTGCCGGTAACGCTTCTGCCGAGCATAGCTCGGCACTACAGGTGCGGGATTGCCGGTAACGCCCCTGCCGAGCATCGCTCGGCACTACCTTCAGCCTTGCTTGCGGACGATGGCCATGGCGATCTCGAGCGACTGCTCGTAGTTCAGTCGCGGGTCGACGCTGGAACGGTAGGCGCGCTCCAGATCGCGCTCAGTGAGCTCACGCGCCCCACCGGTGCATTCGGTGACATCTTCGCCCGTCAGCTCCAGGTGCACGCCGCCCAGGCGCGTACCGGCCGCTGCATGCAGGTCGAACGACATCTCCACCTCGCTGCGGATATTGTCGAAACGACGGGTCTTGTAACCATTGCTGGTGCTCTCGGTGTTGCCATGCATCGCATCGCAGACCCACAGCACCCGGCGACCATCGCGCTTGATCGCATCCAGCAGCGGCGGCAGTTTGTCGGCAATCTGCGCCGCGCCCATGCGGTGGATGAAGCTCAGGCGGCCCGGCTCGTCGTCCGGATTCAGCACGTCGATCAGACGCAAGAGCTGATCCGGCTGTACCGATGGCCCCACCTTGATCGCGATCGGATTGCGCACACCCCGCAGGTATTCCACGTGCGCGCCATCCAGCGCTGCAGTGCGCATGCCGATCCACGGGTAGTGCGTGCTCAGGTTGAACCAGCCGTTCTGTCGCGGCACCTGGCGGGTCAGCGCCTGCTCGTAGGGCAGCAGCAAGGCCTCATGCGAGGTGTAGAAATCCACCCGGTTGAGGTTGTGCACCTGCGAACCGGATAGGGTCTCCATGAAGCGCACGGCATCACCGATCGAGGCCACCATCTTCTGGTACTCCTCGGCCAGCGGCGAACAGCGCATCCAGGCCAGGTTCCAGTATTCGGGATGATGCAGATCGGCAAAGCCGCCATCAATCAGCGCCCGCACGAAGTTCATCGTCAACGCCGAACGCGAATGCGCGGTGATCATCCGCTGTGGGTCCGGTACGCGCGCGGCCTCGGTGAACGCCGGCGCATTGATCACATCGCCGCGGTAGCTCGGCAAGGTCACGCCATCACGGGTTTCGGTATCGACCGAGCGCGGCTTGGCGTACTGGCCGGCGAACCGGCCCACCCGGATCACCGGCGTGCGCAGGCCGTGCACAAGCACCAGGCTCATCTGCAGCAGCACCTTGAGCCGGTTGGAAATCGTGCCCGATTCGCAGTCGACGAAGTTCTCCGCGCAGTCACCGCCCTGCAGCAGGAAGCGCTTGCCTTCCTGGGCCTCGGCCAGTTGCTGCTTGAGCGCGAAGATCTCCCACGAGGTCACCAGCGGCGGCAGCTGCCGCAGCTCTGTCAACGCCGCCTCAAGCGCCTGCGGGTCCGGATAGGTCGGCATCTGCAGCGCAGTCTTGCCACGCCAACTGTCCGGCGCCCAGCTGCTGGCAGTGGCGACGGGTGACGAAGACGGGGATGCGTTCATTGCAGATACCAATCAGGAAAGTGGAAGAATCAGATCAGGCGCTTCTTGCGCGTACGCAGGCCGACATACAGCGCCCAGCCGGCAAGCAGGACAAACCACACCAGGCTCCACATCGGCATGCTCAGGCCAAGGAAGGTCCAATCGATGTTGCCGCAATCGCCGGTACCGGTCAGCACGGTGCGGAACACCTCGAACGGCCCCATGGTTTCGGCCAGGAAGCTCAGCGGCGGGCCACAGCTGCTGCCCAGGTCCTTGGGCAACAACTGCACGTAGACGTGGCGCCCGGCAATGCCGGCGCCAACCAGGGCGGCAATGAAGGTCAACACGCCGTAACCGGCACGCCCCCCGCGACTGGCCGGGCCGTGCAAGGCACCCAGCAGGAACAGCACACCCACCGATGCAAAGGCGATGCGCTGGTAAATACACAGCGGACAGGGCTCAAGCCCCATCTGTATCTGCATGTAGATCGCAAACGCCAGCAGCCCTGCACATACCAGGAAGCCCAGCAGGCACTGCGCACGGAAGCTCCAACGCAAGGGGTTCATCGCATCATTCCAGAGTAGACAATGCGGCAAGAGTAGCAGGCCATCCGCGCACGTTCAGCACTGATGCCAGCTGCAACTTCATCAAACAGAAAGCCCGGCATAGGCCGGGCTTCTGTTGCATCCGTCGATGGAGCGCAGTGCGCGATTACTCGGCGACTGCTTCAGCCACGGCGGTCGGACGATCGACCAGCTCAACGTAGGCCATCGGTGCGTTGTCGCCAGCGCGGAAGCCGCACTTCAGCAGGCGCAGGTAGCCACCCGGACGACCGGCGTAGCGCGGGCCCAGGATGGTGAACAGGTTACCGACGGCTTCCTTGTCACGCAGGCGAGCGAAGGCCAGACGACGGTTGGCGACGGAGTCGACCTTGGCCAGGGTGATCAGCGGCTCGGCAACGCGGCGCAGTTCCTTGGCCTTCGGCAGGGTGGTCTTGATCAGCTCGTGCTTGAACAGCGACGCAGCCATGTTCTTGAACATTGCTTCGCGGTGGGCGCTGGTGCGGTTGAACTTGCGGCCCGACTTCATGTGACGCATGGGTTTATTCCTTGGTTAATGGTGAGACGTTGGACTTCGTTGTCGCCATCCTGGCGTTGTAAGTGGACTGCGGATGGTCCTGGTCGCCCGTCCTGGACGACCGGCATTGCGGCGTTGTTTAACCGTCAATGCGGGTACTGCTGAAACAATATTCCCCCGCATGGTCGCCCATGCGGGGGAACAGGTATTGCTTATCAACCAAGCATGCCGTGAGCGGCGACACCGGCCGGCGGCCAGTTCTCCAGCTTCATGCCAAGCGACAGGCCACGCTGGGCCAGCACTTCCTTGATCTCGGTCAGCGACTTCTTGCCGAGGTTCGGGGTCTTGAGCAGCTCCACTTCGGTCTTCTGGATCAGATCACCGATGTAGTAGATGCTCTCGGCCTTCAGGCAGTTGGCCGAACGCACGGTCAGCTCCAGGTCGTCGATCGGGCGCAGCAGCACCGGATCCACGCCGTTGTTGGCCGGCTTGGCCGCACCGCGGTCGCGGTGGGTGAAATCGCCGAACACCGACAGCTGATCGCTGAGGATGTCGGCCGCAGTGCGGACAGCTTCCTCGGCATCGATCGTGCCGTTGGTTTCGATATCGATGACCAGCTTGTCCAGGTCGGTACGCTGCTCGACGCGAGCGGCTTCCACCGCATAAGCGACGCGGCGGACCGGCGAGAACGAAGCATCCAGCACCAGACGACCGATCGCACGCGACTCTTCGTCCGGACGGCGGCGCGAGGCAGCCGGCTGGTAGCCGAAACCACGCTCGACCTTCAGGCGCATGTTGATCGCTGCGTCCTTGGTCAGGTGGCAGATCACGTGGTCGCCGTTGATCACTTCGACGTTGTGGTCAACCTTGATGTCGGCAGCAGTCACGATGCCCGGGCCCTGCTTGGACAGGGTCACGGTGGCGCTGTCGCCGGAATGCATGCGGATCGCCACGTCCTTGAGGTTCAACAGGACTTCGAGAACGTCCTCCTGCAGGCCTTCAAGGGTGGTGTACTCATGCAGCACGCCGTCGATCTCGACTTCGGTAATGGCGAAGCCCGGGATGGACGACAGCAGCACGCGACGCAGGGCGTTGCCCAGCGTATGCCCGTAACCACGCTCCAAGGGTTCGATCACGACCTTGGCGCGGGTCTCGGTAAGGCGTTCGATCTGCGGACCGCGAGGACGCAGAACCTGGTTTGCGGTAACCGTCATGTTGCGGGTTCTCCTGCGAACCTCCGGTGCAACCCGGAGGT
>Ga0308157_10001049_pt1 | contig 66120 bp, 59 predicted proteins | sample PhyBR1_FD_201035 | JGI IMG/M metagenome (GOLD analysis project Ga0308157, IMG submission 201035) | Phyllosphere microbial communities from UC Gill Tract Community Farm, Albany, California, United States - DLSLB.R1 | ecosystem: Host-associated > Plants > Phyllosphere > Unclassified | place: USA... | reverse complement strand
TAATGAACCGATTATTATTCCTTGTAATTTTTTTTGTTTCAATGCCTCTTATGGCACAAAACTATATTGATTTTTATTTTAAATCAAAAGGAGTAGATGGTTCTGTTCTTATCTATAATGAAACCAAAAACAGTTGGATTTTTAATAACGAATCGGATCTGACGCATCCGACACCACCGGGAACTACTTTTAATATCCTCAATACGCTGATTGCTCTGGATCTTGAGAAAATAACACACTCGAGTGATGATTTTTTATCATGGGACAGAATAAAAAGATACTATTTCGGGCTTCCTATGAAATCGTGGAATTGTGATACGAATTTAGATGAAGCGCTCTATTATAGAAACGATTGGTTTTTTGAGCGAATTTCCAAAACAATCTCCGATAAAGATTATTTTTTCTTTTTAAATCAACTGAAATATTCCAACAGAAAAATCAACAGAAAAATACCTGATTTTTGGAACTATGGCGGTCTGGCTGTGACACCCCGACAACAAATAGATCTGTTGCAAAAACTGTATCATAAACAATTACGCTTCCATAAAGAACACCAGCAATATGTGTTGGATCAAATGCTGGTAAATAAGAATGAAAAAATCACTTTATATGGGTATAATGCTTATACGGTTTATAAGGGTCAGGCCGTTGACTGGTGGATAGGTATTATTGTAACCAAGGAAGATACTTATTATTTTTCAACACGTATTTATAAATCGATTGAAGATCTTTCAGTAAAAGAATTTCAAACATTAAAATATACGATTACAGGTGAGATCTTAAATGTATTGGGAATTATGTAAATAAAAGAAGACCTGTATTGGATACAGGCCTTCAGGATTGGATTTATTAAATTGAATTCGAGGCTTATTTTGTAAGTAATAATTCAAAACGCATGCCAAAAACATATTTGCAGATTATTGTACTATTAATTCTGCTGAGTTTTCATACAATGTATTCTCTTTTTTATACTATAATAAGGTACGAATATTATTGCTTTTTTACAAATTTTGTAAGGATAACCAATAGTTGTCCATCTACTTTACCTTCAATCTGTTCCGTATTGTCATGAACCAGTCGGATATTTCTTACGGCAGTTCCTATTTTAGCATTGATGGTAGATCCTTTGACATCTAAATCTTTTATTAAGGTTACAGTATCACCACCTACCAGAATATTACCATTACAGTCTTTATGCAGGTCAATAGACCCGTCACCTTCATGATCACCGGTTTGTTTTGCCCATTCCAGATTTTCATCATCCAGATACATCATATCCAATAAATCTGCAGCCCAGCTTTCATTTCTGAAACGGTTGAGCATACGCCAGCTGACTACCTGAACTGCCGGAACCTCACTCCACATTGCCGTTGATAAACATTGCCAGTGATTCGCATCCGGAGCTTCTTTTTTCTCTATTTGCGATAAGCAGGTTGTACAAATGTAAATTTCACGATCCGCCAGATTACTTGCTGTCGGAGGTACATCATAGACAGATAAACCGGATTTGCTTTCGCACAGTTCGCATTGATTTCCGCTTCTTGTCTTTAATTTTTCTTCTGTTTTCATGGATTATAAATTAATGTGCAAAAATAGCAAACAAATTTAGTTATGGTCTGATAAATACGTAATTAAATCGATTATTCGGGAAGAATATCCTATTTCATTATCATACCATCCTACAATTTTTACCATTCGGTCTAAAACTGAGGTGAGTTGGGCATCAAATACACACGAATGTGGATTTCCTACAATATCAATGGATACTACAGGATCTTCTGTATATTCGATGATGCCTTTTAATTCATTTTCTGCCGCATTCTTAAACGCCGCATTTATTTCTTCTACCGATACATCTTTATTAATATAACAGGTAATATCAGTAAGTGAACCGTCTGGTACCGGAACACGAATACCGCCACCGCCTATTTTTCCTTCAAATTCAGGGAAAATTTTGGTAAGTGCCTTGGCAGCTCCTGTTGTTGTCGGAATGATAGATTGTGCCGCTGCACGGGCTCTTCTGAGATCTTTGTGGGGCTGATCCTGTAAACTCTGATCTGAAGTGTAAGAGTGAACCGTTGTTATAAAGGCTTTATCCAAACCTCCCAATGCATCTATAATCTTAATCATTGGTGCCGCATTGTTTGTGGTACAGCTTGCATTGGATACAATGATGTCTTCTTTGTTCAGAATATGCTCATTAACACCGAGTACTACGGTTTTAATTTTGTTGTCTTCAGGAGGAACAGATAAGATTACCTTTTTTGCACCGTTTCTGATATGATGCTCCAGAAGTTCATAGGTTTTATGTTTTCCGGTTGCCTCAATGACAAAATCAATGTTGAGATCATTCCAATCTAAACGGCTGATGTCTTTTTCTCTAAAGTAACGGATTGTTTTTTCATTGATATACAGATGATCCGTATCAAAACTGATCTCATCTGAGAGCTTTCCATGAGTGCTGTCATATTTCAACAGATGGGCCATGGTTTTAGTATCTGCCAGGTCATTGATAGCTACAATCTCAATCGTTGGATGGTGGAGGAGCAGACGACATAGATTACGGCCGATACGACCAAAACCATTGATGGCTATTCGGGTGTTTTTCATGAGTAAGAAAAAAGTCGTTCTTTTTAGAACGACCTGGATTTATTATAAAATATGTTTTTGTGCTTTGTAAGATGAGCGTACTAATGCACCGCTTTCTACATGTTTGAATCCTAATTCCAGACCGATGGTTTCATATTTTTTGAATTGATCCGGTGTGATGAATTCTTTTACAGGTAAATGTTTTTTACTCGGTTGCAAATATTGACCAATGGTCAGGACATCCAGATGTACACCTTTTAAATCATGCATGGTTTGGATTACTTCTTCTTCAGTCTCTCCAAGTCCCAGCATAATACCTGTTTTTGTACGGTTTACTCCCTGTTCTTTCAGATAGCGAAGTACTTCCAGACTACGGTCATATTTTGCCTGAATACGTACTTCTCTTGTCAGTCTGCGAACAGTTTCCATATTATGTGAAACTACTTCAGGACGTACGGCTATGATACGATCAAGGTGACGCTCCATTCCTTGAAAATCAGGAATCAAAGTTTCTAAGGTAGTTTCCGGGTTCATACGTCTTACCGCTTTTACCGTTTCAGCCCAAATGATAGAGCCACCATCCTTAAGATCGTCGCGATCCACGCTGGTCAACACAGCATGTTTAATATTCATCAGTTTAATAGAACGTGCTACTTTTTCAGGTTCGTCCCAATCTACTGTTTCAGGTCTTCCGGTTTTTACGCCGCAAAATCCGCATGATCTTGTACATATGTTTCCGAGGATCATAAATGTAGCGGTTCCTTCACCCCAGCATTCGCCCATGTTCGGACAACTGCCTGAAGTACAAATTGTATTTAACTTGTATTTATCTACAAGACCTCTTAACTCCGTGTATTTTTTACCCGTAGGTAATTTTACCCGTAGCCATTTGGGTTTGCCTTGTGGTGTAAGTGTATTTGAGTCGAGAACTGTGTTCATTTTATATCAAAAAATTGTATTGCAAATATAAACAATCTATATTGTTTCTATCAGAAATTGTTGATCTATCAAAGTTACTAAATCTAAAGATCATATTTTTAAAATTTGAGTTTTATTTAATACAGGTTTGTTTGTAGTTGTTAAAAATGATAAATCACTAATAAAAAACACTATATTCGCTTTTTATTTCGAAATATTTAAGGTTATAAAATAGTAAAAGGGAATCAAGTGAGATACTTGAGCTGTACCCGCAACTGTAAGCTATATACTTATTATTATAAAAAAGCCATTGATTGTAAAATTGAGAAGGCAAATAATAAGATGCAAGCCAGGAGACCTGCCTTAAATATACTGATTTAGCTTTCGGGAAAAAAGGCAGATATCACAGATAGTTTCAGTTATTTATAGCTGAAACATGCTATTGTTATAGATATTTTTGATATATAAACCCACGAAAGCTGACTCAGATTTTGTGGGTTTAATTTTTTAAATAACTATAACATGAGAAAAAATTATTTTTTAGTAGCAGCCTTTTTATCATTTGCGGTAAATGGTTTTTCACAACAGCAGTATTATGATGGTGTTCTTATTCTGAATGAAGGAAATATGGGAAGCAATGATGCCTCAGTTTCTTTTCTTTCACCTGACAATGAGCTGACGAATTATATTGACCGATTGGCAAATAATGATGAGGAATTGGGAGATGTAGGTCAAAGTATTGCTTTCCACGATGATAAAGCATTTATTGTACTGAACGCATCCAATAAAATTGTCGTGGTCAACAGTAGTACTTTTGAATATATTGAAACAATCGATACAGGTCTTGTTAACCCTCGCTATATGGCTTTTTCCGGAAACAAGGCTTATATTACCTGTTGGGGTGTAGGAAGCAATGAAGAAGATGATTATTTAGCGGTTCTAGATCTGGAAACTTACACACTGGGGCAACCTGTTCCGATGACAAACGGTGTTGAAAAAATAGAGGAAATCAATGGTAAACTTTATATTGCACATCAGGGTGGCTACGGTTTTGAGAGTAAAGTAAGTGTCTATAATATTGCAGATGCAACTACAACAGTTATCAATGTAGGAGATGTTCCCAAAGAGATGATTGTTTCGGGTAACAATATTTATCTGCTTAACGGTGGAATTCCTGATTGGGCTTCTTCTTTAGGTCTGGTGCAAACGCCTTCCAGTATCGGAAAAATTGATCTTACTACAGATACATATCAGACACTTGTAACTTTTTCAGAAGATATGCCTGCTTCTCATATGGCACAGCAGGGAGATGGTTTTTATGTGACGAGCAAAGAAAAAATATACAAATATTCTTTGACTACCAATACATTGGATACAGCCCCTTTTATAACAACTCCGGTGACCGATTATTTAGGAATTTATGGAATGGATATTATTGAAGATAAAATCTATGTAGGGGATGCAAATGGTTATGGCAACAGTGGATTTGTTTATGTATATTCAATGGAAGGTAATTTGTTGGATACTTTTAATGTAGGCGGTCTTCCCAATCATTTTTACCCTTCTGCTGTCAGCCCTTCAGCGGGTATAGATGATCCTAAAACATCTTTGGTATCACTATATCCAAATCCGGTATCAGATCGATTATATGTAAATTCAAAAGAAGAATTTTCAGTGATTATATTTGACTTATTTGGTAAGCAAATTCTTAAAACGAAAACAAGTACACAAGGAATTGATGTAAGTTACCTTGCAAACGGTACTTATATTGTACGTTTAGAAAATAACAAGCAAGTACAGACCTTGAAATTAATCAAGAAATAATACATGTTTAAATCGATCATTTTTCTGACCTTTTTTATTTCGGGCAGCTTCGTTTTTGCACAACCTTATGCTCCTCAGGCAGGTACGCCAGGTTCTACAGCTATACATAAGGGAAGTCTGTCTTTTACGGCGTGGGCTACCGATGTACGGGTTGTAAGAGGTTTTCAGAATATTCAGCTTCCGGGGCTGGGTCTGGCAAGTAGCGGAGTTCCTGAAAATGCCATAGGCTATCCGGATGGTAATGTCGTAAGTTTGGGCGATAAAGGATATGCTGTTGCAACCTTTGAACATCCGATAAGAGACGGTCAGGGATATGATTTTGCAGTATTTGAAAACGGATCTGTCGGCTATTTAGAACTGGCAACAGTTGCTGTAAGTTCAGACGGAGTCAATTATTATATGTTTCCGTCACACAGTCTAACACAGACTCATACACAATTGGGAACCTTTGATACACCTGTAGCACAAAATCTGCATAATCTGGCAGGGAAATATATAGGCGAATATGGAACACCGTTTGATCTTTCAGATATTCAGAACGCTCCTCTGTTGGATAAACAGGCAGTTCGTTTTGTAAAAATCACTGATGTCTGCGGATCATTAAATCCGGTATATGCCACTTATGACAGTTATGGTAATAAAATCAATGATTCGTTTCCAACACCTTTTCCTTCGGGTGGATTTGATCTGCAGGCAGTAGGCGTGATTCATGAACAGCTTTTAAGTGAAGAAAGTTTTGATGTATTTGCATTAAAAGTTTATCCGAATCCTTTTACGACAGAACTTTTTATTTCAGATGATTATAATTATGAAATAGAGTATGTATTTAAAGATGTATTAGGCAAAACAGTTTTGGAAGGCAGGTATTACGGAGGCATTATCAATACTGGTTCACTTCCCTCGGGTATTTATCTTCTGACCTTGCAGAGTCAGGGGAAGAAAAGAAATCTAAAAATGATTAAAAAATAAATTATTGTTTTTTTTTGAAAATCGTCTGGTAGTAATATCAGGCGGTTTTTGTTTTTTTACTCCAATACGAAAAAACTAAATGTATATTTGCAAAAAATTAAGCAGTTTCTACTCATGATTACAGTAAACGATATCGCAGTTCAGTTTGGCGGTACTACCTTATTTAGTGGTGTCAATTTTTCTATAAATGAAAACGATAAAATTGCCCTTATGGGGAAAAATGGTGCCGGAAAATCTACTCTTTTAAAAATTATTGCAGGTGTTAGTAAACCGACTTCCGGCTCTGTTGCAGTTCCGAAAGAGGCTTCTATTGCCTATTTACCGCAACATTTGCTTACTCAGGATAATGCCACAGTACGGGAAGAAGCATCAAAAGCCTTTGCAGAATTATTTTCAATGAAAGCTGCTATTGAAGAAATAAACGAACAGCTGACTGTACGCACGGATTATGAATCTGATGAGTACATGAAACTTATTGAAAGAGTATCAGAATTAAGTGAAAAGTTTTATTCTATTGAAGAAGTCAATTATGATGCTGAAGTAGAAAAAATTCTAAAGGGGTTAGGATTTACACAAACAGATTTGGACCGTCCGACCTCAGAATTTTCCGGTGGATGGAGGATGCGTATTGAACTCGCTAAAATACTTTTACAAAAACCGGATTTGATTTTGCTTGATGAGCCTACCAACCATATGGATATCGAAAGTATTCAGTGGCTCGAAGAGTTTTTGATTAACTCGGCAAAAGCTGTTATGGTCATCTCACATGATCGCGCATTTGTTGATGCCATTACCAACCGTACTATTGAAGTGACTATGGGGCGTATTTATGATTATAAGGCGAAATACTCTGATTATTTAGTATTGCGTCAGGATCGACGTGCTCATCAGTTAAAAGCGTACGAAGAACAGCAAAAGATGATTGCTGAGACTACTGAGTTTATTGAGCGCTTTAAAGGTACCTATTCCAAAACGTTACAGGTACAGTCTCGCGTAAAAATGCTTGAAAAACTGGACATTATTCAGGTAGATGAAGTGGATACATCGGCTCTTCGCCTAAAATTTCCTGCAGCTCCGCGTTCAGGACAGTATCCGGTAGTCGTAGAAGGTATGACGAAAAAGTATGGAGACCATGTCGTTTTCCATGAAGCTAATATGGTGATCGAAAGAGGGCAGAAAGTCGCTTTGGTAGGTAAAAACGGAGAGGGTAAATCTACTATGGTAAAGGCGATCATGCAAGAATTGGATTTTGAAGGCAAAGTTGAGATCGGACATAATGCTAAAATTGGATATTTTGCTCAAAACCAGGCCTCATTACTGGATGAAAATCTTACTATTTTTGAAACTATTGACCGTATTGCAGAAGGTGATATTCGTACACAGATTAAAAACATTTTAGGGGCATTTATGTTTTCGGGAGATGATATACAGAAAAAAGTAAAAGTCCTTTCCGGAGGTGAAAAGACGCGTCTTGCAATGATAAAACTACTGCTGGAACCGGTAAACCTGTTGATTCTGGATGAGCCTACCAACCATCTGGATATGAAAACAAAAGACATTATCAAAGATGCTCTGAGAGATTTTGAAGGAACTGTATTACTGGTGTCACATGATCGTGATTTTCTGGATGGATTAGCCGAAAAAGTATTTGAATTCGGAAACAAACGTGTAAAAGAGCATTTTGAAGATATTAAAGGCTTTTTGGCACACAAGAAAATGGAAAATTTAAGAGATATAGAAAAATAAACATTCATTAATCATTTGAATCCCGGCTAAAGGAAATTTTTTATTTTTTTATGAGAGTGAATTAATAAAGTACTAATTTAGTACTACTTAAAAAAATAAGAATATGAAAAAAATCATCTATTTCTCTTTGTGTCTGATGTTTATATTGACATCCTGCAGTACAGGTAATGTTCACGATTACATCATTGCATCACAACAAGCGGATTGTACGGGAGTAGCTCCGCAAAAGTGTTTATTGGTAAAAAAAGGAAATGCTACCGAATGGGAATATTTTTACAGTACCATTGAAGGATTCAACTATGAACCTAATTATGAATACCGTATTAAAGTAAAAGAAGAAAAACTTGCGAATGTACCTGCAGATGCTTCTTCAATAAAGTATTCATTGGTTAAGCAGATGAGCAAAACAGCTAAAACATCTGAAAACCTACCTGTGGTAATGTCACAGACTCAAAAGGAATATCAATGCACAGCTAAAGTACTTGAAGTACAAAAAGAATCCATTGGTAGAGGTGCTGCTCAGGGAAAAATGGAGGTAATCGTTGTGAAAATGCGCATAAGCAGTTCTGTAAGTCCGGAAATTAAAGAAGGATCCACTGTATATGCAGAATTGGTACCTTCTCCGACAGTAATGCCTGTGGTAAACAGAGAATATGTTTTCAAAGCAAAAAATTTACATCCGGCACATGCAAAAGGCGTTTATCTGCTTGAAACGAATGTGATGGATCTTGTACATTAAAAAGTAACGTATAAATAAGATATAAATGAAGCTCCCTATACTGGGAGCTTTTTTCATATTTATCAATCCATTGATTACTTCTTAAAATACCGTGCTACTTTACACAAAATCATGTATATTTGTGAAAACACTATATTTTATGGAAAAAATTATATCATTTGCTATCTGGTCATTACTGATCTATGGCGTTGCTAAATTAGGATCAAAGCGCGTAATTGGATTTAAAACATCTATGATTGTTTCTATACTAATGACACCTCTTGTGGGATTAATCGTTGTTTTATGCTCTCCAATAGCCGAAAAAAAGTCTGCCATAAATAAGCCATTACATTCACAATAAATTTATGGGGTTTTGGAAAGTATTCTTTGGATTGGTATTCTAATTCTTTTAAGTTATCTTGTCGGTAGAGTCGGGGCAAAAAGAACCATTGGATTTTGGTCAGCTTTTATGATGTCAATATTGGTCAGCCCTGTTTTGGCCCTTCTTATTGTTTTGAATTCTAACAGATTAAAAAAATATCATCATAAATAGCAGGGAATAAATGAATGATTTAGCGGATTCTTGTGTTGCTATTTAAATTCTTATATGCGGAATTTTAAAAAGGCAGTAGGGCGTTCTTTAATCAGCATATAAAAACTGGTACTGTATGCCTGTAAACTTTTATAGCCTACTTTATGTGCCACTTCAGAAATAGTATATTCCCCTGTACCCAGATATTCAATACTTTTAATAATTTTCACCAGCTGTATGTATTTTAGTACAGTAATTCCGGTTTCTTTTTTAAAAATGCGCTCCAGTGTCCGAAGAGACAAATTAGCGGCTTCTGCGAGTTCGATAATGTTGATATCTTCGCAAAAGTGTTTGTTTATATAATGGCAAACAACTGTTAATCGGGAGTCTTCGGGTACGGGTATACTCAACGTTAACGAGTGTTTTACAAAGTTAGGTAGTTCTCTGAAAATAGCCAGTAGAAAGGCTTCTTCTTCTATAGAATATTCTTGTTTTTTACTCCACTTAGCAGCATATTTAAGCATCTCTTTTAATACTACCGGAACTGTAAATATACAGATGTTATCATAAAAAGCATCTTGCTCTTCTACATCAAAAAACAAAGTCATCAATCGGATAGAAGTAGCCTCAGTTGTTGTTTTGTGCAATAGATTTGAAGGAATCCAGGCAGCGTGATTCTGAGGCAGCAATATAATTTTTTTATCGATGTGCAGGTATTGAAATCCTTCTTCTACATATACTAATTGGGCACGTTTATGAGAATGAGGGTCTGCCTCGTGTACCCAATCATCTTCATACCAGACAAAGCTGCTTTTGGGAATCTGATCAACTAATACAGTTGGAGAAATCTTTATCATACCACATTTTATGTCGTTCTGTATTTAATTATTGGCAAATTTAAACAAAAAAACGCATTTACATTTGTATTCTACATAATACTTAAAAATATGAATGATACAATAAATCAACCCACTAAAAAAACATTTCAGGCTTTTGTTCCTGTATTAGCGATTGTATTAATTGCCGGAAACCTGCGGTCGCCCATCACAGCAGTAGGTCCTGTTTTGGGAGAAGTAAGTAAGGCACTTTCGTTAACCAATCTGCAGGCAAGTTTACTCATTTCAATTCCGTTATTTGTATTTGCCTTTCTGTCAGTAGTGGTAAGCAGGCTTTGTGAAAAATACCGCATCAAACCTATCGTTTTCTTTGCACTATTTATTTTGATGGTTGGATTATGTCTTCGCATTACCGGTACCGTCTATTTTTTATTTCTCGGTTCTTTTTTGATAGGATTGGGAATCTGTGTGGGCAATGTAATAATGCCGGGATATATAAAAAATGTATTTCCAGATAAAATAGGGGTTATGACAGGGTTGTATTCGGTGTCCATGAATCTTATGGCTGCTTTAGCTTCAGGGTTTAGTGTTGTCATAGGCAAATATACGGGCTATGGCTGGAAAGGTTCAATGGGAGTATGGATCATCTTGTCTTTCCTTGCCTTGTGTATATGGATTTTTGAAAAATCAGCTAAGAAGAGAACAACTGTAAAAAAATCAGCTCAGCCATCTTCCAAGAACTCTCTTTTCAGATCATCTCAGGCATGGAACATAAGTTTGTTTATGGGAATTCAATCCTTAGTATATTATTGCGTGATTTCATGGATACCGGCAGTACTACTGGATTACGGATTACCAAAAGAATCAGGTGGCTGGGTGCTATCAGTGATGCAGTTGGCCATGTTACCGGTTACCTTTTTTGGTCCTATTGTTGCTTCGCGATTGTCAAACCAGAGACCACTAATAGTGGGAATGACGATTTGTATGGTTGTAAGTATTGTATTGCTCGTTTTTTTTCAGGCAACTTACATCTATCTGGCTGCTGTATTATTAGGTATGTCTTCCGGTTTGGCTTTTAGTTTATCTATGTTATTTTTTTCAATCAGAACAAAAAATAGTGAAAATGCGATTAAAATCTCAGGTATGGCTCAGTCCATAGGCTATTTATTAGCGGCTTTTGGTCCACCTGTTTTTGGAAAACTGCATGATTTTGACAGCAGCTGGAATTTTTCTTTCTATTTTTTACTGCTAACACTCGTGGCGCTGTTTTATTTTGGTTGGCAGGCAGCCGGAAATAAATATGTTGAAAATTATTAATAATAAAATGTATGATATGAAAAAAACAATAATACTTACCATAGCAATATTATTAACGTCTTTACAGTTATTATCTCAGAATAAGGCTCGTATTCTCGTACTTATCCATTCTGAATCAGGAGGTACTTATAAGCTTGCAAAAGAACTCGTCAAAGGAATTGAAGAGGAAGGAAAAGCAACAGCCGTTATAAAACAGGTAAAACCAACTTTAAATCCGCTGATGAAAGATGTACCCGTAGCTGTTATTGATGAATTGGCAGATTATGACGGGATCGCTTTCGGATCGCCTGTCTATTTTGGAAATATGAGTGGTAGCATGCGTAGTTTTCTCGATGGCAGTATTGATTTATATACCCATAAGAAATTAGCAGGAAAACCAGCTACAGTATTCATGTCAGCCGGCAGCGGAGATGCTCATGAAGCAGCCATTCTATCCTTTTGGAACACATTGGCAGTACATGGAATGATTATCGTACCAGCCGGTACCGCTTCAATTGATAGAGATATTGCTCAGGGAAATACTGTATTCGGAGCAACTTCTTTACAGGCTATGCCGGGAAGTGAAAGACCTTCTGACGGAGAGAAAAAATTTGCTATATTGCAGGGAAAATCATTTGCTCATATTGTTGTTGCTTTACACAATAAGAGCACAGCCTCTGTTGAAATGTCAGCAACGTCTTCTACTCAAAATAAGACGGTTGCAAACAGATTGAAGGAATCAGGTATTATATTGCCTGATGTACCTGCTCCGGCAGGAAACTACACCCCGTTTACACGTTCGGGGAATCTAATTTATATTAATCAGGTAGCATTAAAAGAAGGAAAAATACTTTATCCGGGTACCATTGGCAAAGATATTACTGAACAGCAGGCAAAAGATGCAACATATCAGACTATGCTCAATATCATTGCGGTACTCAAAGAAGCTACGAATGGTGACTTGGAAAAAGTAAAACAGTGTGTACAACTTACGGGAATGTTTAATACGGAACAAGGATATACAAAGCATGCGGATTTAATGAATGTGGCATCCGACTTGAACGTCTTGATCTTTGGTGATAAAGGAAAACATACCAGAGCGACTCTGGGAGCTTCTTCACTACCTTTAAATTCCAGTGTTGAGATACAGGCTGTTTTTGAAATAGAATAAATAGTAATACATAATCTTATGAGAAATCAGAAAATCAGAATTTGTGTAGCAGGAGCCACCGGATGGGCTGGTTCTGCCTTGTGTAAAGGAATAATAAATGATGATCAGCTGCAGCTGGTGAGTGGAGTTTCAAGAAGTCAAAGCGGTAAGCATCTGTCAGAAGTTCTTGGAACAGATGGAACTCCGGTTCCGTTGTTTAAAGATGTAGAGACTGCCCTGTCTGCTATTGATGCAAACGTATTATTTGAGTTCACGAAACCTGATATAGCCAAACACAATGTATTGACAGCACTCAGAAAAGGTGTTGATGTCATCATCGGAACTTCAGGTCTTACAGAGGAAGATTATAAAGAGATAGAAAAGACTGCCCGGGAAAAAAACCGTGCCGTCTTGGCTGTTGGTAATTTTGCTATCACAGCAGTATTATTGCAAAAGCTTGCAGAAACTGCAGCTAAATATCTTCCTGATTTTGAAATTATAGACTATGCAGATCATCAAAAAATAGATACACCAAGTGGAACTACTCTGGAGCTGGTAGATCGTTTATCGAAAATTCACCAGCCATCAGATGCCATATCCGATGATGAACTGGTAGGTCCGGTTGAGAGCAGAGGAGCTAAAATTCATAACATACGGGTTCATTCCCTGCGCTTACCAAGTTATGTGATTGCCATTGAAACTATTTTTGGACTGCCAGATGAACGGCTGACCATTCGCCATGATTCCGGAAGCAGTGCTACACCATATGTTGCCGGTGGATTGTTAGCAATTAAAGAAATTCACACATTTAAAGGATTAAAAAGAGGACTTGACAGTATCATGAAATTTTAGTTCAAAAAATATTTCACTATTCATTTTTTAATAAAGCCTTTATCTTTTTATCAGGGATTAAAAGGCTTTCTTGTTTAAAATACTGTTATGTTGAAAAATAATTTTAAATAAATTTGTTTTTTAAGATAATTATAACTTATTTTATTTAAAATTAAGTGTCAGTTTACCGATAAAACAACCCCTTGTGGTTTTACATGCAAAGTTAAATGCCCCGAAGCATTTTGCGAATTTTTTTCGCTTCATTAACTTTGTGTTGCAAAATAGTATAAACCACAGGTATTCCCCGAAGTTGTTTTTTCAGTAATGCAGAGATCATTCTTGTGTATATGACTATTTCTGGAGGACAAAAGAGAATGATTAAGATTATCCGAAACACATTTTAAGTAGTATGTTCACAAAAATTAAGCATACAATTGTTGTTGCTTTAAGCTGAGTAAGTGCCCTGTAGTTACTCATGATTTTGTAGACATCAGACGTAGATTTTTTAGAATAATGATGTTTAGAGAGAAGACATCCTTGTAAAAATTTTATGTTTCATAAAAAGACTGCTTTTTTGAAAAGTTTTGGTTTTAAGGTGATTTTTTACAACTCATTATTTGAAAATAAATAATCGGATAGCCCGATTAGCATTAACTATTATTTTATAAATTATGAGTAGGAAATTTACTTATCAGTTTCTCATGAGGGGGCTTTTTACACTCTTTTGGGTAATGTTATTCCAGAATTTTGCCGTTGCGCAAATAAACAATTCCAGTCTTATTTGGGATAAAGCCGTTGGTTGTATTGAATACGATTTCAACGATAAAGATCCTAAACGGGGTATTGAATTTACAGAAGATATTGAAGACGCACCCTGTATTTTGGTATGCGAATACAATATGGTAAATTATGAGGTACAGGGTGCAGGTATTGCAAATGTATCTTGGGACATAGCAGGTGGTGTGATTCACAACACTTACGGAAATCTCAATCAGTATGCACAGATTGAATGGGGGGCACCGGGTAACGGAGCCATAACCGTTACCATTACTTATACTGATAATACGGTAAAAACATTTCAACCCTGTTTTAAAATTATCAATAGCCCTAAGGCTTTCTTTAAAATCAATAATATTAGCGGAGATGATAGATTCTGTTTAGAAACACCAATTAATTTTGACAATCTTTCTACACAGAATGGTGGTACAGATATTGTTTATTATAACTGGGATTTCGGAGACGGACAATATTCAAGTGCATCTGATCCGCAACATTCCTATGATGCTCCGGGTATGTATGAAGTGAAACTTACGGTTACAAACAAATGTAACTGTAGCGATACTTATTATTTAAAGATAGAAATTGTAGATAAACCGAATGTCCTTATTTCATGTCCGTCTGTGGTATGCGAGAATTATGAAAAAGTCCGCTATACAGCTAACGATGGTTGCGGTAATGGGGAATGGAAAGTTGAAGGAGGTACTATTGTCAATGAGGATACTTATGGTATTGATGTAGTGTGGGATAATATTGATCCTGCTGTAGGATTTGGTTATGTACATTACTTGTCAAAATGTACCTGTCCTTTTTGGACTACTGTAAAGGTACCTGTGGTTACTAAAAAAGGAATTATTCAGGGTAATGATGTTCTTTGTCAGGGTACTCAAAGCAGATATTCTTTACCACAATGGCCTACAACTGAATTTAACTGGTATCTTGTAACAGATACTAATCCGTCACAAGTTGTAATGGTAGATCAACGCAATGAGATTATTGTAAAAGGTCTTGAGCCAGGTAATTACACGCTTGTTTGTGAATATAAAAATACTTTATTAGGATGTGGCGGAACAGCGAAAAAAGCAATCACCATATTGCCAACCGTTGATATTTACGGCGATACTGAATTTTGTAGTGGTGCTTATCATCAATACTATAATTCATCTGGTAATACCGTAAACTGGGAGTTAAAACTTGGTAACAATGTGGTTGCAAGCAATACCAGCCCGGTTTTTGAATATCCGTTCCCTCAGGGTGGAACATACGTGCTCACAGCGACACCGTTAAATGGTTGTCCGAGTCAGCCTTTCATCATAAACGTTACTCAGACTCCGGCAACACCAACAGGAATCATTGCGGGAGATACTAAAATATGTCCGGGAGTGCCGTATGAATACAGTTTTACAGATCCTTCTTCTTCCACTTTATTAGTGTGGGATGTTGTAGGAGGAACTATTGAAGGGGACAATACTGGTGAAACCATTACGGTAGTCTTTAATCCTTCAGGTCCTTACGGAGTATCCGTAAAAAGGCGTACTATGAATGCTTTGGGATGCGAATCGGGATCTTTGAATCTTAATGTAACTCCATTAGTTGTTAACGCTACTATTGTGAATAATGACGGATTAACCGTTTTCTGTCCGAGTACTATTACACAATTTACAGCAAATCTGAACGGAGTCATAGCTGATCATATTGAATGGGAAGTTTCTCCTTCAAATTTCGGTAATATCATCGGCGGATTGAACAGTCCGAATGTAACGGTAAGCTGGAATGAAATTTCTAACGGAATTTCTACAGGAAAACTTATTCTTTATGTAACAAAATGTGGTATCCGTACTCCTTTTGAAACTACAATCAACCTTCATAAGCTTCCACAGATCAATATTTTAGATATTGGTGATGTATGTCCGTTAGACAATACTATTACCGTTGCTGTAAATACTCCGGGTGTCACTTCTGGTACACTGAGTTTTGAATTTGGCAACGGAAATGTTGTGGGTCCTGTAAATATCAATTCTACTGGTGTATATACCATTAGCAATGGATTCAGCAATAACTCATCAGTGAATATTTCACAGTTGTTAACGGTGAAGTTATTAAATCCGAACGGGTGTAATTATGTACCGACTTCTACCATATCAGCAGTTGTATTTCCGGAAACCAAGATTGATATTTCTCCGGGTTATGGTTTTGTAGTTTGTCCTCAACAAAATTATAGTATTAGTTTAGGATCCAGTATCTCAACAGGAATTACAGGATCAGTGACTTTCAAATGGTATAAAAATAATCAGCCCATTTCGGGTGCAAATACATCGTCTTATCTGATTTCCAATGCTACACAGGGATTGACACCTGGAGGAGTTTATTTTGTGGAGGTAAAAGATATAAACGGATGTATTGTAAAATCAAATACCATACAGGTGAGTGAATCTTGTGGTAGTACACCGGGTTGTACCATTACACCAAATCCGAATCCTCAGATGACATGGGAATGGAATTGTGAGTTTATTACCTCAGAAGTAACTTATAATGGAACACCAGATGAGTTTATCTGGTCAGGAGGAACTCATTTGACAATAGAAAGCGGACAGAATACCCCAAATATTGTCTTTAAAACTTCCGTTCCGGGTGCGCATATTCTTTTTGTGAAATTGAGATATGGTAACTGTATTATTGAAAAAAGTGTTGTAGCTACTAAGAATTATGAACCGAAACTGAATATGACAACGGTTTGTAATCCGGGTTCAGGAACCTATAATCTTACGTTACATAACAACTCTACCATTTTTGGTATAAATATTAACAATATCACTTTTACCTATACAGGACCTGGAATTACAGTTCCTCTTCAAGGACAGAGTGCTGTAGTGAATAATCTTTTACCGGGTACCTATACTTACACTTTAAAATTATCTTCTCCGGGAAAACCAGACTGTACCGTTTCTGAAACGATTACATTAGGCCAAATGCCAGATGTTGATTTTACCTTACCAGGAACATTATTTTGTGCAGAAGAGGCGATAATGTTGACCATTCCTAACTATAATCCGGCCAATCAGTACAGATGGGGATTTGATGATACCTATTATGTAGCATCAGGTATTACAACACAGATTAATCTTGCGATAGAAAATACCTATGGTATTACCTTAGAGGCATTGACACCTCAGGGATGTACGATCATCAGTGCACCTAAGTTTCTTCAGATAAGAAAAGCTGCTTTTAGTGGAAACTTTAGCCCAAATCCGATATCTGCGTGTGAAGGTACTGGTATGCCATCGTTGAGCTTTGTGGCATCTGGTAGTGCAAACCCAAGCGGTTATATATGGATGAAAGGCAATCAGCAGGTAGGAACAGGAAGTTCGTTTACACCTTCTCAATCCGGTAGCTATTGGGCTGTATTAATAGATAATTACGGATGTAAATATAATGATATGTCTTTATCTCCTGTAAACGTTACAGTACGTAAACGTCCGTTTGTAAATATAACCGGAAATACGAATATATGTTATGGAGAACAAACGACTCTTCAGGGTGTAATTTCCAATAATACCTTAGAACGTCGTTGGTTGATTAACGGAATTCCAATGGCAGCCCCTCATGGAAACTGGTCAGCTACTACTCCTTTGACTGTAGATGTGAATAGTTATACACCAGGAAACTATGAATATACTCTTGAGGTAAGACCTGTTACCGATGTAACTTGCGGCAACAGTCAGACATTTACGGTTACGGTAAATCCACAGCCAACAATACCGGTACTAACGTATGATGTAGAAGGATGTAGTCCGTATAAAGTTGTTATTAAAGCTAACGGAGATTCAGGAACTTACAATTGGAGTAACGGAGACAGCGGTACTGAAATTGTAGTGACAAACGGAGGTGCTTATCAGGTTACCTATACAGCACCTACAGGTTGTAAAGTAACAGCTGGTATTCAGGTTCCGCACAATGTCGATCGTTATATGTGGGTGTTCCCTACAGGTTGTTTTACAATTTGTCCGTTTAGTAATCCTGCTCCTTATATTATAGGACCATTAGGTATTTTTGATTCTCATCAATGGTATGTAAACGGAACGGTAATACAAAACGGATCAAATATGGCGGTTCAAAACTTACCGGTTAGTCAGGCGGGAACGTATCAGTTGGTCATCAAAAATGATATTTGTACTTACAAAAGTGATTTGATGTATGTATCTCCGGATATGGAAAATTGTAAGGTAACACCATGTCGATTTAAGTATGCTTTGAAAGATCCGATCTGGTCTGATGATGGTACTTATCATATTTACGGCTCTATTTCAAACCCGTATAATGTTCCAATGACAGTAACCATCAGCAGCCTTAACGGATATGGTACTTTCAGTCCGAGCAGTGTAACAGTACCGGTAGGAGGTACCTATAACTTCAATCCGTTGATTTTTACACCTAATGCCGGATTCACCGGAGGACAAGATCAGATTATCTTACAGGTTGCCGGACAACAATGTATGACGTTGCATAAAATCTATTATAAACCTTATGCAATGAAGATGATGGATGTAGAAACAATAGAAACTTCTCTTGCTACTATGTCAGTATCTCCTAATCCGTCTGTAAGTATCGCTGTGATTTCTTACGATTTGAAAGAACAGTATAAGCAGGCTCAGAAATTACTTGTTTATAATATTCATGGAGTAGTTTTAACTTCTATGGATATCAAAGAAAACAAGGGAGAGTTTATCTTAGATGTCAGCTCATGGTCTTCAGGAACTTATATGATTGGTCTTGAAGCCGATGGTAAAACGGTTCTGCAGCAAAAGCTGATTAAAAAATAATTTCAATGTTAAAAAAGGCAATGCTAAAGGTAAACTTTAGCATTGTTTTTTATTATTTTTATGACAATAACCAAAAAAACAACAACAAATGAAAAAAATAATACTCTTTAGTAGTTTATTATTCAGCTGTGTCGTGTTTTCACAAAACTATGAATGGAAATGGGCAAAAAGCGGCGGCGGCAGCGCAAGAGGATTAAACGAAAGTCAAAGTGCTTATTGGTACACGTCTGAGCAGATATTTGATATTGTTACAGATAATCAAAACAATAATTATTATCTGGCTACCATAACTCAGGGAAATACAAAAATACTTAATGAGCAGGTTACCACTTATAATAATGTGGTTGCCGGAAATGACATCGCTATATTTGCGACTAACTGTGAAGGAGAATATTTATGGAGCCGTATTATCGGAGGTCAGCAACAGGATACCGCTTACAAATTAGCACTGGATACCAATGGCGGAATTTATGTAGCGGTCAACGTGCTCAATATAGCTTATGAGGGATCCAATTTGTTTCCACCACGTTTTGGAGATGATGATGTATTGCCTTACACACCGATTAATAATTCAGAACAGAGTGAAGCATGGAATACCAGCTTTTTATTAAAATACAATACGCAAAACGGAACTCTGTTATGGCGCAAAAATTTACAAGGCAGTGTCAATCAGGAAAACCGTAATGCCTGTGTATATCAAATCATGATTGATACTAATAATATATTACACATGATGGTCGGATATTCAAAAGGAACCCATCTGAATAATGCCATCACAGTTCCTGATACTTTTACCAATACGTTGCAGTATTATATCATCAAATTTAATGATGAGGGAGTTTTACAAGGTAGTCCGTTATTACTGAATGCATCAGGAATCTTTTTAGAATACCATACTCATTTCAGGTATGATCAGAATCTTAACCGATATTATATAGCAGGTTCCAGAAATAATGGTGGAGGCACTTATCTTGATCTGCAGTACAATAATACAGCGGTTCAAGGCAGATCGTATGTTTTAGCGATCAATGCCGGTTCCGGACAGGAAATCTGGAGAAAAGATATGGGGGCAACGGATACCCAGTTTGATGACAGCCGTATTTATGGTATTGAAGTCGATGAAAATTCAGACCTATACATAGGAGGGAAGTTTTTTAATACAGGAAATTCGGATGTTTTATTTGGTAATCATATTCTCAGTAATGAGCTGACCGGTAATATTCCGTTTATTTTGAAGATGAACAGTAGCGGAACCGTACAATGGAGTAAGGTACCTACTGCATACATAGATCCATTAGCAGCAACCGGCGGGCATATGGCTTACGGTGTAGCTATTAACGGAAATGAAGTTGCTCTGGCAACACAAGGTCGTTCTCATGTTTGGGGAAACTATTCTATCAATCGTCCGCAGGGACACCGAACAGATCCTGTTTTACTTCGGTTCAACAAGCAAAACGGGAATGTAATCGGCTTACATGATATTATGGGCGTCGGAGGATATGATGACGCTATTACAACAATTGGGGTTGATAATGATGGAAATTATATACTAGGCGGCTATTACCGATTTAATCTTTTTTCAAATAATATCAACAATATCACTCCGTTGACCAATAGTGCCAACAATGGAAATTATACTGATTTTTTCATAGCTAAACTGGCTTCTTCAGAATGCGGAACTGTAAGTAATGAAGATTTTGAAAAGATGAACATCAAATTATATCCTAATCCGACATCGGGCAAAATCTATATTGAAACGGATGAAATTTTAAAGACCTATGAAGTTTACAATATAGTCGGACAACGTTTGCTAAGAGGAACATTTATGACTGATGAAAGGTTTATCTCTTTAGAGAATATGAGCTCAGGAACCTATTTTATCAGACTACAGACACAGAGTGGTACTGTAGTAACTGAGAAAATAATAAAAAATTAATTTTTGTGAAATTTCCAAAAAAGCCTGCTGTCATCAGCAGGCTTTTTTTATTGATTATAGGGAAAGAACCTTTTTTTAAAAGCGGGTTTAGGTATTGGACAAATCAAATAGTTTCAGTAATTTGCATGAATTATGCATTTTTACTGAATTGATAAACAGCATTTATGGAAATTCTGCTAATAGAAGACGATCAAAGGGTTGCTGAACTTATCCAGAGAGGACTGCAAGAGCAAGGGTTTGAAGTGATGGTAGCTTTTGATGGAGCTACGGGTGTAAAGCTGGCTCTAAACAATTCCTATGACTTAGTAATTACAGACATTATTCTCCCTAATAAAAACGGAATAGAGGTTTGTAAAGAAATCCGAACACTAAAACCTGATATGCCTTTAATGATGCTGACAGCGTTGGGAACTACAGATGACAAAGTAGAGGGGTTTGATGCTGGCGCAGATGATTATCTGGTAAAACCTTTTGAGATGCGGGAGCTTTTGGTTCGCATCCGATCTTTGCTTAAAAGATATAGTAAAAAAGCAGAAAATATCGGTTTTTTGCTCAAAATTGCCGATCTGGAAATGAACCGACATACTAAAATCGTTAAGCGCAGTAATACCGAAATACACCTTACCCCGAAAGAATTCAAATTATTGGAATATATGATGCAGAATCCTGCTCGGGTACTTTCCAAAGCAGAAATTGCAGAAAAAGTCTGGGATACCCATTTTGATACGGGAACCAATTTTATTGATGTGTATATCAATTACCTTCGTAAAAAAATTGATAAAAATTTTGAGAAAAAGCTCATACACACCAAATCAGGTATGGGGTTTATTTTAAAAGAAAAATAGAGGTATTATTCAGTATTTACCATTCTCATACTGTCCATTTCATTTAAATTCAGGTTGTATTACAGTAAAAATTATCATTTTATGAAAATAAGAACAAAGCTTACAGTATTATTTACCATGATTACGGCTACTATCGTCCTTATTTTTGCTTCTGTTATTTACTATTCCGCAAAAGAAAACAGAGAAAAAGAGTTTTATAATTTATTGACAAAAGAAGCTGTTACGAAAGCCAATTTATTTTTTAATGCTGAGGTTTCTGAAAAGACACTTCAGGATATTTACAGCAACAACAGAGAGATTCTGAATGAAGTTGAGGTAGCTATTTATGATCAACAATTTCAACTGCATTACCACGATGCTGTAGAATTGGATTTTGTTAAAGAAACTCCGGAAATGGTTCGATGGATTTATGAAAAAGGTAATATGCAGTTTTATCAGAATAAATGGCAGGTAGTAGGATTAAGGTATGAATTTAATAATACGCATTATGTTATTACTGCCGCAGCCTATGATTATTATGGTTATGCCAAATTAGACAATTTATTGCAGAATAGCGTTATTCTTTTTGTGATTACTATTCTGTTCATTTATATAGCGGGATGGTTTTTTTCTAAAAAAGCTTTTGAACCAGTTGATCAGATGACGAAAAAAGTAAAAAATATATCAGCAACTAATCTGCATTTGCGTTTACCATCCAACACAAATAAGGATGAATTGTCTGAACTATCCAATACTTTTAATGAAATGCTCAGCAGATTGGAGAATTCCTTTGAAACTCAAAAACATTTTGTATCCAATATCTCCCATGAACTGCGAACACCTCTTGCTGCCATCATTGCCGAATTGGAACTATCCCTTACTAAAGAAAGATCTTTAGAGCACTATAAAACAGCTATTGCGCGTACCTTATCAGATGCACAAAAGCTAAACAGACTGTCAAACAGTTTGCTCGATCTGGCTAAGGCAAGCTATGACCCATCAGAGATATCCTTTAAACAGACACGCATTGATGAGGTATTGCTTGATGCTGCACAGCAGGTACAAAAATCTGATAGCAACTATAAAGTTATAATTTCTTTTGAGACTAATTTTGAAGATGACCGGCAGATTTCAGTTAATGGAAATGAATATCTCCTAAAAGTAGCTTTTGCTAATTTGTTTGAAAATGGCTGTAAATTTTCTAAAGACCACCAATGTAGCGTATTGATATCATTCCATCAGAACAAATTGCGTCTGGAGTTTCTTGATAACGGAACCGGCATTCCTGCTGAAAATATAAGTCAGATTTTTAAACCTTTTTACAGAGGGGATAATAAAGATTTTGCATCCGGTAATGGGATCGGACTCTCTCTGACAAAAAAAATAATAAGTCTTCACCATGCTACAATTTCAGTAAGGTCTAAATCGGATGTCGGAAGTGTTTTTATTGTTGAATTTACAACGGTTTAGCAGATTTAAAAATAGTTTTTTTACAGTTAAATAGATTATATGAGCTGATAACGGGTAGCATAAGTAAGCGCCTGATTGATGGTACGAACATTCATTTTTTGAAATAGTTTTCTGCGGTGAAATTTTATAGTATCGGAAGAAAGACAGAGTTTATCAGAAATTTCATTAATAGTAAGTCCCTGTTTATAATAGCCTAATATCTGTAATTCTCTTTTAGATACTATAATTTTAGTACTTTCAGTCCATTTTTCTGTTTTGGGATCGTATTTCCAAATCATGTTAGAATTGTCTTTACTCATCATAATATTCCCTGCTGTTGTATTGCTTGCCATGGTAATGGTACACATAACTTTTGCTATTTTTCCTTCCTGAGTAAGTGATAAAGGAGTAAGCTTATGATGAATCAATAATGTATTCTGATTTTCATCTATCAGATGAAAGTCGTACATCAGTACATATTCTTTACGTTTCGATTCGGGTACCTGAGCATAAAATTCAAATCCGGCTTTCTGGGCCTGAGCTACTATTGTCTGATCTTCTTGCTTTATGTATTTTTGAAAATAGTTTTCACTTTTTTCAAATACTTCACCAACTTTAGAGTCGTGTAAAAAAATACGGTTATCAGAGATGTATACCATCCTGTTTTCTATATAATCAAATATATAAATGCTATTAAAAGCAAGTCTGCCAAAGGCTTTGACCGTTTCCAGATAATTGATTTCTGTTTGAATCGTTTCAACGGGAATAAGTATTGAATTTTTCTGATCAGAAACAAGAGTGTTAGTGTTTTCCATGTTTTTTAAGATGAGTTATAAATATCTGCTTTAAATAGGAGAGTAGTTAGTAAAGCATATCATAAATATAGGTAAAAAAATAATAAGTTATAAATCAATGTACTACACTTTAGTGTAGAATTTAATCATAGCTGTAAAATCTACACTTTAGTGTAGCGTGTGTTAGAATTTTATATCTAATTTTATCATATTCAAAGGGCAAAATTAAATTCTTTATTGAGCCTTTGTTATAATTTTCATCAAGGTAATGATAAGAGAGAAAATAAAAACTTCCCGAAAATATACACGCGTGTCAGGAGTAACTCGAAAATCCTTAAAAGAGTAGAGATTCAATTTTTTAAATTTAATAACATGAAAAAAACTTTGTTTTTAGCTATTACAATGATAGCTTTTGTAGGAAATACTTTGGCCTCAAATAAAACTCTTATTCAATCAACTGAAGTAATGTCAGAAAATGAATCTATTAAAATTATTTTCATAGAGGAAATAGGGTTTGATGATGAAAGAGCGTGTTATTCATTTTATGTAATATATGAAAGAATTGATGGTACAATACAGAAAGAGGCAAGAACTGTATGTAGTTTCCATCATACCCAAGAGCAAATTAAAAAAGAAGTAGAAAGGGCTTATGGTACTACCATTAAACCTTCTGCTAAATAATTCTTCCTCACATTTACAAGATGAAAGAATTTCTAACTACCGAAATTCTTTCATTTTAATTAAAAATATCTAATTACACAAATCTTTTAAAAAATATGAAACATTTAAAAAGCATTTTTTTTTTACTAATTCCTTTGCTATCGTTAAGTCAGAGCAAATTATACAAAATAACTTATTTAACCATAGCAGACATAGACAATCAGGTTTTAAGCACAGATGTTTTATATGTTGATGAAAAAAAGGCGTATTATGAAATCGGAAAAAAGGAGGTTGTAAGTAAGAATAATTACAATATGGATGCCATTTTTATAAAACAGAAAGAGAAAATTAAAAGTTTTGTATATACGGACATCTTAAACCATAAACTATACAATATTATTGACAAAAAAAATATTTATAAAACAGTAGAACCAATACCTGTAATGAACTGGATTTTAACCAATGAATCAAAAGAGGTTGAAGGTATTTTACTACATAAAGTAACTGTACATTTCAGAGGAAGAAATTATGAAGCCTGGTGTGATTTAGACCTCCCTATTTCGATTGGACCTTGGAAATTTAATGGAGTTCCGGGGCTTATATATGAAATAAGATCATTAGAGAAAGATTACTCCTATTCCTGGATTTTAAAAGAATTTAAGCAAATAGCGGAAGATAAAAAACTTAAAGAAACGCTTTTATTGCTTACTGCAAGATTAAATAAAGATTATACGGATTTAGAAAGTAATATTAAAAAAATGGATGAAGAAGAACTATCAGGTATAAATATATCCGATATTAGACTGCCTGAAGGAATATTTGTAGAATCTGCAAAAGTAATTAAGTTAGACTTAAAAGAAATAAGAAAAAAAAGAGCAGAAATAGAGTATGAGTGGGAAATATAATAAATACTAATCAAAATACTACACTAAAGTGTAGTGGCTGTTACAATTTTAAGTGTTACTTTTAACGCATTCAAATGGTAAAATCGAATTCTTTATTAGCCATTTCTTTATGATTCTTACTTAAGTAATAAACGGGAGTAAATAAGACTTCTAAAAAAAGATACCTATTCAATAGTAATTCAAAATAATCTTTAAAAAAGAAAGATTTTTTGTAAAAATGAAAAAATATTGTTTTTTGTTATTGTGATGAAGTTCTCTTATTCTTATAAAAATAGAATGACAGAGCTGTTAAACTTTGATATGTAGCGAAAAACAAAAAACGATTCTTCCCCCACAAAAAGCATAAACTAAGTATAATTTTAACTGGAGATTAAAAATCTCCAGTTATTTAATCAAAATCTTAAAGTAATGAACACAATGTTTTTTAGTATCGCCGCTCTGTTTTATTTTCAGGGTATATACGCCCAAAAAAGTATAGAGGGAAGTTTCCTTTCTGATAAAAAAGCAACTGAAAAAATATGGAAAATTGAGTATAAGGAGATTTCCATTTATACTCCAGGTTTTATAAATGAAGACAAGGCTACACTATATATATCAGATGATTATTCGTTTTGCAAAACAGAATTTAAAGAGAGTGCATATAGTGCAGAAGACCTAATGGCAAGTGATGATTCAATTTTAGTGATTGATGATGATAATTTTGATGAAAGTTTTAATGAAATAGTGGTAAACCGAAACGAAAAGACATTAACCGAATATCTTTTTGAAGATATGGTATTGAAAAACAAGTTTGCTGTTGAGGAGTCTTTGCCTGAAATGAAATGGGAGCTTTTAGAGGAGAAAAAAAGGATTGGCAATTATAATTGCGAAAAAGCCAAAACGGTTTTCAGGGGCAGAATGTATGAAGTGTGGTATACCCCCGAAATTCCCTTGTCTTCTGGTCCATGGAAGTTTAACGGACTTCCCGGACTCGTTCTTTCTGCAAGAGATATTCAGGGCATTTATAGTTGGGAAGCAATATCGGTAACTAATCATGTAGAGGAAGGGTTTGACTTTTTAAAAAATATAAATAATAAATCTGATTTTACTAAGATTTCATATAGAGATTATGATAAGAAAGTAGTAGCTGCTCATAAAGATAGAAATAGAGTATTTAATACGAGGGCAGAGGGAGTAATGATTACTACTACAGTAGGAACTAAAAGAGAGCCAATCAATGAATGGAGAACAGAAACAGAATTTTGACCTTCGATGAAAACAAATAATAATATTGTAAGAAGATTCGCTAAACTTTTTCCATTTGTATTAGTATTCTAATGGGCAACTAAAAAAATAAATCAAAAAGGCAGTAAACTGATAAAAACAATTTTTATTTATTATGGCTAGACAGTATATACAAAAAAAAATTAAATATTTAATGATTCTACTAATCAGTTGTCCTCTTTATTCTCAAGAGAACACTATCTATGTACTCTATACTAAAGACGATGAATTGTTTAGCACTTATAAGCAAGAATTAATAGCAACAAATGATTGGGCGGTTTTTTGGAATGAGCGAATCATTTATAAAGGAGATAACGTAATCCATAAAAAAGAAGATGATGTTGGTTTTAGTATTGTGAATACAGATTTAGATCTTTTTAAAACAGAAATATTTCTCGATAGATCTAATACCATTGTTATTAGAAATCACAAGGATAAAGAAATCTATGATGTTATTGATGAATTGCCTGAATACAATTGGCAAATACACGATGGACAAACAAAAACTATTGGTGGGTATGAATGTACAAAAGCTACATGCTTTTTTAGAGGGACGCCTATTGTAGCTTATTTTTCTACTGAGATTCCTATTCAGTTCGGTCCCTGGAAATTTAAAAATTTGCCCGGACTCATTATGGAGTTGTCTACTTTATCCCCAACTTACAATACAACATGGAGAGTAGAACAGATAATTTATCCGTTTAAGAATAGGGAGTTTGGCAGGGATATAAACGTTCCTAAAAAGAGGATTACTTTAAAAGAAGAAATTGAAATAGAAGAAAAGAATTTCAGAGAAAGTGATGAACAAAGCCGGGCCATGTTGCCTGAAGGAGTGACTATGGAAGAGAGTAAAAGAGTAAGAATTGATGTTGAAAAAATTTATGAGTGGGAAAAATAAAGACTATAAATATTGTTTTACTAATAATGTTGTTATTAGGTTATAATACTCTGCATTCACAGACTTTACAAGGAGTTGTAGTAAATGAGCAGAATACGTTTCTAAACAACGTAAGTGTTATTTTAAAAAGCAATGAAAACAAAACCATTGCTTACCGGTTTACCGGCGCAGATGGGAGTTTTAGTTTTACAGATTTGGAAGCTAAAGAATATCTGTTACAATGCAACTCCTTAGGATATGAAAAACAACTGATAACAATTGATTTATCAAAAGAAAAAACAAAAAAAATAAACATTATCCTTATCGAAAAACCAGAAGAATTGCAAGAGGTTATTATTGAAGTACCCGTAGCCTTAAAACAAAAAAAAGACACCGTTACCTATAACGTAAAATCTTTTTTAGATGGTACTGAATATACCGTGGAGGATTTGCTTAAAAAACTTCCCGGAATTCAGGTTGATGAAAACGGGACAATAAAAGTAGGCAATCAGGAAATTGAAAAGATTATGGTGGAAGGAGACGACTTTTTTGAAAAAGGATATAAAATACTTTCTAAAAATATGCCGGTAAAACCGCTTAAAGAAGTAGAACTTTTACAAAATTATTCCAACAACAAACATCTGAAAGGAATTGAAAACAGTGATAAGGTTGCCTTAAACTTAAAGTTAGAAGACGATGCCAAGCGTCAATGGTTTGGTAATTTTGATGCAGGCTACGGAGTAGCTTCAGAAAACCGTTATACGGCATATAGCAACCTCATGAATTTTGGTAAAAAGGATAAGTATTATTTTTTAACCAATCTGAATAATATAGGAGATGATAGTACAGGTGATATAAGCCATCTCATTCGTTCGTCTAATGATTTTGTTGTAGGAGATGATCAGATGGCACAGCAATTTTTAAGCCTTGCCCCGTCAACAGCATCTCTACGTGATAACCGAACGAATTTTAACAATGCTGAAATGCTCTCTCTCAACAGTATATTTACATTGTCAGCGAAAAGTAAATTAAAAGCAATTGCCTTTTTAAATACAAATGAGCAGAATTTTTACCGGAACAGTTACGATTGGTTTTCGGATGGACAAACATCGTTTGAAAACAAAGAAGATTATTTCATGCGCCAAAAACGGTTATCCGCTTTCGGAAAATTGGATCTGACTCATGACTTCTCTAAAAAATCAACTCTTGAAGTTACTACACGCTATAATTATGCCGACAATAAAGACCGCAGCACTATAAATTTTAATGATAACAATCTGGAAGAGCGCCTAAAAACAACTACCAACTTCGTTGACTCAAAAATACTTTATACCACCAAACCAAGTGATAAAAAAGTATGGATTCTGGCGGGTAGATTTATCAATGAAGCAACTCCGCAAAATTATACCGTTAACCAATTTGTTTACCAAGATTTATTTAAACGTGATGCAGATGCCGTAAAGCAAAACTCAGCCAATACGATGCATTTCTACGGATTTGAAGCTAAATATTTAGACCGCAGACCCAAAGGGCATTTGTTAGAGTTTGCTACTGGAGCTGAATTTAGAAATGATGATTTAAATACAACATTCTATTTAATAGATAATCAGGCAGAAATACGCCCAGATGATTTTCAAAACAATCTAAAATTCCAGAATTATTCCTATTATACCAGTTTAAATTATTCTTACCGGTTATGGAATAATTTCAGAATCGCTTCTTCTGTAAAACTAAATTATTTAAGTCAAAAGATAGAAGGACAACAAGAAGTTAAAAAAAACGACCCTTTTTTACTTACTCCGAGTCTGAATTTTACTTGGGAAATAAACAATAAAAACAAACTACAGGCGGGGTATAATTACAATATGAAAACAAATAACCTGTTGAATATGTATCCCAACTATTTGCATACAGGTTTTAGAAATTTTACAACCGGTTATACTGATTTTGTGAAATTTGCCAACCACAGTTCAATTCTTATGTATTCTTTTGGTAATTTTTCTGATCGTTTTTTTATGTCTGCCATGGCAGGCTATGGTTTTTCAGATGAATATTTTTCATCACAAACCATTTTAGCACAAAACTATACGGTTTCAACTCCTATTGTATTGAAAGATCAGAGCATGATTTATTACAATCTGAATACTGATTATTATTTTAAGCCGATCAAAACTAATATGAAAATTGTTTTTGGTGGAACCAGTTCTCAATATCAAAATTATGTGAATGAATCTGACATCAGGGATATTACTTCAACTTCCATTAACTATGGTATGGAGTTACGCTCAGGGTTTAGTGGTATTTTTAACTATCACTTCGGTACCAAATGGGATTATAACAAATTTGAAACTACCAATGTATTTGATTATACCAATAACCGAACATTTGTGAATCTGAATTTTAGGTTTTCTAAAAAATTGTATGCTGTGCTCCAGAGTGAACGGTATTATTTTGGAAATTTGTCGCAAAATAAAAAGGATTTTTACTTTTCAGACTTAAATATTGATTATCGACCTAACGAAAAAATAAGTTTAAGGTTTGCTGTAAATAATATTTTCAATACCGATACATTTGTTTCTTACAGTCTTACAGATATCAGCATTTCGGAAACGAATTATAAATTGATTCCCAGATATGCCTTGTTAAGAGCTGAATTTAGATTTTAAGTTTATTTTACTTCTACTAAACTGGGAAGCTTACAGTAGTCTTAAAAGCTAATGAAGATCGTTATGCAAAATTTTTGCGGGACAATGGTACCTTAATTACTTTTATTAATGATAAATGTTATTTAGGAGATCCAAATAGCCCCAATGATTTATCACCTATTTTTAACAGACTCAACAGTGGAGTAGAAAGTGGGGAAGATCTTGGAAATGCACTTTACCATTTTTATTCTAATGATACGGTAAAAGCTCAAATCTATGATTTATTTAAGAGTTATGGCTATTATAGCTATTGATTTTCATACTATTAGCTTGCCTGGTTAATAGGTAAAAAGAATAAAATACTATATCTGAGATTAAATAATGATTGTTGAATAAGTCTGTAAATAAATTCCAGATATACAACTTCTTGTTCTTCTAATGAATTTCTAATTTTTTTCTAAAACATTTCTAACAGCTCAATTCTTTGAGCTGTTTTATTTTTGCACTGCAAATAAAAAACAACTCCTTATGGATGATAACCCCCAACTGAATAAGAATATTTCACTGTAGAGAACATAACATGGTTTTTGTTCTTTAGTGAACCAATAATCAATCGTTATGAACTTTTTACTACACCTATTACAACATATTACAGTTTACAGTAAAAATACGGATACTGCCTTCCATTTTAGTATGGATCCGGTTTTACATATCAAACCTTTCTTTATACCACACTCTGTATTCAACGCAGTTGTAGTGTTTCCTAATTATTCATCTTTTAATACCAATAGCCATGTTGTCAATAACTGAATTTGCAATACGTCTGGCACTGGCTTTTTTATTGGGAGCAGCTATCGGAATAGAAAGACAATGGCGCCATAAAAATGCCGGACTAAGAACCAATACACTGGTTTCTGTCGGTTCAGCAGCTTTTATATTATTATCGGTATCGATTACAGGAACGACAGGTGACCCGAGTAGAGTTGCTGCCCAGATTGTTACGGGCATCGGTTTTTTGGGAGCAGGTGTTATCATGAAAGACGGATTGAGTGTACAGGGACTCAATACAGCAGCGACGATATGGTGTTCTGCAGCGGTTGGAACTCTGGTAGGTATTGGACTTTTTCCTCAAGCTGCTTTAACGGCATCTGCAGTAATCATCACGCATATCCTATTACGTCCGATAGGAGCAAAGCTCAACACCATTTCTTTTTTTCCTAAAAGTGAAACTGCCAAAACAGAATATAAAATATTCATACACTGTAAAAATAATGTAGAAAACCACTTTCGGGTATTGTTGATGCAACAATTGGGTAACTATGATAAAATACTGTTGCGTTCCCTTTCCAGTACTGATAATGAAGAAAATACAAGTACTGTAATAATTGCTGAAATAATCGCGGTAGGCAAACAGGATTATCTGATGGAAAAAATGGTAAGCCGGCTTACTATTGAGCAGCAGGTAAAGAAAGTGAGCTGGGAATTTACCGGACAGCAAACAGAAATCTGAATTTTAATCACAAAAGCAATTGGAACATAAATATAAAGAGATAAAAATGAGATTCTTAAAAAATGCATTAAAAACAACTGGAGTAGCAGTATTGCTCACCTTATTCTTAAGCTGTAAAAATAAAACAGAAGCTGAGCATATATCTGATTATAAGATTACCAATGATAGTGTTATTATCTTAGAACAACATTCCACTATCAAAAGCCAATTAAAACTTTATAAAGTCCAGCAAGAAGCCTTTCAATTGCACTTAACAACGGCAGGTACTGTAAAAGCCATTCCTAATTTCTATACTGAAATTGCGTCACCTTATGCGGGACGTGTTACAAAAGTATATTTAAAACTTGGAATGCAGGTAAATGCGGGGACACCTTTATTTGAGATTAATTCACCTGATTTTACTGAAATTCAGAAAAAATATTTTGCTTCCAAAACCGAATATAAAAAAGCCGTTCTAAATCTTAAACGGCAAAAAGACTTAAAATTAAACGGTGTAGGAGCTATAAAAGATTTAGAAGAAGCAGAAGCAGAATATGAAATAGCGCTCAAAGAATATGAAAATAGCCGTTCAGCCCTTAAAGTATTTAACATAAATCCTGAAACCCTTACGTTAGGACAGCCTCTGGTTATACGATCACCTATTAAAGGACAGGTAATCAGTAATGAAATTATCAACGGACACTATATGCGCGAAGATGATGATGCCCGTGCTGTCATTGCTCAGTTAGATAAAGTATGGGTGGTAGGACAGGTAAAAGAAAAAGACATGAGATTCATAAAAGACCTCGAAAGTGCTGAAATTAATGTAGCTGCCTATCCGGATAGAAAAATTCCTGGAAAAATTTACTATACAGATGAAATCATAGATGAAGAAACCCGCAGTATACGGGTGATGATCGAATGTGAAAATAAAGACCTTTTACTCAAACCCGGGATGTATGTAACGGTAACCTTTACAGACCATACGCAAGATGTCGTTTTCGTTCCTTCTAAAGCCGTTTTTCAAATGGATGACAATAGTTTTGTTTTCATTCAGACTCAAAAAGACAGCTATGTAAGACGAAAAGTAAAGACTGATCTTTCAGAAAACGGACGTATACGTATTACAGAAGGGATAAAAACTGGAGATGTCATTGTAAGTCAAGGCGGATTTTACCTCCTGGAAGTCAAATAATATTTCCTTAATCGCTTAAGAGCAACACTAAAATCCTATAAAATACTTTTTAAGATAAAAAAAGCAAATGAAAAATATCGTATTTACAGCCATACAAAAGCGTTGGCTGATGGTCAGCTTATTTCTGTTACTTTGCATTTTTGGATATTATTCCTGGACAAAACTCGCTGTAGAAGCTTATCCTGATATTGCAGATGTAACCTCACAGGTTGTTACTCAGGTCCCGGGATTGGCGGCAGAAGAGATTGAACAGCAAATAACCATTCCGATTGAAAGAGCTTTAAACGGAATGCCCGGAATGCATATAATGCGTAGCAGAAGTACGTTCGGATTATCTATGATTACTCTTGTATTCAATGATGGAATTGATGATTATTGGGCAAGACAACGTATTCAGGAACGCCTCAATGATGTAGAATTACCGTATGGAGCTGTTCCGGGACTGGATCCGTTGACATCACCAACAGGAGAGATTTACCGGTATATTATTGAAAGCGATCGATATGATTTGCGTGAACTCACAGATTTACAAAATTGGGTCATTATTCCGAAACTTACTCAGGTACCAGGTGTAGCGGAAGTGACTAATTTTGGAGGCATTACGACTCAATATCAAATTGAATTAAACCCAATAAAATTAGAGCAATACAAACTCTCTCTTGATGAGGTTATTCAGACCATTGAAAACAACAATGCAAACGCTGGAGGCAGTGTTTTAAACAGAGGAGATCAGGGATATGTAGTCAGAGGAATCGGATTGGTAAAAAATCTGGAGGATATCGGACAGATTGTTGTTAAAACCGAAAAGGGAATTCCAATCCTCTTAAATGATTTGGGAAGCTTAAAATATGGAAATTTAGAACGCAAAGGAATTCTGGGATATACTGACAGAAACAGAGATTACAGTGAAAGTGTACAGGGAATTGTGTTATTACTCAAAGGACAGAATCCATCTGATGTATTAAAAGGAATTAATAAAAATGTTGAAGAACTCAACAACGGAATATTGCCGGAAGGCGTACAGATTCATGCCTATTTAGATCGTACAAACCTTATTGATACAACACTTACTACTGTATCACACACGCTATTGGAGGGAATGGCACTCGTTATTATTGTGCTTATTGTATTTTTAGGGAGCTGGCGAGGGGCATTATTAGTAGCAATTACGATCCCTATTTCCCTGTTAATAGCATTTATACTAATGAAATTAACAGATATTCCTGCAAACCTGCTTTCTCTTGGAGCCATTGATTTCGGTATCATTGTAGATGGTGCTATCGTGATGATGGAAACGATTTTGAAAAAGAGGGAAGACCATCCTGAAAAAGAACTCAAAGAACAAACTATTGCACAACGAGCAGCTGAGGTTGCAAAACCTATTCTGTTTGCTACACTCATCATCATTACAGCGTATCTGCCATTATTTGCTTTTGAGCGCGTAGAGAAAAAATTATTTACACCGATGGCATTTACTGTAGGATATGCTTTACTGGGAGCCTTGGCAGTGGCTTTACTGCTCATTCCCGGTCTGGCGTACATAACCTACCGTAAGCCTAAAAAACTGTATCATAATAAGTGGCTTGAAAAACTCACGCAGTGTTATTACCGGCGAATTGCTTCAATAATAGAGGCACCTAAAAAAGTATTTCTGCCGTTAGCAGTATTTTTAGCAGCGGCAATTGGACTGAGTGTAACCGTTGGAAAAGATTTTTTACCACCGTTGGATGAAGGTTCCATATGGCTTCAGGTACAGCTTCCACCGGGAATCACCTTAGAAAAATCCAAACAGATGAGCGATACACTTCGTCAGCGTACCATGAAATATAATGAAGTAACGTATATCATGGTTCAGGCGGGACGAAATGATGACGGAACAGATCCGTTTACACCTTCACATTTTGAATGCTCCATAGGCATACTGCCATACAATCAGTGGCCTAAAGGAAAAACAAAAAATGACCTTATAGAAGAACTGGCAAAAGAATATGAAAGTATGCCGGGCTATACTGTCGGATTTGCTCAACCTATGATAGATGGAGTAATGGATAAAATTTCAGGTGCTCATAGTGAACTCGTTGTAAAAGTTTATGGCGATGATTTTAAAGAAACCCGACGCATAGCTGAAGCAATTCAGCGAACATTAAAAACAGTCAAAGGAGCTGTAGATATTGCTATTGATCAGGAACCACCGCTACCGCAGTTACAGATTCACGCCAATCGTGATAAAATTGCCCAATATGGATTAAATGTTTCGGATGTTGGAAGTCTCATAGAAATCGCAATTGGCGGTAAAGCCGTATCTCAGATATTCTCCGGTAACAGAGTGTATGATATCATTTGTCGTTATCAGGAAGAAAGTCGTGATACTCCAGAAAAAATAGGAAATCTGATGTTGACAAATAAAGACGGGGTTAAAATTCCGTTATCACAGGTTGCTGATATCAAACTCGGAACTGGCGAAAGTACCATTACCAGAGAGTCAAATAAAAGACATCTTACGGTAAAACTCAATATAAGAGGTACAGATTTATCTACTTTATTAAAGACGGCACAACAGAGAATTGAAAAGGAAGTACCATACGATCATGAAAAATATACCATACAGTGGGGAGGACAGTTTGAAAATCAGAATCGTGCGTATTCCCGGTTAGTTGTTATTGTTCCACTTGCTTTATCCATCATGTTTCTTTTCTTATATGGAGCATTTGGTAAGTTCCGTCAGGCAGGATTGATACTCACAATAGTTCCGTTAGCCATTTTCGGAGGAATGTTGGCACTCAATCTCAGAGGAATGACGCTAAACGTTTCTTCAGCGGTTGGCTTTATCGCACTTTTTGGAGTAGCTATTCAGAATGGAGTTATTATGATTTCCCATATCAATGATCTGCGCAAAAAGGGAAAACAGCTCAAAGAAGCTGTGATTGAAGGATCAAGACACCGTTTCCGTCCGGTATTAATGACAGCAACAGTAGCTGTATTAGGATTATTTCCAGCATCCATTGCTACCGGTATTGGTTCAGACGTGCAACGACCGCTTGCTACTGTAATTGTTTACGGTTTGCTTTTTTCAACGATTATTACCCTGTTTGCTTTACCGGCATTGTATTATATGATAGAGAAAAAATGGGGAAGTAAAGAAGAAATAAAAGCTGATTAAATAAAAAACTCATGAAAAAACATACTTTAAAATTCGGAATCAGTTGTTGTTTAGCTTTAGTATTCCACACAATCGCTTATGCACAGAACGAGAATTATATTGCTGAACAAGAGCTTCCATATGCAGTTTTTTTGCAAATGGTAGGGCAAAATAATAAACAATATGCCGCTGAAAAATTCAATGTTGATATTGCAGACGCCAATGCATTGACTGCAAAAATTTTTCCTGATCCGGAATTTTCAATAGCAGTCTTTGACAATGGTGAACGTCGTATGCAGATGGGATATGGTTTCAGTTCAGAGTTGACCTATACAATGGAACTGGGAGGAAAACGAAAAGCCAGAATCAATCTTGCCAATAGTGAATCTCAACTCATCCAGCTCTTATTAGCTGATTATTTCAGAAATCTCAGGGCTGATGCCACTCTTAGCTACCTTGAAGCCATCAAAGAACAAAGAAATCTTGACGTGAAAATTCAGTCATACGAAACAATCAAAAAATTATGTGATGCTGACAGTATTCGTCTCTCATTGGGTGCCATTGCGGAAATTGATGCACAACAAACCAAACTTGAAGCCCATTCTTTACTCAATGAAGTATATGAGCAGGAAGGAATATTAAAAACAGCTCTTTTCAACATGTATCTCATGACCGGATCGGAAAAAGCAGATATCTTATATCTTCCAAAAGAGACGTTCACTGGTTTTCAAAGGACATATAATTTAAAGTACCTCTTAACCATTGCAAAAGAAAACAGAACAGATTTAGCAGCAGCAGTTAAAAACAGGGAAGTATCACAAAAAATGCTACAATTAGCGAAAGCGAACAGAAAGATTGATTTAGGGTTAACATTAGGTGTTCAGAACAATTCGGCGGCAACGAACATGGAAGCGCCAACTCCTTCTTTTACTACAGTTTCAGCAGGATTGAGTATTCCTATTAAACTTTCAAACCGTAATAAAGGGGAACTCAAAGCAGCACAATATGCCATTGACCAAAGTGAAATGCTTTATAAACAGGCAGAACTTCAGATACAGGCAGAAGTAAGTCAGTATTATTATAGCTATCTGGCATCCCAAAAACAGGTACAGCAATTCGCTAACGGGATGCTTGAGAACGCACAAAAAATACTGGATGGGAAAATATACTCTTATACGCGAGGAGAAACCTCATTATTGGAAGTTTTAGATGCAAGACGTACATATAATGAAATACAACAAAGCTATAATGAAGCACAGTATGCTTTAGCAGCGGCTCTTGTAGAGTTACAAAGAGCAGTCGCCATCTGGGACATTAATTTTTAACTAAATAATAAGTATCAACGGACATATAATACCATTTTATCAGGAAAACTAATCAGATTTATGTGGGGTAGATTTAATCTACATTTAATATCTTTGAACAATACTTTTTAGTATTGAAATAGAATAAGTTTTATAGAAGAAAAGATGAATATTATCTTGATACATGGTTAGAATACTATAATACAGAGAGACCACATTCAGGAAAACATTGTTATGGTAAAACTCCGATGCAGACATGGAATGAGAGCCTACATCTTACAAAAGAAAAATTATTAGACTCTCATACCAAAATGTTGTACCTTTACCTATGTCAGTTGAAATGAAACCTAGAGATACAGAAGAACCTATCTTCAATAATGACACTACTATAAACTATGATATAGGTGTAAATAAAATCTCAAATATGGAGGATTTTGAAATACCTCCAGCTGCATAGTTAAAATTGCCCAACTGTCAGATTTAATCTAAACTTTTACACATTATGAAAACAATACATTTAAAACTTTGTTTATTGTTTACTTTTATTTCGTTGAATGTTTTTTCACAGGAAAAGAGTAATTTTAAGATAGAAATCTATAAAGAAACTTCCGGAGAAACATGGCTCATCTGCCACGAAGGCTGTAACTGGACTGATCTCAAAATAGATCAACCGAAAAATAAAGAAGGTTGGTTCATCAATGAAGATGGTATGCAGTCGGAAGAAAAAAAGAAGAGCCATTTTTCTTTTACCATCCGCCAAAATAAAGATACCTTTCTTTTAAAAGGTAGGCAAAATACTCATTGGTCAGAATTAAAATTCAAATATAATGAACCTGTTTTTCTTACAAATGAAGGAATTCAAAATATTGACATACAATAGCCAAAGCTATTTTGGATAGCTTGTTTAGAATAAAAATGGCTGCCCATACTTTCAGGACAGCCTCATTTAATATTATGTTATTCTATTGTCATCAAAATTGTTTTCCACATACAGATTATTAATACGAAAAATGGACTTTTCAAGTATTTCAAAATAGTGAAGTGCTTTTCGAAATGTTTCACGCTCAGTAACCTCAACTTCATAGACTTCTGACTCAAATCCGTCTGTATGCTGTGAATATAATATGGGAGCTAATCGTCCGTCTGTTGTTTCTTTCATATCAAAATGATAAAATTCATAAGCATCATTTCTTGTTTCTTTAAGGATGGATAACCTTGCACATTGTCCCTGTTCATTATCTGCTTGCCTGAACTGCCATTGAAAACTGCGATAAAATAATGCTGAATCTCCCTCTTCAGAATAATAATCGCTGTACTTATCTTTGACAACCGGTAGATTTAGAATGGTTTCTATTTTCTCTTTTGTTATTTTCTGCTCAAACTGTTCGCGGTTCCATATCATCTCAGAATAATGATCCAACATTTTTTTCCAGTGATCTTCTAAAAAGGAATGATATTTTTCCGGAGCTTTGGCATCTATAAGCTTCCACTTATCTCCGGGTAGTACAGTATAAGCTTGAGCAAAACTATAAGATGCTTTTCCGGATAATCTTTTCAGCAGATTTCCGGGATCCTTATAAAAGTAAATGAGGCAGGCATACGATTGATCATATTGTATGTAGGCATGGGTTGAGAATTCTTCTCCGATTTTTGTATATAAACGATAAAAAACATTTTCATCCCAATATTCTAAAACTAATTCTTCTCCTATTTCCGGAGCCATGCCCGTGAGAATAGGGCTGTCTGCGAATCTCTGAAGATTGTCTGCACTGATTTTATAATCTTCAAAGAAAAATGGAATGTCTTTATTTTGGGTTGGTATTGCTATTGTATCACGAATAACTGATGTTCCTGATTTTAACGCTTCAAATATTTTGTGATCTTTTAAGCGATCTTTCCACGAATAATATTCATCTATAATCTCATGGGCTTCATACACAAAGTCAGGTAAAAACAAATCGTCAATAATCCCGCTCTCTTCATATTCTCCATCATCTGTTATTTCATCCCATAACAGATGGTCAATTTTCATATTTTCCAAAGAAGAAAAACGTTCAAAATCCAATCCATAATCAGTAGACATCAATACTTTGGCCTGTATTGTTCCTTCAACCACCAATCCGCCATGATTATAGTCGCCCCAGTAGAGTTCTCGGCATTCCATATTTCCTGTGACATAAATTTCCTGTCCGCCAACAACTATATTATCAGCATTGAGATTACCAAGTACTATAAGACCTGTAGAACCATCTGTTTCTCTGTTGTAAATATTTTTTGCAGAACAATTACCATTGATGACTATAAAAGATAAATATAAGGACTCATCATATTTTCCGGGTAGATTTTTCAGCGGCTCATCAAGATCCACCATTACTTCCAGATTTACATCACCTTCATGAAAATAAACATATATTTGTTCTGATTCATCATGTGGGTAATGCAAAGAAGCATAAACAGAATCAGCTGGTAGCAAATGTTTTATAGCATCATATTTCACTATCTTGGCGCTCATAATATAGGTATTTAATTATCTGATCGGGTCTTATTAATTATAAAAATGCTCTTTAAGCTTTTAAAGTTAAGGCTCTTTATGTATTGAATTGTAAACACAGATGCTACCATAAAGAAATTTAAAAATATAAAAACAAAATTAATTGTACAACGCTTAAAATACCGGTAGTTTTTTTAAAAATTTAGACTGACTGTCAAAACGTTTGATAAACGTAATCTGTAAATTACCGGAATTAAGACTTATTTGATGATCAGTAGTATAGGAAACATATACACGGTTCATGATAAAAGAAAGATTTAAAGACCAGGTATCTGAATTGTATCCCGAAGCAAACCGGAAAAACAGGGTGGGATTTACATTAATTTTACTTTTGAGATTTTCAAAGTTAAAACTCATTCCCGGGGTTAATGAACCTGTAACAAAATATTTATCTCTGATGACTCTGGTATAGGCATAACCCAAACTCGGCCCTATCTGATACATCTTTTCGTTAAAGCGTATTGAGTCTTCAAAATTTACTTTTGTATAATAAGCTCCTCCGCCAAGAAGAAAACTACCGGCAGATTTCAGTTGCTTTTCATTCTGATCAAAGGCTGCCCTGTAGGAAAATTTATTTCCGTTAAAAACGTATTGGCCGAATAAGCCGTATCTCGTAAAGTTCAAATTCGGAAATAAAGTATAATCATCTTTACCTTTTTCAAGATAAAACCCTTTGTAATTTTGTGCAAGAAAGTCAAAAGTCACTTTTTTTCCATAATAATGATATTGAAAATCAATCGATTTAGTAGCGCCTTTTTTTGGGTCCGACATAGAATTAAATCCTTGACTGAGACTAAATCCCATTTCTTTCCACGAAAATCCCAATCCTATTCCCATGGGATTGTTGGCACTGTATTCCAAATCCAGATTTTCATTATTCTCCAGTGACATAGAAACAAATTTCTGAGTCATAAAAATTCTGGCGCTGAATTCCTGATTAAATTTACCAATAAAAGTACTGTCTGTCTGTGCTGTAACATTATCCGGTACATATAGAAAAGACAAAAATGTCACCCATAAAATAAATACATTAAAAGTATTTTTAGTATTATACATAATTTATTGTAATGCTATACGTATTTCTTTAAATTAAATCAGGTTAAATATACTACCATAACGCATAAAAATCAAAGTTCTTATTTGTGTTACTTGTTTTTTATAAATATATGATGAATGGCAATTATTAACTAATAATTACAGCCGATGTAACATAATATCCTTCCTGCGTATATTTAAGTCCTTTTCGCGTATCCTCACCCACATATCCAACGATTATATTTGTAAAAAATATTTAGAATAAATCTTAATAGGTTGATTGTTCAACTGAAATAATGTAGAGCATCCAGACTATTTAAGTTGTTCATTATCAAATTAAAAAAATAAAAAAATGAGCACTAAAAACTTTAAAACCATACAACAGGCATTAAAAGTAACCCGAAAGGAATTTATAACGCCTCATTATATCAGAATATATCTCACAGGAGATGATATTTCTGCATTTGAAAATACCACCATCGGAGTCAATAACAAAATATTTATTCCGCCGAAGGGATTAAATGAAATTCATTTTCCTGAATTCGATTACGAAAAAATGCAGTGGAAGACACAACCTGAAGATATCAGACCTGTTATAAGAACGTATACCCATAGGGGTATCGACCTTGAAAAAAAAGAGATATGGATTGATTTTGTTGTGCATGGCGACAAAAGTCCTGCTTCTGCCTGGGCTATCCATGCTAAAAAGGGAGATATATTAGGCATACTCATGAAAGATGGTAAGACAGATTTATACCGTAAGACAGATAATTACCTATTGGTAGGTAATGCAACAGCTATTCCGGTTTTATCTGCTATTTTAGAAGACTTACCTGCTACTGCAAAAGGAACTTGTATTATTGAGGTTCATGATAAAACAGATGAACAAATGTTACATACAAAAGCGAACATCCACTTCATTTGGTTGCACAATCGGCATCCGGAAAACGGAAGTAGGCTTGCCGAAATTGTGAAGCAACAGTCATTACCTGAAAAATCGCGCACGGGCTATGTGGCGGCAGAATTTTCTTCTGTAAAGCAAATACGTCATTACCTGCGTAAAGAAAAACTATGGAAGCAGGAAGAACTGTATGCATATTCGTACTGGAAAGCAGGAGTTGCGGAAGATAAATCAGCAATAGATCGTCATAAAGAAAATGAAGAAAGCAATACATAATCTAATTTAAATGGAAAGCAACAATATCCGATTAAGCCATGTGCTCTATCGTGTACAGGATTTACATGGTGCTGTTAAAAAACTACGCGATGCAGGTTTTATAGTAGAATATGGTACACAGCCGGAAAAGGCTTATAATGCTATGATATGGTTTGATAGTATTTATTGAAATATGTAGGCATCCTGAGTTATCTGTTGGAGTAAAATGGTTAATGAAAAGAATCGGATATAAATCAATAGTTCAAAGAATGGATAAATGGAAAACAACAGAAAACAATTGGTGTGAATGGTCTTTAGAATCTACAGCAACTGATCTCCAGACATGGAAAAATTTTTTAAGAAGAGAAAAAATTCCTTTTAAATCGCATAAAATCAGACGAAAAACAAAAGATGGCAAAATACTCTCCTGGCATTTACTATTTCCCAAGGATATTGAATTTCCGTTTTTGATGTCTGCGTATACACCCAACCCACGCCCTCTAAAAACCATACATCCGAATGGAGTTACAGGCGTAAATTCTTTAATAGTAGGAGAAGAAAAACTCAATGTTCTTTTATTAAATAAATTACTAATAATGCCTCAAAGTTTAAAATTTGTAAAAGACAAAATCGGATTACAGACCGTAGAGTTATCTGATCCTTGTGTAAAAATTGAAGAAATACTGTCTGAGTATTCATCTTGTTATAATTAACGTGAGAATAGGTAAAATTTGTGAAATATTTAATGGAATCAGTCTCAGTATAAAAGTTTTTTTTTTGTTAATTAGTTGAAAATTATACTTCAAAAATTATACTGATAAATGTCAGCTCAGATGAGTAGTTAGTTTTACTTTTCTGACCGTCTTAAAACAATTTGTTAGTATGTTTGATAATAGGTACTCATTAATTCATAAAACAAAAGAAAATGAAAATTGATTTGAGAAGTGATACACTGACTTTGCCTTCAGAAGGGATGAAAGCAGTAATGACAGATGCCGTATTGGGTGATGATGTATATGGTGAAGATCCGAATGTGAATCAACTTGAAGAAAAAGCTGCCAAAATGTTTGGAATGCAGGCAGCTCTATTCTGTCCTACGGGAACTATGACCAATCAGCTCGCAATCAGAGTTCATACTAATCCGGGAGATGAAGTGATTTGTGATAAACTTTCGCATATCTATCTATATGAAGGCGGTGGTATAGCCTTAAACGCTTTTGCATCAGTACGCACGCTCGATGGTAATCTGGGAAGAATTACAGCACAAATGGTCGAAGAATCCATCAATAATCCGAATGATATACACCAGCCCATAACCAGTCTGGTAAGTTTAGAAAACACAGTAAATAAAGGCGGAGGGAGCATCTATGATTTTGAAGAAATAAGAAAAATAAAAGAAGTTTGTACCAAAAACGGATTGATTCTTCATTTAGACGGAGCAAGATTATTCAATGCCTTAGTTGAAACCAATGAAACACCTGAAAATTATGGGGAGGTATTTGACAGCATCTCAATTTGTCTTTCAAAAGGCTTGGGATGTCCTGTTGGATCATTATTATTGGGTACTACAGAAGTAATTTCCAAAGCAAGACGTTACAGAAAAGTAATGGGAGGAGGCTGGCGACAGGCAGGTGGTTTGGCTGCAGCTGGTATATATGCTTTAGATCATCATATACCATTGCTCAAAGAAGACCACCGTCGTGCAAAAATAATCGGAAAAATACTTGAAAAAAATGAACATATCAAAAAAGTATACCCTGTTGCTACAAACATCGTTCTGGCAGAATTGCACACAATGGAATCTACTGATTTTGTAGCCATGCTTAAAGAAAAAGACATTTACTGCGTATCATTTGGTAAACAACTGGTACGCTTTGTAACGCATTTAGACTTTACAGATATACATCTGGAAATGTTTGAACAAAAAATGAATTCCTGATTATATATAAAGCATCCTGGTATTTTCACAGGGTGCTTTTTTTTAGTATATATTCTACAAAATAGGCGTTATTAATAATCAATATAATGTGTAGTCATTATAATAACATATTAAAAAAATGCCCCAAAATCATTTTTGGGGCATTTTAACAATAACAACAATTATAATTAAATACTTTACTGTTTAGAGTAAGTAACATTTACATCTGTAGTTCTTCCGGAATACGTCATAGAATATTTTAAAACCAATTGATTGGCATTTACAGAAACAACTTCTCTTTATGCTGATTCACCACTGATGGTAATATTGCTTTCTGTCCATGTACCACCAAGAGTAACATCTTCACAGACTCCTGCAGTATTTTTATTATTTTGTTTTAGAGAAACTGTAGTTCCCTGTAAAACGGTTAAATAATCTGTACCACATCCTTGTTTTAAACTCGCATGGTCAAAAGGAAACTCATGAGTTTGCTCAGGTTGTCCGGGAATCGTAAAACTATAAGACAAAGTCTCCGCTTTCCATACACCTACCATTTTACTGATCGGTTGTGGCTCTGGTTCAGGAGTTACTGTATCGCTGCTTGGCGGTGCTACCGGAACTTCAACATTTATCGTGCTGTCGTCGTTACTACAAGATATAATAGCTGCTCCTGACATAAGAAATGCTGAAATAATAAATAATCTTTTCATGGGGTATAATTTAAATTAATTGTATTTACTTTTTATATTCCATTTAATCTAAAAGCAATTATGTTAATTTAGATTTAATAAAAATAATTTTCAATGCAAATATAGTCTTTATTTTTAATAAAAGGCTTTATTAAAGGAATTCGATAAAAAGATTGTTGTAGAGCAGTAATCTAAGAGTGAAACTATGCTTGAGTTTTACTTAAAAGTCAAGCAGTAAAGCAGAAAAAAAATTGAAAAAGATGAAGTGAAGAAAGCTATAATCCAACCCTCATTTCGGTAAAGAAATGAGGGTTAGACTATAAAAATTATTTTTTAGATTCTTCCAAAGATACTTTACGGAACTCTTTTAAAAGCTTTGTCAATTCTAAAGTTGATTTGCGGGCTCTTGTACCTGCAGCTTTGTTTCCTTTCTCTAACTGTACTTCTGAGTCTGTTTTAAATGCTTCAAACTCTGCATTGATTTGTTCAATTAATTCTTTCATGATAAAATTTTTTATGCGACAAAAATACCCATTTTTCAAGAATAAACCTTTCAAAACCCCAATAAAATCAGTAAATGAATGATTAACACCAATATAGAAAATGATAATCGATACATAGAAAACGATATTATATAGCTTAACCTATTAATAATCAATTATCAAGATGGATTTCAGAACCGTATTTGTAGATCTGAATAGGGAACAATGAAGCCAAAATATTCTTTATTTTAATTCTTCAATGGGAATCTGATGCTTTGAATTACGGATTAATAAAGCATAATCCATAAACTGAATCGTATTTTTTCCTTTAAGCTGCTTAGAATTAGATTTCTTTAGAAACAGTTTTACTTCAACCAGATCAGTACGTTCTTTATAAGGAGAATTTTCTGCATTTAACCGGAATAAAGTAAGGTCATAAAGTCTGTTTTGTTTTAGTTTTCGAATACCCTTAAAGTGTTCTTTCCAATAATCTCCAATTCCATAACCTTTCTCTACCGTATAAGTTTTATAATTTTTCTGTTCATCATATACCTTATCCCAGAGGACCTCACTTTTAGTTAAATATCCTGTAATGGTAATCACGTTTTGAGCGGTATAGATATTGTGTTCTATCAACCGGGTAAAAAAGGATGGATAAGCTGCTTCTCGTGTTTTTTGAATATGAAAAAAACCATACTTGGCAAATTGTTTTTTGCGATCAAGCTGATAAGGCTTTATTAAAGAAATATAATTGTCAAAAATGATTTTTTCACGTTCAGCAGTTGTTTCAAATGTATAGCCGATGTTTTTGAGTATGTGATTAAAACTCAGCGTATCTTTTATCTGATCAATGTACAAAAGCTTATTTTCATTATAGTCTTTGATAAAATTCTTTAATTGTTCTTTAAGGCTCTCATTGCGAATGCTAAAGTCGGTTTTATTTTCATCTAACAGTTCTTGAAGCTGTTCCTTATGTTGCCATTTAGAAATATCTCTGGTTAGGTATAAAATATGTTTTATAGGAAAACGGTATTCATTGATAATATCAAATCCCAGAACTTTTATAGGTTCATTCGGATACATACGATTTACTTCCCTTATGTTTTTCCAATGTTGATAGGTTTCGATTGTTCCCTCCTGTGTTACTATTGTTTGAAAAGCCAATACCAGTTCTTTCAATAAATCATCATTTCCGGTTTCCAGGTATTCTTGAAAAAAGAAAGCCTGACTAAAATTGGTTTCCGGTATATAATAATCCAGGGCGTTTTGTTGTTTTAAACTTTTAATCAATAAAAGTTCAGCATCATACGTTTTTGAACTTCCGTGATAGGCACCAAAACCTATGATATTAAAATCAGTTTGCGGAAAAACAAATGTTGTATCAGTTAGATCTTGTCGGTGTTTTTTTAAATACGCTGCTTTAGATTGCGCTTTTATATTAATGCAAAATAATAAAAGTAGGAGAGTAAATGAATATCTCATGTTTACAGGAAAATTAGAAGTGCAATATAGATCATTTTGCCGAAATTCTTATATACAAATTAAGCGACAGTCGGAGATTAAAAAACCTTAAAATGAATGAATTGTATAATTTTATAATCTCTAATTAAAAAATAATGATAGAAATACTGCATTAAATTTTATTTAATCCCAATTTTTTCGTTGTTTTGCAGACGAAATTAATTAGAGAGGTGGCCGAGTGGTCGAAGGCGCACGCCTGGAAAGTGTGTATACTCCAAAAGAGTATCGAGGGTTCGAATCCCTTCCTCTCTGCTAAGAGGGTCTTTATCAAGAAGATCCTCTTTTTTTTCGTATATCAGTAATCCTTTTTCTTACATTTTCATAGTAAAGATTGCTGTTGAACACCATGTTTACAAATTTCCTTTTTTACAGTGTATCGGCTCTTGAATAAACATGCTGCATATCCGTCAATAATTCTAAACATTCTTATAGTAAAAGCTCTACTTTGATTAACGTTTTACTGCTCCTTTAGGTTTGATATCTCATTGTTATATATTAATGCCAGTAACCATAAATATCTTTGTTAACATTACCCGCTTTTCTTCAAATTCTGAAATGTCTTTTCTTTTCAATCGCTTTTTGCGGTTATTTTCAATACTTATTAACCTAAGCGCTCTTAATAATACGGTGTTGATATATATAGTATGTTATTTTAAGTAAAATTTATTAAATATTTGTTTTGTTTTAATTTTATTATTATGTTTATGATAATTAATTGTTAAAAATATTTATTATGAAAAAAATTCTTTTTTTAGCCACAATCGCTTTTATGGTATCCTGTTCAAATGAGGATGCAAATTTTAATGACAATCAACAAGACAAAAATTCTGAAACCAAATTAGCCCGTGCTGGTTATACTGTAGAACAGATGTTCGATTACCGTATTATTGGAGGACCTGATGAAGGTTGGTATAATGAAGAAAAAGGAGATTGTTCTGCAACTGATACAAGTGGTTGTATCTCTTTAGACTGGGATATTGACAGAGATACTGGTACTGTAGTTGAGATGATTTCAAAATTAAAATTCAATATTTCTCACTCTAGAATTATCTTTCAAGAAAATAGAGAATTAGCAGAAGAATTATTTGAACCGATTGTTGTAGAAGGTGTCATGAGTAACTTTTTTAAACTTGAACATAATTTTAATACAGAAACACAAACAGATTATTTCAAGATTAGAAGAACTTCAGATAATATATTAGTTGGAGTAAAAAAATTCAAATTATAAACAGTATATAAAAATAAAAATGTAGCTTTAAGCTACATTTTTTTACTTAATAAATGAGATATTCATATATATTTTTATATTTCTTATTATTAAATTGTAATAGTAAGAAAAATGATGATTTTTTAATAAAAACAGGAGAAGTAAATATACTTTCAAAAGATAAAATTAGTATAGAAGGACAATTTGTAGAAAACAACAAAGATTTATTTTTTTCTTATAGTAATGCCACAAGAAATATTCATATTTATGATGGAAAAAAGGCTGTTGATTCTTTGAGTTTGCATATAAAAAACTTACAGGCAAATAAAATTGTTGTAAAGAATACTGATTCAATATTTATAATAGATTATACAACCAAAATCATCAGACATATAAATATCAGAGGCAAAATTATTAAAGAAATTGATGTACAAAAAATATCAAATCAAGATACTATAAATCCATATCTATTTAAAAATCCTGAAGCAATAAATGATCAAAATATTATCTTAGATGTAGGTATTTCAAAAAATAAATATACCAATCTAACACATCAACAATTAATAGATAGCCATAAGCATATCCCAAGATTTATTAAATATAATGGACAGAGTATTCATTATCCTGATTTTAATTATACTGATATTGAAAAACTTACGAATAAAAGGAAAGAAGATCTATTTGTAGATTATTCAAACGTAAGTCTTTCAAAAAAGTATATTGTATACACAATGCAATTCAGCAATCATCTATATGTATTTGATTATAATTTAAAATTAGTTAAAACAGTCCCTATCGTATCAGATTTTACAGGCACTGATATAAATAAAGATTTTTCATTTTATAATGATTCAGAAGAGAGAGGACGTATTTATGAAAAAAACTATGATTATGCAACATTAACAAAATATATAGTTTATAATAAATACAAAGACAAATTCTATGTTTTATTAGCTCACAAAACAGATATATTAAAAAAAGAAAATTTAATTTTTAAAAGAAGTAACCGAGATTTTTCCATTCTTGAATATGATGGCGAATTAAATAAATTAAATGAGCAGAAATTTAAAAAAGGGCAATATGACATTTATAAACCAATATTTATTAACTCAGAAGGAAATTTATTGTTAAATTCAAATAACGAATTAAATTCAAATTTTTCACCAGATAAAATAAGATATGATATATATAAAATCAGTGATTAGATATTCATTTTTTCTATTATTTTTATTGTCTATTATTAGTTGTAATAAGAAAGAAGTAACAACTGATAAGTTAATTGAAACAATCGTAAGAGATTCATTAGGCTATAAGGATAATTATAAATCAATTATAGTATTTCAAGAAAAAGGATGTATAAATTGTCAGTATAAAACTTTAGAATTTATAAAACAAAACCAAAATAATAAAGACTATTTGTTTATCATCCAGAGTAATGGTGAATTAGTGGATTTGTCCTCAATAAAAAAAGAAAATAGTAACATTATATTTGATTATAAAAAGTATTTATATAATTATAACATTACTAATGGCTCCGCTGCCATAATATTCAATGGGGTTAAAGTTGATACTATTTTGAAATTTGATGACCCTTATGAATTAAACAAAAACATCAAATTAGTAAAAAGCCATTTATGATACAATCTGTTTTTTAATAGATTTTCTTGTTTTAAAGTTAATAATTTTTAATCTCTCTTAAAAAATAGTGATAGAAATACCGCATTAAATTTTATTTAATCCCATTTTTTCGTTGTTTGGCAGACGAAAATAAGGTGACCGAGTGGTTGAAGGCGCACGTCTGGAAAGTGTGTATACTCCAAAAGGGTAGCGAGGATTTGAATTCCTTCCTTTCTGCTAAAAAAGTCCGGCACTATCGCCGGACTTTTTTATTTTGTATATATGGCTCTGCATCTGAATAATTGAAAAGATAATTGTTTGTTTGTTATATTTCTGTTATCACATATAACCGTTATTATGGATAATATTCATATTAAGCCTACTCTGAAATTATGTAACAAAACCGGATAATTATACAACTCCCTATTAAAATAGATTGGTTAATTTTGCCATTAAACCTATGAAAAAAATCTTTGTCATATTCCTTTCTTTATTTTATTTGGTATTGGCTTCGGGCTTTACCCAATATAAACATTTTTGTAAAGGAACCGAAAGTAAAATATACAGTTTTAGCGATACCAAAGAACAAAATCAGAACAAACCTTGTTCGATTTGTTCAGCAAAGGAAAAAGGATTAAAAGATCAAAAGAAAAACTGTTGTCAACATGATGCAAAATATGTAAAAGTTGATAATAGTGTAAAAAAACAAAACAATTTTGATTTTTCATTAAAATTCTGGGGCGATGCGATTCCGAATAAAATGTTGGGAACGGTATTCGATTTCGAAGCAATTGTATTAGATACTGAAAAAAATACCGCTTACTCTTCCTCAAAACTCCCTATTCAGAGTACTCCTCTTTATATTTTACATTGCGTTTATAGAATTTGATTTTAGACAAGAATCTACTTTCGCAGTTTCATCTTTTTGATACTGCCCTACATTTTATGTCTAATTTCTAAATTTATACCAATGAAATTAAAATTCATTGCGTCTGTAATTTTAGTATCTGTTTGTTATTTATATAGTTACGGACAGGTCTTAACATTAGAAGATGCGATTTATCGTACAACAAGTCAGTACGATAAAATCAAAGCAAAACAACAATTAGTTAATGCTTCGGCTCAACAAACTGCTTTTCAAAAGCAACAATATTTACCCGATTTAACCCTTTCGGCACAACAAAGTTTTGGCACCATCAATGTGCTGCATGGTCCTATGTATGCCTACGGTGGGTTGGGCTCTGCGTCAACCTCTATGCCTTTAGACGAGCAAAATTGGAATGCAACTTTCGGTTCGCTTTATTTTGCTAATATCAATTGGAATTTGTTCACTTTTGGACGAATCAAAAACCAAGTTGTGTTAGGAAGTAAAAAGGAACTGACGGCTATGGCTGATGTGCAGCAAGAAATCTTTCAACAGCAGGTAAAAGTAAGTGCTGTGTACCTTAATTTATTAGCCAGTCAACGCGTAAAATATGTACAGGAACAGAATGCAGCTCGCGCACAGGTTTTCTATGAAATGACCGATGCCAGAGCCAAAAGCGGATTGATTCCAGAAGTGGATGCGCAATTGGCCAGAGCGGAATGGTCGAATGCAAAATCATTACAAATTAAAGCATATGACAAAGAATTGTCCTGGTCTAAGCAATTAGCAGTTTTAATGAACGATGATTTTAAATCCTACGAGTTGGATAGCCTTTACAGCACAACACTTCCGGAAAAAGAATTGAGAATAGTAGATAATGATCTTTCTAATCATCCGTATTTGCAGTTGCAACAGTCAAAAATTGATGAAAGTGAACAACATATCAAAGTCTTCCAGTCAAGTAATAAACCAAATTTATCTGCCTTTGGTCTTATTCAAGGGCGTGGATCGGGGTTCAAATCTAATTATGCACAAGACCATTCAGCTTATTCGATGAGTTATATAAAAGGTGTTGGAATTGATCGTTCCAATTATTTATTAGGCTTTTCCTTGACATGGAATATGACCAATCTTTTTCGTTTTGCTACTAAAATCAAAGAGCAAAAGTTCATGACGCAATCTTTGCAACATACGTTTGATGCACAAGCAAAAGAATTGAAGAATCTATTGCTACAAGCAGATGCACAACTAACAAATGCCTACGAAAATTTTGAAGAAACCAAAGTTCAGTTAGCAGCTGCCGCATTGGCTTACAAACAGCAATCGGCCTTGTATGAAAATGGACTGACCACTTTGGTTGATTTTACACAGGCATTGTACAGTTTGAACAGAGCAGAAATTGATTATGAGATTGCACAAAACAATGTGTGGCAGGCTCTACTATTAGTAGCTTCGGCTCAAGGGAATATGGAAGTATTAACGCCTTTATCTAATTAAAAAAAAATGAATTTAATAAAATTTGCACTACAAAAGCCCATAGCTATTATGGTTTTGGTGCTCGGGCTATTGTTCTTTGGAGTCAAAGCGACCAAAGATATAAAAGTAGATATTCTTCCTGAAATGGATTTACCTGTGGTATACATTGCACATTCGTTTAACGGATATACACCACAGCAAATGGAAGGCTATTTTACCAAAATGTATGTCAACATGATGCTTTTTACTAACGGAGTAAAAAATATTGAATCTAAGAATACGCAAGGACTTACCTTAATGAAGGTAACGTTTTACGAAGGAACTGAAATGGGGGAGGCGATTGCGACGATTAACGCCTTATCTAACCGTTCACAGGTATTTTTGCCTCCAGGTGCACCGCCGCCATTCATCATTCGTTTTGATGCTTCCTCACAACCTGTCGGGCAGCTGGTCTTTCGAAGTAATACAAAAACCAATAATCAATTACAGGATATTGCCAATTTTAACGCACGTCCATTTTTGATTAAGATCCCAGGATTAACAACAGCGCCCCCTTTTGGAGGAAGTCCCCGTACCATTGAGGTCAATATCGACCCCTATAAATTGCGTTCACATAATCTATCGCCCGAACAAATCGTGGAAGCCATCAGCCGTAATAACATTACGTCGCCTTCTGGAAATGTGTATATCGGTGACAAGAACTATTTAACGCCAACCAACAATACCGTAAAAGAAGTAACAGAATTGGGCGACATTCCAATTTTTAAAGGAACGGTAGACAATGTGTATATCCGCGATGTGGCTACTATAAAAGACGGTGCTGATATCGCAACAGGTTATGCACTGATTAATGGTAAGCGTTCGGTTTATATCAATATTGCCAAAGCAGGAAATGCTTCTACGCTGGATGTGGTAAATACTTTGAAAAAAGAACTGCCTAATATCCAGAGGAATATGCCTGAAGATGTACAAATCTCGTATGAGTTTGATCAATCTGTGTACATTACCAATGCGTTGAAAAGTTTGGTTTTAGAGGGTGTTTTAGGAGCCTTATTAACAGGTTTAATGGTGTTGTTGTTCCTAAGAGATCGTCGGGCAGCACTAATCGTGATTATGACGATACCCATTTCGATTATCTCAGGTGTGTTGTTCCTAAAATTATTTGGGCAGACCATTAACATCATGTCACTTTCAGGCTTAGCGTTAGCCATCGGTATATTAGTTGATGAAAGCACTGTAACCATTGAAAATATCCACCAGCATTTCGCTATGGGCAAAACACGGGCACAAGCTATTTGGGATGCATGTAAGGAAATCGCTTTCCCGAAATTATTAATCATGCTATGTATTTTGGCAGTATTTGCACCAGCATTTATGATGACAGGGATTCCAGGTTCGCTGTTTATGCCTTTAGCGTTGTCTATTGGTTTTTCGATGATTGTTTCCTTTTTACTATCACAAACTTTTGTTCCTGTGATGGCCAACTGGATAATGAAACACCAGAAAAATCACTGTGAAAATCCTGCTCATCAAGAAGATTGGTTCTTAAAATTCAGAAACCTTTTTGTGAGCGTTTTAACGAAGTTAACCAAGCAGAAAAAGACCATTGTTAGTACAAGTTTAGTTGCTGTATTGATTGGCGCATTTGCACTCTACCAAACAACGGGTAAAGATGTGTTACCAGCATCTAACTCAAGTCAGTTTCAGGTGCGTATAAAAGCGACCGAAGGTACGCGTATCGAAGTAACAGAAGTTAAGGTAAAGCAATTTTTAGAACATTTAAAAAATAATGTAGGTAAAGATAATATTGCCATCTCTTCGGTATTTATAGGTCAGCACCCATCTACTTTTGCCGTAAGTCCTGTTTATCTATACAATGCGGGACCTCACGAAGCCCTCATGCAAGTTGCTCTGAAAGAATTTAAAGGTAATTCAGACGAATTGAAAGATCAGTTACGTACATATTATAAAGAGAAAATGCCCGAACTGACTGTTTCATTTGAGCCGATTGAGTTAACAGAGAAAATCTTAAGTCAAGGAACCAATACACCCATAGAAATCCGTGTGTCGGGTATGATGAAAAAGATGAACAGTATGTACGCAAATAAATTGTTAGTAAAGCTGAAGGAGATTGATTATTTGCGCGATCAGCAAATTCCACAGTCCATGAACTATCCTGCAATGCAAATAGATATCGACCGAACAAGAGCAGCACAATTAGGCTTAGATGCACAAGATATTGCCAAATCTTTGGTAGCTGCAACAGCTTCTACGCGTTACACCAACAAAAACTTTTGGGTTGGTGGTATGATGGGAATCGCTTACGATGTACAAGTACAAACACCACAAAACATTTTAAACAGTAAAGAAGAATTGGCGAATTTACCTTTGAGTAAGAACTCGGATCGACCTGTTTTAGGTGATGTAGCTGAAATAACACCTACAAAAGAATTAGGGGAGAGTTACAATTTAGGTACCATGGGATATACTACTGTAACGGCCAATTTGTACAAAAAGGATTTGGAGCAAGCTTCAAAAGATGTGAAAGCTGCAATTGCCTCTTTGGGTGAATTGCCAAAAGGTGTAAACATAGAAGTGGCGGGTATGGCCCCTGTTTTAGAAGAAACTTTATCCAGCCTGGCCGTAGGGCTACTAATAGCCGTTTTCGTTATTTTCCTGATGTTAGCTGCTACATTTCAGTCATTTCGTGTGTCTATTGTGATTTTATCAACAGTACCGTTTGTAATTGTTGGTGCTTTATTAATGTTAAACATTACAGACTCAACACTCAATCTGCAGTCATACATGGGCTTAATTATGTCTGTTGGTGTTTCTATTGCCAATGCCGTTCTGTTAATCAGCAATGCTGAAACATTGCGCAAAGTAAATCAAGATGCGGTGTTTTCAGGTGTTGAAGCCGCAAAATTACGCATCCGGCCAATTATCATGACCACATTAGCCATGATTGCGGGGATGTTGCCTATGGCGATTGGTTTTGGCGAAGGTGGCGATCAAATTGCTCCGTTAGGAAGAGCCGTTATCGGAGGGCTTTTATTTTCTACCGTTTCCGTATTGATTATTCTTCCTTTAGTATTTGGCTGGATACAGAAAAAGGCGAGCGTTATTTCTCCTTCCTTAGATCCAGAAGACGAAAACAGTATTCATTATCAACCTTCAAAATAATAGAAAAATGCAAATCAAATATATCCTTCTGCTGGCAGCTATCATGTTACTGTCGGCATGTAACACAAACGAAAGAACTGAAAATAAAGAGACCAAACCTGATATGGAAGGGATGGGAATGATGAACATGATGGAAACCATTTCCATTTCAAAATCCAATCCATTAGTTACGATAAAATTAGCAGGTGAATTAAAACCCGATGAACAGACAGAATTATTTGCAAAAGTAAATAGCTATGTTCAGCAAATTCGTGTTGATATCGGCGATCGTGTTGTTAAAGGACAAACATTAGTGGTATTAGAGGCGCCAGAAATTATGTCTCAAATTGCCAATGCAAAAGCAAAAATGCAGGCACAAGAAGCGATTTATCTTTCGACTAAATCAACCTATGATCGTATGTTAAAAGCCGATAAAACCGAAGGTGCTGTAGCAAAAGATGCTATTGATCAAATCAAAGCACGTAAGCTTTCCGACGAATCGCAATTGGCTGCTGCCCGTTCGGCATACAATGAAATCAATAATATCAAAGATTATTTGGTTATCAAAGCACCTTTTAGCGGTATCATTACTAATAGAAGTATCGATTTAGGAGCTTATGTAGGTCCGATGAGTAAAACACCACTTTTGGTAATCGAAAACAATGAAAAGTTACGATTAAATCTCTCTGTTTCTGAAGCCCACACACCGTATATTAAAATTGGTGATACCATTCGTTTTTATGTGCGTTCACAGCCTGAAATGAAATATATGGCTTTAATCAGTAGAAAATCGGGAAGTTTGGATGTAAGACTACGCTCCGAAAAAATAGAGGCCGATTTTATCAATAAAAACAATGTATTAAAACCTTATATGGTAGCCGAAACAAGTATTTCATTACAAAATACAGTGGCTACGTTTTTTGTTCCCAAGACGGCCGTTGTAGAAGGCGGCATGGGGGTTTATGTAATCCGCATCAACAATGGTAAAACACAATATGTTCCCGTAAGCAAAGGGAGGGTAATGGGAGATAAAGTAGAAGTTTTTGGTGACTTAGCAGAAGGAGAGCATATCTTAAAAATGGCATCTGAAGAAATTATGGAAGGAAAAGTGGTACCATCAAAAGATCCACAGGTCAAGAAGTAGTAAAACATGAAAATGATTCTAAAAACAGGAAGTGTAATAGCATTAGCGACATTACTTTTTACTAAACAACAGGGTCAGGTTGAACCATAATGAAGGTGATCATTTTCTTAAGATTATATTCTTAGAAGCTGAAAGCGAAGAAGCTGTCGAAAAAGACAGCTTCTTTTTTTTATCATTTTCTCCATATCCTGTTTATCTTTTAATTGAAAAAAGGGTTGAAGAATTTTTCGATTATATTGATTTGAAAACGAAATGTTTGAGATATTCTTTTGAAGAAATGAACTAATAATACTTCATTTTCTGTTTATTTTATAAAGTATATACTGAAGAAAACAACTGTAATCAATAGCCAGACTCTAATAAGCAACAGCTACTTTTTGATGAATGTATTTTGGAGCAACAGCGTGCTTAATGATAAAGTCAGCAAGGTCCCTACGACTGATTTTACTACCGCCTTTTGGACAATGGTCCTGTAGTGTTCTGTAGCTACCTCTTTCTTTTCCATTAGTCAATCGGCTTGGTCTGATGATCGTCCAGTCAATATCTTTACTGCTTTCTAAAATACGTTCCCATTTCTGCATATCGGCATAGATGTTTTTAAATAATGGCTGAACAATGTATTTAATAATACGGCTTCGGGTTGCTGGGCCTGTTGGGTCAAATGCCCCGGCCGTCAGAGTAACAAGCCTTTTTACGCCGGTTTTCTGCATCACGGCAATAATCTGCTGCCCGCCTTTAGAGTAAATCTCTGTTGGTCTCCTTGATGTTCCGGTTCCCAATGCAGAAATTACAACGTCGCATGTACTTAACTGTTCCTCATAAGTTTCAGTATCATACACACCGCCTTTGATGATAGTCAAATGATGATGCCTGATTGAGATTGCATCGGGATTACGGGCTAAAACAAATACCGGGCAATTGTGTTCCAGTAATTTAATCATAATTTCTTTACCAGTGCCTCCTGTTGCGCCAAATAGAAAGATGTTCATATTTTATAATTTATAGAGTAGTAGTTATTTTTGTATTCCGGTTTTCCTCATATCTGAAGTACGCCACAATAGCCAGAACAGTACTTAAAATAGCAAGGATAGTTCTTGCAAAGTGTATCATTTCCCATCGCTGCAGTTCAAACGCAACATCATCAGGATTCATGGTCTGATTGATAAACTGCAAATTGACAGACAGATAATAACCCACAAACATCAGCAGAATAATACCATTGGAAATATTGGCATATAGCCATATTTCTTTAGATTTTTCTTTGCTTTTTCGGGCTAAAATATAAGCGTAAGCCGTAAAAAGAAGGGGTAAAATCTGCATGGGTAACATTGTAATACCCACGTACGGTCCATTATTGCTAAACCAAACCATAAGTTCTGTTGGTGGCAATGACTTCCAAAACGGCACGAGAATGAACAAAATAGTAATACAGCCCCCTGCAAAAAGTCCTGATAAAGCTATTGTGATATTATAAAATAAGGTGTTTTTCATTTTTCCTTTTTAGTATTGATGAATGCTGTAAAATTCACAACTTTAATTTAAAAAAATAGGGATCCAGCGTGCTGTTATCAGGACATATCGTGCATTAAATTGGAGCGGTACTCTTGAGGAGAAATACCGATTGTTTTTTTAAACAACCTGCTGAAATAAGAAGGATCGCTAAAGTTAAGCTGGTACGCAATGTCGGATACAGAACCGGAAAAATCCTGTAAAAGCTTTTGAGATTGGATGATGATAAACTCCTGTGTAAACTGCTTTGCCGATTTGTTCCAGATGTTTTGTACGCAACGGTTCAGATAGTTGGGGAAATATGCAACATGCTTGCATAGTCATTGATGCTGTAATGAGCCGAAAAATGTTTATACACCAACTCTCTGAACAAAACAGCGATATCAAATTGTCTTGAGAGTCCTTTTCTGAGTTCTGATGATTTCAGAAATTTTAACAATAAAGATTGAAAAAGATGTAATACAATTTGTTCATCACATTCCGGTGCTTCCAGTTCGCGTATGATCAACTTACAAGTCAGCTCCAAAAATTCACTTTCATTTTTTTGTAGTTGAATAATCGGAGCAGTGGTAAACAACTTAATAAAACTACCGTGATCTTTGAATTGCTGTAAGATTTTATCTTCAAATAAGATATAAAACCCTTTTACATTACGTGACTGTCGCAATAATGATGTTACTTCGCCCTGCATCACCAACAGAGCCTGATTTTCGGACACCTTTTTTATTTCATTACCTACCTGCTGCTCAAAATTTCCACTGGTAGGCAATACAATAAAATTAAAATTTGCTTTTAGCAAAGGCGTTGGGGTAAGTATATCAGGGCTGAATAGATTTTCTGCCTTGTATATCTGTATGGGAGTTTCAAAATACCGAAATGTATCCGGAAAATTCCGGATGTAGTTCTTTGTAAATTCCTTGAATGTAATATAGTTATTTTTCATTTTTTGCTATGACAATATGATGTAGGCCATTCGGTGTGAGCTTATAATTTCAGAGTTCTTTAATCATGATTCTTTTTAGAAAACGAATGAAATCAGAGGATTAGTAGAAAAATACACTATAGGCTTTTTAATTTGTTGACACCTCAAATATTTGTATATTTACGCGTTCTTTTATAATTGTAACCCTCCTGAATAAAGGAATAATTTAAAGGGTTGAGCAATCAAATACATTAAACTCAGTAAGTAATATTAATAAGTAAAAAATATACTGTATTTTTAAAACAGAAGATAAACATAATGATTCTCCTCATGTTGCTTGATGTGAGATTCTGATAACAATAAAAAAGATGACCAATCTTGATTTGGATAAAATCGTGATTACCTTAAATTATAATTACCAACAAAGCTATATTAAAAAATATTATATCCCAAATAATGAAAGAAAACTACAATTCTCACCATTCAGAAAACACTCCTCAAAACGAAACGAGTCGATACAATACAATATATAATCAACAGCCTCAGACCGTTTTTTTCAGCCAGAATGAAACGAAAAGCAACGGAATGGGTATAGCAGGTTTTATTCTGTCATTGATAGCAATTTTTGTAGGATGGATTCCTTTTATTGGCTGGCTGGTGTGGTTGCTGGGATTAATCTTTTCGTTTGTAGGTATTTTTAAAGCACCTAAAGGGTTCGCCATTGCAGGATTAGTAATCTCATTAATAGGAATCATACTATTGATTTTTGTATTCGGTGCAATTTTAGCAATTGCCAGTTTAAGTGCATAAAGGTTTTGTAAAGATTCAGGAAGGATGTGTATATTTGATTATAACGCTTAATCAATGAAAAAACAATTTACCTTTTTTAGTCTTCTTTTTACGGTAACAGCTTTTACACAGACCCGTAAGGCAGACGATTTTTCACATATAGTACCAAAAGGATATGTGATTTTCGACAAAGTATATGGTGATCTGAATAAAGACGGACGCGATGATTGTGTGCTTATCATCAAAGATACAGACAAATCAAAAGTGGTCATCAATTCTTATAATCAATTAGTAGATCGCAACAGAAGAGGAATCATCGTATTGTTTTCTGATCCAAAATATACTTATACTCCTGTTGTTAGAAATTATTCCTGTTTCTCATCAGAAAACGAAGAGGGTGGAGTATATTTTCCACCTGATATGTCCGTAGAAATACAAAAAGGAAATTTATACATACATTATGGATATGGAAGATATGGATATTGGCGGTATACTTTCCGGTTTCAAAAATCAGATTTTGAGCTTATCGGATATGATGAAAGCAATAATTATGGCCCCATAATTGACAGTCAAATCAGCATCAATTTTCTGACAAAAAAGAAACTGCTAAAAGAAAACACTAACGAAAGTCCCGATCAGGAATCGGGTGAGGAAATCTTTAAAGAAAGCTGGCTGCCGGTTAAAACCGATAAACTTCTAAAATTATCCGATATAAAAGATTTTGATACCCTTGAGATGCCGTAAAAAGAAGTGATATTTTTTTGAATGCGATAAAGGAAATTTTACTGAAAAGCATAAATTTACATCAAAAAAATATGGCTTCAGGAATTTTTGCAATTTTAGATGATATAGCAGCGCTGATGGATGATGTCGCAGTTGCAGGTAAAGTTGCAACCAAAAAAACAGCAGCAATTTTAGGGGATGATTTGGCTGTAAATGCTGAAAAAGCAACTGGTTTTCTTTCTTCCAGAGAATTGCCGGTTTTATGGAAAATAACCAAAGGTTCATTGATGAATAAGTTAATTATTATTCCAATCGCTTTTTTATTGAATTTTTTTCTTCCAGTAGCTATTAAAATTGTTTTAGTAATAGGTGGCTTTTATCTGGCGTATGAAGGAATGGAAAAAATTATTGAATTTTTATTTCATAAACAAAAAAAAGGAACAGAAGTCATTGAAAAGAATACACTTGATGATCAGCAAGCCGAAAAACTAAAAGTACGTTCTGCAATTTCAACTGATTTTATTCTTTCAATTGAAATTGTCATTCTTGCATTAGGATCTGTTTTGACAGCGCCTCTTGAAGTACAGATACTCACGGTTTGTGTAGTAGCTATTCTGGCAACAATTGGCGTATATGGTATTGTCGCTTTGATCGTAAGAATGGATGATGCCGGATATCATTTAATAAAAAAGTCTCATGAGAAAGGTTTTTTTAATTCGGTGGGGCGTACACTTGTGAAATCGTTGCCGATAGTAATTAAAATTTTAGGGATTGTAGGAACCATTGCACTAATATTAGTCTCAGGTGGAATTTTCTCCCACAATATTCCTTTTCTTCATGATTTTCTGACCTCATGGCCTTCTGTAATCAGAGAAAGTCTTTTTGGCATTATTGCAGGTACGCTGGTGGTAGCCGTAGTTACTTTGGTAAAAAAGATAGTGGTAAAGTTCAAAACAAAATAGAATAAAGAGGGGCAAATGATCCTCTTTATATTTTATCAAATCTGCTAAAAAGTATTTTGTAGAATGCTGAGAAAAATAAATTACAGAAAAGTGTAACATTATCATGTGATATGTATCTAAAAGAAAAATATTCATTTAAAAAATCTGAAAATGAAAAAAGCGCTCTTTTGGTTAAGCATAGCTTATTTAATGTTCCAAAGTGCTCCTGTATGGGCACAAACAATAGATGTTCCTTTTGAAATTAAAAAAACAGGCACCGGAAATCAATCTCTTATCTTTATTCCGGGGTTTGCCAGTTCCGGTGACGTATGGAAAGCAACAACAGCTCATTTTGAGACTGAATTTACATGTTATACTTTCAAGATGGCTGGTTTTGCGGGTATAAAACCGCAGAAAGATCCTTCTTTTGAAAAATTAAAAAACTACCTTTTGATTTAATTTTTATTATTAGAATATATTCATGTTATGATGATGGTTGTAAAGAAAGTAAGTTTGAAAAACTGATGTAAGACCTCTGACGTTGCATTTTTTTAATATATTTACGAATATGTTAACTTATAAAACCGTTGTTAATCATGATTTTATTTCGTTTTTTAATTCTAAGCTTTTTTTTATGTTATTCGGTATCTGTATTGTCCCAAACAAATTACAATAAAGATTCTCTTTCAGGATATATAAAATATCATAGCATAGCTGAGCAGAGTCCTTTTTCAGAAAAGTTAATTAATATCAATTCTTTTTTAGATTTTAATTATAAAGAAAGTTTTTTTATAAAGAATAAGCTTGGCATGGATTCTATCGCAGATCTAGGCGGCACAAAGTACGATGACAAAAGTGTTCTTATGACTTCTCCAACTCATGATGAAACAGGATATATTACCTATAGAAATTTTGAAACAAAGGAAGTGTCATTTAATTATCAAAAAGTTGGTCCCTTACCTGCGTATAAAGTGATTGATGATTGGATTGAAATGGAATGGAACATATTAGAGGATACTAAAATAATTGCAGGTAAATTAGCTAAGAAGGCTACAACTACATTTAGAGGTACTGATTTTATTGTTTGGTTTACTAACGATATACCACTTCCTTACGGGCCTTTAAAACTTTTTGGATTGCCAGGAGTAATTTTAGAAGTTTGGTTTGATAATAAGCAACAGATAATTGCATACGAAGTATGTTACCCTTGTGAAAATATTAATAAGATTGTTCCTCCGCCTGAAACGCTTACTAAAACAATCCAAGAGCACGTACATATTCGAGATAATTTCGAATATTATTTATTTTTAGAAATGAATAAAAATAGCAAGGGAATGATTATGTTGAAAGAAATGCCTACTGAAAAAGGTGTTTTAGAAAAAAGAAAGCAAAACTTAGAAAAAATATATGAGTGGGAAAATAAAAAAACTAAACGCTTGGTTAAGTCTTCAGAATTGAGAAAAATGGTTTCTCCGAAAAGAAATATTAATGAGAGTGGTGATGTTAAAGTAAATAGTTTTCCTTCTCAGATAACCCCAAGTAATTATATCAATCAATAAAATATGGTTTACAACCGAATCAATATCCTTGTAAAAACAATTTTCTAGGTAATCATCTAATCCCGAAATATATATAGTTTATAAAATGATAAAACTATTATCAATGCTTACTATTGGAACGATCATATTAGTTGGAAATCCAATTAAAGAATTAAAAGCTAATGAGCCTCCTACACAACAACAAGCCCAAAAACTTAATCAATCGAAAGAAAGTTTTGATGTTTATTTAAATTCAGAAAATAAAATTGAATATAGAAAATATGACTTCAGAAGAATAAAAGGAACAGAATTACCTTTTAAAATTATTCCCAATAAAGAAGATAAATATTCATTTGAAGGCATACAGACCAACCTCAAAATCAAAGATGGTTGGCTTGTTGGCTATGATTATGGTGAATTCCGAGGTAATTTGTTTTGGTTTAACGAAGATGGTACTAAATACGAAAAAATTACAATAGGAAATATTAAGAATATTTTTGAGATCAATGGCAAAATATTCATCACAGAAGGCTTAGCGCATTTATCTATGTCAAGCGGTCAAATATTTCAAATTGAGAAAAAAAATGATAACTGGATTGTTGAAAAGAAAGTTGAATTACCTGCAGCGCCATATGCTACTACGTTGACTAAAGACAAGGAGTTTTTAATAGTAACTTCACACGGACTAATAAAAGTTAATCAAGACTTTGAAATAGAAACTCTTATTAAAGAGGGGTTTTGGAAGGTGTATTTATACCCTAATTCCATTCAAATTACTGGAGAAGATATATACATAGGAATGCGTGGAGGAATATTAAAAACTGAATTAAATAATCTCACAAATCAAATTTGGTTAACAAAGTAATTACTGTTTGTAACGAATTGATTTTTTTAAACTATTACCGACATCATTGATGTTTATTTACGATCACTTTTATATAATTTAAAATAATGAAATACACATACTTGACTTTATTGATTTTAGTGTCAGCATTTTTATTTACTTCCTGTAACATTTCTGATGATAATCATCCTGTATATGAGATTGAGAAGTCTAAAGCTCAAATTCACGAATACAATACACATCATAATATAGCAACTGCTATAGTCACTGTTAAAACCAAAGGTAAGGTCTTTACAAGTGGATATGTGGTGTTTCATTATAATCAAAAGGATACCGTAAGAACCGAATCTTTACTCTTTGGATATAGTGAAAAAAATGATATTACAATAGCCGAATTTAGAGGTTCATGGTACGTTCCAAAGGAATATACAGAAGCATATTATACAGTAGATTTTGTAAAAAACTCTCGATAGGTTATAATAGAGATTAGAGAGTAAGACAACAAAGATTTAATAAATTTCAAAGTAAAAAAACACTAGCTTAATATAAGATGAGTTTAAATGGTAAACTTCCCCATTTTTAAGACAGATTAAAAGTATTAACTTTAAAAAAATGTTCTGTCATGAAAAAATCGAAATTTAGTGAAACTCAGATTGTAAAGATTTTACAAGAGTATGATTTAGGTAAATCTACTCAGATTATTTGTCGCGAATATGGAATCGCTGCACCTACTTTTTACTCTTGGAAGAAAAAATATTCAGGAATGAGTTCGTCTTAACTCAAAGAACTAAAATCGTTACAAGAGGAAAATGCTTATTATTCGATACCTGCCGAAAAACTCATCGAAAGGCTAAAAGATTTGATTAGAGAAAGAGGGCTTCCTAAAACTATACGTACAGATAATGGACCGGAATTTATTTCAAAATCATTCAGAATATTTTGTGAACAAAATAAAATAACTTTAAAATTTATTCAACCTGGTAAACCAGCTCAAAATGCTTATATAGAAAGATTTAACAGGACTTTTAGAGAAGATGTTTTAGATGCTTATTTATTTGAAGATCTATTAGAAGTAAATGCTTTGGCTTTTAATTGGCAAGTAAATTATAATCAAAATCACCCTCACAAAGCTTTAAAAGGAATGAGTCCTTGGATATATGAAAATCAAATAATGAAAATAATTAATAACTAATTTTTTATATTTTTAACTTGTCCGAAAAAGGGGAAGCCTACAAAAAGGGGAAGCCTACACTACCTGTTTGGGAGCTTATATAACTGTAATGGCAATGTTGGTATTTATCTTTTCTTACAATAAACTATTAGTAAATTACAAAGATCTCAGCACTACGGATACTAATAAAATGTATCTTGAAAAATTAAAGGTTATTAAAGAAAAGGAACATCGCATTCAAACCCGAAGCTTGACATTATATTTTGTGATGCTGTCAACCGGAATAGTACTTTATCTTTATGAGTATCTTTTAAAGATGCCTTTAATTCTGGCCATTATATTTTCTGTTTTTACCTTATTGTGGATCGCTTTTTCGTGGTTCTATCTGCGACCAAAACAAATTCGACTACAGCAGAAAAAAACAGATCATCTCATTCAAAAACTGGAACAACTAAACATGCAATTCAGACATAAAGAATAAAAATAAGTACTCAATTTGCAAAATACAGAATAAAAAAATTAACTTTGCAGTAATAAACTTAATAATACCTCCATGTAAAAAGCATTTTTTTTCGGACGATAAAAACAGGTTTCTTTTAAGAAGCATGCCTGTATATTAATACCTTAAAAAAAGAATGCATGTTACATTTACAAAACATCAGTTATACACATCCTGATAAAAATCGACTGTTTACCAACATCAGTCTCACTCTTAATAAAAATCGAAAAGTTGCTTTAATTGGAAACAATGGCGCAGGGAAGTCCACTCTTTTAAAAATAATAGCTGGTACGTTAGAAATTGCTGAAGGTGTGAGAAAAATTCATACCGATCCTTATTATGTTCCACAGGTATTTGGCCAATTCAATGAGCTTACTGTTGCCGAAGCATTGCATATTGACAAAAAGCTTAAATCATTACATGAAATTCTCAATGGAAATGTAACTGAAGAATACCTAACCATTCTCAATGATGACTGGACATTGGAAGACCGCTGTCGTGAAGCATTGGAATACTGGAAACTGCAGGATATTGAGTTACAGCAAAAAATGGAGACCTTAAGCGGAGGCCAAAAAAATAAAGTTTTCTTGGCAGGAATGATGATTCATGAACCGGAGCTGGCTTTATTAGACGAACCGAGTAACCATTTGGATACTGAGGGGAGAGCGTTACTGTATGAATTTATCAGCACAACCAGAATTAGTTTGCTCATTGTAAGTCATGATCGGATTTTACTCAATATGTTAGAAGAAATATGGGAATTGACAAAAAACGGAATTCAAATATACGGAGGCAATTATGATTTCTATACTGAACAGAAAGAAATAGAACGAATAGCATTGGATTCAGAAGTAAAAAGTAAAGAAAAAGCATTA
>Ga0308157_10001048_pt1 | contig 66201 bp, 67 predicted proteins | sample PhyBR1_FD_201035 | JGI IMG/M metagenome (GOLD analysis project Ga0308157, IMG submission 201035) | Phyllosphere microbial communities from UC Gill Tract Community Farm, Albany, California, United States - DLSLB.R1 | ecosystem: Host-associated > Plants > Phyllosphere > Unclassified | place: USA... | reverse complement strand
AGAAAGAGTGGCAAAGATAGCCCTTGCCAATAAACTTTTAAAACAAGCATTTGCTATCGGAAAGAATAAAGAAAAATATAGAGAAGATTTTTGTTAAATAATTTGCTTTTTAACACAGATCATTCCGGAGGTATCTCAATAGTCTAGATTCCTCCGGAATGACAATATTGGATTTTTGCAAACTGTTGTTTTTATGTTGAATCCGCAGCCCAACTTGAGCGGAAATCCTTTTTTATGCAGCGGAGCGAAAAGATTGACTTCGTCGAACCTCTTCTTTAGGTTTGAGAGCGGAAGGCGGAAATAGCTGCCATAATTATTGAAATAAACGGGAAGCGAAAAATTAACACAAAAAAGTTTTCAAATATTTGCCACTCAAAATAAAATCTCTATATTTGCAGTCTGAAAATAAAAAGATAATTACGAACTAAATATATTAGTGATGAGTAAAAGAACATTCCAACCATCTGAAAGAAAAAGAAGAAACAAACACGGTTTCCGTGAAAGAATGTCTACACCAAACGGAAGAAGAGTGTTGGCAGCCAGAAGAGCGAAAGGCAGAAAGAGCTTAACTGTTAGTGCTGCGCGCGCTAAGAGATAATTTTCTTTAATTATCATATACAAAAAATGCTTGAAAGGTTTTTCAAGCATTTTTTGTTGTTAAAATTTCCCAAAAGTAAAAGCAGAAAAATAAGTTTTTGCTATTTTTGAATTTCACAAACTTACAATTTCCGAATTATGCCGCACAGAAATGACCCGGGTATCGATATTATAGATTTGAGCAGTGCTAAGATTGTACAGAAAAACTTCACAGTCCTGAATGATGTGGACCTTCATATCAAAAAAGGAAAATTCTGTTATCTTATTGGAAAAACAGGGTCGGGGAAAAGCTCTCTCCTGAAAGTTCTGTACGGGCAACTTCCCCTACAAGGCGGAAGCGGCCAGGTTGCCGGTTTTGATCTGCAGAAACTGAAACAATCTGACATTCCCAATCTTAGAAGAAAATTAGGTATTGTTTTCCAGGATTTCCAGTTGTTACCGGACAGGAACATCGAGAAAAATCTTCTCTTCGTCCTTCAGGCAACCGGCTGGAAGGACAAGCATAAAATGGAAGAGAGAATTGATGAAGTACTTTCAAGCGTTGGAATGAAAACTAAAAAGCATAAAATGCCTCATCAGCTTTCCGGAGGTGAGCAGCAGCGTGCTGCGATTGCCAGAGCGCTCCTCAATCACCCGGAACTAATCCTTGCGGATGAGCCGACAGGAAACCTGGATCCGGAAACATCCAATGATATTATGACGCTTCTGAAGAATCTGGCTGAAGAAAACCATTGTGCCGTTGTAATGGCAACACATGATTACCATATGATTCAGAATTATCCAGGGGAAGCAATCCGATGCGAAAACGGACAAGTTACCGTCCTTGACACCGCAGAACTTTTTGAATAAGAAAAAATTCAGTTATAAAATAATAAGCTCTTTGAAAAACTCAAAGAGCTTTTTTGTTGAATACGTGAAAGTCTTTGGTAAGTTCAAGATATTCATCGGAATAAACTCTTGGTAACTTTTCTATGACAAAATTTTCTATGATTGCTTCTGATTTTCTGAAGCAATATTCCAGAACGACTCTTTTCGGTTCAGCAGTTTCGATGCCTTTAATAATTACTTTTCTCTGCAGAAACAAAAGGCTCTCATTACAAATTTGAGTGAATTGCTTTTCCGATTCAATGGGAATAATAACAGAAAACAACCCTTTAGCCGAAAGTAATTCTGAAGCTTTTTGGATCAGATCAGAAAAATCCAGTTCCAGCCTTTGTCTGGCCAGAATATCTTTTTCAGAACTGTTGACCTCGAAATAAGGTGGATTTGAAAGGATCAGATCAAATTGTTCTTTAGTATCAGATTGTTTAAAATCCTGAAGCCGGCTTTTGAGTCGTGGTGAAAAAACAGATTGTGAAAAATTGTTCTGCGATATTTTCACCGCTTCCGGATTGATATCAATTGCTAAAATCTTAGCCTCAGGATTTCGTTGAGCCAGCATCAAAGCAATAATTCCGGTTCCTGTTCCGACTTCCAAAATCTCCTTTGCTTGATGAACATTGGACAAAATCCCCAGCAAAACAGCATCAGTACCAACTCGAAACACTTCAGAACTCTGCTGAACATCAAATTGCTTGAATCTAAATGGTTTCATTTATAAATTAGATGGCATTGAAATGGTAAAAACCGCACCTTTATCCACTTCAGAAACCACGGTTATCGTACCATTATAATCTTCCACCATTCGTTTCACCATTGTGAGACCGATTCCCATTCCGCTGTTTTTGGAAGTAAAATTTGGATCAAATATTTTTTCCAGCTTATCATGCGAAATCCCTACTCCATTGTCATTGACTGTAATTTTAATACGTTTTTCAATCTTTTCTATATCCACATTGATCACTGACTTTCTGTTATCTGCTTTTGCCTGACTGGCATTGGTCACAAGATTGATTATGATTCTCGCCAGATAGTCCTTGTCGATTTTCATCATTATATTATCATGACTTGCGTGGATGAAGATATTTTCATCACTGAAAATCGTGAGGACATTTCGGATTTCTTTATTCAGATTGATTTCTTCATCGTTTCTCTTTGGCAGCTGCGCAAATTCTGAAAAGGCCGTTGCAACCCTGCTGATGACTTCTATCTGCCCAATAATCACTTCACTCAGGTTCCTGACCTTTGTTTCATTATTAGAGTCATTGGGATCAAATTTCCTCTCGAAATTCTGCATCATCAGCTTCATCGGCGTGAGCGGATTTTTTACCTCGTGCGCTACCTGCTTCGCCATTTCCTGCCAGGCAGACTGTTTTTCAATGTAGCTTAGTCTTTCCCGCTGATCGGCAATTTCGGAAATCATCTTATTATAAGCTTTCACCAAAGCATTCAGCTCATCATTTTTATAATAACGGATAGGCTGCAGATTTTTATCAAACAAATTAATCCGGCTGATCATGGATGTAAAACGGGTAATCGCATTTGTAAGATTATTTGATATAATCCAGCTGAGCCAGATGCTTAAAAGAACAATCAATAAATTAACACCAATGATGTATGCAAAATAGTGTTTAAAAACCACCATATAAGCACTCTCGTTGTGATAATACGGAAAATAAACATAGGCAATATCCTCCAGCATATTATTTTTCAGCACCATGTAAGACGAGATAATGCTGGCCTTCAGGTTTTCATCATAGGATTTATCATCATAGCGTTTACCATTTTTCCGAATTGCCGCAATAACATCCGCCGGCATCTTTTTTTGTGCCACCAGATTTGGCTCCTTGTTGGAAAGAAGGTAGTTCCCATTCAGATCATAAATGATGATATCGTGCTTATTAATATCGGCAATCTCATAGATTTTATTCTCAAGAACTGTAGGAATATCCTGTGTTTTCACCATTGAATGGCTAAGTGCATAATCCAGGGATGACATCAGCGCTTCGGATTTATTCTGCATATCCGTACGGCTTTGCTCTTTCGCATTGTTTCTCAATATCACAAAAGAAAGAACAGCCGAAGTAATAATACTCAGGAAACAAATCGCCAGAAATCCTACGAAAACCCTGTTTCTTAATCGGTAACCTTTATAATCACTAAATGACATTTTGCTTTTTCAAAAGTTTCGCAACATACTTGCCGATGATGTCAAATTCCAGATTCACCACATCACCTTTTTTCAGATGCTTCATATTCGTAAACTCCCAAGTATAGGGAATTATTGCCACAGAAAACTGATTTTTTCCGCTTGCTGCAACGGTCAGACTGGTTCCGTTGACCGTAATTGAACCCTGAGGAACCGTCGTATATTCATCCGATTCTTCATAAGAAACCGTGATGATGTAACTGCCGTTCAGATTCTCAATATTCTCTACAATTCCGGTTTTGTCCACGTGACCTTGCACCACGTGCCCGTCCAGTCTTCCTTCGAATTTCAAACAGCGTTCCAAATTCACTTCCGTTCCCACATTCCAATGGCCGAGATTCGTTTTTTCAAGCGTCTCATTGATGGCAGTCACTTTATATTCATTTTCGTTGATTTCCACCACCGTCAGGCAGCAACCGTTGTGTGCCAGACTCTGATCTATTTTCAGTTCCTGTGTAAATGGACAACTTAGTGTGAAGTCAATATTGGTTTCGTTTTTCTCGATTTTCAGAACATTTCCTGTTGCTTCAATGATTCCTGTAAACATTATTGCGTCTTATTTTTTAATGATTTTTAGGAGCTTTATCCCGCTTTCCGCTGTATCTTTTTTCTTCGCCCAAGCTTTTTCCAAGGCTGGAAGAAAAAAGGATGCCGCTTCAATCGGGGCTATAAATATTTGATTGTTTTACTAACTACTTAGTAGAATATGTAAACAATAGTTATAAATACAACCTAAAAACCCTAAATTTGTAAATTCTTTTTAAACGTCAAAGATAAACAAATGAGCTCCAAACACCATAAAATCAGAGTAGGAATTTCAATCGGCGATTTCAACGGCATCGGCCCGGAAATCATCCTGAAATCTCTGAAAGACAAAACCATTACAGATTTTTTTACACCGGTAATTTTTGGGTCGGGGAAACTCTTTACTTATCAGAAGAACGTTTTCAAATTGCAGACCAATTTCAATTACATCAACTCAGCCAAGGAAGCTCAGGGTGGTAAAATCAACATGGTCAATCTCACAAAGGAGAACAGCAATATAGAATTCGGCGTTCCAACGGAAGAATCTACCAAAATGGCAATCACTTCCCTTGAAGCTGCTACTGAAGCATTACTCAATCAGGAAATCGATGTATTAGTAACAGCACCAATTAACAAAGATGAGATGATGAAGTACGGCTTTGCGCACGCCGGTCACACAGGCTACTTCGAAGAAAAAGCTCAGAAAAAAGCTGTGATGTTTATGGTGACAGACGAACTGAAGGTGGCAGTTTCCACCCATCACATTCCAGTATCGGAAGTGGCGCAGCATATCACTAAAGAAAAAATCAAGAAACAGGTTAAGCAATTGGTATCAACATTAAAAGAAGATTTTTGTATAGAGAAACCAAAGATTGCAGTGCTTGGCCTCAATCCGCACGCTGGTGATGGCGGCGTTATCGGCAAGGAAGAAATTGAAATCATCGAACCTGCCATTAAAGAATTATTTGACCAAGGCATTATGGCATTTGGACCCTATCCGGCAGACAGTTTTTTCCAGCCAGAAAAATATAAAGCCTTCGATGCTGTTCTGGCTATGTATCACGACCAAGGCCTGACGCCTTTCAAAACCATTGCTTACGAAGAGGGCGTCAATTATTCCGCAGGCCTGCCATTTATCAGAACCTCGCCGGACCACGGTGTAGCTTATGATATTGCAGGAAAGAATCTGGCAGATGAGACTTCTTTTTCCGAAGCGATTTTCACAGCCATCAAGATCTTTAAAAACAGAAGCGACTATCAGGATTTGACAGACAATAAACTTCGACCGAAAGCTATGCACATTAATAATGGTGTGGATGAAGACCTGCCGGACGAAGCGGAATAGAAAGCAATTTTCGGAAGTAAATTTTTGCAATTCAAGTATTTCCAAAAACATTTTGTTATTTCAAAAAATTAAATTATTTTTGCACACCATTTTTTATGGACAGATTTAGAAACTACGATATTGCTTTTTCTGGTCTCAAAACCGGAAAGCACGATTTCAAATTTGAAATCAATCAGGAGTTCTTTGATTTATTTGAGACTGAGCAGGAGTTTTTTAATCCAAAAATCAGTGTAGATGTTCACCTGGACAAACACACCACTTTTTTGGAATTCTTCATCAATGTTTCAGGAACCGTTCAGCTGATTTGCGACATTAGCACAGATGAATTTTCCGAAAACATCGAGAATGATTTGAAAATTCTTGTAAAATTCGGGGAAGAATATGATGACAGCAATGAGGACATTATTACTATTCCTCAAAAAGACAGCGAGTTCAACATCGCCAATCTTATCTATGAAGCCGTGGTTTTATCTATTCCGATGAAAAAAGTGGCACCATCTGTAAGAGATAATGATGAGTATGAGAAGCTTCTTGAAAAATACAGTCCAAAACCAATCGAAGAAGAGGAAGAGAGCACAGATCCGAGATGGGAAGCTTTGAAAAAATTGAGAGACAATAATTAAGTATAACATATAATTCGTTAGAATTTTTTAAAATAATTAACAATGGCACATCCTAAGAGAAGACAGTCGTCTACAAGAAGAGATAAAAGAAGAACTCACTACAAAGCTGTAGCGCCTCAATTGGCAAAAGATGCTACAACTGGTGAATTACACCTTTATCACAGAGCTCACTGGCACGAAGGAAAACTTTATTACAAAGGAAAAGTTGTACTAGAGAAAACTGTAGAAACCACAGAAGAAAACTAAGAGTTCTTTTTAAGAATCTTATACACAGCATAAAAAACCACTCGGATTTTATCAATTTGGGTGGTTTTTTATTATATTTGGCGTTCAAAACAATTTAAAATTTTTATGGATATAAAAGACATTCAGAATCTTGTAAGATTTGTTGCAAAGGCAGGTGTTTCCGAAGTAAAGTATAAAAACAAAGACTTCGAAATCTATATCAAAACTCCACTTGGTGGTGAACCTGTAAGCTACGTTACACCTCAGGTTGCCTATCAGGCACCGGTTTCTGCACCAGCTGCAAATCCAGTTTCCGCTCCTGCTGCAACCTCTGAAGCAGCAACTTCTGCTGACGACAGCAAATACATCACGATTAAGTCTCCAATGATTGGTACTTTTTACAGAAAGCCATCTCCGGACAAAGATGTTTTTGTAAACGTGGGCGATTCTGTAACTGAAGGAAAAGTAGTTTGTGTGATTGAAGCGATGAAACTTTTCAACCAGATAGAATCCGAAATCAGTGGAAAAATCGTAAAAATCCTGGTAGAAGATTCTTCTCCGGTAGAATACGACCAACCTTTATTTTTGGTAGACCCATCTTAAGCAATTTTAGATTAAAGATTATAAATTTTAAATGGAGATTTTTCATTTAAAATAATTTAAAATTCAAAATTTATAATTTAAAATTCGAAGAAGATGTTCAAAAAAATATTAATCGCAAACCGTGGTGAGATCGCAATGCGAATCCTGCGTACAGCGAAAGAAATGGGAATCAAAACTGTTGCGGTTTATTCTACAGCAGACAAAGACAGCCTCCACGTTCGTTTTGCGGATGAAGCTGTTTGTATCGGTCCTGCGATGAGCAAAGACTCTTACCTGAAAATCCCAAATATCATCGCAGCTGCTGAGATTACGAATGCAGATGCCATCCATCCTGGTTATGGTTTCCTTTCCGAAAATGCTAATTTCTCCAGAATATGTGCTAAAAATGGCATCAAATTCATCGGAGCAACTCCTGAGCAAATCGAGAAAATGGGAGATAAGGCGACGGCTAAGGCAACGATGAAAGCTGCCGGAATCCCTTGTGTTCCAGGCTCTGACGGATTAATCGATTCTTATGAAGATGCTAAGAAAACAGCTAAGGAAATCGGTTACCCTGTGATGATCAAAGCCACTGCCGGTGGTGGTGGAAAAGGAATGAGAGCGGTTTGGAAAGAGGAAGATCTGAAAGACCATTGGGATTCTGCAATTCAGGAAGCCGTTGCCGCTTTCGGAAATGGTGGAATGTATATGGAAAAGCTGATTGAGGAGCCTAGACATATCGAAATCCAGGTGGCCGGCGACCAATATGGAAAAGCCTGTCACCTTTCCGAGAGAGACTGCTCTGTACAGAGAAGAAATCAGAAACTGATTGAAGAGACGCCGTCTCCTTTTATGACAGATGAACTTCGTGAGAAAATGGGTGAAGCTGCTGTGAAAGCTGCGGAATTTATTGGATATGAAGGTGTAGGAACCATCGAATTTTTGGTGGACAAACACAGGAATTTCTATTTTATGGAGATGAACACCAGAATCCAGGTAGAACATCCAATCACAGAGCAGGTTGTAGATTATGATTTGATTCGTGAGCAGATTTTACTGGCTTCCGGAACACCAATCAGCGGGAAAAATTATTATCCGAAGATGCACGCTATCGAGTGCAGGATCAATGCGGAAGATCCTTACGCCGATTTCCGTCCATCACCTGGTGTTATCAAAGGACTTAATATTCCCGGCGGTCACGGTGTGAGAGTAGATACACACGTTTATTCCGGTTATGCCATTCCGCCAAACTACGATTCTATGATTGCTAAGCTGATTGTTACGGCTCAGACCAGAGAAGAAGCTATTGCAAAAATGAAACGTGCCCTGGAGGAATTCTACATCGAAGGTGTGAAAACGACCATTCCTTTCCACAGACAATTACTTGAAAATGAAGATTTCCTTGCCGGAAACTATACTACCAAGTTTATGGAAACTTTCGTAATGGATAAAAATTTTGATAATAATATCTAAGAAATAAAATCCAGATAGATAAAATGCCTGACTTTTACAGTTGGGCATTTTTATTATCATTAATTGAAATCAAATTTGTTATTTTTACAAAAAAATAAAAATATGTCTACAGCAGTTCAAGAAAAAAGTTCACAATATTTCATCAACCTAGAAGAAAAACACGGCGCTCATAATTACCATCCGCTTCCTGTGGTTTTGGAACGGGGCGAAGGCGTTTTTGTCTGGGATGTGGAAGGCAGGAAATATTATGACTTTCTATCCGCCTACTCTGCTGTGAATCAAGGGCATTCTCATCCTAAAATTGTGGACGCGCTGGTGAATCAGGCTAAGAAATTAGCCTTGACGTCGAGAGCTTTTTACAATTCAAATCTTGGAGAGTACGAGAAAAAAATCACAACGCTTTTCGGATTTGACAAAGTCCTTCCAATGAATTCGGGAGCTGAAGCGGTAGAAACAGCCGTTAAGCTGGCCAGAAAATGGAGTTATGAAGTTAAAGGCATTTCCGAAAATGCTGCGAAAATAATCGTTTGTGAAAACAATTTCCACGGAAGAACAACAACGATAGTTTCCTTTTCCAATGACCCGGATGCGAATGAGAATTATGGCCCTTTTACGCCTGGATTTATAAAAATTCCTTACAATGATCTGAATGCTTTAGAAGCAGTTCTAAAAGATGATTCTCAAAATATTGCCGCATTTTTAGCGGAACCAATTCAGGGTGAAGCGGGCGTTTATGTTCCGGATGAAGGATTTTTGAAAGGTGCTTCGGAATTATGTAAAAAATACAATGTTCTTTTCATCGCAGACGAAGTTCAGACCGGAATCGCAAGAACAGGTAAATTGATTGCCTGCCATCACGAAGATGTTCAGCCTGATATTTTGATTCTTGGAAAAGCGCTTTCCGGAGGAATGTATCCTGTGTCGGCTGTCTTGGCGAATGACGAGATTATGAATGTTATCAAACCGGGGCAACACGGCTCTACGTTTGGAGGAAATCCGATTGCCTGTGCAGTTGCAGTGGCCGCTTTGGATGTCGTAGAAGAAGAGAAATTATCCGAAAGAGCCGAAAAATTAGGTCAACTTTTCCGTTCTGAGATTGAAAAATTAATTCAGAAAACAGATTTAATTACGAAAGTCCGAGGAAAAGGTTTGCTGAATGCTATCCTTATCAACGATACACCGGACAGCAAAACAGCCTGGAATCTTTGCTTGCAGCTGAAAGAAAACGGATTGCTTGCAAAACCTACACACGGCAATATCATCAGACTGGCACCTCCTTTGGTGATTACGGAAGAACAGTTATTGAATTGTGTAAAGATTATTGAGAAAACGGTTATGGAATTTTAAAAGCACTGCAATTGGAAGAGAAAATCAGTGGACTGATCATCACTTACAACGAAGAAAAAAACATTCAGGAAGTACTTGAATGTTTTGACTTTTGTGATGAAATTATTGTTGTAGATTCTTTCAGCACAGACAAGACTGTAGAAATTGTGGGAACTTTTCCGAAAGTAAAAATAATCCAAAATAAGTTTGAGGATTTTACAAAGCAAAGAAATCTTGCGCTTGACTATGCAAAAAATGATTGGGTTTTATTTCTGGACGGTGATGAAAGAATAACGCCTCAATTACGGCAAGAAATTTTGGAAACCGTAAAAAATCCAGATGCAAAAGATGCTTATTATTTTTACAGGACATTCTTTTATGCCGGAAAGCCAATCCATTATTCTGGAACTCAGAATGATAAAAACTTCAGACTTTTCAGAAAATCCAAAGCAAGATACATTTCTGAAAAGAAAGTGCACGAAACTTTATTAATAAATGGTACTGTTGGAGTACTGAAAAATAAACTTCTTCATTTTTCTGTGGCAGATTATGAATCTTACGAAAAAAAAATGATTCATTATGGTGTTTTAAAAGGTCAAGAGCTGGCTGCAAAAGGAAAAAAATTTAGTATTCTTACACAATATTCTAAAACAATGTTTAAATTTCTTAAGGCATACATTTTGCGTTTAGGAATACTGGACGGCAAAGAAGGTTACCAAATCTCTTATCTCCAGTCCTTAAGTGTCTTCGAGACATATGAATCGTTGAAAAAAGAGCAAAGATAGTTTCATGAAAATTTGTGTTATCAGTTTTGATTTTTGGGGTTATGACCAGCATATTGTAAATACATTATGCCGTAAAGGAATAAAATCATCTCATATTAAAATTGGGGATGTGACACACGCAAATGTTCGGGAAAGAATTATAAATGCAGTCAGTAAAATTTTTCTTAAAAAGAATCTCAAGAGTGAGAAAAGACAAAAATATGTACATGACTCTCTAGAAAGTCTTGATCATCAGGATCAGATTCTCGTTTTAAACCCTGATACCTTTGATATATCTACGCTGAGAAAAATAAGAAATCATACGGATAGGATGATTACTTATCTGTATGACAGTTTAGAGAGATTCCCTGTAGAAAAAGACAAACTTAAACTCTTTGACAAGATATTTTCTTTTGACATTGCAGATGTTCAGGAGTATGGTTTTGAAAAACTGACTAATTACATTTATTTGCAATATATACCTGCAAAACTGCAGCGTCCCGAAATGGATCTTTTTTATATAACATCATATGACAATAAAAGAGTTTCTTTCATAAAACAGCTGGCCAGAAGACTAAGCGAACTGGATCTGAAATTTCAGATTATGATTATCGGGAAAAAAGGTTGGAAGCATCAGTTGAAAAATATATTAATTAAAATCCCCCAAAATTTATCGGTCCTATTCAGTATTAAAAAAATTGATCATCGAAAACTTCCTGATTATTACAAAAATTCCAAAGCGCTGTTAGATCTGACCCGCAAGAATCAATTTGGACTCAGTTTCAGGGTTTTCGAAGCATTGGCATTGGAGAAAAAAATCATTACAGATAATCCTAATATTAAAAATTACGATTTTTATAATTCTAATAATATTTTAATATTAAATGAAGATTGCAATAATCTTGAGGCTTCTTTTTTTGAATCGCCTTATGATACAATACCTCAGGAAATCTATAGCTATTATACACTAGATTCTTGGGTAGAAAGGGTTTTTAAATTGTAGCACATGAAAAAAATTTTATTAATAGCTCCTGATTATTATGGATTTCATAATGTAATCTTTGATGCTTTAAAAAAATATAGTGATCACGAAGTTAGTATGATCATTTCTAATCCGACTTATCGATATAAAAATATTGGTGAAAAAATCATCAATTTTTTTATGAAGTTATTTCTGAAAAAAAATTTGAAAACAATTAATAATCAGAAAAACATGCTTAATCTTTTAAAATCCCAGAAAGACATTGACCTGGTAATTATAAACAGACCGGATATTCTTACACAAGAGCAGCTTGAAACTATAACTAATAATTCGGATAGGTCTGCAGCCATATATTGGGATAGTTTTAAAAAAATACCACAGGAACACACACTTCATTTCTTTGATAAGTCTTTTAGTTTCGATGAGTCTGACTGTAAGAATTATAATCTGATAAAAAACAATAATTTTTACTTTGTTACTGAAAAAAAAGCTCATACTGAAAAATGGGACATATTCTTTATTGGGACGTATGATCACAGATTTTCAGACATTGTCAAATTATTTACTTATCTTAAGGAGCACTATTCTCATTTAAATTTTAGGTCTCAGATATACTCCTACCATCCTCAGCACATCCCTGAAAATTTAAAAGAAAATATTACACTAACCAATGAAATTGTTCCGTTCAATGAAGCATATAAGTATAATTTGGACACAAAAGTAATTCTGGACCTGGCTCATAAAAACCAAAGCGGATTGTCTTTCAGACCTTTTGAAGCGTTAGGCTTAAGAAAAAAACTGATTACCAATAACCGCGATATTGTGAATTACGATTTTTATAATCCGAATAATATTCTTGTAATTGATACAGACAAGATTAAGATTCCGGAGTCATTTCTTACAACGCCTTATGAGGATGTTGCGGAAAAAGTTTATAAAAAATACAGCATCCAAAGCTGGGTAAATAATATTGTAGAGCAATCTTATGAGTAAGAGCTATAAAAAAATATATATTGTCTGCCCGGATAATAAAAAACCTAGTGGCGGAGTAAAACAACTATACCGTTTTGCGGATATATTGAATGAGAATGGTTATAATGCCGTAATTCTCCATAATAAAAGACATTATAAAGTAAAATGGTTCGCAAATAATACGAAGATAGAATTCAGTAATTATTTTTTTAAAATCCTTAATAATTCATTGCGGGGAAAACAACCTAATATACTTTCTAAAATTAAATTACTCGCTTATAAAAAAACATCTATCAGGATAGAAAAAGAATCTGTAATTATCCTTCCGGAGATCTATACCTTTGCAATTAACAGTATAGAACCAGAAATAGATAAAATCATTTTCAACCAAAATTGTTATTATACGTTCCGAGGATATCCTATTAACACAGATATGGTAGTTAATCCGTATAAAAGCAAAAAAACAATAGCCACTATTGTTGCTTCAAAAGATGCAGAAAACTATATTAAGTATGCTTTTCCTGATCTCCCAACGTACAGAATTCGCCTTGGAATTAATGCTGAAATTTTTAATTTTTCTCAAAATAAGAAAAAACAGATCGCATTTATGCCAAGGAAATTGAGAGATGATGTAGAACAGGTTATCAATATCCTTAAAATAAGGTCTAATATAAAAGAATGGACTTTTGTGGAAATTGATAATCAAAGTGAGAGCGATGTGGCCAGGATTTTAAAAGAAAGCAGTATTTTTCTTAGTTTTAATCATAGAGAGGGTTTTGGCTTACCTCCTGTAGAAGCTATGGCCTGCGGGTGTGTAGTCATAGGTTATGAAGGTGGAGCCGGAAAAGAATATTTTAAAGATGAGTTTTCATTCAGTGTTCAGGAGGGAAACATTATTGAATTTGTAAAGAAAATTGAAAATGTAATCAATGATTTTTCAGATACAGAATTATCAGAACTGGGGAAAAAAGCGTCAGATTTTGTGCTGAACAATTATAGCGTTGAAAATGAGAAAAAAGATATCCTAAAAATCTGGGAAAATATTATTTCAAATTAAAATGATCTCAATAAATAAAAATACAAATATATATATCCTCTGTCCTGCTAATTTATCAACAGGCGGGCCAGAAGAGCTCCATCAACTGGGAGCACAGCTTATCGCTACTGGCAAGAACGTATTCATGTGTTATGATCAATACAATAGTGAAGGTTTTAAAACACCGGTCCACGATAATTATAAAAAATATAATGTCCCATTTTGTCTTGAGATAGAAAATACAAAAGACAATATTGTTATTTTTCCCGAAACCTATTCCTACAAACTTTGGGACAAGGAATTTTCCAAAACGCAAAGAGCTGTATGGTGGCTAAGTGTTATTTTTTATTTAAAAACACTTGAAAACACACAATTACGATTCAAAAAAAAGCAATTCTACTCTATTAAAAAATTTTTCAGAAAATATCCCATTCCTACAATTAAAAGATTAAAGGAACCAGGTATTTCACATATTGCTCACTCTTTTTTTTCATTAGATTTTTTGAAAAATAATGGCATTCAGCCCATTGGCCAAATCTCCGGATATATGGACGAAGTTTTTCATCTGGAAAGCAACTGGAGAGAACAAAAGGAAGATATTGTCATTTATAATGCTATAAAAAATGGTGAATTCCTAAATAAAATTATACAAAGAACACCACAATTGAAATGGCAACCTTTACAGCAGATGACTCTGGACGAAATTGCAGACTGGATGAAGAAGGCCAAAGTTTATATTGACTTTGGATTTCACCCTGGCCGAGAAAAAATGCCCAGAGAAGCCGTTTTGCTTAATTGCTGTCTTATTGCCGGAAAACAAGGATCAGCAAAATATAAAGAAGATATGCCAATTTCCGATGACTATCACTTTGAAGATACCGAAGAAAATTTACCTCATATCATCTCTAAGATAAAAGATTGCTTTCTTAATTTTGATGAAAGGATAAAAGACTTCACAGACTATAAAATATTGATATCTAATGAAAAAAAGCTTTTTCAAGAATCCGTGAATTTTGTTTTTAATACCAACAAAAATATATGATGTATGATTATTTAATTGTCGGGTCTGGTTTATTCGGGAGTGTTTTTGCTTACGAAGCAACCAGAAGAGGTAAGAAATGTTTAGTCATTGAAAAGAGAGACCACTTAGGGGGAAATATCTATTGCGAAAATATTGAAGGAATAAATGTGCATAAATATGGTGCTCATATTTTTCATACCAATGATGAGACCATCTGGAACTATGTTAATCAGTTTGCACAGTTTAATCAGTACATCAATTCTCCGGTAGCAATTGCAAAGGGTAAACTCTACAATCTGCCATTTAATATGAATACTTTTTATCAGCTTTGGGGCACGAAAACTCCTGAAGAAGCTCAGCAAAAAATTAATCAGCAAATACTTGAGTCTGGCACCGAAAACCCTTCAAATCTTGAAGAACAGGCGATCTCATTGGTTGGTAAAGATATTTATGAAACGCTTATTAAAGAATACACCGAGAAACAATGGGGTAAAAAAGCAACAGAACTCCCAAACTTTATTATCAAAAGACTTCCTGTTCGTTTTACTTTTGATAATAATTACTTTAATGATCGCTATCAGGGAATTCCGATTGGTGGCTATAACATTATAATAGAAAAGTTACTCCAGGATATAGAGTGCAAAACAAATACGGACTATTTTAATGACAGAATCAACTTAAACAAGCTTGCAAAAAAAATAGTTTTTACAGGCAGGATAGATGAGTTTTTCGATTATGAATACGGAATGCTTGAGTACAGATCATTAAGATTTGAAACAGAAATTATGAATAAAGAAAATCATCAGGGTAATGCCGTTGTGAACTATAATGATAAAGAATACCCCTATACGAGAATTATTGAACATAAGCATTTCGAATTTGGAAAACAGAAAAAAACAGTCGTTACAAAAGAATACCCACAAACTTGGACAAAAGATCATGAAGCTTTTTATCCGATAAACGATAGGGAAAACCAGGAAAAGTATAATCTTTACAAACGAAAAGCTGAAGAAAACAGACAGGTCATATTTGGAGGCAGGCTTGCAGAATATCGGTATTATGATATGCACCAGATCATTGCTTCTTCTCTAAAAGCCATAAAAACTGAATTTAATGAACAATAAAATAGAAATCCTTGTTGCTACACATCAATCAACTGCAATTGTAGAAAGTGGTGTTTTCAAACCCATTCAGGTAGGTGCTTCCAATAACCATTACACCATTAAAAATGACTATTATAAAGATAATACAGATGAAAATATTTCAGAAAAAAATAGTTCCTTTAATGAGCTGACTGCTTTATATTGGGCGTGGAAAAATCTGAATTTTGATATTATTGGTCTTGCTCACTATAGAAGATATTTTGATCTTAATTATAAAAAGCCTTTTTTCAGAAAAGATAAAGCGCACGCCGTGAGAAATATTCCGGAAAATGATGTCAGATTAAAAATCCTGAGAAATGAAAAAAAAATTCAGAAGAAAATTTCAGATCTTTTAAAAACCTGCGACATCATTATTCCTAAGAAAGCTTTCTGTACTTTTAGTAGCGGCGACTTCGAATCCTTAACGAACCAGTATAAACGCTTTCATATCGAAAGCGACTGGGAAGTATGCATAGAAGTTATCCTAGAAAAATATCCTGAATATAGAACAAGTGTTGAAAGGTATTTTAACCACGGTAATATTTTATATTTATGCAATATGTTTATTGCACCTAAGCAATGGTTTTATAATTATTGTACTTGGCTTTTTGATATATTATTTGAAGTGGAAAAAAGAATTTCAATAAGTGAAGATCCTTATCAGCGTAGGGTTATTGGTTTTCTTTCAGAAAGACTGTTTACACTTTATATCCTTCATAACAAATTTAAAACAAAAGAATTGCCAATACTATTTATTGAAAATTAAAAAAGAACTTGTAAAAGTTCTTTAGTTTCTTTCATACTCATCTTCCAGCCTCACAATATCATCCTCACCAAAATACGTTCCGGTCTGTACTTCGATAAAAATAACCGGTTTGTCTGTAAGATTCATAATTCTGTGTTTCGCACCTAATGGAATAAAAATACTCTCGCCATAAGCCAATGGAATTTCTTTATCATCCAGTACAATTGTTGCGTTACCTTCTATGATTGTCCATTGCTCCTGTCTTTTATGGTGGTACTGATAAGATAATTTCTGACCGGGATTGACTTCAATTCTTTTTAATTTATAGTTTGGCTCATCTGCCAAAACATAGTATTTACCCCAAGGTCTTTCACCAATTTCTAACATAGTCATAATTTTAATCGTCAAAAATACTATTTCGTGTAAGATTAACCAAATTATAAAAGGCAAACCAACGAAATTTCTTAATTTTGCACCACAATTTTTTATATCAAATCGCCATTAACAAGTTTGTGGATAAGCATAAATGAAAATCGGCGATTACATATGACCTTTGAAAAACAATACATATCTACACATGAAAAAAGTAAGAGTGCGATTTGCACCAAGCCCAACAGGCGCTTTACATCTCGGAGGAGTCAGAACTGCATTATATGATTATCTTTTTGCAAAAAACCAGGGTGGTGATTTTGTTCTCAGAATAGAAGATACCGACACCGCAAGATATGTAGAAGGTGCGGAAGATTATATTATGAATTCGTTGGAATGGTGCGGGATCATTCCGGATGAAAGTCCAAAAGTTGGAGGCCCATACGCACCTTACCGCCAGTCTGAAAGAAGGGCTATTTACGACAAACATAAAGAGCAAATCCTGAAAACGGATTATGCTTACCTGGCCTTTGACACGCCGGAAGAACTGGATACAATCCGTAAAGAATTCGAAGCCAGAGGCGATATTTTTTCATACAATTACCAGACAAGGCAACAACTCAGAAACAGCATTTCGCTATCCGCAGAAGAAGTTCAGAAATTATTAGATGAGAAAGTTCCTTACGTCGTTCGCTTTAAAATGCCTGTTGATAGAACACTTAACCTTCAGGACATTATCAGAGGTAATTTTTCCGTCAACACCAATACTTTGGATGATAAAGTTTTGATTAAAAACGATGGAATGCCAACTTACCATTTTGCGAATGTGGTAGATGATTATGAAATGAAAATATCCCACGTCATCCGTGGAGAAGAATGGTTGCCTTCAATGCCTTTGCACATTTTATTATATGAAGCAATGAACTGGGATGCTCCACAATTTGCTCATCTTTCTTTGATCCTAAAACCGGAAGGCAAAGGAAAGCTAAGCAAAAGGGACGGCGCAAAATTTGGTTTTCCGGTTTTTCCAATGGATTTTAAAGATCCGGAAAGTGATGAGATCTGGAAAGGTTACAAAGAATCCGGCTATTTCCCGGAAGCTTTCATTAATATGACTGCACTTTTAGGCTGGACACCGGCAAATGATAGAGAAATTGTTTCTATGGACGAAATGATTGCCGAGTTCGATCTGCATAAAGTTCATAAAGCCGGCGCAAGATTCGATCCACAAAAAGCAAAGTGGTTCAATCAGGAATATCTTAAATTAAAATCTGATGAAGATGTTTTGATTTTGTTGAAAGAAGCCGATGAAGTAAAATCATCTGCTTTACCCGATGAAAAATTGTTGAAAATCGTTTCATTGATGAAAGAAAGAGCAACGTTTGTGGTTGACATCTATAACGATGGGAAATTCTTCTTTCAAGCTCCGGATTCTTATGACGAAAAAGCGCTTAAAAAAGCCTGGAACGACAATACTTCTTCAATTTTAAAAGACTTTTCGAATATACTTGAAAATACAAGCTTTGAAGCTGGAATACTCAAAGAGGCAATTCATCATTTTGCAGAGGAGTATTCTTTGGGAATGGGAAAAGTAATGATGCCATTGCGTCTTGCTTTGGTTGGAGAACTGAAAGGTCCTGACGTTCCTGATATTATGAATATCATTGGCAAAGAAGAAACACTTGCAAGAATCGAAAAAGCAATTAATTCAAATTAATTATATAATTCAAAAACCATTTGTAAAAAAAAGATTATTTTTGAAATTGGTTTAATCCAAACAGAATATGGAATATTTAGAATTTGAACAACCTGTAAAAGAACTGATCGAGCAATATGAAAAATGTGTCCAATTGGGCACTGAAAGCGGAATCGATGTAGATGAATCCTGCAAAAAGATCAAGGATAAAATAGAAGATACCAAGAAAAAAATATACGGAAACCTGACACCCTGGCAGAGAGTCCAGCTTTCCAGGCATCCGGACAGGCCATACACATTGGATTATATCAATGGTCTTGCAGATGAAGGAAGTTTTGTAGAATTGCACGGAGACAGAAACTTCGGTGATGATCCTGCAATGGTTGGTGGCATTGCCAGCATCAGCGGAAACACAGTGATGTTGATCGGAACACAAAAAGGAAGAACAACAAAAGAGCGCCAGCACAGACGCTTCGGAATGTCTAATCCGGAAGGTTACAGAAAGGCTCTTAGATTGATGAAATTGGCTGAGAAATTCGGTATTCCTGTAGTTACTTTTGTAGATACACCTGGTGCTTATCCTGGTCTGGAAGCGGAAGAGCGCGGACAAGGTGAAGCAATCGCGAGAAACATCTACGAAATGTGTCAATTAAAGACACCAATCATCACCGTAATTATTGGCGAAGGTGCTAGTGGTGGCGCATTGGGAATTGGTGTCGGAAACAAGGTTTATATGCTCGAGAATACCTGGTATTCGGTAATATCTCCGGAGAACTGTTCCGCAATCCTTTGGAGAAGCTGGGAATATAAAGAAACCGCTGCCAATACGATGAAGCTGACAGGCGAGGATATGCTGAAACAAAAGCTGATTGACGATATCATTCCTGAACCATTGGGCGGCGCACATTATAATCCTGAAGCAACTTTTGACAACGTGAAGAAAGCGCTTCTGAAAGACATCAAAACATTGTCTAAAATGCCGGTTGAGAAACTGGTGGCAGAGCGACAGGAGAAGTTTATCGCGATGGGAGAATTCAAAGGATAAACTTAATTATTCTTTTGACAATATAAAATCAACCCTTTCAGAGTTTTTAACTCTGAAAGGGTTTTTCTTTTAGCAAGTCGAATCTCGTTTCTGAGATACAAATATTGTTTTACCCTGAATCTTGCAGCCCGACTTGAGTGGAGCTCTTTTTTGGATGGGAAAAGCCTTGGCAAAAAAGCGGGAACGGAAGGCGGATAAAGCTGCCTAATAATTAATAAAAAAAAGCGATTCAAATCATTGAACCGCTTTTATATTTTAGAAAAAATTCTAATTATTCTGCATCAAAGTCAGCATCTGCATCAGCAGAAACTTTTTCGCCTTCTTCTTTAGATTTTTCTTTTTCTGCTTTTCTCTGAGACTGACCTTCTTTTACAGCGTCTGCTACAACAGAAAGGATCATATCGATAGATTTAGAAGCATCATCATTTCCTGGGATTACGAAATCCACTTTTCTTGGATCTGAGTTAGTATCTACGATACCGAAAACCGGGATACCCAATTTTTTAGCTTCTGTTACTGCGATGTGCTCTCTCATAATATCAACAACGAAAATAGCTGAAGGAAGTCTCACCATATCTGCGATAGACCCTAAGTTTTTCTCAAGATTAGCTCTTTGACGATCTACTTGTAATCTTTCTTTTTTGGATAGAGTTTCGAATGTTCCGTCTTTCTTCATTTTATCGATAGCGTTCATTTTCTTAACCGCTTTTCTGATCGTTACGAAGTTGGTCAACATTCCTCCTGGCCATCTTTCTGTGATGTATGGCATATTAAGTTCCTGAGCGTGTTTTGCAACCACTTCTTTCGCCTGCTTTTTAGTCGCTACGAAAAGAACTTTTTTACCGGAAGAAGTCAGTTTTTCCAAAGCGCTGCACGCTTCGTCCAATTTTACTGCTGTTTTATGTAAATCTACGATGTGAATACCGTTTTTCTCCATGAAAATGTATGGAGCCATATTTGGATTCCACTTTCTGGTCATGTGACCGAAGTGTACGCCAGCCTCTAAAAGGTCTTTTACATTTGCTTTTGCCATGTTTTCTTGTTTTTTGTTAGTTTACTTTCCGCTTTTCTGCAATCAACTTTACTTTAGATGGGAGTAAAGTTTGGATGCTAAACGTAACGGGCAATATTTTTTGTTGATAAATAGAACCAGGAATGGAGAACCAAAAACAAAGTCTTGCATCTGATATCCTGAATCCCGAAATTAACGTTTTGAGAACTGGAATCTTTTTCTCGCTTTTTTCTGTCCTGGCTTCTTTCTTTCCACCATTCTTGCATCTCTTGTAAGCAATCCGTGTGGCTTAAGAAGTAATCTGAACTCTTCGTTGATCTCACAAAGTGCTCTTGACACACCAAGTCTTACAGCTTCTGCCTGACCAGTGATCCCTCCACCAAAAACATTTACTGTAACATCATACTGACCTACAGTTTCTGTCAACAAAAATGGCTGATTTACTTTATAAACTAAAACGTCCGTACAGAAGTAAGTTTTAGCATCTTTCCCGTTTATCGTGATGTTACCAGTTCCTGGCTTCACATAAACTCTTGCAACAGAAGTTTTTCTTCTTCCGATTTTGTGTACTATAGACATACTCAATTATTTGAATTCGTTAACATTGATTATTTTTGGCTGTTGAGCTTCGTGCTTGTGCTCAGTTCCTTCATACAGATAAAGGTTCTTGAAAAGCGCAGATCCCAATCTGTTTTTAGGTAACATACCTTTCACAGATTTCTCCAACACTTTAAGCGCATCTTTTTTTCTAAGCTCTTCAGCAGTCATAGACTTCTGACCACCTGGATATCCAGTGTGCCAAATGTAAGTTTTGTCTGCCCACTTGTTTCCGGAAAGTGTTACTTTCCCTGCATTCAAAACGATTACGTTATCCCCACAGTCTACGTGTGGTGTGTAATTCGTTTTGTGCTTACCTCTCAAAATCTTTGCAACGGTAGAAGCCAGTCTTCCCAACGGTTGCTCAGCAGCGTCTACCACAACCCATTCTTTATTAGCGGTAGCTTTGTTTGCCGATACTGTTTTGTAACTTAATGTATTCACAATTTATCGTTTACGATTAAACATAATTTTCCCTCAAAGGGTGTGCAAAGGTATGAATTTTTTCTCGGATGAAAAATTTTCCTCAGAAAAATATTTTAAATTTCTAAAAATTAACACGTTAACCAATCATTCACTGAGTGAAAACTTTCTGAAATTTGTCAAAATAAGCTTTATTTATAATTCGGGATTTTTATATTTTTGAGGAAAATTCTAAAAAATGAGCCACGGGAAACTGAGAGAAGAAAAAGACTGCCTTAATTGCGGACATATTGTTGAGGAACATTATTGCCCACATTGCGGCCAGCAGAACATCGAGACAAGGCAGCCTTTTTATTATCTCTTCACTCACTTTGTAGAAGATTTTACGCATTATGACGGGCAGTTTTGGGGAACTCTTAAAAACTTACTTTTCAAGCCCGGCAAATTAACCAATACTTATCTCGAAGGTAAAAGACAGAAATTTGTTCCGCCGGTTAAGCTATATATTTTCATCAGTTTTATTACATTTTTCCTGTTTGCGGTATTTCCTCCTTTCAATATTAATTTCGAAGGCAAAACAGACCACGGAAAAGAAAAAACCATATCCCTGAACAGGCTTGCAGAAACCTCAAAACAGCTTGACAGCATCAGAGCTCAGGAAAAAATGAAAGGAACAGATTCCGTCACGATTAGCAAGGTCAACAATTTACTGAAAGATTCTGCAAAATTAAGTGATATTGAAGACAACTTTGATATGAGCAAAAAACTGGATGATGATTTTGAGTTTAATGGCTATACCAACCGGAAGTCATTCGATTCTGCAAAAGCAAAAAATCCGTCGTTTTATGATTTTATCAATGTTCCCGTTGCCCATAAATTTTTCGAACTAAAAGAAAAAGGTATTACGAAAGGAGAAATTGCAAAAAAACTCGGCGAAGTGTCTTTTCATAATCTGCCGAAAGCATTGTTCATTTACCTGCCGGTTTTTGCTTTTTTCCTGTGGATTTTTCACAATAAGAAAAAATGGTGGTATTTTGATCACGGGATTTTCACATTACATTACTTCAGCTTTTTATTATTGACCATTTTATTATTTTCTTTTTTATATAAATTGGCTGATGTAGCACATACTTCAATTAGTATTATCATTTATTTATTGATGAACGTGATATTCTTCTACAGTATCGTATATTTTTTCATAGCCCACTATAAGGTTTACCATACACACGGCGTCATCAGTTTTATCATCGGCTGCATTTTGTTCATGTTCAATTTCTTTGCTTTTATGTTTTTGGTTATAGGCTTGGGCGTCATCAGTTTCCTGATGATTCATTAAAAACAAAAAGCCGGATCCTTAAGAAATCCGGCTTCATAATTTTAATATTGAAGTAGCAAATTGCTAAAAACCAATTGCCACAGGCTAATTAATACCTCAGCGATTTGCTTTCCCGGAAACTGGCAATCATATAATACGCTACGAAAACCGTAGAGAACTTGATAATAGACGGAACGGCAGTTTCAAAATTAAAAAATATCAATCCTATGGCTACCAGGAATACAATTCCAATCAGGGAAATTCCCATTTTCCTGGCAAGCGGCCAATCCGGATGATCTACAAAATAAGCCAATCCCCAACCGATCCCAAAAGCCGAAGCAACATAAAGCTCAACCCAGAAATCTGCGGGACCATTCGTGACTCTTCTCAGAAAAAAGCTAATCAAAGTTCCAACGGCGAAATACATTAGTGCTTTTACCATTTCAAAAAAATTTTGACAAAAGTAAGGATTGCAATTTTAAAATATTCCAAAACCTCAAAAGGCAAAAAAGAAAAATATTAAAAAAGAGCAAAAAAGGAGAGATTTCCACTTTCATTTTTATTTTTGAACTTTTGAAAGGCTAAAAACGCTATCACTTTTGTGCCTTATTGTGGTCTACAATCAACATCAAATCCTTAGATTTGTTTAAATGATATTTTTATGCGCGAGGTAAGACTCAATTCTATTCTGGACAACGACTTCTACAAAATCACAATGCAAAACGCCGTAGTGAAGCTTTTTACTAATGAAATCGTAAAGTACGAATTCATCAACCGCGGAAAACACAGCTTTCCCGAGGGTTTTGCGGAAGAATTGAGAAAATCTGTCTATGCGATGGCAGAACTGAAACTCACTAAAGACGAAAAAAAATATCTGAAAGCCACCTGTCCTTATCTTGCCCTACCCTATCTCGATTTTTTAGAGGGTTTTCATTACGATCCTTCGGAAGTGAAGATTGAACAGTCCGGGACTGAGCTGAAAGTCTCTGTTGAAGGCCTTTGGTACAGAACGATTCTTTGGGAAGTTCCGCTTCTTTCGCTCATCAGCGAGCTGCATTATGAAATGAATCATATGGAACGGCAGAGCAATGAAGAGGTCATTAATAAAACCTTAGAAAAAGCGGCGCATCTTACAGAGCTTGGCGTTCCTTTTGCCGAGTTTGGGACCAGAAGAAGGCATTCTTACAAAGTTCATAGGTTGGTAATGGACGCTTTGATCCAGGATAAAACATCGACTTTTACGGGAACTTCCAATGTTCATCTGGCGATGATGTACAATGTAAAACCTATCGGAACACATGCTCACGAATGGTTCATGTTCCACGCTGCGGAATTTGGTTTTAAAATGGCCAATTCTATTGCGCTGGAAAACTGGGTCAATGTTTACCGTGGTGATCTGGGTGTGGCATTGTCCGACACTTATACCACCGACGTCTTCTTCCAGCAATTCGATAAAAAATTTGCAAAATTATTCGATGGCGTCCGTCACGATAGCGGCGACCCGTTGGAATTTACAGATAAAACCATTGCGCATTATCAGAAACACGGCATCAATCCACTATTCAAATACATTATTTTCTCAGACGGTCTGAATCTGGAAAAAGTGGAAGAAATCACGACTTATTGCAAAGGGAAAATCGGAATCTCATTCGGAATCGGAACCAATCTTACCAATGATGTAGGACTGAAACCAATGAATATCGTAATGAAGCTCATCAGCGTGAAAGGCATTAATAATGAATGGATCCCAACCGTCAAACTCTCCGACGAAAAAGGAAAATACACCGGTGACCCGAAAATGATAGAACTGGCGAAGGAATTCCTGAGAATCAGCTAGATTGTATTTTATTATTTTTTATCATACTTATAAAATTCTGTTAAATATTTTTGACCCTCATTGTTACATCAAAAAAGTTTTTAATTTTACTTCAATCTAAAGTTGAAAAAAATTATAATGCGAAATAAGACAGAAGCTTTCTTGGCATTAATTTTAATAATTATAAAACACAACCTAAATAAATTAATTTTTATCCTATGAAAAAAACATTAAAAATCGCGGCACTTGCATTGATGGTTTCAATGACAGCCGTTTCCTGCAAAAAGAAAGTCTCTGATGCAGAACTGACAACTCAGGCTACAACTGCAATTACTGCTTATCCGGGAACTTCAGTAGAAGTGAAGGAAGGCGAAGCTCACCTGAGCGGAACTTTTGCAACAGAAGCGGACAAGCAGGCTGCAATCGATGCTCTTAAAAAGGTTCAGGGCATCAAAGATGTTCACGATATGGCTACAGTTGCACCAGCTCCTACTGCTGCACCAGTTGAAGTGAATATGGTAGATGCTGCCGTTCTTCAGAAAGTGAATGATGCGCTTAAGGATATCCCGGGCGTGAAGGCCGAAGACATGAACGGAACATTGACATTGACAGGTACTACAACTGCTGCTAATGCAAGAAAGGTTAAGGAATCTGTAGATGCACTGAAAGTTGGTAAATACGATAACAAAATCACAGTAAAATAATCACAAATGAGTTTACAAGACAAATATGCAAGCGTAGTTTCTGCTGCCCAGTCGGCAGGACTTTCTGATCTTTCTGTCCAGGAACAGGACAGCGTTCTTTACATCACCGGCAAAGCATCCAGCAGTGCATCAAAAGACACAGTTTGGAATGCGCTGGGCACCATTGATCCTTCTTATACAGCAACCGATATCAATATTGATGTTCAGGTTTCCGGACTGGCAGCAGGCGCATCTTTAACTGTTGCAACGGACGAATCTAACCTTAACATCCGTCAGGAACCTTCTACGGAAGCAGCTGTTGTAGGTAAGGCGGCTAAAGGCGAAGTTGTAACTTTGGTTGAGCAATCATCTGACGACTGGTGGAAAATCAAAACTAAAGACGGTGAAGAAGGTTACGCTTATTCCAGATATCTGAAAGCATAACTTTATAGCTTATACAAAATCAAAACCTCTGATTGTTCAGAGGTTTTTTTCTATTTTTGACAGAACAAATTAACATCCATGAAAATACAATTAGTTATTATATTTATCCTCACCTCGTTCTCAAATATAATATCCCAAAATAGAATTTTGATAGATCAATATCAAAAAGAATTAGAAACTTCTTACAAACAAAAATCAAATTCCAGATTGGAGAATTTTTTGAATAATTGGAATTATGATTTGAAATCAAATTATCCAAATGATAAAGTTCCAAATGATACAATAAGGGTAATTTATGATATTTATAAAGAATTTTATAAACCTTTGGATTTACTAAAACTTGGAAATTGGGAATGGGGGAATGACTTAAACTCGAATAGCAGATTTGTTTTAATTCAGAATAAAATCTATTATAACATAGTATCACTCGATAATATTAACAATTCGGAAAACGAATATAAATTTGAAATAAAAAAAGAGCAAATATTAAGAAAAGATTCTATAATTGATTTTCGTCCAAATTTAATTTTTGAAAATCATAAAGTTTTGTTTCTAACTCCCGAATACAAAATTGCATTGAATAATTTTTTAGGCAACCAATCAACAAAGTTTGGTAAGCCAAACATTATGTCTGTTTCCCGACCTAAAAAGCAAAGCCAAAAAAAATATAATTTTATCCGGTCTTATTTACCAATTTTACACGGCCATTGGGGTGGCTATTGGAACATTGAAACAAGCCCAACAATTTATGGTTTCTATCTTAATAAAAATTTGGATCAGGCAAAAATATTGTATGTTGTAGGTTACCAAGGTGGCGAAACTTATCTTGTAAAAGAAAATGGAAAATGGATAATTAATGAAAGCAAAGCAACCTGGATTGAATAATATTTAATATTGTCCAAATTAATGAAATTAACTAGTTGAAAATTTGATCAAAAATCTGGTTTATTATCATCCTTATTATTCTTAATACAACACTTCTTTCGTAATAATACTTTCGATATTATCCGGATAATCTACTTTTATTATTTGTTCGGAATTGATCCAGTCTCGGATTTTCGCAGGATCGAGCCTGTCAGAATTGGCGACACCCATTTTCTGAAGCGCAAAAGCATTACATTCCTGTTCGTATTGATTTTCGATTGGGATAACGAATAGTTTCTTGTGCATAAACAGTGCTTCAGCAGGTGTTTCAAAACCGGCATTACAAAGTATCCCTTCGCAGGATTCAAACAGTTCAAGATATTTTAACTCATCAATAGGAAAGATCTCCACATTACTGAACTTCTGAATCTGTTTTGCGTATTTGGAAAAAACCTTCCATTCCACATCGATCCTTGTTAAAAAATTCGTGATCACCTCATCAGAAAAGCTTGGGAGATATACCAGATAATGACCTTTTTTTTCCGGATTCAGTTTTCTGATCTTTTGCCTGATGACCGGTTTCTTGATGCTTGGATTATAATTATCGAAGTGGAACCCGATTTTCTTCTCACACGGCACATAATGTTTCAGAATAAAATCTCCGAACCAATCCTTCTTGTCCGGTTTCGGTGTTTCCTTGAAAGTTAAAGACGCCTGATGACTCAGTTCTATGATCGGCAGATTTTTAAGTTTGGCCGTCCAGCCGGTCAGTGGTTCAAAATCGTTAATGATTAAATCATACGCACTCAAATCCAGGTCTTTAATTACTTTCGCAGCTTTGCAGAAATTATTCTCAAGAAAGGTTTTTTTGTAAGACAATCCTCCTGTTTTATTATATAACAACGAGATTCCTTTGAACCGGAAATCAATATCGAAATCCGACTTCAGCTGCGTCTGGTGACCGCTGATCAGGGTATCGACCAAAGCGTGCTTCTTTAGAATCGGGATGATTTCCTGAGCTCTTGCAAGATGTCCGTTTCCTGTACCTTGAAAGGCGTATAATATCTTCATAAGGTTATAGATGTTTGTGTTTTTTATCAGCGGTCGGGCGATTTAATTTTTATTGAAATAATTTTCACTTCCTACACCATTATTTTATATTCTTCGATATTGTTTTCACTCGTATCAACTTTATTTTACCTTTTAGCGTTCTTGTTTTCAATTATTGCAAATTAGTTTTCACTTTGAGCAGTTTTGTTTTACATACTATCGATGTTATTTTAAGTTTTATCGATATTGTTTAACATTTCCACAACTCCATTTTAAATTTTAACACATTAGTTTTAAATATGATACGTGATTTTATCAATTACACGATCTGAGTTACGATTTTCATCAGTTCCTCACTATTGATTTCCTTCATTTCATCGATTCCCTCATCGAGCAAATTGTGTTTTTCATCTTCATAAACGAACAGTTTCCACTCTCCGTTGTGATATTCCAGCGCCGACAGATTTTCCACCCAATCACCGGAATTCAGATAGATACATTTTCCTTTTTTATTGACAACTTCTCGGATTTGTGGCTGATGAATATGCCCGCAGATCACATAATCAAAATGATTTTCAATTGCCAGTTCAGAAGCGGTCAGTTCAAAATCGCCGATATACTTCACCGCTTTTTTTACATTATTCTTAATCTTTTTGGAGAATGAATATTTCTCTCTTCCTATTTTCTCAAGAAACCAATTGACCAGATTGTTAATGGCAATCAGCAGGTCATAACCTTTCCCTCCCAGCTTTGCGATCCATTTAGAATGCTGGACCGATGCATCAAAAACATCCCCGTGGAAGATCCAGGCTTTCTTATCATCCAGCTTCAGAACGTGCTTGTTGCACAACTTCAGTCTCCCCAGTTCAAAATCCGTAAAATTCCGGAAGGCTTCATCGTGATTGCCCGTGATGTAAAACACTTCCGACTCTTTGGTAGCAAATGAAATTAATTTCTTGATGACCTTGAGATGCGATTTAGGAAAATAAGATTTCTTGAACTGCCAGATATCGATGATGTCGCCATTCAGGATCAGGGTTTTCGGACGAATGGAATTGAGATAACGCAGCAGTTCCTTGGCCTTGCAACCGTAAGTTCCAAGATGCACATCAGAAATAATGACGATTTCCACGTCCCTTTTCATAGGTCAGTTGATTTTGAATCCATTCGTAATCAGATTTGTACAAAGAACGGTTTCTAATATAAACTGAACGTGAATGTTATTTTATTTTTGATGAAGAGAAACGGGTGTTTCAGTGCTTTGGCCTTAATATTAATTTAAAAAATATGCGGTTATTCTCTCAAAAATATTAGTTTTGTTCAGTTACAATTTACATCAGAAGTTATGAAATCGCTGTTTGCGATTCCATATGACTAATAAAAACAAATAAAAGTTATATATGAAAGGTCAGAATAAACTGTTTTTCGCAATTATTATTGCATTGGTTTTAGGCGTAATCCTGGGCGGCATTGTCCACACCAACAATCCGGACTCCGCAGAAGAATTTGCTGCAAATATCAAATTGCTGGGAACGGTTTTTATCCGGCTGATTCAGATGATCATTGCACCGTTGGTTTTCTCCACTTTGGTGGTTGGGATTGCCAAAATGGGTGACATTAAAATGGTAGGACGTGTCGGGACGAAGGCGATGCTTTGGTTCATCAGTGCTTCTTTGGTGTCGCTGGCCATTGGTTTGGTTTTAGTCAACTGGCTGGAACCTGGCCACGTCACCAAATTACCAATTCAGGACGCAGCTTCGGCTTCCGAAATTGTGAGCAACAGCAAAGGATTCTCAATGGAAGACTTTGTTAAGCACATCATCCCGAAAAGTTTATTCGAGGCGTTTGCAACCAACGAAGTGCTGCAGATTGTGGTGTTCTCCGTGATGTTCGGCATTGCTTTATCGGCAATGGGCGAAGATTACGCCAAGCCTGTCATCAAAGGTCTGGACATTGTTGCGCACGCCATTCTGAAAATGGTGGGTTATATAATGTGGGTTGCGCCATTAGGCGTTTTCGGGGCGATATCTGCCGTTGTTGCAACGAATGGTTTTGAGATTTTTAAAGTTTATGCTATTTACCTGAGAGATTTCTTCTTTGCTTTGGCTGTTCTTTGGGCTGTTCTTTTGTTAGTAGGTTATTTGATTCTCGGCAAGCGCCTTTTCGAATTGTTGAGAAGAATCAAAGAACCATTATTGATCGCATTTTCCACCACAAGTTCTGAAGCAGTTTTTCCAAAACTGGTAGAAGAACTGGAAAGATTCGGTTGCAATAACAGGATTGTTTCATTCATATTACCATTAGGTTACTCTTTCAACCTGGACGGCAGTATGATGTATATGACCTTTGCCTCGATTTTCATTGCTCAGATTTATGGCATCGATATGCCTTTGGGACACCAAATCATAATGCTTTTGGTTTTGATGCTTACCAGTAAAGGTATCGCCGGAGTTCCGAGAGCAAGTCTTGTCATTATAGTCGCAGCCTGCGGGATGTTTGATATTCCTGTGGAAGGCATTGCATTGATTCTGCCAATCGACCATTTCTGCGATATGGGAAGAAGTATGACGAATGTCTTGGGTAATGCGCTTGCGACTTCTGCTGTTAGTAAATGGGAAGGGCAGTTGGAGAGTTAATTGATCTATTTAAAAGGAAAATTATGACAAAGGTATTTTTAGCAGCATTACTTTCAATTTTTTTTAACACACTTAAAAGTCAGATTGTTGAAAGAATTGGTTTAAATGGTCCATTAGAATTTAATAAAACTGAATTTAATCTTGTTTGGTCACAAAAACCTCAAGATAATTACTATGTTCAAGAATATATTCCTAAAAATGAAACTGTTGATCGATTTAATGAACTTATAACTGTTAATGTTTTTCTGGTAAGCAACACAGTACAAAATGCTGTACAGCAGAAAATTGAGAACTTGAATAAAAGGAAGGAAACCGATAAACTATGTAACTATAATATTATAGAAAGTCCTGATGAGAAAGAATTTATTTTAGATTGTTTACTAAGCTTAGAAAAAGATAACAAACTAAATACAGTAGAATTTATTATTTATAGATACAAGCAAATTGAACTGGAAAATCATAAGAAAGCTTTACTTATATATTCCTACTCCAAGAGAAGCTATGATGAACATATCCCTGAATTTCTGAAACATCTCGCCGTTGAAAAAACAGATTTATTAAATGTGATGATTTCAAAGGATTTGCCTGAAATTAAAATTAACGAAAAAATTTAATGTTATTTCAAATTAAAGTTTAATTGAAACTTTTCAACAAATCATCAACATAGATAAAATCACAAAAACTATTCATTCTAAATTAATTTAAAAAACCGTAAATTTGTAGTCTCTATAAGAACCAAAATTTATGCTGACGAAATCAAAAGTTCAGGATTTTCTGAAAGAAATAGAAGTGGATGACCTGGTAAGTAATTTCCAGGTAATGGGTGACGATGTCTATATTGATATGACAGCGCACTCGCCTGCAATGCATGAGAAAAAGAAGCTGGAGGTGGCAATGAAACAGGCTTTTGCTTCCGAATTCGGAGAACACATCAACCTGAAATTGAAAATAGTTTCTCCCGAAGTGCCTGCGACACCGGTAAACGAAATCAAAGGAAAACAGATTCCGGGTATTCAGAATATCATTGCTATTGCTTCCGGAAAAGGTGGTGTAGGAAAATCTACGGTTGCAGCAAATCTGGCAGTAACGTTGGCGAGAATGGGTTTCAAAGTAGGATTATTGGACGCCGATATCTACGGCCCATCTGTCCCTACAATGCTGGATACAGAAGGACAAAGACCAATTTCTGTGGAAGTAAATGGCAGAAATCTGATGAAACCCATAGAAAATTATGGCGTGAAAATGCTCTCTATCGGCTATTTCTCCGGTGCTAATCAGGCGGTAGTCTGGAGAGGACCGATGGCTTCCAAAGCGCTGAACCAAATGCTCCGTGATGCGGACTGGGGTGAGTTGGATTTTCTTTTAATTGATCTTCCTCCGGGAACTGGTGACATTCATTTATCAATCATACAGGAAGTTCCTGTAACCGGAGCTGTGATTGTAAGCACGCCGCAGCACGTAGCCTTGGCTGACGTAAGAAAGGGAATCGCAATGTTCAATATGGAAAGCATTAATATTCCGGTTTTGGGACTGATAGAAAATATGGCTTATTTCACCCCGGAAGAACTGCCTGAGAATAAATATTATATTTTTGGTAAACAAGGCGCTCAGTTTATGGCAGAAGATCTGGGAATTCCGGTTTTAGGTGAGATTCCGCTGATTCAGAGTATCAGAGAGGCGGGTGATGTAGGAAGGCCGGCTGCGCTTCAGGAAAACTCCGGAATATCTGAGATTTATATCAAGACCGCGCAGAGTATGATCGAAAGCCTGGTCGAAAGAAATAAGAACCTGCCGCCAACGGAAGCTGTAAAAATAACGACAATGGCTGGCTGCTCGCCAAAGAAAAAATAAAGTTATGAATAATACAAATCATATTCAGGAGGAACTGGTTACTAAAGTCATGGAAGCTTTGGAAAGCATCCGTCCCTTTCTTAACAAAGATGGTGGTGACATTGAACTGGTGGATGTACAGGATAAAACTGTGTATGTCCGGCTGCTGGGACACTGCTCAAGCTGTGGAATCAGCAGCTCCACAATGAAACTTGGTGTGGAAAGCACGATCAAGCAATATGCACCCGAAATAGAAACTGTGATCAATATTTAAATAAAAAAACCGGAAAATTCCGGTTTTTTTATTCTATAATTTCTGCATCTATCACATTAGCATTATTGCGCTGGCTCTCCCAAAGCAGGAATTTATCTACTTCTTTCAACAGCATTGGAATGGCGAAGGCCAGTATTGCAAGATCATCCAGCGCTCCGATACCTAAAACAAAATCCGGAATGAGATCTATTGGCGAGATGACATATAATAATGCCAGAGCCGGCAACAGAATATCTGTAAATTTCATTTTATACTCCCCTTTACGCCAGGATTTTATCATCCTGACGGCGGCAGGAATCTTTTGCAGGAATCCCTTGTGCTTGATGGCTTCCTGAGCCAGTTTAAACTTTGAATGTTTCATTTTGTGTTTGAATGTTTTTTCATTTCAGATTGCAAATTTTGCAAAATCTATTCCATTGTGTTTGTTATGTTAATTATTAACTTTCATTAAGATCAGGTTAATTTTTCTGTCAGCTTCGCAAATTGTTTCTCAGCATTTTTCCCTTCATACAATATATCATAGATCGCATTGATTATCGGAAGTTTTAATTTTTTTTCTTTGCAGATAGCATAGATCCCATTTGTAGCATAATAACCCTCCGCAACCATACTCATAGACTGGATTGCAGATTTTACCGTATAGCCCTTGCCGATAAGATTACCAAGGTTCCTGTTTCTTGAGAAGAGGGAGTAAGCAGTCACAATTAAATCGCCCAGATAAGCACTGTCATTTACATCTCTCGGTTCAGGATAGATGGCTTCCAGAAAAGCTTCCATTTCCCGTATCGCATTGGACACATAAACAGCAATGAAATTGTCTCCATAGCCCAGTCCGCTTGCAATCCCGGCTCCGATGGCATAGATATTCTTAAGAATCGCAGAATATTCATTTCCGAGAATATCCCGGCTTGTATTAACTTTTATATAACAGGAAGACAGGATCTCCTGGAGAACTTTTGCATCTTCATCTTCCGCTACTGCTACCGTGAGGTAAGATAAACGTTCCATTGCAACTTCTTCAGCGTGGCAAGGGCCGGCAATAACGGCCTGATTTTTAAATCCGATTTTGAAATTGTCTCTCAGATAGTGAGCCACGATATCATTGTGCTTAGGAACAATCCCTTTAATAGCTGAACAAAACAATTTCCCTTCAAGATCACAGGTCAGTTTCTCCATAGATTCTGCAAGATAGATGGAAGGCACTGCAAGAATAATCACATCACAGTTAGAAACCAATTCATTGATATCGGTTGTGATATTAAGCTTTTTCAGGTTGAATGTCACTGTAGTGAGATATGTAGGATTGTGTCCTCTTTGCTCGATGGCTCCCTTTACGAATTCATTTCTTACACACCACTGGACGGTTTTACAGTTTTCCAGTAACATTTTCACAATGGCCGTCGCAAAACTTCCGCTTCCTAAAACTCCAACTCTTGCATTTTTAGTCGCTTTAGTCAATTTCTTTGTCATTTTTTGTTTGGCTTTTTAGCATTTACAAATCTAAGCTTATTTACGAATCTGGCTAAATCAAATTTTGCTTTAACTATAAATTAAGAATAATTAACTTTTGTTTGCAGCCAATGTAACGTTAATGCTGATTATCATTAATAAATATAAAAATTTACTACTTTTGCAGTCCATTTTAAAAATGTATTAATGGTTCAGTTCTTCAAATCGAAAAAGAAAAAAAACATTGTACTGATACTTCTGCTGATAGCCTGCTTTATTCAGTCTTTGATAATTGCCAGACTATATACCGGGAAAGATGATAAGCTGTATGAAGTGAATCTTGTCAAAATCAACAATGAAAAGGACAGTGTTGACCATCTGCAATTAAAAACCGACCTTGCCCTTGTAGATCAAAGCATCCGAAGCATCGACGGATTTCTGAAATCAAAAAACGTTTCGGATCTTCGGATAGAAAGACTGGCGCAGGACAGCCTGCAAAATGAAGTATATCTTGCAAAAGTCAGCAACCGATACAGCCAGTATCTGACAGATCTTGAACAGAAATTACAGCAGGTTCCGCTGGGAATTCCTACCGATGGTTATATCTCATCAAATTTCGGTATCCGTAAAAATCCTATCCCTCCTAAATCTCCGGAAATAGCCGCCAATCAAAATAACACGGTTGAAGAAAAAGACAGTCTCGGAAATGTTATAAAAAGACAAGCCATCATCAAAGAAGATAAAAATGCATCCAGCAATGCTCCGGCAGAAAAAGACCAGATGCAATTCCACAAAGGTTTAGACATTGCTGTGGCTTATGGAAGTCCTGTTAAATGCGCCGCTTCCGGAAAAGTTATTTTTGCGGGAGTAAAAGGCGGATATGGTAACTGTGTCATTGTGGAACACGGCAACGGACTGGCGACGTTATACGGCCACCTTTCGGAAATTTTAGTGGAAACGAATGACAGAGTAAAAGTAGGTCAGATTATTGCCAAATCCGGAAATACCGGGCGTTCCACCGGGCCGCACCTGCATTATGAAGTTCATAAAAATAATCAGCCGGTTAATCCAAGATTGTTTTTGAATTTTTAAGTTCACTTTAAACTTCTAAATAAACCTTCAGGGTTTTAAAAACCTTAAAGTTCTAATAAAAAAAAACGCTCCAAGTCTGGAGCGTTTTTAAATATATTTGAGGAAATTATTTCTTCAATTCTTCAAGAAACTCATCGTGAGAGATTTTTGTTTCTTTCTTTTTTGATTTTTCAAGGATCACATCTTTCAGCTTAGACATTGCTACTTCAGAAGAAATCTGTCTCACCTGATTCTCATCCTTAAGCATTTCAGCAGCATACTTCTGAACCTCATCATCTCCTAAATGGTGAATACCATAGATTGCCAATTGATTTCTCACCAACTGCTCAGCTTGCCCCAGAACTTCTGAATAATCCAATTGAATATTATTATCATTCATCAGCTTTCCTTCAAGGATCTGGCCTTTGATAATGCTTTTTTCGTTTTCAAGGATTTCTTTCGCCTGCTCTTCAGAAGTAATATTCTGGTTAGAGAACATCAACCATTTTATAAGGAAAGCCTCAGGTAATTTTACATTTTGCTTTTCATTAACCTGCTGAAGAATTTTATTTACGAAATGAACATCTGCATTCTGCTGGAAATATTCATCAAGCTCAGTTTTAACTCTCGCTTTCAATTCTTCTTCAGATTTGATCTCATCCTTTCCGTAAACTTTATCGAATAACTCCTGGTTAAGCTCCGCAAGGTTTAGTCCGTAGATATCTTTTACAGTTACTTCAACCTCATTGTGATGAAGATGTTCAGCTTCTTCTTTGCTGAAACCTAATTGTTTAGCCAATTCTTCTTTTGCCTGAAGGTCTTCTTTAGAAACTCTCACAGAATCATCTTTTTTAAGTTTCTTCACAAGATCGTAAGCTTCTTTTTGTTCTTTGGAAACCGTTACGTTTTTTGGATGATGGTGATGCTCACCTTCTGCGTCAGCTTCCACCACCTGGGAAACTTCTAACGCAACATAAGAATCCTTTCCGATCTTCTCTTCAGGAACTCTTTCTGCGAAACGCTTTTGCATGTTTTCCACGCTTGTAGAGATTTCTTTATCAGATGCTTCTACTTTATAATGTGGCGCTTCATACTGAGTCAGATCCACCGTGAATTCCGGCTCATATCCAACTTCAAATGCTACAGAAAGTGAATCTGCATTATGATTGAAATCGTTTACAGGCTGTGGAACCGGCTGTCCTACTAATCTTAATTTGTTTTCAGCAACGTAATTATTCAAAGCTTCAGAAATCTGTTTGTTGATCTCTTCATAAGCGATACCTGCTTCATATTGTTTTCTAACCATACTCAATGGCACTTTTCCTTTTCTGAATCCAGGAACCTGTGCATTTTTTGCATAGTTAATCAATTGTTTTTCTACTTTTTCTTTATAATCAGATTTTTCCAATGTTACTGTAAGCAATGCGCTCACTTCGTCATGGTTGGTTGCTGTAACGTTCATTAATTGAAATTTTTAGGTTGCAAAAATAGGCAATTTTTGAAGAATTGCAAAATTAAATCCCCAACAGATTCTTATAAAAAATCATAAATTATCAGAAACAAAAAAATAACAAAGGCAGCTTCATAACATAAAGATGCCTTTGTTGATTATTGAAAAAACCTGTTTTTAGTTGGACAGTCCGAAAGTTGCTTCAGCATCAGTTTCTCCACCGGAAACACTTCCCCAGGCTGTTCCGTTTTGCGCTTCATTAGCAGATGCCGGCTCGTGGATCAAGGTTAACTTTAACAATGGTGAAGATGATCCTACCACTTTTGTGACGTCCCATTTTGTTTTCAATCCCACTTTTCCAAGCTTGCCTGTTGAGCTATCATCATCCAATCTGGTAAGATTAACTGTAGATTTCGGGAAATCAAAGATCAGAAAATGCTCATCTTTAGCAGCCCGGATTTCTTTGGTTACATCATCACTTCCATTCCAGAACGCAACAGTCACTTCATAGGATTTGCCATCAGTTAAAGGAATAACAGGCGCTCCAGATCCAATGATGTAGCTATATTCTTTAGTTGTCTCCGCGGCAATATCCTTCACGCTCAGCGTGATCTTGGTAAGTTCTTCCTGCGGAAGATCATCTGCAGCCACATCCTCATCTCTCTGGCAAGAGATGACATTAAAGATTAAAAATAATGCAGCTAAAACACTTGCTAATTTTTTGAAATTGAATTTACTTTTCATTGTTTTAAATTTTTGATTTTTTATAACTTTATAATTGATTTTAAAATTTGTATCTGAAGTTCAGAATGAAATTTCTTCCCAAATCATTGGCAAAAAACCGCATTCTGTTCAGATAATCCTTGTATGAAATATCAAAGACATTATTAACGGTCAGGCCTGCAGAAAAATTCTTAGCCAGATTGATCCCTGTCTGAATATTCCATAGTGAATATTGCTTTGGAGGCGTGCTGATGTCCACAGTTTTATTGACTTCTTCGCCATCTATATAGTCCGTATATTCCAGATTATGAATCGGAAAACGGTTCTGATATAAAAAAGTCTGATTTTCAATATTGAAATACAATCCGTGCCATTTCTGATTTTTAAACTGTAAAGTATTCGAAAAATTAACCGGCATCATCAGGATCAGCGGTTCATTATTCGTTTCGTCCTGCCCGTAGACGTACGCGCCCCTTCCTTTATAAGAAAGATTATCCGTAATGTTAAGATTAATATCAACATCCAGTCCGTACATTTTGGCATCAATCTGCTGGTAGATCCAAACCGGAAAAGTCCCAGCCTGTGTCAGTTGCAAAACGCCGTTCGGAATCTGGTTAATAAAATTCTTTGTGATAAAGAAATACGGGTTAGCGGAAATTTCCAAGCCTTTCAGAACATCCAGTTTGGCGTCTGCAACCAGGTTGAACTGGTGCCCTTCTTCATTTTTGATGTTCATATTGCCTTTCTCTATAATGGCGGCAGAATGATGCAGTCCGTCCGAAAACAGCTCAGCAATATTCGGTGTTCTTCCTACTTTTGCGTAGTTGAGTTTCAGGTTAAAACTGGCTGACGGATGGTATTCCAGGCCGGCGTTGTAAGACCAGTTCTCAAAAGTCAGTTTTGGTCTTGTCAGCACCCTGTTGGCATCTGTTTTTACATAGAACTGCGGAAAAGTTGCTGCATAATAATCTTCCCAGTCGCTTTTGTTATACCATTTTGTAACATCATAATAATTGTAATCATAACGGATTCCCGCTTCGGCATTCAGCACAGGTGAGATTTTATATTTGAACACCGAATAAATGCCTGCTGAATATTTGTCATAATTAGGGATCAGCCTTCTTGCCTGAGTCGCCGGGTCTGAATGATTATTCTGAAAGGCAGCATCAATTCCCGTTTCCAAAGACCATTTTTCTCTTTCCAGAAGATCATTGATATTAAACTGATGCGTCATCAGTGCTAAATCAAGTGACGGAATCGCACTGAGCGTTCCTCTTCTCAAGTCAAACTCCTGACGGTGATTGTATTGAAAACTGTATGTAGCCGATACTTTTCCGATGTTTTCGAACCTGTTGAATGCAGAAACTTTTGCCAGATGATGTTCTACCAGCTGCCTCGGGTTATCTATGTCATAGCTGAATTGCCCCGAATAAAAAGGGATTGGCGTGTTCATTGCCGCTTCATAATCCCGTGGTGTGGAAACGTGCGAATCGCGCAGGATTCCAAGGTTCTGATTCGTCAGATAATAATCGAACGAGATTCCGCTTTTGAAGGTATTCTTTTGCAATGTGAAATTGAAAGAAGAAAAATCCGAGCCTGTATTTTTGAGGTTATAATCCGGAGCGCTTTGATCACCCAGCTTCTGAAAATTACCTCCCGATTTTATTGCCCAGCCGTTTTTCCAGATTTTTACGAGATTGACATCCAAACCAAGACCTCGTCCATTGGATATTCCCGAAAGACCTATATTCCCTTTCAGCGTATCTTTTTTCGGAAAAATCTCCGGCTCCAGAACCACAACGCCGCCAATGGCATCACTTCCGTATCGAAGAGCCGAAGCGCCTTTGATGACATCAATATGCTGGAAATTATTAACATCAATATTGGGCGCGTGTTCCACGCCCCACTCCTGCTCCGCCATCCTGACACCATTATTCACGATGGAAATACGGCTACCATAAAGTCCGTGAATCACTGGTTTTACAATGTTATTACCGGTTTTCAGCCCGCTCACACCGGAAATATTCTTGAGCAGATTTCCCAGATTTTCTGTTGAATTCCTTTCAATTGCGGTATGATCCAGTGTTTTTATGACAAGCGTCCCATTGTTTTTATGACTACCGTGAAGCGTTACAGATTCGATCTCGTTTATATGATGTTCCAGGCTGATGGAAAGATGCAAGTCTTTATGGACTTCTATGGCTTCCGAAAAACGCTCGCAATCCGGATGCGATGCCAGCAAAGTATAACTGCCTTCAGGAATTTGTCTGATCCTGAAGTTGCCGGACGGATCTGTTTTGGCAGAATATGTTCCGATGGTTACCGTAACATTTTGCAGCAAGGTCTTGTCATGATAATCCTGAACGGTGCCTTCCACAGTATATCTCTGTGCGGATACCAATGCAAGCCCACAGAAGACTAACATCAGATTAATAATGTATTTCATTTTATAAAATGTGTGATGATAAGCACAGCTGCACCTATCGAATAATTGGATTAATTATTGGCGGATTTCGGAACATAGAATTGCTCGCAGCCCGGCTTGAGTGGAGCTCTTTTTCTGTTATTGCGATTGAACTAAGTTTCTACAGATTTTGAAACTATATTCGCAATGACAGAAAAAAGCGGGAACGGAAGACGGATAAAGCTGCCCAAATAAGACTTATGCTAATAAGAAATAAGTGGGATTGTTCCAAAAAAGGTTCTCAATTGGTTACTGAGAAAACGGAATTAGGAAATGGTTGGCGGCCCACGAAGCTGGAAACTGAACTTGGTCTGAGACCATATTTTTTCCTGAACGGAAATAATCGTTCTGACTTCCTGGGTATAATTTTCGAAATGAAATGTGAACTGTTCCGGCAGCAGCGAGTTGCCCGTGGCTACAAAATGACACGAAAGACAATCGCCGGAACTTTGTTTATCCTGACCGGATTTGGTGATTTTCAGTTCGGATTTTTTGAATGATAAATCCTTGAAAATGTCCGTATTATGATTATGCAGCTCGGCAGAAAATAAGACCACAAAAAGGTAGCTCACGGCTACAAAAGCCGAAAATACCGTTCTGAATAGTTTGTTTTCCCTGATCAACATAGATGCAAATGTAGAAAATTTTTTATGACAGAGCAGATATTATGTTAAGTTTTAACAATCATCTGTAACAGATTTATTTCTCCTGCTCAAAATAAAGCCTGTAGAATTTCCCTTTCTCATCCTGTCCTGTTTCTATCATTTTGCGGTCCCCGTGGATGTAGATATGGAAATTTTTATCGAGCTTAATGATGGATTTGAAATGACGCTGCTGCTTTTTTACTGCCTGTGTATTGATTGGGAAATCTTCCGAGATCGAGATCTGCATATCCTGCTCGTAGTCGGACTTGAAGTTGGAAAAACTCTCAATAACACTTTCGTCCTGCAACACTTCGTTCACAAAATCGTCATATTTGAATTCATCTTTTTCCTTGAAGAAATTGATAGACTTGTTCAGAAAATCTGCCTGATCTGCTTTAGACACTTCAAATTCTTCCGGCAGTTTCTGTGTGATGAAATCCTTATAAACCGTCAGCGTTTCCTGCGTGTGGAAGTATTCGTCATCGCGTTGTTTCACTTTCAGAAAATCCTCGAACCAGTAATACATATCGCCGTTTTTGTTATTGTCCACCACAGATAGGATGTATCCCGATTCTTTATCATTGTTGTAGATCAGCGCCGCTTTATCAATTTTTGACAGGCTGATTCCTTGATCTCTTTCGATATCAAACGTTTCATTCTGAGGAAGGATTTTCAGGAAGGATTCCCGTTTTTCTGTTTTGAAAATCCCGATCGAATCGATTTGTTTCGGTTCGCCTTCTTCAGTTTCAATGGGCTCGCCTTCAAAATAAACGATGAACAATTCGCCGGCCTGCACTCTCGGGTTTTCTGCCGCATTGAAAAGATGCTTGGCAATATTCTCAGATTCCCACTGGAATTTGGCCTTGTCCTCAAAAATTTCGGATACAGAGCTGTAAACCGGATTGTTCACCAAATAAGAATCGCTGTAGAACTGGAACTGTTCTTCCGATTTGAAAGCGCTCATAAAATAATTACCGAGCAGCTCCTTCATATCATCTTCCAGCTGAAGCTCCTCCTGAGAAAGCGTAAGCGACTCGCCATTGATCTTATTCCCGACTCTGTGTACTGTGATTTTTGAAAACATTTTTTGTTGTTTAGGATTGCAAAGATAATTTATTCTTTGCTTTATTGACAATGGAAAATATAGTCAAATTATAAAACAAAAAACCCAGCAAGAAGCTGGGTAAAAACTAATAACCATGAAAACTCAAATTAAACATGAGAATCACAATAACTACTAGCAATAAGCAGACCAGTAAATTTTAAAATTTTATAAAAATTGTTATTTTTTTGTTAAAAAAACACTGATGTTAAATAAAAAAATCCCCTCGCTTACGCTCGGGGATTTTCTATAGATCTGACTTTATTAAGTCTTATTTCACTTCTTCGAAATCTGCATCCTGCACATCTTCTGCACCGCCTGCATTTCCAGCATTTTGAGCTCCGGCATCTGCACCCTGAGCACCTTGTCCTGCTGCATAGAGTTCTTCTGAAGCTGCCATCCAAGCTGCATCTAAAGCTTCTGTTTTAGCTTTTACGTCATCTGCATTTTTAGCTTCGAAAGCGGTTTTCAATTCTCCGTGAGCTGCTTCGATAGCTGCTTTTTTATCAGCAGAAAGTTTCTCACCGAATTCTTTCAATTGTTTTTCAGTCTGGAAGATCAATCCGTCAGCTTTGTTGAAGATCTCTACTTCTTCTTTTTTCTTAGCATCGGCAGAAGCATTTTCCTGAGCTTCTTTCTTCATTCTTTCGATTTCTTCATCAGAAAGACCTGAAGAAGCCTGGATTTTGATTGACTGCTCTTTACCGGTTCCTTTATCTTTAGCAGAAACACTTAGGATACCGTTAGCATCAATATCGAATGTTACTTCGATCTGAGGAACTCCTCTTGGTGCTGGCGGAATATCTGTAAGATCAAATCTACCGATTTCTTTGTTATCGTTAAACATTGGTCTTTCACCCTGTCCTACTCTGATGCTTACAGCCGGCTGGTTGTCAGAAGCTGTAGAGAATACTTCAGATTTTTTAGTTGGGATCGTAGTGTTCGCTTCAATTAATTTAGTAAAAACTGAACCCATTGTTTCGATCCCTAAAGAAAGTGGCGTAACATCTAATAAAAGAACGTCTTTTACATCACCTGTCAATACACCTCCCTGAATAGCTGCACCAATTGCTACAACCTCATCCGGGTTAACTCCTTTTGAAGGTTTTTTACCGAAGAATTTTTCAACTTCTTCCTGAATAATCGGGATTCTTGTAGAACCTCCTACCAAGATTACTTCATCGATATCTGAAGTAGATAAACCTGCATCTTTTAATGCTTTAGCAACCGGCTCCATAGATCTTCTTACCAAATCTGCAGATAACTGCTCGAATTTAGCTTTAGTTAAAGTCTTCACTAAGTGTTTAGGACCTGTAGCTGTAGCCGTAATATATGGAAGGTTGATTTCAGTCTGTGGAGAAGATGATAATTCGATTTTTGCTTTTTCAGCCGCTTCTTTCAATCTTTGAAGAGCAATTGCATCTGCTTTTAAATCAACACCTTCTTCAGCTTTGAACTCGTCAGCCATCCAGTTGATGATCACATCATCAAAGTCATCACCTCCTAAATGCGTATCTCCGTTTGTAGACAATACTTCAAATACACCGTCTCCCAAATCAAGGATAGAAATATCGAAAGTACCACCACCAAGGTCATATACAGCGATTTTCTGGTCTTTGTGGTTTTTATCTAACCCGTAAGCTAATGCTGCAGCAGTAGGTTCGTTGATGATTCTTTCTACTTTAAGACCTGCGATTTCACCCGCTTCTTTAGTAGCCTGTCTTTGCGCATCATTGAAGTATGCAGGAACAGTAATTACCGCTCTTGTTACTTCCTGACCAAGATAATCTTCAGCAGTTTTCTTCATTTTCTGAAGCGTCATTGCAGAAATTTCCTGTGGCGTATATTCTCTGTCGTCAATTTTTACTTTTACGGTATCATTTGGCCCGGATACAACTTTATAAGGTACTCTTGAGATTTCGGAAGCATCATCTTTAAAGTGTGTTCCGATAAATCTTTTGATAGAATAAACCGTTTTTGTAGGGTTAGTTACCGCCTGTCTTTTTGCAGGATCTCCTACTTTTCTTTCACCATCTTCTGTAAACGCAACGATAGACGGCGTTGTTCTTTTACCTTCTGCGTTAGGAATAACAACAGGGTCTTTACCCTCCATTACAGCAACACAAGAGTTGGTTGTTCCTAAGTCAATTCCAATTATTTTACTCATTTTATATGTTATTTTTTCATTATTAAATTATTATAGTCTGCATTTCTCAACATTTATACCACGGCAGCAATTGTGACAAATTGTCATCAATAAAAAACTCCGCAAATGCGGAGTCTGGTAGAGCTTATATTCAGTTATAGTTAGTTTTTAATAAATTTCATTGATTTGATAAAGTTTCCGCCATTGTAAGTTCTTACAAAATAAGCTCCTGCTGGTAGATTCTTAATATCAATTTTATCCGTTTCATTTTTAATAGAAGCTTTTCTAATCAGCCTTCCATCATTTCCAAAAATCTCAACTTCTGAAATCTTAACCAATGGTGAGGCAATGGAAATATAATTTACTGCAGGATTTGGAAATACATTAATTGAATTGGCTTTTTCCACATCATCTACAGCCAGTAAAGAACAGGCGTTAGAATTCAGCAGGCTTGCTCTCGGACCTGCCATTGTATTCTGGGCAATCGTCTTTTGACCATTTGAGAACATCGCCATTTGATTATCGTAAACATAATCCATGTAGTTCATAAACATTGCACCACTTGATGTAGTGACACAGGTATAAATATTAATATTACTTGGCTTATCGAAATGAGGAAAATAAGTTGCAGGCGTATCTGCACAGAAATCGTCCCAACCAGTTTTCCCACAATTATTTTTATTTGGAGTTGTTCCGTAATCTTCAACAGATCCCCAAGGATGTTCTAATCCAAAATAATGTCCGATTTCGTGAGTTGCAGTTCTTCCTTTATTATAAGGAGCTGCAGCTGTTCCCGTCGTTCCGAATTGCTTATATCCTATGGCAAGGCCGTCATAGGCTGCACCAGCCGAATCTGGCAGATAGGCCCAGCCTAAATAATCTGCTGACATATTGCCCACCCAAATATTTAGATATTTTGTAGGATCCCAGGCAACCAATCCGGAAGATTTATAATAATTATTATCAAAGTCAAAACCGGAAGTTACAGATTTTCTTTCAATACCATTTGTGCTGGAGCCATCAGGCTTTTTAGTTGCCATACAGAAAGCCAATTCCATATCGGCAGCCACACCTTGAAAATAGGACGGCACAACGCTATTGAAGTCAGCATTCAGCTTTCTGAAATCGTCATTCAGAACTTTTATCTGTGAAGCAATCTGAGCTTCTGAAATATTCATAGTAGTGTTGGAATAAAGCACGTGAACGACTACGGGTATTGTAATAACTCCCGCTCTCTTGTTGGCTTTGTAATTGTTAGTTACTAAAAAATCTTTCAAAGCCTGCCTGTTTGCAGCTGCTTCAGGATGGCTTGCAAAAAATTCTGCCATTTTTTTATCCGTTCCGCAGGTTCTCTGTCCATAAACACTTAAACACAGAACACTTACTAATGTCAATAGAATTTTCTTCATATTCATAAATTTTCAATAAAAGGGTTGCAAATGTATTAATTTTTATCAAATAACAAATATTTTTTTTAAATATCTAAAATCTATTTCCTTATCATTAAGTTTAAAACATTTTATAATCTATTTAAAAATTAATTGACATTTAAGAAACATACAGAGATCATAAAACATTGTAGTTTGCGTTCCACAAATTATTCCAATGGATTTTATTAATTTTGAGATCATCAAAACCTCATCAATGCCACAACAATTTAATCCGCGCGATATCACCTGGCTAGGCTTTAATGCGAGAGTTCTTCAGGAAGCTATGGACAAAAGTGTACCCATACACCTCAGAATCCGTTTTCTCGGAATTTTCTCCAATAACCTTGATGAATTCTTCCGGGTGAGAGTGGCCGGATTAAAACGGGCAATGGATTTTAAACAAAAGTTTCTCGCTGAATCTTTTTATGATGCTCCCTCAAAAATTCTCCAGAAGATCAATAAACTCGTAATTCACCAGCAGGAAGATTTTGACAGAACCTGGAAAGATGTCCAACGGGAAATGGCAAAGGAAAAAGTGTTTATCAAAGATTACAAACACCTGACCAGCGACCAGAAAGACTTTGTGGTCAAATATTTTGATGAGGAAGTAGAATCCAATGTGATCCCGATTTTGCTGCACGACAACAAGCCGATGCCTTATTTGCGGGAAAAAAGTCTCTTCATTGGCGTAGCGATGCGGAGAAAAGAATGGCAGTACGAAAGTCAGTATGCCATTATTGAAGTTCCGGTGACAGCGAACGGACGATTTGTTCTGCTGCCAACGGAAGATAAGGAGCAGAAAGATGTAATGCTTTTGGAGGACGTCATCATCTATAATCTTCCGCATATCTTTTCATATTTTGGTTATGACGAATTTACCGCGCATTGTTTCAAAGTGACAAAAGATGCGGAATTTGATCTCGACAATGACATCAAAACCACCTTAGCCGATAAAATTGAAAAAGGCATTAAAAGCCGACGCAAAGGGAAGCCAACGCGTTTTGTTTTCGATAAGGAAATGGATAAGGCTCTTCTTGAATTTCTCATCAAAAAATTAAATTTAACCAAAAGAGACAGCATCATTCCCGGACAAAAGATTCATAACTTCAGGCATTTTATGGATTTTCCAGATGTCTTTAAAGCTTACCAAAAACCGGTTGAGAGAACGACATTTATCCATCCGGAATTTGCCAAAAAACAGCGTGTGACCGACGTCATCATTAAAAAAGATGTATTGCTGACATTTCCGTATCATTCCTATGATTCGGTTATCGATTTGCTGAGAGAATCGGCAATGGATCCGGATGTAAAATCGATTCAGATCACCGCTTACAGATTAGCCTCCAGTTCAAAGATTGTGAATGCTTTAATCAACGCTGTTAGAAATGGCAAAGAAGTCACAGTAATGCTGGAATTGCGTGCCAGATTCGATGAAGAAAATAACCTGGAATGGAAAGACAGGCTGGAGCTGGAAGGTGTTAAAGTGCTTCTCGGAATTCCAAACAAGAAAGTGCACGCCAAACTATGCGTTATCAAAAAGAGAGTCAATAACAGAACGATTCAGTATGGTTTTGTAAGCACGGGAAATTTCAATGAAAAAACTGCCAAAATATATGGAGATCATTTATTGATGACATCCAACCGTGCAATAATGGCAGATATTAATAAAGTGTTTTCTGTTCTCAATAAACCAAAAGCAGATCCGACGCCAGCGCTCAAAACCTGCAAAAATCTATTGGTCTGCCCGCAGTTTATGAGAGAAAAAATCATTGCGCATATTGATAAGGAAATTGAAGAAGCAAAAGCCGGGCGTAAAGCCGAAATGATTATTAAAGTTAATTCCTTAAGTGATAAAACGTTGATCCTCAAAATCTACGAAGCCGCCGAAGCAGGCGTTGAGACTAAGATGATTGTCCGTGGAATTTTCTGCGCTGTAAATCAGAAAGATTTTAAGAAAAAATTCCACGCGGTCAGTATTGTGGACGAATATCTGGAACACGCCAGAGTCATGTATTTCTACAATAAAGGTGCAGAAAACATGTACATCTCTTCTGCCGACTGGATGACCAGAAACCTGGATTACAGAATAGAAGCCGCCACACCGATCCTTCAGAAAAACCTTAAAAAAGAACTGAAAGAACTGCTGGAAATCCAGCTTCAGGATAATGTCAAAGCCCGGATTCTGGATAAGAATATGCGGAATGAATATGTAGAATCTGACAAAAAACAGAAAATCCGCTCGCAGATAGAAATCTATAATTACCTTAAAAACCAGAAATATTAATAATTTACTTTAAATTTTGTTTGTCCCCGACCCTAAAGGGAGCAAATTTTATTATATTTTTATATTCTAATTCGCTATAAAATAATGATTATCGCTGCTATAGACATCGGGAGTAATGCCGCCAGACTGCTCATCAACGAAGTAAAACTTTCCAAAGGAAAAGCTGAATTCACCAAGCTGAATCTGCTGAGAATCCCTTTGAGGCTGGGTATGGATGTCTTCAGCAAAGGTGAAATAGGTACCGAACGGAAGCAAATGGTCATCAGTACTATGAAAATCTTCAGCCAGCTGATGACGATGTATAAAGTGGACCATTACCGCGCCTGCGCCACCAGTGCAATGCGGGATGCCAGGAACGGACAGGAAATCATCGACATTGTCAAACAGGAAGCAGATATCAACATCGAGATCATTTCCGGAGATGAAGAAGCAACCCTGATCTATGAAAACCATGTTGCAGAAGGCCTGGACAAAGACTTTGCCTATTTGTATATAGATGTCGGCGGAGGCTCCACAGAGCTTACCTTCTATGAAAATAACAAGATGAAGTATGAACACTCCTTCAATATTGGCACCATCCGATTGCTTAACGGACTGGTTTCTCCTGAGATGTGGGACGACATGAAAAACGAAATCAAAGACAAGATCAAAAGCAAAAAACCCGTTGTGGCTATTGGTTCGGGGGGCAATATCAATAAGATTTTTTCGCTTAGCAAGACCAAAGACGGGAAACCTATGCCCGTTTCCGTCATCAAAAAATACCTGAAGGAAATGCAGAATCTGTCTGTAGAAGAACGTATGCACCTTTATCAGTTCCGGGAAGACCGCGCCGACGTCATTGTACCGGCATTACAGATCTTCAATAATGTGACGGCCTGGGCAGAAATCAAACACATTTATGTTCCAAAGATTTCCGTTGCAGACGGATTGGTGAAGAGCATTTATTACAATCTCCGAAAAAAGAAAGTCTAGTGGCTTGATCTTATTTGGGCAATCCCCTCGCCGGCGCTTTAGCCGCTACTCGGGTCGGGCTATCCGCTCATATCTTTTTCTTTTGCAAAGAAAAAGGATAACCGCTACTATCCCTATTGCGGATTCCAGAACCTCAATCCATCAACTATCAAAGTTACCTTACATCAATGTCAGTCAAAATCCTAAAGTCTATTTTTGTAGCTATAAAATTGAGATTATTATGGAATTAGGAATCGGGATGTTCGGAGATGTTGCTCTGGACACGAAAACCGGAAAATATAGAGATGCCAGCGTAAAACTAAACGAAATTCTGGAACAGGTAAAACTGATGGACCAGGTTGGCCTTGATGTTTTTGCGATGGGCGAACATCACCGTGCAGATTATGCTGTTTCATCACCGGAAATTCTTTTGGCAGCAGCGGCAAGCATTACCAATAATATCAAACTGGCGAGCGGTGTAACTGTTCTGAGTTCATCCGAGCCGGTGAAAGTTTATGAAGATTTCTCGATGATTGATTTAATTTCCAAAGGTCGTGCAGAGATATTCGTAGGACGGGGAAGCTTCATCGAATCTTTTCCTCTGTACGGGTATGATCTGTCAGACTACAATCAATTATTTGAAGAGAAACTGGACTTATTACTCAAGATCAATAACGAAGAAAATGTAAGCTGGAGCGGAAAACTGCGTGCGCCAATGCAAAACCAGACCGTTTATCCAAGAGCTTATAATAATGGCGTATTACCAATCTGGATTGCCGTAGGCGGAACTCCGGAATCTGTTCTGAGAGCAGCTAAGTTAGGTTTACCTCTTATTGTTGCAATTATTGGCGGAATGCCGAGACAGTTCAAAAACCTCATCGAATTTTATAAACAGGAATACTTGAGAGCCGGACACGATGAAAGCAAAATGCAGATTGCTATCCATTCTCACACTTTTGTAAGCAATGATCAGAAAGATATTGACCAATACTTCTTCAACTATAAATCCCAGATGGACAGGATCGGAAGAACCCGTGGCTGGGCGCCTTACACCAAGGACCAGTACGAGGGCGGACGGAGCAAAGACGGTGCATTGTTCATAGGAAGTGCAGAGCAAGTTGCTGACAAGATCAATGAGATGAAAGAACTTTTTGGCCTGACCAGATTTATCGGGCATATGGATGTGGGTGATCCTGCGCACGATGTGATGATGAAATCCATAGAGTTATTCGGAGATAAAGTGGCTCCTATCGTAAGATAGAACATACAATATTTTATCTCACCCTTTCAGAGTTTGGAACTCTGAAAGGGCTTTTTATTGTGTTTTAATGAATTTTTTGACATCTGGCAAGTTCCATAAATAGAACGGTGGTGAAAAACACCTTGATGTTTTCATTAAAACACCTTGATGTTCTGATAAAAAGGTCTTGATGTATTGAGACAAATATCTTGAGCATTTTTGATATTGATGAAGGATGAAAAATCGCATGCTGCAAATCCGATGGACAAAGGGTTTGCAAAGGAGATCAAAAAGGCACGTCTGTTTTCATCAAAACGTACGCATGATTTTACTAAAACGTCCGTACCTTTTCAGCGAAAGATACGGACGTTTTTATACATGCGGCAAAGTAATTCTTCTACTATCTCAAATCATAATGCTTTCCCCGATAAATAAACCTTTCAGAATCTGCCGGAAAATAATTAATTTTAAAATCCTTGATCCGTCTTGAAGTCAAATAAGGGTTGATTATAAAATCCTGAATCTTGTCTTTATTTTTATTTTCATTCATCCAAAATACAACGTGATCTTTATCTTTGACACTTACGATTTTTTCTTTGTAAAAGTCGTGAAACGTTATTTCTTCTTTATTGTATTGATATAAATTAAATGAAATTCTGACAGCGAAAAATGCCAGAAGACAAAACCCAAACCTCAACAGATGTTTTGGATTGAAAAAGTCTTTGATTAAGAATTTTAAAAAGTAAACTGTTAAAAGTAGAATGATCAATTCCCAAATATTCAGCGGAATATTTCTTGTCATCAACGATTCGAAGCTGGAAAACCAATGAATCAATTTTAAAATACACTGAACAAAAACATCAAAACCTTTATAGATAAACGGAATATTATTGAATCCAAAAGTTATCAAAATTACAACTAATAAAGAAGAAACAATAATAATTTCCGACAATGGAATAATGAAAAGATTAGCTACGATTGAAACAAAAGAGAACTGATGAAAATAATAGATCGCTAAAGGCAAAGTCGCGATCTGCGCTGCAAAAGTCATTGCAGAGATCTCATAAAAGACCCTTTCAGCTTTGTATCTTGGTTTTCTGAATATGGTTTTGATAGGACTAGTCAGCCACCAGATGCCTAAAACTGCAACATAGCTCAGCTGAAAACCGACATCAAACAGTTGCTGCGGCTCAAATATCAAAAGAATAAAAGCTGATAACGCCAGAGAATGCAGCAAATCTGATTTTCTCTGCAGCAAAACCATTATGTAATAGCTGGTAATCATTAAACAGCTACGCATGACAGAACTGCCAAAATCAATAAAAACAGCAAAAGCCCAAATCAAAAGAATACTCAGAATGATTGAAACTTTTCTAAACTTCACAGGAACAATCTGATTCAAAATCAACAATGTTATCCAGAAAATAATTACCATATGCGAACCGGAAATCGCCAAAAGATGAACCAATCCGGTTTGATTAAAATCTTTGACAGTTTCTGTATCCATCTCGGTTCTGTCCGCCAAAATAATTCCTTTCAGAAACTCCTGAATCTTTGGAGATAAAGACGAATGATTGATTTGATTCAGAATATCCAATCGCTTCTGCTTGATTTTATATTCAAAAGAAACAGATTGTTTTTCGGTTTTCAGAATATCATTAGGGAGATAGGCCTGGAAATAAACGTTTTGTCTTGCCAGATATTTTTTATAATCGAACTGGAAATCATTCCTGATTTCTTCCGGATGATGAATGTAAACTTCGGCTTTATAATAATGTTCAAAATCCAGAGCTTCCACATTTTTTGGAATGCTGACAACCGTTTTAAACGGGAAATTATCTTTCTCTTTTAAATCTACAACATCCAAAACCTCAACATAATATTTCCTGCTCTTCTCATTAGAATTGAGTTTCTTATCAAGTTGAAAAACAATCGTTTCTTTTTCTTTTAAACTTGGGAGTTTTGGCTGCTGAGAATTTTGAAAATGAACAAAAACACCGATTGAGAAAAAGAAAAATCCGAGCAAATAATATTTAATGATTTGAAAAAAAGCATTTCTCAAAAAGATTAAACCCAATAAAAGTCCGGAGAAAATTAGAATAAGAAAAACTGCAAATTTAGTTTGAGCAAAAAATTCCTGGAACAGAATTCCAAGAATGAAATATAGCAGCAATATCAATAACGGCTGTTTTTTCATTGAAGTTCATTTGTGTTTTTGTATTGTTTTTTGTCTCACTGATTCTGCTGATTAAGCAGATAGTCATCTTTTGAAATCTGCTTAATCAGTAAAAATCTGCGATAGCATTATTCCAGATTATTAACAATTCTTTTTATAGAATCCATAATATTATCCGTATTAAAATTAACCAATATTCCTAATCGTTTATCTGATAATTTTAAATAAGTTGATAATTGCTTGAAGTGAACATTCTCTAACTCCTTAACAGATTTAATTTCAACAATCACTTTATTTTCAACCAAAATATCAATTCTAAATTCACAATCAAAAGTTACATCATTGTAAATAATGGGAATAGAAACTTGAGATTTAACATCCAATCCTAAGTCTTCTAGTTCATAAATTAAAATTTTGTGGTAAACAGATTCTAACAATCCTGGTCCTAAACCATTATATACATTAAAAATGGCTTTTCTTACTTTGTAAGAAATTTCATTTTCGGTCATTTTTGATTCTCATTTGTTGTTTTATTGAATCATAAAATTAAAATTTATTCTCTAAAACACAAAAGATCAAATACAAAAATCTGCCAAATCAGTAAAATCTGCGAGAATTTTAATATTTCAAAATATCACCAATGATTTTCAAATGGTGATTGGTATGAAGTCCTAAAAATTTAAGCGTTGCTTTTTTATCAAGGTCACCAAGAAAAGGATGTGTGATATAGGATTTCGAAGGCAGATTCTTTACAGCTTCCAATCTTTCTTTCCCAAGATTCAGAAGTTTTTCAAGGTTTTTTTTGGTCGGAATTTCTAATGGAATGAATTGTTTTGGCGACTTGATTTTTCCTCTCGGAATGATTCCGAAATTGATAAAAATAAATTTTTTGATGCTGGATTTTGGTTTATAATTTTGAGGATTGGTCATTGTCAATCCTTTCAGACTTCCATTCAGAATTAATAAAGAATGTTCAAGATGCCAGCCGACAGAAGCCTTGGAAACTTTTTCATTTTCTTTATCAATTTCAGGAAGCAATGATTCTATTTTTTGTAATAACTTTTCTAATTCCATTATTTCAGATTTACTATAATTTCCGCCGCATTTTGACTCGCACCATTTCCTCCTAACTTTTCACGAAGAGTTTTATAATCGTTCAGAACCTGGGTTCGTTTTTCGGCGTTTAGAATTTTATTGAGCTCTTCAACGAGGTTTTTAGTATTGAGATCATTCTGGATGAGTTCCGTGACTACTTCCTTATCCATAATCAGATTGACGAGGGAAATATATTTGATATTCTTAACCAATCGCTTTCCGATTTCATAAGAGATTCGGCTGCCTTTGTAGCAAACCACTTCCGGGATATTGAGCAAAGCTGTTTCCAATGTCGCCGTTCCCGAAGTTACCAAAGCCGTTTTGGAACATCTCAGCAAGTCGTAAGTTCTATTGGAAACAAAATGAACATCGGCATCCACAAATTGCTCATAAAAATCTTTGTCAAGACTCGGTGCGCCGGCAATCACAAACTGATAATCCGGAAAGTCATTTCTCACAGATAACATTGTTTGCAGCATTTTGGACACTTCCTGTTTTCTGGAACCCGGCAAAAGCGCAATAATATCCTTATGATTAAGATGATTTTCTTTTTTGAATTCCTGAATATCAATTGGCGGCAGGCCTTCAATTGCGTCTAATAAAGGATGTCCGACAAAATGGGCTTCAACCTGATGTTTTTTGTAAAAATCTTTCTCGAAAGGAAGAATCACAAGCATCTCATCAACATACTTTTTAATGGTTTCGACCCGACCTTCTTTCCACGCCCAAAGCTGTGGTGAGATATAATAAACAACCTTAATTCCCAATTCTTTAGCAAACTTTGCAATCCGCAGATTAAACCCCGGATAATCCACCAGAATCAAAACATCGGGTTTGTTTTCCCTGATGTCTTTTTTGCAGAATTTGATATTGTTAAGAATGGTTCCAAGATTCTGAACCACTTCCAGAAAACCCATAAAAGCCAAATCCCGGTAATGCTTGACAAGGGTTCCGCCTTGTTTCTGCATCAGATCACCGCCCCAAAAACGAAAATCTGCATTTTGGTCTTTTTGTTTGATGGCTTTCATTAAGTTGGAAGCGTGCAGATCGCCGGACGCTTCGCCTGCTATGATGTAATATTTCAAGGTTTCTGGGTTTTTAGATTTTGAAAGTCTGTTCGATAGATAAATCTAAAGAAGTTTTCCGTTCAAAATAATTAACTTTGAACAAAATTAAAGTTTTTTGAGCGATTAGGACTTGGAAAGTTCCGATCCGGGAAAATTTGTTTTAAAGACCAAGTCCCTAGCCCCGATTGCAATGAAAATCCTTTTGCTTTTCTTTCACATAAGGAAAAGCAAAAGATTGTAATGGAAAGCGGGATATAGCTCCTAAAAATTATTAGAATTACAAAAATGGAAGAAATCGTAAATAAAGTGGCTGGAAGCGGATTGGTGAATTTTGATATTTCCGACCTGGTTCCGAAAGGAAAACGTTTGGGAATCGACATCAAAGATTTCCTTTGGGAAGGTATGATCCTGAAGGAGAAAGATTTTCGTGAAAAAATCAAAAATATTGATGAGGAAGTTTACAGGGATGCTTATGTTTACATCTATTGTTCTGAGGATGTGATCATTCCGCTTTGGGCTTACTTTCTGATTACTTCCAAAATTACGGATGCTGCGAAGAAAATTGTTTTCGGAAACCGGGAAGATCTGGAAGTTTTGCTGATGCATAATGCGATCCAGACTTATGATTTTTCCGAACTGAAAGACAAGCGTGTCCTGGTAAAAGGCTGCAGCGATGAGCTGATCCCGAATAATGCCTACGTAGAACTGGTGGAACAACTCAAACCGCTGGTGAAATCTCTGATGTTCGGGGAAGCATGCAGTAATGTACCTATTTTTAAAAATTAATTGTCAATGAATAAAAAAACGATAACCTTTCTAATTTTCTTAAGCTTTTTCGTCATTTACTACGCCGGCAGTTTTTCCAAAATATCATTCGGAGACTGTATCGGTTTTGTTCTGGATGTTGAAAAACGAACTTTTCTTCCGGATTTTAAACCGCTTACGCATTTCCTTTATATTAACACTGCCATATTTTGCTCAAAATATCTTGGCATGGACAGCATATTTGTAATGCGGATGATGTCTGTACTGCCCGCTGCAATGACAGTAAGTCTGGTTTTTGTTTTGATAAAAGAATTTGTTAAAGAAAACTGGATTGCGATAATATCGACATTGGTTTTCGGATTTTGCTTTACTTTTTGGAGAAGTGCAGAAACTGTGGAAGTTTATACATTCAATGCACTCTGGGTAATTCTTTTTTTAATTTTTTCCATAAAAGCATTAAAGAGCCCTTCTAAGAATTATATTATCACAGCAGGTCTCATTTTGGGTATCAGTCTCTGGGTTCATATCCAGAATATCATGCTGATTCCCGCTTACCTGGTTTTGCTTTATTTAAAACATGACCACAAAAGAATAGCAATATCTTTCATTGCTTTTCTTCTTCCGGTTTTGCTAATGTTTTTTGTAAACTATCAGCAAAATATCGATTTCAGATACGCCTTTGTTTCGAAAAAAGGACCTTGGGTAGAGAATACCTTTGAACAGGGCTTTATGGATCTGGTAAAAGACGTAATAAAGGCGCTTGCTTTTCTGATCTATAATTTTAATATTTTTCTTTTGTTCAGCTTTGCAGGAATTATTTATTTATACAAGAATTTCAAAACCGAATCTTTTTTTCTTTTTACAGCTTGCCTTTTCACACTGGGTTTTGCTACCTTGTATGCGGTATCTGACAATTATGTCTTTTTCATTCCTTTTTACATTATTCTTACCGCTTTCATCGCTTTGGGAATTAAAAAAATGAGTTCAAAATATGCTTTGAAAAAACTGATGCTTACGCCATTATTGATTCCGTTATTTTATATTTTCTGTCTTTATGTGGTTTCACTGACACCACAAGGAAAGAAATTTGATGAGGAAAAATCATACAAAGACGGTCTCAGATATTACATGCTGCCCTGGCTGCATAACAATATCGGATGTATCGAATTTACATTGGACAATGGCCAGACTACAGATAATGTTGAGGCACTTAAAGAATCTTCCTCTGAGTTCATAGAACTGCGAAAAAAATATCAGACACCGGAAGAAATCCGAAAACTCTAAAAATCATATTTTTGTTTTTTAATTCAGATAAATTTATCATCTTTGATCTACACATTTTAAAAACATAAATTATGAGTTTACTTGACCTGATCACAGGAAACGCCGGCAACCAGGTTGCCGAACAGGCTGAAAACAAATTCGGTATCAGCAAAAATCAAATTATTGCACTTTTAGTAGTAGCCGCTCCTTTAGTTATCAGCTATCTTAAGAAAAAATCAGAAAATGCTGAAGAAGCGGATAAACTGAATGCAGCACTGGACAAAGATCACGATGGAAGCATCCTGAATAATCCGGCACAGGCCTTGGAAAGACAGCAGGAAGGCGATTCTATTCTAAGCCATATCTTTGGCGGAGAAAAAGCGAATGTAGAAAACCAACTGTCTCAGAATACAGGAATTTCTATGGATAAGATCGGTCCGGTTCTCGCAATGCTGGCACCAGTGATTATGGGTTACATCGGTCAGCAGAAGCAGGCAAACAATGTAACGTCTGGTGGAGGCTTAGGAGATTTACTGGGAGGAATACTTGGAAGTTCTTCTCAGCAGGCACAAGCCTCCGATAATCCTTTAAGCAATATTCTGGGAAGTGTTCTCGGTAGCGCTCAGCAATCATCCGGCGGAGGTTTAGGCGACCTTCTGGGAAGCGTTTTGGGTGGCGGAAATCAGCAACAACAATCCCAGCAAGGTGGATTGGGCGGATTGCTCGGAAGCATTTTTGGAAAATAACTTATTATAAAAAATATGAAAGCCGAAGATTATTCTTCGGCTTTTTTGGTTCGTTTTGCTTTTGGCTTTTCTTCCGTTTCTTCGGCTTTTTCAGCTTTTGGTTTCGCTGGTTTTGGTTTTGGTTCAGCCTTTACTTTTGCCGGCTTTTCAGCAACTACTACAGATTTGGAAGATTTTCTCGGTCTTGTTTTGCCGTAGCTTCCGCGGACTCTTTTCCCTCTGGTAGATTTTTGGTCACCTTTTCCCATAATAATTAAGTGTTTGATTATTACGAATTTATAAATTAATTTTTAATTAGCCAATACTTTGGGCGTGTCCCTCGCAGCCGCCTGTTGCCATGGCCCGGGCCGGGCTATCCGCTGCAATCTTTTTGTTTTTTCAGAAAAAACAAAAAGGATTTCCGCTGCTATCCCTCACGCGCTGCGCCAAGTTTAAACAACTATAAAATATATTTACATTGTAGAATTAATTTACACATTGTGTATATATTTTTTATATAACTGTTATCTTTGCACTCGGAAATTAGGCAACTAAAAGTCTAATATCTAAAGTCTAACATCTAACATCTAAAATAATGTTCCGTACACACACAAACGGCGAACTGACGCTGGCAAATCTGAATGAAAAAGTAACGCTTTCCGGCTGGGTACAAACCATCCGTGATAAAGGTTTTATGATTTGGGTCGATTTGCGAGACCGTTACGGCATTACACAATTGGTTTTGGACGAAGAAAGAAGTTCAAAAGAATTATTGGAATCGGCTAAAAAATTAGGCCGCGAGTTTGTGATTCAGGTAGAAGGAACCGTTATAGAACGGGCTTCCAAAAATCCGAAAATCCCAACCGGCGACATTGAAATTTTAGTTGAAAAATTAAATATTTTAAACGAATCTCAATTGCCGCCTTTCACTATCGAAGACGAAACTGATGGAGGTGAAGAATTGAGAATGAAATACAGATATCTGGATATCAGAAGAAATCCTGTAAAAGACAAGCTGATTTTCCGTCACAAAATGGCGCAGAAAGTCCGAAATTATCTTTCGGACAATGGCTTCATCGAAGTGGAAACACCGGTTTTGATTAAATCTACTCCAGAAGGTGCAAGAGATTTCGTGGTTCCGAGCAGAATGAATCCCGGACAGTTTTATGCTTTGCCACAATCGCCACAGACTTTCAAGCAATTGTTGATGGTCGGTGGAATGGACCGCTATTTCCAAATCGTGAAATGTTTCCGTGATGAAGATTTGCGTGCCGACAGACAGCCGGAATTCACCCAAATCGATTGCGAAATGGCCTTCGTAGAACAGGAAGACATTATGAACGTTTTCGAAGGAATGACCAAAACGTTACTGAAAGACATCACCGGACAAGATTTCCAAGATTTCCCAAGAATGACCTTTGCTGATGCAATGCAGAAATACGGGAATGACAAACCGGACATCCGTTTCGGAATGGAGTTCGTGGAACTGAATGAACTTGTTAAAGGGAAAGATTTCAAAATATTTGATGAAGCCGAATTGGTTGTTGGAATCAATGTTGAGGGAATTGCGGATTACACCAGAAAACAAATCGATGAATTGATCGATTGGGTAAAACGTCCACAGATCGGAGCTACCGGAATGGTCTGGATCAAATTCCAGAACGACGGCGTTGTAACTTCATCGGTTAATAAATTCTATTCTGAAGAAGATTTAAAGAAAATCGCTGAAAAATTCGGAGCAAAAGCAGGAGATTTGATGTTCCTAATGAGCGGAAACGCTGATAAAGTTAGAACCCAACTTTCAGCTTTGAGAATGGAATTAGGAAACCGTCTTGGATTGAGAAAAGGAAACGAATTTGCGCCACTTTGGGTTGTCGATTTTCCGTTATTGGAATTCGACGAAGAAAGCGGAAGATATCACGCCATGCACCATCCATTCACTTCCCCGAAAACCGAAGACTTTAGTTTACTGGAAACCGACCCGGGAAAAGCAAGAGCCAATGCTTACGATTTAGTTTTGAATGGAAACGAAATTGGTGGCGGTTCTATCCGGATTTTTGATAAAGATTTGCAGTCGAAAATGTTTGACTTGTTAGGATTCTCAAAAGAAGAAGCAGAAGCACAGTTCGGATTCCTGATGAATGCCTTCAAGTACGGCGCTCCTCCGCATGGCGGATTAGCTTTCGGATTCGATAGGTTGGTTGCAATCTTGGATGGAAATGAAGTGATCAGAGATTACATCGCATTCCCGAAAAACAATTCAGGAAGAGATGTGATGATTGACGCACCAGCGCCTATTCATCAGGAACAACTCACGGAGTTGGAACTGAAATTAGATTTAAAATCATAAATTAGAAGCGAGGAATTTTTTCTCGCTTTTTTATTTACGGCAACTTCGCCACTAAAAATTCCGGCGAAAGTTTCAAAATCCAATAGATGATTTTCCATTTCCAGTTGGGAACAATCTCAAATGAGTTTCCGGCATCGGTAATAAACTTAGCCACATAATCTGGTTCCATTATCAGATTCTTGTTAAGTTCTAATCCGGCGTTGATTTTGGTATTGATATAACCGATTACCAAAACATTTACCGTAATTTTTCTTGAAGCTAATTCCTGCCGAAGTCCAGCTAAATATTGTGTAAAAGCAGATTTTGTACTGCCATACACGAAATTACTTTTTCTGCCACGAACGCCTGAAAGTGAAGAAAGCCCGATAATTCTTTCTAAATTTTTATTGGATTGGTCTGTTGCAATAATATTCAGAATAGAAACTGCCCCGATGTAATTCGTTTTCATCATTTCAAAAGTCCCTTCAAAATTTATTAGTGCTTCTTGATTTTCAACCAAAAATCCTGCAGAGTAAACTACAATATTGGGTTTTACAGGCAATTCATCATAAAAATATTGATGAGAAGTAAAATCCGTTGCGTTGAAATATTCAATCTCAATTTTAGTTTTATCTAATCGATTTTCATCAACAAAACTCTGAAGAGATTCCAGATTTCTGGAAGCTGCAACCACAGAATAGCCTTTATTAATGTAAAGTTTGATCGCTTGTTTCGCCACATCCGAATTGGCGCCGAGAATCAGTACAGTTTTATTGGAATCCATAATACAAAGATAGATTTTCAGAGAATAAACGATAGATAATTGACTGGCAAATTACTCATAAATAAGTTTTTAATCAGTAAATTTGTTGATACAAAGAAATCAGAAAAATTAGCCCTATACTAATAACATCTGGCTTCTAACATCTAACTTCTATCTATGTTTAATGTTTTAGGAAACTTTTTGACGCTGTCTTCCTTTGGCGAAAGTCACGGCGAAGCTTACGGCGGAATTATTACCAACTTTCCGGCTGGTCTGGAAATCGATATTAAGAAAATCCAGGCGGAATTAGACCGCAGAAAACCGGGACAATCTGCCATCGTCACTCAAAGAAAAGAAGGCGATAAAGTTCGATTTTTATCAGGGATTTTTGAAGGAAAAACGACCGGAACACCAATCGGCTTCATTGTAGATAATGAAAACCAGCGTTCCAAAGATTACGATCATATTGCACAGGCGTATCGCCCTAGTCACGCCGATTATACTTACGACCAAAAATACGGCATCCGGGATTATCGTGGTGGTGGAAAATCTTCTGCCCGTGAAACGCTGAACTGGGTTGTTGCAGGTGCTTTGGCCAAACAACTTCTTCCGGAAATTGAAATCAATGCGTACGTTTCTTCGGTTGGAGAAATCTTTTGTGAAAAACCTTATCAGGATTTAGACTTTTCTAAAACCGAAAGCAATATTGTGCGTTGTCCGGATGAGGTAACTGCCGAAAAGATGATTGAAAGAATCAAAGAAATCAAAAAAGAAGGCAATACGATTGGCGGAACGGTAACTTGTGTTATCAAAAATGTTCCAACCGGATTAGGGGAACCTATTTTCAATAAACTGCACGCAGAATTAGGAAAAGCAATGCTGAACATCAATGCCTGCAAAGGTTTTGAATACGGAAGCGGTTTTTGTGGTGCAAAAATGACAGGAAAGGAACACAATGACCTTTTCAACCAAGACGGAACAACTCAATCCAATCTTTCCGGAGGAATCCAAGGTGGAATCTCTAACGGAATGGACATTTATTTCCGCGCAGCATTCAAACCGGTGGCAACGATTCTCCGTCCGCAGGAAAGCATCAATAAAGATGGCGAAACCGTAACCATTGAAGGCAAAGGAAGACACGACCCTTGTGTAGTTCCAAGAGCTGTTCCTATTGTAGAAAGTTTAGCCGCTTTTGTTTTAGCAGATATGTATTTAATTAATAAAACCAGAAAAATATAATGAACATCAAACAATATTGGGACAACGCTGTTTCTTACACAGAATATCTTCGTGATGCCGGAGAGAGATTAGGCAATCCAAAAGACACACAAGAAGCTGATTATGCAGAATATTACAAATTAGGTATCCAAAGAATGAACAGAATGTGGGAGAAATACCTTCCGAATTCTGAACAAGTGGAGAAACTGGCGAAGAAAAAATTCAATGGCAAGATTCTGATTATTTCCGAATCCTGGTGTGGTGATGCCAGCCAGGTCATTCCTGTGGTAGTGAAGTTTTTTGAACAGTTTGAAGTCAGGATTACTTACCGTGACCAGGAACCGAGTTTGATTGACAGTTATCTGACCAACGGCGGAAAATCAATCCCGATTGTGATTTTTCTGGATGAAGAATTTAATGAAATTGCCCATTGGGGACCGAGACCAAAACACGGCACGGAGCTTCTGGAAAAGCACAAAGAGAATCCTGAAGAATTTACGAAAGACCAATTCTATGTGGAATTGCAAACTTATTACGCTAAAAACAGAGGTTTTGATACCATTGAGGAGCTTCTGGAATTGTTATAATATTCTATTGATGAAGAATCTGCGTGAGGGATAGAAACGGATATCCTTTTGCTTGCCTTGCGAGGCAAGCAAAAGATAGTAGTGGATAGCCCGACCCAGGTGGCTGCAATAGCGCTGGCGAGGGACACGCCCAAATTATTAAATTGACTGATATGAATTTTCTGAAAAAAAATCTAGTTTATATTGTTCTGATTATTCTTCTATCCGCTTTTACGCTGATAAAACCATTGCGCGATTTTGTGTCGGAGCAGATTGCGATGAGTCCGACAGTGGAAAAAATCAATAATGAAACGATGCTTCCCGAAGATGTACTGAACATTGATCTGAAAGGCATCAACACCAGCAGCACAAATCTGAAAAACCTGCGCGGTAAAGTTCTTTTTCTTAATTTTTGGGGAACGTGGTGTCCGCCTTGCAGAACGGAATGGCCGACGATTGAGAAACTTTATCAATTAAAAAAAGACAAGTTGGAATTTGCCTTGATTGCAATGCAGGATCAGGAAGAAGATGTGAAAAAATTCCTAAAGGACAACAATTACACGGCACCTGTTTACATCGCTGAAAGTCCGCTGGATCCGAAGATCCTGCCAACGGTTTTTCCCACAACTTACCTTATTGGTAAAGATGGCAGAATCCTGAAAAAGGAGGACAGTTCTATGGACTGGAGCAAGGAATCAACACTGGAATTCATTGATAATGTAACGAAATAGCAGTTGGCTAGCTTCAGCCGATTGGCTTTTGGCTTTTACTCAGAAAATATAAATACAAGAAAGGCGAAGAATCAGGAATTCTTCGCCCTTATATTTTGAGTCACTGATTTGCTATAAGCCAGAGGCTAATTGCTAACAGCGGATTACTTCTTCTTTTCTACACCGAAAGTTTCCGGGAATCTTGCCATTGTGAAATCTCTGGAAATCGCTGCTTTTTCGAATTTTAGTTTTCCACTCAGCGTTTCCAAAACCACTCCGTCTTCAGAAATTGAAAATATGGTTCCGTGCATTCCGGAAGTAGTCACTACTTTTGCTCCCGGCTTCAAAGCTTCCTGAAAGGATTTTTCCTGCTTTTGCTTTCTCATCTGCGGACGGATCATCAGAAAATAAAATCCGACGAACATCAAACCTATCATTAGCAAAGTTGGCGTCATAGATTGTGCTGGTGCTGCCTGTAAAAATATTGTAAGCATAGTTTTATGGTAATATGTTAGCTGAGAATGTTAATTTAACCGGCGCTTTTTCTACGTTTACGAAAACGTCAGCAGTTTTGTAAACCGAGCCGTCGAAATTCGTAGAATCAAAATGCAGGGTAATTTTCCCTTTTTTACCAGGCAAAATCGGTTCTTTTGTATAGTCCGGAACTGTACATCCGCAACCCGGTTTTACGTTGGAAATAATCAATGGATTTGTTCCTGTATTCGTTACTTCGTAGATGTGCTCTACTTTTTCACCTTTTTTGATGTCGCCAAAGTTGTGCTCCGTCTCGCTGAATGCTACTGTTGTCAACGGTTTGCTTTTAGCTTCCGCCAGCATTTCTGTTTCTGCAGGGCTTTCTTGCTGAGAAAGTGCATCCACTACAGTTTTTGCCTGAGCGGAATCAAGATTTTTAGCTTCTGAAGTTTCTTCCTTCTTTTTACAAGAGAAAGCAACTGTGCAGAGTACTGCAACTGCTAGTATTTTAATTGATTTCATATGTATATATATTATTTTTAGTGTTAAACTCGGTTCAGATCTTTGGTATATTTATCCAGAATACCGTTGATAAAGATATGGGATTTCTCGGTTCCGTAAACCTTGGAGACATCAATATATTCATTGATGATGATTCTGGATGCTGTAAGCGGAAAGCTGTCCAGCTCCGTAATAGCTGCTACAAGGATGATTCTGTCCATAAGAGAGATTCTTTCCAGATCCCAGTTCAGTAATTTGGATTCCAGCTTTTTTTCGGTTTCTTCCCAGTTGTTGAGAGAATTTCTGAGTAGTTTTCTTGCAAAATCTTCATCCTCGTCATCTTTAAGCATTTTGATCAATGTGTGAGAAGGTTCTGATTCTTTCATAAAACCAATGGTTTTCTGAATCATCGAATTGGCAATATGAAAATCATCTGCCCAGGACATTTCTTTTTCTTCAAAACGGTCGTGCAAATCGGTATTTTCCGCTACATATCTCAGGAAAAGCTTTCCTATGAATTTCTGATCATCTTCGAAGGAAATTTCCTCATCGGTCATATAATCCTGATAACGTTTTCCTGCTTTGATTCTCTGGAATGTTTTAACAAGCAATTCATCATTCGGATCCCAATTCAGTTCTTTATGCTTTTCGGTAAAGCTTCTTCTTTCTTCATTATCTTCCAGCTGTATCAGAATCTGATTCCGGATGAATTTCTGATTCGGGTTTTCATCTTCCTTTGTCTTAAGAAATTTATTTTTCCCGATCTCGATCTGATCTTCTGCCAAATGCTTCAGTCCAACCAGAAAGTTGAGCTCATAGATGTAGAGATGATAGATTTTATTGATTTCTGAGAACATATTCTTCTGCAGAACATCAAACTTAATAGGATTTTGATAATAAGAATAGAGTGTTTCTACAACTTTTTCGCGGATTTGTCTTCTTCCCAGCATTTTCAAAGAACTTTTTATGGCCGCAAAGATAGGGAAAAATGTGGCAAAGTCAAATTATGAAATCAAATCATCGTTTTTTCAGAATCTATCTTTTCCAGTTGCTCCAGATTTTTAGAAAGTCTTCTTAACAGAATACCGTAAGCCAGTTTATAATAAAGCAGAATCAGGATAACGCTGATTAATAAACTTAAAATAACGGCTATGATCAGACTCCAGAACGTGGGGTTATCCACATGGATATTCTGCTTCCTTATTGTTATGGTCAGTAGGCTGATGAGACTGCCAATAAATAAGACGAGAAGAAATACATTGCTAAAAATAAATAAATTGACCGTTTTCTTAAACTTGATGATATGGATGATAAATTTCTTCAGATTAGATTCTACATCAATTTTTTTATAATTAATATAAAACACCGTGACAAAAACACCTGTAATGATAAGGCTGAGAATCTTCATACCGTTGTAAATCCTGTCTAAAGAAAATTCTACTTCCGATTGATTTCTGATCTGCAGTTTGTTCAGGATATTTGTAAAATCCGTGTGGAAATCACTGGAAAATATGGTCAGGAAATTTATAACGCCGAAAATAATAAATTCCGCAATACTGATCCAAAGAATGTACTTAACATAATTCCGGGATTTTTTGTTAAGCATTACTTCGATCTCATCCTGATTGTATCCATCAGAAATCACCTGGTCCTGCCACGTTTTTTTTAGAGCATCAATATTGAAATCTTCTGAGTTAGGCATGCTTTATCATTAATTCTTTTAATGTTTTCTTTAGTCTGTTCATTTTTACACGGGCATTCACTTCTGTGATGCCCAGTGTATCAGCAATCTCTTTATAAGGTTCATCATCCAGATACATCATCACGATGGCTCTTTCCACGTCCGGCAATAATTTTATGACTTTGTATAATAATGAGATTTGCTGCTGTTTCTCATCAGAATCCTCTAAAAAATTCCTGCTGTGAAAATCCTGAAGTTCGTCCGTCTGTGGTTGCTTGGTTTTTTTTCTAAATAATGTGATTGCCGTGTTGAGAGCAACTCTATACATCCAGGTAGAGATTTTTGAGTTTCCTTGGAATGAGTCGTAGGATTTCCAAAGTTGTAACACGATTTCCTGAAAAAGATCTTCCTGGTCTTCCAGAGAATGGGTATAAAGACGGGAGACTTTGATGATCAGTCCCTGATTATCCTTTATCAGCTTAGAAAACTCTTTCTGTTTATTCTCCATTCCGGAAACGAAGATAAGAAATAAACGAAAATAAAGATAAATTTTGGGCATCTTTTCCGGCTTTCACTACTCGCTATCCCGAAAATCCCAACAATGCCAACAGCCTTTTTCGGGATGAGCTCAAACATGCCGTTCAATCCGGGATGCGCTTTGCGGTAAAGAAGTTGGGGAATAAAAGCGAAAGCTCATTCATTATTAGTAAATTTGCAAAAGAGAAGCGTGGCTTGTTGATCCAGATCAACTCTGGGTAGGAAAGTCCGGACACCATAGGGCAGCATAGCGGATAACATCCGTCATTTGTGAAAATAGGACAAGTGCAACAGAAAGCAAGTACAGTTCGGCTGTAGTGAAACCAGGTAAACTCTATGCGGTGCAATGCTAAGTATATCATCAGCTAAGGGCGGCTCGTCCGTTGATGAGGGGTAAGCAGCTCAAGCTTTGCAGCAATGCAAGGCACAGATAAATAACAAGCCTTGACAGAATCCGGCTTACAGCGCTTCTCTTTTATTATTTCATATCATTTAGAAATGATACATTAATAAGCCTTTATTTACAAAATCATATTCAATCATTATAATTTTCCAATATGGAAAATAAACAAGCAATAAATGCTCACTTTACATCCTTATAATCCCGATTATATATTAAAGAATGATCCTTAAACGCAGTAATTTAGATCAGATAAGAGTGTAATGATTCTTCTACAGGAATAATATTAATTTTATTTTGATATTGTCTTAATTAATAACACAAAAAAACCTCATACATTACTGTATGAGGTTTAAAAAAAACTGGCGGCGACCTACTCTCCCGCTTTCGCAGTACCATCGGCGCTGGTGGGCTTAACTTCTGTGTTCGGAATGGGAACAGGTGAGCCCCACCGCTAAAACCACCCTAAATATGGTT